>Ga0209192_10000386_pt1 | contig 45750 bp, 51 predicted proteins | sample ArcticOcean_MG_C_11_FD_187433 | JGI IMG/M metagenome (GOLD analysis project Ga0209192, IMG submission 187433) | Marine microbial communities from western Arctic Ocean - ArcticOcean_MG_CB2_154 (SPAdes) (version 2) | ecosystem: Environmental > Aquatic > Marine > Oceanic | place: Arctic Ocean... | reverse complement strand
GCAGCTTGTATTGCTATTTGGTTAGCGAATAAAAACCAGCCTGTTAACTTAACATGGCGCCGCAATATTATTACCGCCATGACCTTACTGATTGCTGTCGGTGGTGTTTTAAAAGTGGTGCCGTGGTCATCGCCGATTGGCGAACCTTTTAGCGTCAGTCTAATTCAAGGCAATATTGATCAAGATATTAAATGGCGGCCTGATGCGGTAGAGCGCACCATGGCGCAATACGTTGCGATGACACAAAACAATCAAACCGATTTAATCATTTTGCCAGAAACAGCACTGCCTGTCATTGCCAGTCAGCTTGACCCAGACATCTACACTGCGCTTGATTCACATGCCAAACAAAATAACAGCAATATTATTGTCGGCATGGTGGATTACAACCGTAGTACGCAAGAATACTTTAACAGCGCCTTTAGCCTTGGCACTGCGCCGACGCAATCCTACAGCAAAAATCACTTGGTCCCATTTGGTGAATTTATCCCCTTAAAAAGCATGCTCGGCTGGGTATATCGTGATTGGCTCAATATCCCACTCAGTGATTTATCTCGTGGTGGCACACACCAAAAACCCATGCTGCTGAAAGAGCAAAAAATCGCCGTCAATATTTGCTATGAGGATGTTTTTGGCGAAGAGATTATCAGGCAATTACCTGAAGCCACGGTATTAGTAAACATTAGCAATGACGCTTGGTATGGTCAGTCCTACGCTGCTGACCAACACATGCAATTCTCACAAGCCCGCGCTTTAGAAACTGGCCGCATGGTATTACGTTCAACCAATACCGGCGCGACCGCTATGATAGACCCGCATGGTTATGTGCTAGCGCATGCGCCACATGACAAACAAACCACCTTAAATGTAACCGCACAAGGTTATGAAGGAACGACACCTTATGTCCTCTGGGGTAATTGGCCATTTATCATCTTTAGTTTTAGTGTAATTGCCTTTGTGGTAAGTCGCAAAAAACAGTAAAATCAACCCTTTGCAAATTCTGAAGCACTCTCAATGTTAACCTTTCAACAAATCATTTTAAAACTCCAAGACTATTGGGATAAACAAGGCTGCACACTGTTGCAACCATACGACATGGAAGTCGGCGCGGGCACTAGCCACACAGCTACTTTCTTACGCGCCATTGGCCCAGAGCCATGGAAAGCGGGCTACGTGCAACCAAGTCGCCGTCCTAATGATGGCCGCTATGGTGAAAACCCAAATCGTTTGCAGCATTACTACCAATACCAAGTGGTGCTGAAGCCTGCACCAGCGAACATTATGGACTTGTATTTAGGTTCATTAGAAGCACTCGGCTTTGACCTGAAAGAAAATGATGTGCGTTTTGTGGAAGATGACTGGGAAAACCCAACATTGGGCGCTTGGGGCTTAGGCTGGGAAGTTTGGCTGAACGGCATGGAAGTGACGCAATTTACTTACTTCCAACAAGTGGGCGGCATTAACTGCAAACCCATCACAGGTGAAATTACTTACGGTTTAGAGCGTTTAGCCATGTACTTGCAAGGCGTCGAAAACGTTTACGACTTAGAGTATTCACCCGACGTAAAGTATGGCGATGTGTTCTTGCAGAACGAAATAGAGCAATCAGCTTATAACTTTGAACATAGTGATGTCGACTTCTTACTGACGGCCTTTGACGCACATGAGAAACAAGCGAAGCACTTGATCGATAATCAATTAGCATTACCTGCTTATGAGCAAATATTAAAAAGCGCGCATACGTTTAACTTATTAGATGCACGTGGTGCGATTTCCGTGACTGAGCGTGCTGCCTATATGGGTCGCATTCGCAACCTGTCACGTAGTGTCGCAACCAGCTACTTAGAGAGCCGTGCCGCATTAGGCTTCCCGATGGCGCAAAAAGACTATGCAGATGAAGTCCTTGCACAATTGAAACAACAGCAAGAGAAAAAAAGTAAGAAGGCCGCAGCATGAATGATTTAAGTAGGAACCTATTAGTAGAATTATTTGTAGAAGAGCTGCCGCCAAAGGCGCTTAAAAAATTAGGTTTATCATTTGCTAGCTTATTAGCAGAAACACTAAAAGAACAAGGCTTAAGCAGCGACAGTTCAGTTGTCACCAATTTTGCAACACCACGTCGCTTAGCCGCACACATCACTGATGTAGAAGCTAAAGCAGCGGATAAACAAGTCGTGCAAAAATTAATGCCCGTCAAAGTTGGCTTAGACGCGGAAGGCAAACCGACACCTGCTTTACTCAAACGATTAAGCAGCATGGGCTTAGATGACTCTGTGGTTGAAAACCTAAGAACAGAGAGTGATGGCAAAGCCGATAGTCTGTTTTTAGACATCACGAAAACAGGTGCTACTTTGAGCGAAGGCTTACAAAAAGCCATTGATGAAGCATTAGCCAAACTACCAATTCCTAAAGTGATGACTTACCAAATCAATGATGGTTGGGAGTCCGTGAACTTTGTTCGCCCTGCTCATGGTTTAGTTGCACTACATGATGACCAAATCGTACCAGTGACGGCATTAGGCTTAACCGCAAGCAACACAACAACAGGTCATCGTTTTGAAGCGCAAAAATCCGTCATCACGTTAAATAACGCTGATAGCTATGCTGAACAACTAAGAACAGAAGGCGCGGTGATTGCCAGCTTTGAAGAGCGTAAGGCAGACATCGCAGCACAACTCAAAGCCGCGGCAGAAAAAGAAGGCTTAATTGCCGTTGAGGACGAAGACTTATTAGATGAAGTCACCGCATTAGTCGAGTTGCCGAATGTATTGCTCGGTCAATATGAAGTTGAGTTCTTAGACGTGCCGCAAGAGTGTTTGGTATTGACCATGAAAGCCAACCAAAAGTACTTCCCTCTTGTCGATAGCAAGGGCAAACTGACGAATAAATTCCTAATCACCTCTAACATTAATCCAGCCGACCCTAGCGCTGTGATTGGTGGGAATGAGCGTGTGGTTCGCCCTCGTTTAGCCGATGCCAAATTCTTCTTCGACCAAGACCGTAAGAAGACATTGGAAAGCCGCATTGAGAGCTTAGATAAAGTAGTTTATCACAACAAGCTTGGCTCACAAGGTGAACGTAATAAACGCGTTGTGAAACTGGCTGGCGATATTGCCAAGCAGCTGGGTGATGCAAACCTAGTAACTAAAACCGAACAAGCAGCGTACTTATCAAAAGCCGATTTAATCACGGACATGGTCGGTGAATTCCCAGGCTTACAAGGCATCATGGGCCGCTACTATGCGCAATATGAAGGCCTGGATGATGAAGTCGCTTTTGCGATTGAAGACCATTACAAACCCTGCTTTTCAGGGGATGAATTACCGCGTAGCCAAGTCGGCATTTGTGTCGCATTAGCAGACAAACTAGAAACCTTAGTCGGCTTATTTAGCATTGGTGAAAAACCAACGGGCGACAAAGATCCATTTGCACTCCGTCGCCAAGCACTCGGCATTATTCGCATGTTGATCGATGCAAAACTACCCTTGCCATTTGATGCGTTAATCGAATTAGCCCTGAAACAATTTAATGGTGATGCTGACGTCTTAGCAACCATTAAAGCCTTCTGCTTTGACCGCTTAAGCGTGAACCTACGTGACCAAGGCGCGAGTGCGCAAGAGGTAGACGCGGTACTTTCATTAGAACCCGCATTACTCAGCGAAATTCCGCAACGACTAGCTGCGGTTAAAACGTTTGCCACTTTAGCTGAAGCACCTGCATTAGCTGCGGCGAATAAACGTGTGGGCAATATCTTACGCAAAGTCGAAGGCGTCGTTGAAGCCAAGGTTGATGACAGCTTACTGCAAGAACCAACCGAGCAAGCTTTGGCTACTGCACTGAACACAACTAAAGCAGAAGCCGATAAATTGTTTGAAGCGGGCGATTACACGGCCTCACTGCAAGCGTTAGCGACATTGAGAGAACCCGTTGATGCTTTCTTCGATAACGTAATGGTGAATGTAGATGATCCTGCATTAAAAGCCAACCGCCAAGGTCTATTAGCCACGCTATATCAAGCCATGAACCGCGTTGCTGATTTATCTAAACTAGCGAGCTAGACTCTGCTAATGAAGCTGGTGATTCTAGACAGAGATGGTGTGATTAATAAAGACAGCGGTGACTTTATTAAAAGCCCTGATGAATGGATGCCAATTGATGGCAGTCTAGAGGCAATTGCCTTGCTTAACGAACACGGATTTACCGTCACTGTTGCCACCAATCAGTCTGGCGTTGCACGTGGCCTGTATGACATCGCGACATTAGGTGCTATTCATAACAAAATGCACAAAGCCGTTGAGTCGGTTGGTGGTCATATTGATGCCGTTTACTATTGTCCTCATATCAACGAAGATAATTGCGACTGTAGAAAACCAAAAAGTAAAATGGTCATCGACATTGGTCAGCAATTTAATGTTGATTTAGCCAATGTTGCTGGTATTGGTGATTCATTACGCGATCTACAGTCATTTGCTAATGTAGGCTGCCAGCCAATGTTAGTGCTTACTGGAAACGGTGAAAAAACGTTATCTGGCGGCGACTTGCCAGAAAACACCCTTATATTTAGCGACCTTGCTGAGGCAGTTCAGCATATCGTTTCGGAGTAAGCGTATGTTGTGGATTCGATCGGTTCTATTCTTACTAGGCTTGCTCATTGTCACGCCAATATTCTCAATTTTAGTGATTCTATTATTTCCGCTCCCAGATGTAATGCGTTCGCGTATTGCTAGTGGTTGGGCGCACTTTGTGATGTTTTGGTTGCGATTGACTTGCAACTTAGACTACCAAGTGCGTGGTCAAGAAAACATGCCAGACCACCCTTCCATTATTTTATCCAAGCACCAATCTGCTTGGGAAACCATTGGCTTACAAATCATTTTTCCACCGCAAGTGTGGGTCATGAAACGTTCATTATTACTGATTCCTTTTTTAGGTTGGGCTTTTGTCGCTTTGGCAGCCATTCCAATTGATCGTAGCGCAGGTCGTGAAGCGCTTAAAAAACTGGTGGCGAATGGTAAAGACCGATTGGCACGTGGCTTATGGGTGGTAATTTTCCCTGAAGGCACGCGCACGGCGCCAGGTGAAAAAAGTAAATACCATATTGGCGGCGCTTGGTTGGCTGCTAAGACCGAAACGACTGTTGTGCCCGTTGCCCACAACGCTGGAAAATACTGGCGCAAAAATGCATTCATCAAACACCCTGGTACGATTCAAGTCGTGATTGGTGAACCAATCGAAACGGCTGGTTTAAAACCAGACCAAGTGAATAAGCAAGTCGAAGCGTGGATAGAAACAACAATGTCGACGCTTGATTAAGCCTTGGTAAAAATGCGCTGCAAAAAGTCCTGATGAAAAAGAAATCCATCACGCTACTCAATGGCGAAATGATTGAATACCAATTAGAGCGCAGAGCGCGGCGTACCGTCGGTTTAAAAATCGCAGCAGATGGCCTAGTCGTCCATGCGCCAAAATACATACTAGAAATCCAGTTAAAAAAGTTAATCCAAGAAAAATCAAACTGGATACTCAACAAACTAGAAAAGCGCAAGGAAAATCATGTGCCGCCGATTGTTTGGCAAGATGGCGAAACAATGTCATTACTCGGCATGGATATTACGCTTTATGTTGTAAACGATAAAAAAAACAAGCGGCCACAGTTCAACCACGGTAGCTTAACGATTACCTCGCCAGAGTCTGATAACGAGGAAGTGATACAGCGTAAAGTGATTCAGTGGTATAAAAAACAAGCGCTCACTGACTATAGTCGGCGCATTGAACTATTCGCCGCCAAATTAGGCGTAGACACACCGTCACTTAAGTTATCTAACGCACAATCTAGCTGGGGTAGTTGCACGAGTCGTGGCAACATCCGCCTGAATTGGCGCTTACTACAAGCACCACCAAGTATTATCAACTACGTCACATGCCATGAGTTGGCACACTTAAAAGAAATGAACCACTCTGCCCAATTCTGGACAGTTGTTGGCAGCATTTACCCTGATTACAAAGTGGCTGAGAAAGCGCTCAAACAACTATCACATCAATTGCATCGAATGTGACGCTCGTACATTCGTGCACTGTCGTTATAAAATCTTCTGAATATCGCTGGCAATATCTTCAGGCTTTTGTGCATAGCTCAAATACACTCTTACCTTGCCTAGCTTATCAAACATATACATGCCGGCACTATGATCAATAGAATAATCATTCTCACTCTTACCCGGCACTTTTGCATAATAGATTTTAAAGTTCTTTACGGTTTCTGCTGTTTGTTCAGCAGTGCCGCGTAAACCAATAAATCGCTCATCAAAAGCCGGTACAAATTTTGCTAGCACTCCTTGAGTATCACGCGCTGGGTCCACAGTCACAAATAATACTTGCACCTCATTGGCTTTATCGCCTAAGAGCTTCATCGTATTTTTTAAATCCAACATTGTGGTTGGGCAAACATCTGGGCAGTGGGTAAAGCCAAAGAACATGACGACCACCTTGTCTTTAAAGTCAGCCATCGTGCGCGGTGTACCCGTGTGATCAGTTAATGCTAGTGGTTTCGGAAAATCTGCGCCCGCAATATCCGTTCCTACAAAGCCCTTAACAGCTTGGTTTCCATCACACGCGACTAACAAACATAGCGTCAACATCAACAGTAAATAACGGCCAAACTTAAAAACAGAGGCAACCATAGCAAAAATTCCAATAAATATTAACTTTTTGATTTTAACATACTAAAAAAAACACGACCTTTAGTTTACAATAGACCTTTTACGAATTATTGAAAGTTGCATTATGGCAATACCAACCTCAATGTCTGACCGCGATGGTCTTATTTGGTACGATGGCAAACTAGTTGACTGGCGCGATGCCACCACGCATGTACTCACACACACATTACATTACGGCTTAGGCGTGTTTGAAGGTGTCCGCGCGTATAAAACAGACAAAGGCCCTGCGATTTTTCGTTTAGCGGATCACACAGACCGCCTATTTAATAGTGCCAAAATCTTAGGCATGAGCATGCCTTATGACAAAGCGACGTTAATTGAGGCACAAAAAGCCGCTGTACGTGAAAATAATTTAGAGTCTGCTTACATGCGTCCAATGGCTTTTTACGGCTCTGAGGCCATGGGTATTTCTGCTACTACATTATCAACTCATGTGATTGTTGCAGCTTGGAGTTGGGGCGCTTACATGGGTGATGATGCATTAACGAATGGTATTCGCGTGAAAACATCATCGTTCTCACGTCACCATGTAAACATCACGATGTGTAAAGCCAAAGCGAATGGTAACTACATGAACAGCATTTTAGCGCACCAAGAAGCGACTCAAGATGGCTACCAAGAAGCGTTATTATTAGACGTTGATGGCTTTGTTGCTGAAGGTTCTGGCGAGAATATTTTCATTATCCGTAAAGGAAAAATGTATACACCGGACCTCACCAGCGCACTAGAAGGTATCACGCGCGACACCATTGTTCAGCTTGCTGAAGAAATAGGCCTAACGGTGATTGAAAAACGCATTACGCGTGATGAAGTCTACACAGCAGATGAAGCATTCTTCACAGGCACGGCTGCTGAAGTCACACCAATTCGCGAGCTTGATAACCGCGCAATTGGCACTGGCACACGGGGCCCGATTACTGAAAAACTACAAGCGATGTTTTTTGATGTGGTTCATGGTCGCTCTGTAAAACACAGTGATTGGTTAACCTACATTTAAGGGACGCCATGTCTGATGTGAAAAAATTAGAAGTCTCAGCAAAAGATTTACCACTACATTGCCCAACGGCAGAAGTCGCGCAATGGGCATCGCATCCGCGCGTGTTTTTAGATATAGTCAAAACAGGTGAAGTCGCCTGCCCTTACTGCGGGACAAAATACACATTAAAAGCAGGTGAAGTGGTTTCACACCACTAAGCGAAGACACGTTAATCATTAGTGGATTCAACCCTCACGCAACTACAAGCTGGCAAGCTGCAAGGCAGTACCGAACTAACACTGTCTTGTGGCTTAACCACCTTCCCGACTGAACTATACGACTTAGCTGACACGCTAGAAATACTCGACTTATCAGGTAATGCCCTATCATCACTCCCCGATGATTTAGATCGCTTTACCAAACTGCGTATTCTATTCTGCTCATCGAATCAATTTACAACAATACCAGCCGTCTTAGGCAAGTGTCCTAGCTTGAGCATGATTGGCTTCAAAGCCAACCAAATCACGCATATTCCTGAAGAATCCATCCCAACAAAAAATCTACAATGGTTTATCGTCACAGATAATGCATTAAACAAAGTGCCAGATGCATTAGGCCAATGCAAAAAACTACAAAAGCTCATGTTAGCAGGCAATCAGCTAACTACCCTGCCTGCCTCAATGGCGAATTGTGATACATTAGAATTAATCAGAATCTCAGCCAATCAATTCAACGAACTACCGCGGTGGTTATTTAAGCTGCCGAAATTGACATGGCTAGCCTACGCGGGCAACCCATTCTCCACGCCGATTGAAGCAGCCCATATGCAACAGCAGAAAGTGTTGGAAATCGATTGGTCAACATTAACGCTAGGAAAAGTATTAGGTAAAGGCGCTTCTGGTACCTCCTATCAAGCAGACTGGAAACACGGCGGAAAAGTTGAGCCTGTAGCAGTTAAATTATTTAAAAGCGGTTTAACCAGTGACGGCCTACCCATCTCTGAAATGCACGCCAATGTCGTCGCAGGCGAACATCAAAATTTAGTTGGTGTAAAAGGCGTTATTAAAAACCACCCAGAAGGTTTGCAAGGCTTAGTCATGCCCTTACTCAATTCTGATTTAACCATACTCGCAAACCCACCAAGCTTTGAGACTTGCTCACGTGATGTCTATCCAGTAGACACCTCACTAACAGCTGCACAAGTGAAACACATCACCAACGGCGTCGCGAGCGCCATGCTTCACCTACACGCCCAAGGCCTAGTACATGGCGATCTCTATGCACATAATATTTTATGGAATGACAAGCAAGTCGTACTTAGTGATTTAGGCGGCGCTTCGTTCCTACCTCTTCAAGATAAAGCAATGACAGCGGCTTTAGAAAAGCTGGATGTTCGGGCTTATCATGTGTTGATTGAAGAGTTAACCCAACTCATCCCATAGCCCGCATAGGGCGTATTAGCGAAGCGCAATACGCCGAACAACTGCATTATCACCCCACAGCTGCTGAATCACTGCATCTCTGTCCGCAGCTGTATTATTCGTCCAAACCAAAACATCAGCCTCTTCTTCTATTGAGGTTAATAACGACTGAACCTCCAAAGTCGCCTGCAAATGCTTAGCAACAGCTTCCCCAGTATCAATCACTGTCACACCCTCACCCACAACACCTTGAATCACGTCCCGAACAAACGGATAGTGCGTACAACCCAACACAATCGTGTCTGCCCCAGCTTCTAACAATGGCGCACAATATTCTGCAATCAACGCTTTCGTACTAGTCGCATGGATTTCACCACGCTCAATACACTCCACCAAGCCAATACAACCTTGCGTATGCACTTGAATATCTTGCCCATAGTTGGTTAACAAAGCAGCAAACTGAGCACTTTTGAGTGTGCCTACTGTAGCCAGCACGCCGATGATGCCATTTTTACTGGCTAATGCGGCTGGTTTAACGGCTGGTTCCATACCGATAATCGGTAATGCATATTTAGCGCGCATTAATTGAATGGAAGCAGCAGTGGCGGTGTTACAAGCAACAACTAGGGCTTTGACGTTTTGCTCAATTAGAAAGTCAGCGATCGTAAAACAGCGGTCGGTAATGGATTCAGGGCTTAAGCTGCCATAAGGCGCATATTGGCTATCTGCTACATAATTGAGATGTTCATGTGGTAATAAGCGATGAATATGTTGCATCACTGTCAGGCCGCCCACGCCAGAATCCATGACGCCGATTGCGTTTGCATTGGCTTTTATCGCCTTGATATTAGTCTGCTTATTTTTCTGTAAATAGTTATGCATGATTTATAATGGCTAATTATAGTGAGAAAGATCAACAATGGGTAATCGATTAAGTAAGATTTACACTCGCACTGGCGACAGCGGCACTACAGGCTTAGGTGATGGCACTCGTGTGCCTAAGGATAGCTTACGCATACATGCCATGGGCGATGTTGATGAATTGAACTCGGTGATTGGCATTATGTTAACCGAGCCAATATCTGACCAAATCACTGATTGCCTAACTGCCGTGCAACATGACTTATTCAACCTTGGCGGTGAAATCTGCATGCCTAATATGGAATTAATTAAAGCTGAGCGTATTACCTCATTAGAAACGACACTGGATGCGTTTAATGATAGTCTAGCGCCATTGAAAGAATTTATTTTACCGGGCGGCAGTCGTGCTGCAGCCTATTGCCATTTAGCTAGAACAGTGTGTAGACGTGCTGAACGCGTGATGCACAGACTACATTCGGAAGAGAAGTTGACTGCAACTTCCTTACAATATATTAACCGCTTATCAGACTTGCTCTTCGTGTTGTGTCGCGTTTTAAACAAAGAAGCTGGCGAGCCTGATGTGCTATGGAATAACGAGTCTAAATAATAGACGACTTAAAATTAGACAGCTCAAATCGATGATCAAAAAATTTCTGAACAAAGTATTTAAAAAGCGTGCGCATGCAATAGATGCCATCAATCAAGCAGAAAACTCCTTGCCAAGTATGGCAAAAGTCATCCCTGCTAAAAAACATAAAATCGACCCTAGCTTAATTAGCGATGCGGCGCACAAAACCTGCGCAGGATTACACAAAGCGGGGTTTGATGTTTATATCGTTGGCGGGGCGGTGAGGGACTTACTCCTCAACTCCAAACCAAAAGATTTCGACATTGCCACCAATGCAGAACCTGAGGAAGTGAATAAAATCTTCCGCCGCTCTCGTATTATCGGCAGACGTTTCCGCCTCGTACATGTGATGTGGGGTAGAGAAACTATTGAAGTCTCGACTTTTCGTGGCCATCACGACACTGTTAATCCTAAAGCAGGTGATGCTAAAACCAATGAAAGCGGCCGCATTTTGCGTGACAACATTTTCGGTAGCATAGAAGATGATGCGGCGAGACGTGACTTTACTGCCAATGCGCTTTACTACAATGCACAAACACAAGATGTGTTGGATTTTCATAACGGTGTTGCTGATGTGAAATCGCACGTATTACGCATGATCGGTGATCCCGTCACGCGCTATAAAGAAGACCCTGTGCGTATGCTACGTGCTGTGCGATTGTCAGCAAAGCTAGGCTTGAAGATTGATAAAGCGACTGAACAGCCAATCTCTAAACTAGCGGATTTATTGCACGACGTACCGCCTAGCCGCTTGTTTGATGAGATGTTAAAACTGTTCCTATCTGGGCATGCGATTGAAAGCATTAACGTTTTACGTGCACAAAAATTACATCATGGTTTATTGCCGCTATTGGATGTGGTATTAGAACAACCGATGGGTGAGAAATTCGTTATGTTGGCACTGAAAAATACGGATGATCGCATCATGCAAGGCAAATCATCTAACCCGAGCTTTTTATTCGCGACATTGCTCTGGCACGAAGTGTTAAAAGAGTGGGAGGTGCAGAAAAAAAACGCGCCGATGATTCCTGCTTTATATAACGCCATGGATGAAGTGATTCAAATTCAAGCGAAGAAACTCGCTATTCATAATCGCTTTGTGGCGACCATGAAAGAAATTTGGGCCATGCAACCACGCTTTGAGCAACGGGCTGGAAAGCGTCCATTCGCTCTACTCGCCAACCCACGCTACCGTGCGGCTTATGACTTTATGTTATTACGTTGCGAGTCTGGTGAGATTCCAATGGAAATTGGTGAGTGGTGGACGAAATTTTCCGATGCAAAATCAGAAGAACGTACTGCTATGTTAATGCCTGAAACAGCGCCGAAAAGAAAACGTAAACGCATGCCGAAAAAGAAACCAGTCGCCACGGACAATGGCAGTGCATAAAGCGTTTGTCGCATTAGGTAGCAACTTATGCGACCCTGCTTTACAGGTCACAAACGCTTTTACCGCACTAGAAAAGATACCGAGAACGAAAGTCATACAACGTTCTAGCTTGTATCAATCAGAGCCTGTTGGTTACGATAACCAACCTGATTTTATTAATGCCGTCGCGGAAGTGCATACCGAGGCGAGTCCAGAAACCTTATTAAAAGCACTACTGGATATCGAGCAAGACTTTGGACGCGAACGCCCTTTCCCAAATGCGCCGCGCATACTGGATTTAGATTTACTGTGCTATGACGATGTCGAGCAAAAAACAGCATTTCTCACCTTGCCACATCCACGTATGCATTTGCGTGGCTTTGTCTTATTGCCGCTAGCAGAAATTGTACCAGACTTAACAATTAGCTACCTTGATGTGATGCCCAAGTCCTGTAATGTTGTAAAATTAGCACGACCTTTCCAAAACCAAGGCATTGAAAAACTGAGCAATCATTCTGTATGAGCATTTTTAATAAATTCCCATTTATCGTTGTTGAAGGCCCGATTGGTAGCGGAAAAACCACTTTGGCGCGCATGCTTGCGGAGAAGTTTTCGACACAGTTGCTGACAGAAAAAGCAGAAGAGAATCCTTTTTTAGCGCGCTTTTATGACGATCCGAAACGTTATGCACTACAAACACAGATCTTTTTCTTGTTTCAACGCGCCCGTCAAATTGCAGACATCAGCCAAATTGATATGTTTTCGCAGCCGATTACGGCTGATTTCTTTTTAGAAAAAGATCCGCTATTTGCGCGTTTGAACTTAAATGATGAGGAGTACGCGCTCTACCATCAGATTTTTCAGCACTTACAGTTAGAATCGCCTAAGCCAGACTTGGTGATTTATTTACAAACCCCTGTGAGTGCATTAACCGAACGTATTGCAGAACGTAATATTAAGTATGAAAACAATATTCAGCCAGAATATTTAGAACGGCTTGCCATCGCTTATAGCGAATACTTTCACACTTATGATGCCGCGCCTGTGCTAATTGTTAACAATGAAAAACTCAATATTATTAAAGACGAGGCTGCGTTAAACTTACTCGTCGATCGTATTGACCAATTTCAAGGTCGTCGTGAGTATTTCAACCCTAATTTCGAATAAGCACGCTAATTTAACCATGCAACCTAACTCAAGTAACAGAATAAACAATCTAAGCAAGCTAACTGCCTTTGGTGAAAAAATCACCATGCTGACTTGCTATGACGCCTCGTTTGCTAAAGTCATGGAGCTTGAAGGTGTTGATGTGTTACTGGTTGGCGATTCACTCGGCATGGTGTTACAAGGTGCAGATAACACATTGAATGTGAGTATGCACCACATGACTTACCACACCAAAAGCGTTGCTGCTGGTGCGCCCAATACCTTGATTGTTGCGGATATGCCAGTCGGTAGTTATGAGCACGACAATGAAGCGGCGCTGAAAAATGCACAATGGCTGATCAAGTCTGGTGCGAGCATGGTGAAATTTGAAGGTGGTGGTGACCGTGTTGAAACAGCACGCTACTTAGCGTCGCATGGCGTACCTGTTTGTGCACATTTAGGCTTTACACCGCAATCAGTGAACCAGCTTGGTGGCTATAAGATTCAAGGTAAGACAGAAGCTTCAGCCCAGAAAATCATGAATGATGCCAAAGCCATGGATGAAGCGGGTGTGAGTATGGTGGTGTTAGAAATGGTACCAGCTACACTGGCTGAACAAATTACCAATACAATTAAAGCGCCTACCATCGGCATTGGCGCTGGGGTCAACTGCAGTGGCCAAGTCTTAGTATTACAAGATTTAATTGGCATCTATACTGGCCCTGCTGATAAAGCCCCGAGTGACTTTAAATCACCTCGCTTCGTTCGTAACTTTTTAAAAGAAACCAACAGCATACAAGAGGCGATTGCGGCTTATATCAAAGCAGTCAAAGACCAATCATTCCCTGCTGAAGAGCATAGCTACTAGTGAAAGTTGTTCATACCAGCGCGGTACTAAAGCACGCATTAGCAGCACACAACAAAGTCGCTTTTGTACCGACGATGGGCAATTTTCATGATGGTCACCTCACACTTGTCGAGCTTGCAAAACAACAAGCAGACTGTGTTGTCGTCAGCATTTTTGTGAATCCATTACAGTTTGATTCCAGTGCGGATTTAGAACAATACCCGCGCACATTGGAAGCAGATTGTAAAAAACTAGAGGCTATCGGTGCGACCATTGTTTTCGCACCTAGTGTTGAAGAAATGTATCCTGACTTTGATGGCACATCACTCAACCAAACCATGATAATTACACCGCCACCCATGGCCAGTATATTGTGTGGTGCGAGCAGACCAGGTCATTTTTCTGGGGTTGCGACCATTGTTGCCAAACTATTTAACCTCGTCCAACCTGATGTTGCCGTATTTGGTAAAAAAGATTTTCAGCAGTTAGCCATCATCCGTAAGCTAGTTAAACAGTTTAACTTTGCAATCGAAATTATTGCAGGCGACATTGTGCGCGAAGCCAGTGGGCTCGCCATGAGTTCACGTAATGGTCACTTTACTGCCCAACAAAAAACACAAGCAGAGCAACTAAATCAAGCGCTTAAGTCAGCTATAGCAGGCGCACAAACCACACCAACGACTTTCATGAACATCGAAAAGCAAACGACTGAAGCACTCACCAAGCAAGGCTGGGAGGTCGATTACATCTCGATTCGTTCTGCATTAACGCTAAAGCCTGCCCTTGAAGATGATGAACAATTGGTCATTTTAGGCGCGGCCACATTAGCCAATATCCGTTTAATCGACAACATTGAGTTTTGCGCTAAACCCTTGAATTGATTACAATGCTACCTTTGTAAGGTTGAATGGTAATACTTGATGCAAAGAACGATGCTTAAATCCAAACTTCACCGCGTGACCGTCACCCATAGTGAGCTTCATTATGAGGGCAGTTGTGCCATTGATGAAGTGTTGCTGGAAGCGGCTAATATCCGTGAGTATGAAAAAATTGAGATTTATAATGTGACGAATGGCGAGCGTTTTAGCACTTATGCCATCCGCGGCGAGCGTAATTCAGGTATTATCTCGACTAATGGTGCTGCCGCACATAAAGCTGCACCAGGTGACATTGTCATTATTGCCACTTACTCAGACTACACAGAGCTTGAGTTGGAGAGCTATAAACCAGATTTGGTTTATGTCGATGACCAAAATTGCATCAAAGAACTCAAACAGAACATCCCAGCACAAGCTGCTTAATAAACAATTAGTTAGAAGGTAATAATTTGTCCGATTTAAACACAATGAAAGATACGGTCATTAACGCAATCGAAGATATCAAAGGTTTTGATATTACTGTTTTGGATGTGACAAAACTCACATCAATGACGAGCTACATGATTGTTTGTAGCGCAAACTCATCACGTCAAACCAAAGCCATCGCCAACAATATCTATGTCGATGTGAAAGCTAAAGGTTTCGAACCACGTGGCATGGAAGGTGAAAAAGAGGGTGAATGGGTGCTAGTTGATTTAGACGACATCATTATCCACATCATGACGCCAGCTACGCGAACCTACTATAATCTAGAGCAACTATGGGGTGGCGAAGGTGGTCATATCTCAGCAGATACTGCAAGGGACCTAGATACTACCGTATCATAAAGCCTAGCTTTATTTTCCACACATGAAACTCAAAATCATCTCAGTTGGCCACAAAATGCCAAACTGGGTTGAGACGGCTTGCGCTGAATACATTAAACGTATGCCGCGTGAGTTAAGTGTTGAAATCATTGAAATCAAGCCAGACAAACGCTCTGATGGCAAAAAAAATCCAGTAGTCCAAGCAGCTGAAGCGCAGCGGATTTTAAAAGCGGCGAATAAAGATTATCTCATTGCTTGCGATGAAAATGGCAAAGAAAAAACGACGGTTGCATTAGCAACCATGATGAAAAAATGGCAAGAAATGGGACGTGATGTCAGCATCGCTGTCGGTGGTGCTGACGGTTTAGACCCTGTACTCATCAAACAGGCTGACTTTTGCTGGTCACTCTCCAAGCTCACTTTACCCCATGCTTTTGTACGGGTACTGCTCACAGAGCAACTCTACCGTGCGCATACGGTTATACAGAATCACCCTTATCATCGTGAGTAATATAACCACAGGCAATCGCAACACAACATGCACTGTTATGTTCAATAGTATTAAGTGGGGTTTTTACAACACCTGCACGCGTATAAAAAACAGTTTGTATAATTCATAGACAGAGAGCAGTCTATTGAGGGATAATAAATTTCTATTGAAGGTTTTCGACTTGAAGAAAACATGTGCGTCAACTAAATAACAACATTATAAAAAAGAACGAACATATGCGGTTACAACTCACCAAACTATTACTTAGCTGCTTCTTGGCAATCATCGCCACAGGCTGTGCTACGTTAGAAAATAATGATCCATTAGAGTCAGTCAATCGTGGTGTATATAAATTTAACGATGCCATAGATGGTGTTGTTCTTAAACCTGTAGCTGGCGCGTACAAGGCAGTTACACCACCCCCCATTCGTAAGGGTATTAATAACTTCTTTAACAACCTAAAATCTCTCACCACTGTGTTGAATGACGTTTTACAGCTGAAGTTTGCCCAAGCATTTAAAGATGCAGGTCGATTCGTCATCAACAGTACTTTTGGCTTAGCTGGGTTTATTGATGTCGCAAGTATGGATAACATTCCAGTCCACCGTGAAGATTTTGGCCAAACACTTGGTCACTGGGGTGTGGGAAGCGGTGCTTATATCGTACTTCCTTTCCTAGGCCCAAGCACTGTACGTGATGCAGCTGGCTTTGGTTTTGATACAGTAACAAGTGACCCAATCACCTATGCACACAATATTGGTCAGGTACGTCTACACAATCAATTACGCGTTGTTAGCTTTATAGACAAGCGTGCTGAGTTGCTAAATGCTACTGACATTTTAGATAGTGCATCACTAGATTCTTATGCTTTTATGCGTGATGCTTATTTACAGAGTAGAGCAAGCCAAGTACAAGATGGCTTAGTCTCTGATGACTTACTTGAGGATATATTTCAGCCAGCGGATTGAGATATTGAAACACCTGCATCTGAAGAAGTTGCTGCAACAGAAGGCGCATCAACTATTGACTACACGCCTTTACCAGACTTTGTGCCTGCAAACTAAATAGTCACTCAATCCAGCATTAAAAAAGCCTCTTATATTTAAGAGGCTTTTTTATACGCCAAACTAAGCATTAACCAGCCGCCACTGTCATTCGCTCAATTAGGATAGAGCCTGTTTGTTTTGAACTAGGCACTAACGCATCATCACCAATCGCAATAATCTGATTCAACATTTCTTTGATATTACTTGCAATCGTAATCTCCTCTACCGCATGTGCAATAACACCGCTCTCTACCCAAAACCCAGCAGCGCCACGTGAGTAATCTCCAGTAACCATATTCAAGCCATGACCCAACAACTCTGTTACCAACAGCCCAGTGCCCATCATGGATAATAGCTCGGCAAAAGACTGCTGTGTATGTTGCACTACTAAATTATGTGCTCCACCAGCATTGCCTGTTGTCTGAAGGCCTAATTTTCGCGCTGAGTAACTAGATAGCATGTAGCCTTGCAATACACCATTCTCCACCAGCATACGCGACTTAGTTGCAACGCCTTCATTATCGAATGGACTACTTGCAATCCCTTTCTCAACATGTGGCAACTCCTCAATATTGAGCAATGAAGAGGCTACCTGCTGCCCAAGGCTATCAAGTAAAAAAGATGATTTTCGATATAAATTGCCGCCAGAAATAGCACTCACCAACGAACTAATCAGGCTGCTCGATAACGCCGCCTCAAATAACACAGGGTATTGGCCAGTTTTAATCGGCTTAGCACCTAAACGGCGTACTGTACGCTCACCTGCCAACTGACCAACCGACTCAGCCGAGCGCATATCATTCGCATCTCTGGCATTGGTATACCAATAATCACGTTGCATCGCACCACCTTGCTCGGCAATCACCGAACAACTAATACTATGTCGAGAGCTTGGATAACCACCAACAAAACCATGCGTGTTGGCATAGACAAACAGCCCTTCATTCGTTGAAACGCTAGCGCCTTCTGAGTTTTTAATACGTGTTTTATCGACATTCAATGCGGCAGTTTCACAGCGTTTTGCAATCTCAAGCGCCTCTTCAACGCTGACTTGCCATGGGTGATGTAAATTTAAATCAGTTACATCCTGCGCCATGAGATTAGCATCGGCCAAGCCGCAAAATGTGTCTTCTGCTGTATATTTAGCAATATTACAAGCTGCCTCAACCGTGTCCTTAATCGCTTCTGGACTAAAATCCGAGCTACTTGCATAGCCTTTTCTATAACCAAAAAACACAGTAACAGAGATGCCTTTGTCACGGTTATATTCTATATTTTCAGTTTCACCCTTACGCACAGAGACGCTTTGTCCCGTACCAAAACTCACATCCACTTCTGCATCTGATGCGCCAGCTTGCTTAGCTAGCTTTATAGTATCTTCACTGATTTGTTTTAACGTATGCTGATTCATCGCGCTTCTATCATTAAATTAAATTATTAAAATGTTATGATACCTTGCATCAGCCATTCATCGGCGCTTTGAGTCAAAGAAAACCTAAAAGACTTACAGAAAACCTGAAATAAGAGTACTCATACCATGCAAAATGAAGACGAAGATTTAGACTACATTAGTAAAACCCAGCTCAAGGCTGAAGCTGAGGCTCAGCAAATGGTAGGCAAGAAATTGCTCGACCTAACTAAAGGCCAATTGATTAAGTTGAATCTTGATGAGAGTTTGCATGAGGCAGTCATTGAGGCAAAGCGCCTTAATTCAAATGGCGCGATTAAACGTCAGCTGCAATATATTGGTCGTTTAATGCGATCCACGGACATCGAACCCATTAAAGAGAAGTTAGCTGGCTGGGAAGGTAAAAACAATACTGAAAATGCGCGGTTTCATGTATTAGAGCGCTGGCGTGACCGTTTAATCGAAGAAGCAGCCACCTCACAATCGGACAGCTTACAAGAATTTGTCACAAAGTATCCGCATGCAGAAATTCAAAAACTACGCACATTAGTCCGTAATGCGAATAAAGAGAAAGCCGCGAACAAAACCCTTAAAAGCAGCAGAGAACTGTTCAAGCTGATTCGTGAGATTACAGAAGTTCAAGAAGGCCTTAACGAGAACGATAGCGACTAATCGCTAATGACCACTGTTAAGCGTAGCTTGGGATTCCATAGACTGCCCATTACGTTCATAAACAATATCGACGCTTTTACCCTTATGTTTGCTAGCCACCTGAGCCAGTGCTTGAGGTTGCTCTAAGGTAATACCAGCCAAGCTCAACAACACATCTCCACGCTTTAAGCCGGCCTTAAAAGCTGGAGAACCCTTAATGACGGCTAACACTTTTAGGCCTTCATCGGCAACAATCGTTTCACTGTCTTTTGCTTTATGCTTCAACTTAATCACATGCAAGCCGAATAATGGCGTGGGCAACTTCGCCCAATAACTCGCGTAGTATTGATAAGTGGGTTCATCCTCCATCGCTTCAGGTTCAATTTCACCCGTCGTTTTTGCCGCTTCTTTAATCAAATTTAATTTTGAAAGTGGTGATTTTTTTGAAGCATACTTGCTGTAAACCAATACAACATCTGCTTTAATCGACTTTGCATGCGCCAATGCCAAGTCTGCCACAATGCCACCAGCCTCAAAACCGCTACTGCCAATCATGTCATAGCCAGTTTCCAGCATACTAATATTGTCTTCATCGTGATGATTACTAACATACATCTTAGTATCTGGCTTGGCTTCCATGGACTTTAGGTTGCCGCCATTTTGCGCTTTATAGTGTTGCTCATATAAATTCTCAGTTGCTTGTACTGTTTGTACCGCTTGAATAAAGCATAAAGCAAGCAAAGCCGATCTCAGCATTTTTTTCATCATTGTTCCAATGTCCTTGAAAATTTATCGTTATAATCTAGTAATCTTATTGACACAATATTAAACAAACAATTCATATGCAAGACAAAATAATTAAAATTGGCTTAGTTTCCATTAGCGATCGTGCTTCACAAGGTGTGTATGAAGACAAAGGCATTCCAAGTTTGGACGCATGGCTGTCAAAAGCGCTGAGTTCCCCTTTTACACTAGAAACTCGCTTAATTGCAGATGAGCAAGCGTTAATAGAAAACACACTCATCGAGCTAGCCGATGATGAAGGTTGCCATTTAATACTCACAACTGGCGGCACTGGGCCTGCATTACGAGATGTCACCCCAGAAGCCACTTTAGCGGTTGGTGATAAGGAAATGCCCGGATTTGGCGAACAAATGCGACAAATCAGCTTAAACTTTGTTCCCACGGCCATTTTGTCGCGCCAAGTTGCCGTCATACGCCATCAGTGTTTAATCCTCAACTTACCAGGACAACCAAAAGCAATTACACAAACACTTGAAGGCCTAAAAGATGAGTCTGGCAACACCCAAATCCACGGCATTTTTGCCGCAGTGCCTTATTGCTTGGATTTAATTGGTGCACCTTTCATTGAAACAAATGAGGCGCTTGTAAAAGCATTCCGTCCTAAGAAAAAATAGCTTCTTCATGCTGCCTTACTATACCAGAATCTCATCCGTTATATTTTGGCTATTAATCAGTCTAGTTAATTTTTTGCTATTAATGGAACAACAGCCATCTACACCCCTCTTTCCACATGTAGATAAACTCATCCACGCAAGCTTATTTGCCACACTCATGGCTATCGGTTACGCAGCTTACGCACAACATCACACATCACTTTACCTAGGCCTCATTAGCTACGGTGTAGTCACAGAAATTTTACAAAGGGCTTACACCCTCACACGGTCAGCTAGCTTATATAAATGGTTTGCAGACATCACGGGCGTACTGTTTTGTGTATACTCATCATCAACAAGCTAAAGTCACCCCGTCAAAAACACCATGTCCGCTGAATTCAACCTCATTAAACAATATTTTACGCGACCTAATGCTCAAACCGACTTAGGGATCGGTGATGATGCTGCGCTGATTAAAGTCTCAACAGGCCATCAATTAGCCATTTCATCTGACATGTCAGTAGTCGGCACTCACTTCTTTCAAGATGCTGCATCTTATGACATTGGTTGGAAGTCGCTGGCTGTTAATATTTCAGACATGGCTGCAATGGGTGCAAACCCAAAATGGACCACACTTTCAATCGCACTACCTGAAATCAATCATGACTGGTTAGCTGCTTTCTCAACTGGTTTTTTTGACTGTGCTGACCAGTTTAGCGTTGATTTAATTGGTGGCGATACAACCCGCGGACCACTCAATATCAGTGTGACTATTATGGGCGAAACCCCTGTTGGAAAAGCCATCACACGCAACAATGCAAAAGCAGCAGATGATATTTGGGTGAGCGGAGAAGTTGGTCATGCCGCTTTGGGGTTAGCGTATTTACAAGACAAAGTATCATTAGATGACGAAACACGTAGCACTTGTTTGCATGCCTTAAATCAACCGCAACCACGTGTTGCGCTTGGGTTAGCTTTGCGTGACATTGCACATAGTTGCATCGACATTTCCGACGGCCTACTTGCCGACTTAAGCCATATTCTGAAAGCTTCGCGTCCTAATGAAATAGGCGCAATATTACAATTAGAAGCAATGCCATGCTTAAATGCTATAAAAGCACGTAATCACGAGCCCAAAATACAACAAGCCATCTTAGCTGGTGGTGATGATTACGAGCTATGCTTTACAGCATCATCGCAACAACGAGAGGCGATTACAACTTTAGGCAAAAAGCTAGGCATTAATATCACGCGTATCGGTGAAACCAATACAACAGGCAAACTCACCGTGACACTTAATAACAAAATACTCAATACTTCACAATTAGGATATGAGCACTTTAAGATTTAAACAACTTAGCGCAACAACATGATTAAACAACCAGATTTTAAATTCTTACTCGCACATCCCGCTCACTTTTTAGCTTTAGGCTTTGGCAGCGGTCTGCCGCCAAAAGCACCTGGAACATTTGGCACCATTGCGGGCCTTCCGCTTTTTTACTTAATTGCAGGCTACTCTCTCAACGTTCAACTAGCCATTATTGCTGGCCTGTTTATCATTGGCATTTACTTTTGCGAAGTTGCAGGAAAAGCCTTAGGTGTTAGCGATCACGGCAGCATTGTTTGGGATGAGATTGTCGCAATGATGCTAGTGCTAACAATCACACCAAACCAAGGGCAGTGGTGGCTGATTGCGTTTGGTTTATTTAGGTTATTTGATATATGGAAACCGTTTCCAATTCGCCAATGCGATGCAAAACTTAAAGGCGGGTTTGGCGTCATGTTTGATGACATCCTCGCAGCAGTCTACGCCATGATTATTTTAAAAGGCCTATTATGGATACTCTCATAGCGCACCACATCACAAAACTTAGCGCGCAACTAGGGCAAGCACTCAAAGAAAAGCAATTCACACTGGCATTAGCTGAATCTTGTACTGGCGGCTTGGCTTCAGCCGCCATTACTGACATTTCAGGCAGCTCTACATGGTTTGACAGAGGCTTTATCACTTATAGCAATACAGCCAAGCATCAGATGTTAGGTGTATCAAAAGAAACCTTATCCCAATATGGCGCTGTCAGCGAAGAAACTGCGCAGGCAATGGCCATGGGCGCACTCAGTAATAGTGGTGCAGATATTGCAGGTAGCATTACCGGTATTGCAGGCCCATCTGGCGGCTCTGCCAACAAGCCTGTCGGCATGGTTTGTTTCGCCTACTTAACCAAGAATGGTCAGTTAATAACCGTAACGAAACAGTTTGCTGGCGATCGCCAAGCCATTCGCTATCAATCGGTTATTCAATTACTAAACGGACTAATGGACTTAATGCAGTCTTAACAAAACTAACAGACTAGCGCCTACCATAACGGTAGCCATTACCACGACGGTTATGATGTCTTTCACCACGCCTGTTGTAATCACGTCGGCTTTCACTATGCCTGTAGTTATCCCTCGCCATATGTCGTCCATATGAAATGTAAGCGCTGAACTGGCTGTAACGGTTTGACGGTGCGTAATAAACCACTGGTCGTGAACTGTAATAGATAATTGGTGCGCCATAATAGCCACGGAATGCTGACGCATGGTGATGTGTGCCCATTGAATGTCTTGTATGGCCTTGCCCATCAATATTAATGCCTATGCTAAACGAATCTCGCGCCTGTACTGTCGTTGCTGTTGTAGCGACAATCGCAATTGTCGCTACTATCGTATTAATCACTTTCATTCGTCGTACTCCTTCTTGCTAAATACTACTCCCTACTAGCAGATAACGAGCCACCACTCACATCGTTGACAATGTCTTTTTATTAGTTTTTAGTACGCTAACACACAACCTTAACGCTTACCTTAAATGCCAAACTGTGAAATAATTGCAAGTTAATTAAAGTAGCTCAAATTAAAGGTAAAAACAACATGGATGACAATAAAAGCAAAGCGTTATCAGCAGCCCTTGCACAAATTGATAAACAGTTTGGTAAAGGCTCTATTATGCGCATGGGTGATAAGGATGTGATCACAGACATCGAGTCTGTATCAACAGGCTCTTTAGGCTTGGATATTGCGCTAGGCATCGGTGGTTTACCACGTGGCCGTGTTGTTGAAATCTATGGTCCGGAATCATCAGGTAAAACAACGCTAACACTTTCTGTGATTGCACAGATGCAAAAAATTGGCGGCACCGCCGCATTTATTGATGCGGAGCATGCACTCGATCCACAATATGCGGCAAAACTAGGTGTTAACGTACCTGACTTACTCATCTCTCAGCCTGACACAGGCGAGCAAGCATTAGAAATTGTCGATATGCTCGTGCGTTCTGGCTCTGTTGATATTGTGGTGATCGATTCTGTTGCGGCATTAACGCCACGTGCCGAGATTGAAGGCGACATGGGTGATTCACACATGGGCTTGCAAGCCCGTTTGATGAGTCAAGCTTTACGTAAGTTAACTGGCAATATCAAACGCACAAACACTTTAGTGATCTTTATTAACCAAATCCGCATGAAAATTGGTGTGATGTTTGGCAATCCAGAAACGACTACGGGTGGTAATGCTTTGAAATTCTACGCATCTGTTCGTTTAGATATCCGTCGTACTGGCGCAATTAAACGTGGTGATGAAGTCGTTGGTTCTGAAACGCGCGTCAAAGTGATTAAAAACAAAGTGGCGCCACCATTTAAGAAAGCTGAGTTCGACATTCTTTACGGCGAAGGTATTTCGCTTGAAGGTGAAATGATTGAGCTAGGCGTTGATTTGAAAATCGTCGAAAAATCAGGCTCATGGTATAGCTACAATGGCGAGAAAATTGGGCAAGGTAAGGATAACTCTCGTGAGTTCCTAAAAGAGAATCCTGCCATTGCTGCTGAGATTGACGCGAAAATCCGCGCTAATTCATCTGTACTACTGGAGGGCATGATTGCGCCTCGCGAAGAGGATGACGCGTAATCTGAAAAACACGCAAGAAAAGTCCTTGCGTCAACGGGCGCTAGAGTATTTGGGGAAACGTGAATACTCAGCGTTTGAGCTAGCCAACAAGCTTAAAACCTACGCGGACGAAGCCGATGATATTCCAGTCTTAATCACTGATTTCAAAGAACGAGGCTGGTTATCGGATGTCCGATTCACAGAGCATATCGTCCGTGTTAGACAAGTTAAATTTGGCAGCGCCAAAATAGCGAATGAATTAAGAGAAAAAGGCGTATCAGAAGAGCTAATCACTGAAGCAGTTTCAGAAGTAAGAACCAGTGAATTAGAAAATGCGGCGGAAGTATGGCGTAAAAAATATAATCAGATCGCCAGCGACCGTAATGAATGGGCAAAACAAGCGCGGTTTTTACAGAGCCGTGGTTTTGGTTTCGATACGATTAAACAAGTACTAAAAGCAGCAGAAAACGATAATGATTAAATTAAGTAACAAGCCAAGCAGTAATGAAATTAGAAAAGCCTTCCTAGACTTTTACGTGTCTAAAGGCCATACCGCTGTTGCGTCTGCTTCTTTAGTACCGCACGAGGACCCTACCCTGCTCTTCACTAACGCAGGCATGAACCAATTTAAAGATGTGTTTTTGGGCTTTGATAAACGTGCTTATACCCGTGCGACCTCTAGCCAAAAATGTGTGCGTGCTGGTGGCAAACATAATGACTTAGAGAATGTCGGCTACACAGCCCGTCATCACACTTTTTTTGAAATGCTCGGCAACTTTAGTTTTGGCGATTACTTTAAACAAGATGCTATCAAATACGCATGGGAACTACTAACAGAAGTCTACAAACTCCCAACAGAAAAACTGCTTGTTACCGTCTATGCTGAGGATGATGAAGCTTATGACATCTGGCTAAAAGACATTGGCGTGCCTGCTGAAAAAATCATTCGCATTGGTGATAATAAAGGCACTCGTTACGCATCTGATAACTTCTGGATGATGGGCGATACTGGCCCTTGCGGCCCATGCTCTGAAATATTTTACGATCATGGCGCACATATTCCAGGTGGCCCACCAGGCAGCGCTGATGAAGATGGCGATCGCTTTATCGAGATTTGGAATAATGTATTTATGCAATACAACCGCGATGAAGCGGGTGTGATGCATGCATTGCCAAAACCTAGCGTTGATACTGGTATGGGTTTAGAACGCATCTCAGCTATTTTGCAAGGGGTGCACGCCAACTATGAGATTGATTTGTTTACCAAACTGATTGCCGCAGCCGCGCGTGAAACTAAAACAACAGACTTAGCGAATCCTAGCTTAAAAGTATTAGCCGACCATATTCGTGCTTGTTCATTCTTGATTGCTGACGGGGTGATTCCAGGTAACGAAGGTCGTGGTTATGTGTTGCGCCGCATTATTCGCCGCTCCGTTCGTCATGGTTATAAGCTCGGTGCGCGCAAAGCCTTCTTTAACCAAATGTTACAAGACTTAGTGAATGAGATGGGCGAAGCTTATACCGAGCTCGTCTCTGAGCAAAAACGAATCAATGCCACACTCAAAAAAGAAGAGGAACGTTTCTTCGAAACCATTGAAAATGGCATGGCGATTCTAGATGCTGAGCTTAAAGAAACCAAGGGTCAGTTCAACGGTGAAACTGCATTTAAGTTACACGACACCTACGGTTTCCCGCTTGATTTAACCGCTGATATTTGTCGTGAACGTAATGTCACAGTCGACACTGCTGGCTTTGATGCCGAGATGGCGCGTCAAAAAGACCAAGCACGTACCGCTGGCAAGTTCAAAATGGCAACCAACTTGGAATACGATGGCATCGCTACGATATTTCATGGTTATGACCAACTCGAAACAACTGGTAAGATTACCGCCTTATATCAGGACGGGACAGCTGTAGAACAATTATCAGCAGGCGAGCAAGGTGTTGTCATTTTAGACAACACGTCTTTTTACGCTGAATCTGGCGGTCAAGTCGGTGACATTGGCGAACTAAAAGCTGGAGATACTCTATTTGCAGTAGAAGGCACACAGAAAGTACAAGCAATGGTATTCGGCCATCATGGCACATTGAAAACAGGGACGTTATCAGTCGGTGAAAGCATTACTGCACAGGTGGATATGCAAGCCCGTAGTGCTACCATGCGTAACCACTCTGCTACGCACTTAATGCACAAAGCATTACGCGAAGTGCTTGGCGACCATGTGCAGCAAAAAGGCAGCTTGGTTGATACGGAAAAAACACGTTTTGACTTCTTGCATAATGCATCCATGACCAACGAAGAAATTCGCCAAGTGGAATCACTCGTCAATGCAGAGATATTTGCCAACTTAGAAACCCAGTCCCGTGTGATGGAGATTGACGCCGCTAAAGAAACTGGCGCCCTCATGTTGTTTGGTGAAAAGTATGGTGATGAAGTGCGTGTATTAAACATTGGCTCATCTTGTGAGCTTTGCGGCGGCACCCATGTGAAACGTACTGGTGACATTGGTTTATTCACGATTGTGGCAGAAGGTGGCGTGGCAGCTGGTGTACGCCGTGTAGAAGCGGTGACAGCCACTAATGCGTTGAGTTATATGCAGGATATGGAAACCACATTAGGCGGCGTAGCGGGCACATTAAAAGTGTTGCCCGCAGAAGTGCCAACCAGAATTAACGGCTTATTGGATCAAGTTAAAAAGTTAGAACGTGATCTAACCGCAGCCAAGGGTAAACTTGCCTCATCACAAGGTGATGATTTAGCCACACAGGCAATTGATATTAACGGCATTAAAGTATTAGCGGCAACATTAGAAGGTGCTGATGCTAATACGCTACGTGAAACCATGGACAAACTAAAAGACAAACTGCAATCAGCAGCCATCGTTTTAGCCGCTGTGAATGGTGAAAAAGTGAGCATTGCCGCTGGCGTCACGAAAGATTTAATCGGCAAAATGAAGGCGGGCGAACTCGTCAACCATGTTGCATCCCAAGTGGGTGGAAAAGGTGGCGGCAAACCTGACATGGCGATGGCAGGCGGCACGGATGCCACCCACTTACCACAAGCACTAGCGAGTGTTGAAGCATGGGTAAAAGAGAGAATTTAAAGCATTAAAATTTAACAGTTAAGAGCTAAAATTATGGCATTAATCGTACAAAAATTCGGCGGTACATCTGTTGCAACTCCAGAACGTATTAAAAGTCTGGCAAACAGGGTTAACCGCTTTAAAAAACAAGGGCATCAAATTGTCGTCGTCGTTTCAGCCATGTCTGGCGAAACGAACCGCTTGATTGCGCTTGCCAACGAAATTACAACCACTCCAAGCCTAAGAGAGTTAGATGTCATTATCTCAACTGGTGAGCAAGTTTCCATCGGCATGACAGCATTAGCGTTACAAGAACTAGGCTTAAAAGCGAAGAGCTATACGGGTTCACAAGTCAAAATATTAACCGATGCCTCCAATGGTAAAGCGCGGATTATTGACATTGATGGCCAAAGCATGAAAAAAGATATAGACAACGGCTATGTGGTTGTCGTTGCAGGCTTCCAAGGCTGTGATGCAGATGGTAACATCACGACGTTAGGTCGTGGCGGTTCAGATACGACTGGTGTTGCCTTAGCTGCCGCATTAGGCGCTGATGAATGCCAAATCTATACCGATGTAGATGGTGTCTACACAACAGACCCTCGTGTCGTACCAGAAGCGCGCCGTTTAGACAGAATCACGTTTGAAGAAATGCTAGAGCTGGCATCACAAGGCAGCAAGGTACTGCAAACGCGCTCAGTTGAATTTGCAGGAAAATATAAAGTTAAATTACGTGTACTTTCTAGTTTTGAAGAAGAAGGAAACGGTACACTCATTACGTTTGAAGAAGACAGTAAGGACGACAATATGGAACAACCACTCATTTCAGGCATCGCATTTAATCGCGATGAAGCGAAAATTATGGTGCTTGGCGTGCCAGACACACCAGGTATTGCTTACCAAATTTTAGGTCCGATTGCTGATGCGAATATTGATGTAGATATCATTATTCAAAACCAAGGTGCAAAAACGACAGACTTTACTTTCACTGTGCATAAGAATGAAATGAAAAAGGCGCTTGAAATTCTCAACACAAAAGTACAGCCAGACATTCATGCACGGGAAATAATTGGTGATGACAATATTGCTAAAGTATCTGCTGTTGGTGTTGGTATGCGCTCACATGTTGGCGTTGCTAGCCAGATGTTCCGTACATTATCAGAAGAAGGCATTAATATCCAAATGATCTCTACGAGCGAAATTAAAGTCGCAGTTGTGATTGAAGAAAAGTATATGGAACTAGCTGTACGAGCCTTACACAAGGTATTTGAGTTAGAAGAAGCGTAAAATAATCATCATTGGTTTTACTATCGCTTTAATCACCGATGAATTAGTTTTCATTGATTAACCTGTTTTAATTGATTTTAAGATGAGTTTCGAGTAATATCGCGGCCTTGCAATAGCATTAAAAAGTTTCAAAACGGAGAGCTGGCCGAGTGGTCGAAGGCACTTCCCTGCTAAGGAAGCATACGGGGTCAACCTGTATCGAGGGTTCGAATCCCTCGCTCTCCGCCAAAATAAACCCCTATATACTTAATATATAGGGGTTTATTTTTATCCAATACAATTGAAACCGTCAACAAACTCGTCAAATCAATTCGTTACTACACCCCACTAGCATTAGTACAGGTGTAGGTTCTGTTGTTGAAGTCGAACTCTGTCAGATCACCACCCATCTCAGAATCTCTAGCAAAACTATCGTAGTCAACATAGTATCTAATGTTCTCAGGAATGCTATGCAGCCAGCAATCATCAAACAGCTCTATAGCAGCACCTTTCAAGTAACCCTCTGCAATGCTTGGCTCATCAATCTTATCAAGCGCTTGGCTCAGTGCATAGCCTGCACAGCCGACCAAGTAATATAGATCAATCTTGTCACTGTCGCTTAATGTATCAATATCATCAAACCATGTATTTAGGTTCGCTTGGTTGATGCCACAATCTTTAAACAGTGCTGCATCATCGCCATCTATGTACTGAATTTCAAACTCCTCTACAGCGTTACCGTAGCGGTCTAGGTGGCATTCTGATTTAGCTTGATAAGCTTGATAAGCTTGATAAGCTTGATAAGCTTGATAAGCTTGATAAGCTTGATAAGCTTGATAAGCTTCTAAGCTTCTAAGCTTCTAAGCTTCTAAGCTTTCAAAATTATTTTTCTTAATATGCGATTGAATAGCCAAAATAGGCAAAAGGCTGCATACGCGTTTCAACAATAGGGCTATTAGCTTGCTCATCACCAAGCCGTGTAATAGCGGTACCAAAAAGAAGGTAGCTATGATTGCCAACAGCATACGAACCATTTAATCCAATGCTCACTTCAGTGCTTGATCCAGCATTGTATGCTGGCCTAAACTGTGCAGTTTCATTTGTATCTACACCAAAGTAATAATCATTAAATTTATTATTGTTCCATGTAGCACCTAAGCTACCATTCAATTTGAGCTTGCTACGACGCAATATACTTTTTACATATTGCAACTCTACTGTTTGTCCATTACTTGCTCCACCAATATCAAAGCCCCACTTTGCATTAAATGTCCCATAGTCTGTTTGCCATCGTAAAGTTGGACCAAGGTCAACGGTGAAGTCTCGATCACCCATTCCTCGCGTTAGCTTCTCATCATCTGCATCCCACCCAAATCGCGCTTGCGTAGATAGACCAAATCTAAGTCGTTTATCATCGGAATCAAGTAACCAAACACCAGCTCGCAGCGCATTTATATAGTAGCGATCTCCATAATTAGCATTAATAATAGGCAAAGCTAATACTCTAAACTCGTCTGAACCTGATGTTTTAGGCAACATCGCGACACCAACACCATAAATGTTTTTGCTGCGTGGTATTGCCGTTTCAGTATTACGGTCAATGTTATCTTTTCCAAGTGCGGTATTAATGAACAGAATACTAAAGCATAAAATGATTAGTTTAAAGGTGAAAACAGTATTTACAGATTTCATTCAAGGTTCCATCTTAGTGGTTAATGTTAAGTTATACATATTGGAACTCATAAAGCTCCCAACTATATTAAACCACAAAATTTCTTGCGACTAAATTCCGTCTTAAATGTAGGCTAACTTATGTAACGTGACAGAATTGTCACAGCCTTACGAGCCTTAACACTTAATAAAACATCAATATATAAATTTGAAAATCCGCGTGTCACTGGTTCAATTCCAGTTCGGGCCACCAAGAAGAATAAGGCTGACAGCGATGTTGGCTTTTTTCATTTTTACCTCTGGCTAGCACCGGGCTAGCACTAGCGGTTAAACTACAATACTCAAATACATCCAGCTTTTAAGCGGCTTGCAGCACTAGCCTTGACTAAGAAATCAACTACTGTAACCAGCTTTTACTCAACAAAGCCTCAAGCTCATCAATTGGCAAAGGCTTGCTAAAAAAATAGCCTTGGTACTGAAGGTAACCGTTATCCAGTAAGAATTTCCGTTGCTCTTCTGTCTCTACACCCTCCGCAATCACGTCAATATCCAAACTAAGTGCCATAGTAACAATTGTACGCACAATCGCTCTATCACTGGTATCAGTAGCAATATCACGCACAAAGGATTGGTCTATCTTTAATTGATTTAGCGGTAGTTTTTTAAGATATTGCAAAGATGAATACTCCGTACCAAAATCATCTAATGAGAAGGAAACACCTATTTTACTGAGTGCCTCCATTTTACCAATGATGTCGTTGATGTTATCCACCAGCATGCTTTCGGTTAGTTCAAGTTTGAGATGCGATGGGTTAATATCATGCTTTGTAATCGAGGCAAGCACATTACATAATTAACACGACTCTTTGAAGATGGTTTGGGGCATTAAAGATCCTAATATCATACTGACGATACTAACTCCTAGCCCTAAGAGTTGTGCTGGAATTAAAATCTCGTCGCCAAATAACAACTCAATACCAATCCAACTACCAATACCTGCAACGATAGCCAGCAAAGCGCCTTGGCTTGTTGCCTTCCGCCAAAAAACACCAAAAATCAATGGAACAAAAGCACCTGCTAAAGTCACTTTATAAGCCGACTCTACCATCCCAAAAATAGAAAGTTCTGAATTGAGTGCATACACTAAAACACAAACAGAAAATCCAACTAGGCTTAACCGCATGACTTTTAACATGCCTTTATCAGTCAAGTTAGGCATAAACCCCCTAACAAAGTTCTCTGCAAACGTAACTGAAGGTGCCAGTAACGTTGCTGATGATGTGCTCATGATGGCTGAAATAACGGCACCAAAGAAGATGACTTGTGCCAGTAATGGTGTGTGCTGCAATACTAATGTTGGCAATACGCGCTGTGAATCACTTTCTGCCAACTGTCCAAAAACAGTTGGGTCAATCATGGTCGCGGCATAAGCAATAAACATCGGAACGAAAGCAACACAGAAATATAGCGTTGCACCAATCACTGACCCCCATAAGGCTACCTTTGCACTCTTGGCTGAAGTAATCCGTTGAAATACGTCTTGTTGTGGAATCGAGCCCAGCATCATCGTCATCCAGCCACCAATAAAGGTGACATAAACCCAAATGTCTGCATTTTCTGGGAAAAAAGTCAGCTTACCTGCGGCCTCAGCCTTAGCAATCACTGGCGCGATGCCGCCTGTCATACCCGCCACAATATTAGCGATGTAAAGCAAGCCGACGATAATAACAATCATCTGTACAAAATCGAGTATTGCGATAGCTCGCATTCCGCCTAAAGTCGTGTAGGTTAATACAATGATTATCCCAACCAACATACCAAGTGGTTGACTCAACACCCCATGGGTGACGATATTAAAAATAAGTCCCATTGCTGAAATTTGTGCAGCCACCCAACCCAAATAGGAAATAACAATCGCAATGGTTGTTAATAACTCTACCGTACGGTTATAGCGTATACGGTAAAAATCTCCCAAGGTGATAATGTTTAACTTGTAAAGTTTGGTTGAAAAAAATAATCCCGCAATAATCAAACACATACTCGCACCAAACGGATCAGCTGCAAGCCCATTAAAACCTTCTTGTACAAAGGTCGCAGACACACCAAACACCACCTCTGCGCCAAACCAAGTAGCAAAGACAGTGGCGATAACAATCGGCAATGGTAAATTTCGACTGGCTATCGCATAGTCTTTCACATTATGGACGCGCTTCGCAGCCAATAATCCAATCGCCACAGACACCATCATATAAGCAATGACAAACCAAATCAGCACGACAAATCCTTTAAAAATCATGAAGCAATATAAGCGGGTAAATTATTTCATAAATATATTGTCAAATCTACGCATATATACTTAACATAATTGTTTTTTATTGTATAATCCACGCCTCAACGCGCCCGTAGCTCAGCTGGATAGAGTACTTGGCTACGAACCAAGGGGTCAGGGGTTCGAATCCCTTCGGGCGCACCAAATAAAACAAAGGCTTACAGATTAAACCCTGTGAGCCTTTTTTTATAGTACCAAAGGCTTATACAATTTCTTCACTAAGTGTTTAAAGTTTGAGGACTACTAAGTCATCAATCACAGCTCTTATAATTACTCTGTTAAAAGTTCAGGAAGTTTGTGGAGACTTAATTACCCATTTTCAGTATATTTTTATTGGAAATAGAAAATATTAACCCCAGAATTTCAATCCTTATATTTAATATTCGTTGTCACATTCCTGACATATATTATCGTTACTATTGAATTGTTCATTGTAATTCCCCCCTTAAGCTCGCTTGTGCGAGCTTTTTTTTAATCTTTTTAAATATTTCTTTCTACATATCGTTTTAAAATCCTTATCAATTAAAAGTATACCTATGATAATTGGATATGACCCCTACCTATAAATTTCGAAATTTAATTAAAACCATTTTGCTGTTAGCATCATTAATTCCCAGTCTAAGTCTGGCAGACACAATTATAGGTGAAGTTATTTTTGTTGCTGATGGAGATACGATTACTGTTATTTCAGAAGGAATTAAATACAAGATTAGACTATCTGGAATTGATGCCCCAGAGAAGAAACAAACGTATGGCGTACATTCAAAGCAGTCTTTAGTTGATATGGTGTCTAAGCAAACTATGTCTGTTAGTTACAATAAGCGTGATAGGTACAAACGCATCATAGGTAAAGTTATTTTAGACGGTCAAGACATCAATCTAGAACAAATAAGAAGAGGTTTAGCCTGGCACTATAAAAGCTATCAACGAGAACAAGAAGTTGAGGACATGGCTTTATATGCGCAAGGAGAGCATTTGGCCCAGAAAGGTAGGCTTGGCTTATGGAAAGATGTGAACCCAATCGCACCATGGGATTTTAGAAAAAAGTAGTATTAATAACTAATAACGATGCGCTACCAGATTAATTTCGAATACGCCAATGCAATTACAACAAACCCGTATTTACTTTCACATCGGCTAATGTTAAGTTAATCACCTATCAATTATTAAGTTATCTGATGAAAGCTTTAGTCAAAAAATATCCAAAAGAAGGATTGTGGTTAGATGATATGCCCATGCCAGAAATCGGGAATAGCGATGTTCTAATCAAAATCAAAAAAACGGCCATTTGCGGCACCGACATTCATATTTACAACTGGGATGAGTGGGCACAAAAAACCATCCCCGTACCAATGATTACTGGCCATGAGTTTGCGGGAGAAATTGTCGAACTTGGATCAAATGTGGATGATTTAAAAGTCGGTGACATCGTTTCTGGAGAAGGCCATATTACTTGTGGTCGCTGCCGAAACTGTTTGGGTGGTCGTATTCATTTGTGCCCCAACACCATTGGTGTGGGGGTGAATAGAACAGGTGCTTTTGCTGAGTACTTAGCGATTCCGGCTAAAAATGTCTTTAAACCTAGTCGCCCAGTAGACCCTGATTTATTAGCGATTTTTGACCCTTATGGCAACGCTGTGCATACAGCCCTCTCCTTTAACATGGTGGGCGAGGATGTCTTAATCACTGGCGCAGGCCCAATTGGCATGATGGCAGCCATGGTTTCCAAACACGCAGGCGCTCGAAACATTGTCATTACCGACTTGAATCAATATCGACTGGATATGATTAAGTCGATATTACCCAGCGTGCATACAGTCAATGTCTCTAAGCAGAAAATTGATAAAGCATTCATGGATTCACTCGGCATTTTTGAAGGCTTTGATGTTGGTCTAGAAATGTCAGGTTCACCGATTGCCTTTGGCGACATGCTGAGTAAAATGATTAATGGTGGCCATATTGCCATGCTTGCCATTATGCCGACAGGTGCTGGTATTGATTGGGATTTGGTCGTGTTTAAAGGGTTGACCATCAAAGGAATTTACGGCCGTGAGATTTTCGAAACTTGGTACAAAGGCCTGATGATGGTGCAAAGTGACCTGCCATTGGAGAAAATTATTACTCACCGTTTCCATTACACCGATTTCCAAAAAGGTTTCGATGTGATGCGCTCTGGTGAGTCTGGCAAAGTGATTTTGAATTGGGAAGATTAAAGGTAGAACATGAGTTTTAAAAGTGCAAAAGCGAGTATCGCAAAAGATTTAGCCGACATCCACGCAGCAGGATTATGGAAAACCGAACGCTTTATTAGCTCTGACCAAAAAAACAATATTACATTAGCCGATGGTAGTGAAGTATTGAATATGTGCGCCAACAACTACTTAGGTTTGGCAAATGACCCCGATGTCATTAATACCGCTAAAACCAGCTTGGATAAATGGGGCTTTGGTTTAGCTTCTGTGCGCTTTATTTGCGGCACACAAACCATCCATAAAGCATTAGAACAAAAAGTCAGTGACTTCTTGGGCATGGAAGAAACGATACTGTATGCCGCTTGCTTTGATGCCAATGGCGGTTTATTTGAATCTATTTTAACGGCTGAAGATGCGGTTATTTCTGATTCGCTGAATCATGCTTCAATTATTGATGGTGTACGTTTATGTAAAGCGGTGCGTTATCGCTACCAAAATAATGACATGGCGGATTTACGCGCTAAACTAGAAGAAGCCAAAGCTAACAATGCCCGCCGCATTTTGATTACCACCGATGGTGTATTTTCGATGGATGGCACAGTGGCACAGCTAGATAAAATTTGTGACTTAGCGGACGAGTTTGATGCCATGGTACATCATGATGATTGTCATGCCACTGGCTTTATGGGCAAGACTGGCCGTGGCGCACATGAGTATTGTGGCGTAATGGATAGAGTCGACATTATCACCAGCACATTTGGCAAAGCATTAGGTGGCGCATCAGGCGGCTTCACCTCAGGCCGCAAAGAAATCATTGATATGCTGCGTCAGCGCTCTCGTCCATATTTATTTTCAAACTCCGTTGCACCTTCCATCTGTGCAGCCTCATTATTCGTACTTGAGCGTCTTGAACAGTCAACTGAACTCCGTGACAAACTAGAAAGAAACACGCACTATTTTAGAAAAGGGATGCAAGCGGCAGGCTTTGAAGTCGGTGATGGCGACCACCCTATTGTCCCAGTGATGTTAGGCGATGCTAACTTAGCGCAAGAGATGAGTAAACGATTACTAGAAAAAGGAGTTTACGCCATTGGCTTTTTCTTCCCTGTCGTACCAAAAGGTAAAGCACGCATCAGAACGCAAATTTCTGCCAAACACACTAAAGCAGATTTAGATAAAGCAATTAAAGCCTTTAGTGAAACACGAGATGAAATGGCCGCATAAAGCACTGTTTATACATTCAAGTCACCTAAACATAGTCAACCAGCAGTCATAAGATGACTTTGTAATTCTTTTACATCAAGACACTCAACCCAGTTTGCTTTTAGTTGTGTCTTGACTTGATCAGCATACCCCCAAGTCACCATCACAAAATCCAGGTGATTATGGTCTGCGGCCAAGCCATCCTCGTAACGATCACCGATATAAATAGCCTGTGCAGGATCGATTTGATAATCGTCCAGTATCCTAGCGACCATTAATGGCTTAGCAGCCAATGGTGGCATATATGTATCTAAAGCAAACACACCTTTAAAATAATGTCCCCAATTTAAATGCTTCATTACCTTCTGGGTAGGAAGGTCACGCTTATTGGTTGCGATATAGAGTGTTGCACCTGATTGGCTTAACGTATCAAGAAGCGCCTCAACACCTGGAAATACAGTGGCTTTTTTATACCCCTCTGTATCATAATGCGCCTTAAATTTAGCGGCTAATTGCTGCAATAGCTCAGAGTCATCTTGCCCTGCAAGCATCCTTAAAGTTGGCATCAGAGGAGGGCCAACCACCTCTGAAGTGATGGTTTTAGATGGTATTATTCCAAGACTAGCAAAAGCATAAATAAAGCTTTCTACGATACTGGGAGCTGAGTCAATTAGTGTGCCATCTAAGTCAAAAATGATATGTTCGTTCATGTCGTATGCTTAATATATTTAATGGCACTAAGAATAACATTCTTAAGCGTGGTTTTTAACAGCAACGCAAGCTTATTTACCAACAGCCCACTCCAACAAATCTGCAGATGTAGTAGGTGTTAAATCAGCAATATTAAGCCTCTACCTTTGCTCCCACTGTGTTTGATATTGCTGTATTTGCTGCAGTGAAAAAGCCTGCATATCCTGTTTGTCTTGATAGGACAAGTACCGATCTGCAACGTTTTCAACAGTATGCTCAATGGGCCAAATAGGGTACCAGCCTAATTGACTATGTGCTTTAGAACAGTCTAATCTAAGGTAGACCGCTTCACGCACCGCATATTCATTATGCTGAATAAGAGCGCTAGCATCCTCTTTGCAATAAGAAGCCAATAAATCAACAACCCAACCTGCCGGCCTAGTATCAACCTTATTCGGGCCAAAGTTCCAATCCTCCGCATAAGCTACCGGTCCATCGAACAACCGCTCTGCCAATAACATATATGCGCCTAAAGACTCTAATACATGTTGCCAAGGACGCGCAGATTCTAGATTTCTAAGGATCACTGACTTAACGGTTTATAAATGCGTTAATCACATCAGGAATTAACCGCCCTTTTGCCCAATCCCCAAGACCGATCACATTGCCCGTTCTTGCCGTGGCGATTGCCACACCATGTTCTGCATATTGCTCAGGGTTGAAAAACGAGTGGCGATACGCTTCTATCACTAATTCAGCACAGCCTTTACTGCTGCTATACGGATCAAAACCACCCATCGCATCATTTTCACGATAACCCTAGTGCCACGCCTTATTGTCATAACATTTATCACTGGTTATCATCAGGACCGATTTCATACTAGAACATTGCCTTTCAAGCGACAGTGCAAGTTAGAAATAAATTAGTTTCAGCTTATCAAGACATCATGAATATGCAGGTATAAGGCGTTAAGGCTAGTGTTGTAATAAAAGATCAGAGTGTTTTAATAGTGTTAGGCATGGCAATAAGGCCTTTTTAGTTATTCGTATACGTACTATATTAAGTATTTATTAAATAGTATAATTAAACGTATATATGAAATTCATGCTGAAGGTCATTTACCTGTGGTTTAAAGTAGACTCAGTAGTAGCTGAGGACGCTACAAAGCGCCTATACAAAGGTAGCCGCGCTACTTGTCTGAGCGGCATAGTCCTCGCAATCTTGTTTACATCATCCATTTTAATAACGAGTACGCCAGAGAAATTTGCTTATATTTGGCTAGCACTCATCATTAGTACTTATATTTTACGTTATGTAGTCAGCATTTATTACAAAGATAAACACCAAGAATTCCCCAGCATTTTTTGGTTGAAAAGATACCGTATTGGAGTGGCCATCACTGGAGTTATGTGGGCAAGCTCCATGTTCATATTCTTTCAACCTGAAGACCAACTCAATCAATCTATCATTCTATTCACATTGACTGGAATATGTGCAGCAGCAGCTTTATCTTATGCAATTGACTATCTTGTATTATCTGGGTTTGTACTACCGATCACATTAGCCATTTTTTTCCGGCTTGCTTTTGAGGGGTCCCACTTCTCTATCATCATGAGCTGTATGGTCATCTTATTCATTATATTCTTCTTGATTACAGCACGTAAAACCAATCAGGCATACGTTAAAAGCTTAATGTTGGCTAATAATGCAATATTAGGAGAAGAGCAAGAAAGAGCTTACAGCAATATATTGGAAATGATTGCCAATAATACTTCTCTGAATATCGTATTAGAAACCATTTTGCTTAACCTTGAAAAGCAACACCCTCAGATGCTGACCAGTATTATGATATTAGATAATGATGGCAGACATCTTAACCATATGGTGGCTCCAAGTCTTCCTGCTTTTTATAATAAGGCAATTGATGGCTTAAAAATTGGGGCAAAGATAGGAAGCTGCGGTGCTGCCATATTCTCAGGTAGCCGTGTAATCGCGCAAGATATTTTAAATCACCCTAATTGGATTGATTACAAAGCGTTAGCAATACAAGCTGATTTACGAGCATGCTGGTCAGAAGCCATTAAAAACTCAACTGGTAAAATATTAGGCTCATTTGCTATTTACCATCGCGAACCAACAACTCCGTCAGAAAAAGACATCCAACTCATTACACAAAATGCAAGCATAGTAGGCATTGCCATTGAACTTGCCCGAAACTCTACAGAACAACGCTTTGCGGCATTATTTTATCAACATACTAATGAATCATTGACAGTAGCAGATCATAATAAAATTATTATTGCAGTTAACCCTGCTTTTACAGTGAGTAGGGGCTATACCGCTGAAGAAGCTATAGGTCAAAGGATTGATATATTAAACTCAAATCGGCACAACGATGATTTCTATCGTGCGATGTACCAATCACTTGATACTACAGGCAAGTGGGAAGGAGAGCTTTGGGTCAATCGCAAGGATGGTAGTAGTCATCTCGAGTGGCTTAGGATTAATACGATTTTTGATGATAATAATAACGCTCTCAATTTTGTTATCCTTGCTACTGACATCACAAAAAGAAAAGAATCCGAAGATCTTATCTGGAAACAGGCTAATTTTGATGGCTTAACAGGCCTACCTAACCGCACTAGTTTTCAAGCCCGATTTAAACAGGAAATGAAAAAAACAAAACGCGCAAACCTATCGCTGGCTTTACTATTTATCGACCTAGATGAGTTTAAAGAAGTGAACGATTCAATGGGCCATCCAGTAGGAGATATTTTGCTTAAGGAGGCAGCTAAGCGTCTAATCAGTTGTGTCCGTGAGTCTGATTCGGTAGCGCACCTTGACTCGATTGCAAGGATAGGTGGGGATGAATTTACCATTATATTAAGTGAATTAAAAGATATCAGTTGTATTGAACGTATTGCGGAAGCCATCCTCAAAAAAATTGCCATGCCCTATAAACTCGGAGAAAATGTCGCTTACATTTCTGCCAGTATTGGCATTACATTATACCCAGATGACTCTGATGACATTAACACCTTGATTATCAATGCAGATCAAGCAATGTATGCTGCGAAACTTGCGGGTAAAAACCGTTTTAGTTACTTTACTAAATCAATGCAAGTGAATGCACAGAAACGTATGCTGCTCACTAAGGACTTACATGAAGCCTTAGAGAAACAACAGTTTCATTTGGTTTACCAGCCTATTGTTAATTTAAGGACCAATAAGATTCAGAAAGCGGAAGCACTCATTCGCTGGCAGCACCCTACAAAAGGCATAGTTACCCCATCTGACTTTATTCCAATTGCTGAAAGGACAGGCCTAATTAATGAGATAGGTAACTGGGCATTTATAGAAGCATTAACGCAAGTAGCCGTATGGCGTCAGACCATTGACCCTAACTTTCAAATAAGCGTTAATAAATCCCCTGTACAGATTTTTAATACAGCTAATAAAAGTAAAGATAACTTTCTTAACTGGGCGACTTATATGAGCGAGCATAATTTGCCAGCCGATTGTATTGCTGTAGAAATTACTGAAGGTGTTCTTCTAGATTCTAATACCGCTGTTATTAATTATCTTTTAGAGTTCCATGACGCCGGCATTCAAGTGGCACTGGATGATTTTGGGACTGGCTACTCATCATTGTCTTACCTTAAAAAGTTCGATATTGACTACATTAAAATAGACCGATCTTTTGTGCAAAATATAGAGTTTGACTCAGATAATATGGTGTTATGCGAAGCCATTATTGCCATGGCGCATAAGCTTAAATTAAGAGTCATTGCTGAAGGTATAGAAACACAGGAACAACTTGATTTACTGAAGTTTGCTGGATGTGATTTTGGTCAAGGCTACTTCTTTTCTAAACCTATATCGCCTGAAGAGTTTGAGAAGTTTACGACTTAAATAGTTACCTCCTGTTTTCATCAGTTTCTAAGCGATGTAGCCAAGCTAATATCTCAGCAATAGCTTGATATAACTCTGGCGGCACATGATCATCTAAATCCACCTGCATCAACATCGCCACTAATTCTTTAGGCTCATGCACGAACACACCCCCACTTTGAGCAACCGCAATAATATGCTCTGCAACGGCACCACGCCGTTTTGCCAACACTTGTGGCGCAAACTCGCCAGATTCATAAGCTAGAGCGATTGCTTGCTGCTATTGATGGTTATCCATCTTGTGCAACTTCCATGGTGTTGTTAAGTACCAAACTTTCTATCGTTTGACCATTGCTTTCAATAGCCTTGGCTAATAATGCGCTCTTGGTTTTTAATAGTTGTAAAGCTTTGGGCTGCTCCGCTAGAAACCCAATACGCATACGCCCATCATGGATGCTAATTATTGCCGTTAATTTACCTAAGTGCGATAAGTGTAAGGTTAACTCACTAGTAAAAAATGATTGCTCACCGTTATCTTCATGCGAATTTTTCGTACCATCATCCTGTTTATTTTTCACATAAACATCCCAGTCCATCTACTGGTTTGACCAAACTTCACCATACCAAGATAGACGTTTCTATTCCAGAATATGCAACTGTTGTGGCAATAGTGTTTGCATCAGATAGTTTGGTTTATTCTGCGGTTCTTGTTTAATTTCAGCTAAGCTTCGATGTCTTTCAGCAAAACCCTTTAAGTGGGACTCATAAAATAAACCACTTTGGCTGATGGCCGTTTTAAGTTGCTATGAAACAACATCTGGTAGATTTGGGGTTTGTGTAAGTACCGCTTGTGCTAAATACTTTTGTGGCACACCGGATGCTTCAGCTTGCTGTAAAGATTGATCAATCAGATGGGCTGTTGCGCTCACATGTGTGGTGCTCACTAACTTTTGCAGACCACTAGATGTCGCAAGATGAGCTACTAAAGCAGCCTGTTGATGTGCTAAATTTGAAGCTCTAGATTCAAGTGTCTGTAGCGGCGTGCCAATACTAGCGGCTGCTGACAAAGGGCTTACCTTGCCGTCAGGACTAACGCCTAATTGCGCACTTGATTTATCCATCGTTATTCATACTCTTTATACGCAGGTTTGTACGGCCTAGTTATTCCGACTCTGCCCATTGAGCATACTATTCAACTTGAGCATCCAAGGTGCCATTAAGTCTCTAATTTCACGGTCATTCGCCAGTATCAATTTGATGCTTTGTAATTTTCTCGCTTGGACATCTTCGCTTAAAGGCTTTAATTCAGCATGGTCTTGAATCTGCTCGTTATAGTCCGCGCAGATTGCTTCAAGCTTAGATAACTCATCCCAGTCATGGTTTCTGGCCGCAGCTAACATTTGGTTAGTCAGTTCTGCAACTGATTCATAAAGTGAACATATATTTTCATAATTCATGATTAGACCTTTTCCATGTAAGCAATTTCATTTGCGCTAGCAACTTCTTTTTTAGGCACCATTTTTACAGCATCCGTTTTACTAATTGCTTCCCATGCTCCTCGCAGCTCTGTCAGTAACTTCACTACTTCATGGATGAAGATAAGTGATCAGGAGCTAGAGTGCCAACACCACCCAAACTAGCACCGGCCAATGTCATCACTAACATTTCTTCAGCATCACTCGCCGGATTCACAGTAGGGATATAGCATAAAATAGGCTCAATTATTGGTGTGAGTGAGCGGAAGAAATCTCTACGCTGAAAGCGATATAAGCTTTTAGGGAGCGCCATCTTAAGTGCCTCGCCATCTTTCAGCCGCACTTCTGTTAGTTTTTTAGTATTCCATCTGATTTTAATACCATCTGTTTTACATAACGTAATCGACTCACTATTTAATAATCTTTTATTAAATAGTGAGTCCAGTCTCTTGTCCATATAAACAAATTTTTTATCTCGGCCACCAATCACGGTCGTCAAACCTTAGTCCTGCCCATAATTAAATGATAAGTTTAGTGTCGTCTTATTTTTAGCAAGCTCGCTTAAAATTTGAGCAATTGCTACTGGATGATGTGTTATAAACTTATTGTCATTGTGTGTAAGTTTTTCGTCTACCATTTACTAAAAATTTCCTTACTTAAGTCATTTATTACGTGATAGCTAACAGTAAAACAATGCGTACCAACTAGTGCTTTACTTTCTTTCACTACAAAACCAAACCGAGCAGAGAAATCAATACACGCCATCTTAGTTTTTGATTACTTTAGCCTATTTAGGCACAAATACAAACTGTGTCAATCGTTAAATATAGATTAATCACTAAAATACAACGCATTGTAATTAAAAATATTATAATTCCTCACCACTAAACAACTATTCACTATTAGGTCAGTATGATTAAAAAACTTTGGGAAAAACTACACGCTTTCGGCCCATACGCCCCACTCATCGCAATGTATATGATGGCATTGCCAATACTATCACTCTCCCGTATTGGTCTAATGCTTTGGCAGTCTGAGCGTGTCGTAGCTACTGGCGCATGGCCAGAGATGCTATTGCAAGGCATCAGAGTTGATATTATTCAACTCGGTCTACTTGTCCTCCTTCCTTTATTGATAGCACCTTTATTTGCTCACAAAAAAGCTTGGCAGTGGTGGAAGAATTTTAGCTATTTATGGGTAGCAATATCTATCGTCTTGCTGATTTTTTTAGAAGCCGCATCACCAGGCTTTATCGCAGAGTACAACGTACGTCCTAATCGTTTATTTGTCGAATACTTAAAATACCCAAAAGAAGTCTTACCCATGCTGTGGAACGGCTTCCGTTTGTCCGTATTCGCTGCCATTGGATTAATCATCATTTCTGTTTGGGCGATTAGAAAATTCATGAAGCCTTGGCTTTCATTTCAACCTCCATTAAAAAATGGACGCTACTGGCTGGCACTACCATTTGTCATTTTCCTCGTTATTTTGTCTGTTCGTTCTACCACGGATCACAGGCCTGCTAACCCTGCTATGTTTGCCATCACAAACGACACCATGGTGAACACACTCATTATGAACTCCACTTGGTCAGTCTTTCATGCCATCTACAATCTGAAGCATGAGAGTAAGTCTAGCGAGATTTACGGTAAAATGGAATTTGTAGACATCATGACTCAAGTACAACTGACTCGCGATATGTTGCACGACAAGCGCCCACTTCTAGGTAATATTGACATTCCCACACTCACAGAGCAAACAGCGTCTATTCAGCGTGAGAAACCGCTTAACCTTGTGATTGTGCTGCAAGAAAGCTTAGGCGCTACATTTGTAAAGTCACTTGGCGGCTTACCAGTCACACCTGAGCTAGAAAAACTCAAATCAGAGGGCTGGTGGTTTGAAAATCTCTATGCAACAGGCACACGTTCTGTACGCGGCATTGAGGCCGTTAGTGCAGGTTTTCTACCAACACCAGCACAAAGCACCGTTAAGTTATCGTTATCACAAAACAACTTTTTTTCTTTAGCCAGTGTACTGGGCAGACAAGGTTATCTCAGTGAATTTATTTATGGTGGCGAAGGTCACTTTGATAATATGCGCAACTTTTTCCTTGGCAATGACTTTGATTCTGTTGTTGATAAACAAAACTACGTTAACCCTGTCTTTACTGGCAGTTGGGGCGTGTCTGATGAAGACCTGTTCAATAAGACGCATGAGCAACTCATGAAACACCATGCCGATGGCAAATCTTTTTTCACTTTAGTCTTTTCATCGAGCAACCATACTCCATTTGAATTTCCAGACGGCCGTATTGAGTTGTATGAACAACCGAAAGCAAGTGAGAACAATGCGGTGAAGTATGCGGACTATGCCTATGGAGCATTCTTTAAAAAAGCAAAAGCGAGTCCTTACTGGAAAGACACCTTATTTTTAATCGTGGCTGATCATGACATTCGTATTAGAGGTAATGACTTAGTACCAGTTAAAAACTTCCATATCCCAGGTCTGATCTTAGGTGCTGATATCAAGCCACGTCAGATCACAACCATTGCTAGCCAAATCGACTTGCCAACCACCATGCTTTCACTCATGGGCATTAATGCACAGCATCCGATGGTCGGTAGAGACCTCAGTGCAGAGCCAGAAGGCTTAGCAGGCCGCGCCATGATGCAATATCAAGAAAACTATGCATGGATGGAAGGTAATCAGACTGTCGTACTCCGTGCGAATAAAGAACCTACTTACGCCACTTATGATAAAGCAAATAAAAAATTGAGTATAAGTGAAAAGCCTAGCGATGCGGAAGCCATGCAGCAACGTGCATTAAGTCACGTATTGTTGCCTTCAGTCTTGTATAGAGAACAACAGTATCATTTACCTAAATAGCATGACATAAGCGTCACAAACAAAAAAGCCTAGTCATCTCTGATTAGGCTTTGATATTCTGGTAGGGACTGCAGTGTTCTCTCCTATACTATATAAATCAATAGCTCACATTACATCGAGTGTTACACATGTATATACTTAGCGTAACAGTTAACAGTGTTTAGACATATACAATATCAAGAATAAGACACAGGCCAGAAGTCTTAAATGAGGGCAAAGCAGACGCTGAAAGTTAGGCTGATGTGGCTACCTTTTTAGTAAGAGCCCACTTCCCTCACATATTTAACAAAATTATTTAGTTTATATTAGCTCAACCTTAAAGGTTTTTATCGGTAACCGCCCCATCTGAAGCCGAACTAACCATCTTGGCGTATTTTGCAAGGACACCACGGGTATATCGGGGACTAGGCTTTTTCCATTCTTTCAACCGTTTCTCGATTGTTTTCTGAGATATGGCCAAGGTCAGCTCTTTAGTAACAGCGTCAATAGTAATTTC
>Ga0209192_10000384_pt1 | contig 45897 bp, 49 predicted proteins | sample ArcticOcean_MG_C_11_FD_187433 | JGI IMG/M metagenome (GOLD analysis project Ga0209192, IMG submission 187433) | Marine microbial communities from western Arctic Ocean - ArcticOcean_MG_CB2_154 (SPAdes) (version 2) | ecosystem: Environmental > Aquatic > Marine > Oceanic | place: Arctic Ocean... | reverse complement strand
ATGGTGGCTATGGCGACCACCAAATATTAAATATATATCAGTAAAATAGCCCGTATTTATGCATTATTATACTTGATATTGTCTGGATTTTCTTATTTCTGTCTAAGTTTCTGTCTAAATAAAACCAGCCCCACCCCTTCAGCACCTCCGGGGGAGGTCGAAGCAGTCTTCTTAATATTCGTAGTACCTGCTGAGGCTTGCTAGAAAGTGATTCTAGAAAAGAATTATATTATTCTTAACAGCAATACAAAATTATGGGGAATTGCCAATGATTACAGGAATGTACGCATCGTTACTGGCTCTACTTTTGATCATTCTTTCTATCAGAGTAATAGCACTCAGAGGAAGCCCGATATTTAAGTGGTTTGCCTTTGGCAATGACGAAGATGGCGCTCAGCGAGCAATAAGAGGTCATGGTAATTTGATCGAATATGCTCCAATCTTCCTTATTCTGATGTTGATCGCTGAAATGAACGGACTGAAGGCAAATGCTCTCCATAGTTATGGCACGGTATTCCTTATAGCTAGACTGATGCATGCTTATTGCTTCGGCTTTCTCAAATACAGCATGATCCTGAGAGTTGGAGGTACAGCTCTGACTTTGTCTTCAATACTTGGATTGGCCGTACTAGTGCTCATGAGGTATGCCGCTTAGCCTCAACCAATGAAAAATCTCTTTCTCTTAAAACTGTGCTTTGTAGTCTTTGGAGCTTTGTTGGCTGTGCAGAGCGTGATCGCCCAGACTACAGGCAGTTTGTTGAATATTGAATTCCAGTGTATAGAGGTTGATCGTATTTCAATTAGCCCAAAAGGGCAGATGCAACCAGCGTACCCCGGTCGCATAGTCAACGTAAAAATAGGTGAAAACTCAGTCACCGCCAATGGTGTTTTTTTTTGCAATACTTACGGAATCGATCAGTTAGAAAACGGTGATCTTCGAGGAAATGGCAGACGCGAGAATCGTGATGAAGTGTTTTATTTCCATGATAGCTTTTTATTTCACACAGCTATCGTTACAAACCAAAACTCGAAGGTGATTCAGTCACAGATCCTCTCCTGCACCCGAAAGAAATAAAAAGTAATTGGCGTCGATCCTTTTATCTGGACTCCGCTTATTTTTTCTCCTGGAGCAGCTGATGGGGATCAAATTCAAAACCTTGAGCAAATAAGCACTACACAGACTTTTATCGGTATGTGCGCCTGTGTAGCCATGCGAGAAAGTATTTTAGAAGGAAGTGTTGACTAGAGATAAACGCGAGTTTAGTCTAAAGTCTATGTTTAGATTCGCTTTAATCTTAATGACACTGCTAATGATGCAGGTTGCTCATGGGCAACCTGTGCAGGCTGCTCTGCATGTTGATCAAAGTGAGATGAACAGCACTGAACCGTGCGCAAGTGATGACTCAGTTGGGAATGATCATTGCAGCAACGTTCACTTCTCCTGCTCCTTGTTTGGATCTGCTCAGTTCAATACGAAGCACGTTCCTAATCCTAACGCGTGGGCGCCCGTGTTTCACACGTCGGGGGAGCCAAAATACACCATATTTCAGATAGATAGACCTCCGAAAGCTTAAGTCAAATTTTTTTCTAAATTTTTGGTTTATATTTTTGAGGTAATAAAATGTCTTTATTTCTTATTCGTGGGGCTTGTTTAGCCGCAATAGTTTCTTTCTCTCAATTTACTCTCGCTGCCGCCGGTCATTCAAGTGATGGTGGGATCGGTCAAGCCGCTAAAGGCTCACCGTCTCGCACCATAGAAATCGTAATGTATGACAACTACTACAAAGTCGATTCGTTGAATATCAAAGAAGGTGAAACTGTGCGCTTCGTTATTAAAAACGAAGGCGTGTTAGTTCATGAGTTCAATCTGGGCACTGAAAAGATGCACATTGCTCATGAGCCTGAGATGCTAATGATGGTCCAACACGGGGTGCTCAAAGGGTCTTCAATTGACCACGAAGCGGGCAAGTCGATGCAGGCTATGATGGGGCATGGTGCGCATGATGAGCCCAACAGCGTGCTCCTAGAGCCGGGTAAGTCTGGCGAAATTGTGTGGACGTTCCCTAAGCATGCCAAAGAAGAAATTCAATTTGCATGCAACGTACCTGGCCACTATGCAGCCGGGATGGTTGGAACTGTCAATTTAGTCCACTGAGAGGCGTTAGAATGAAGAAATTACTCATTAGAGTTTTCAGCGTCTGTTTGCTCAGTCTTGGTCTCAATGCATCAGCAGCTGTGGTGGAGTACTCCATCTCGGTTGATAAGGTGGTTTCAGATCTCGATGGAATGCGAAAAGCTGGAATTGGATATAACGGTAAAACTCCAGGAGAAACTCTCAGATTTAAAGAGGGTGATACCGCTGTTATTTATGTCACTAACAATTTAGACGAACCCACATCTATCCATTGGCATGGATTGATCCTTCCATTCAACCAAGATGGCGTTCCTGGTATCTCTTTCTCTGGTATTCAGCCGGGGGAGACGTTTGCATACAAGTTCCCAATTGTTCAGTCAGGAACTTACTGGTATCACAGTCACTCGGGATTCCAGGAGCCAGACGGCGCCTATGGTTCAATTATTATTGAGTCAGAAAAGCGTGAGCCATTCAGGTATGATCGGGAATATGTGATTCAGCTTGCTGACCCTCATGCTCACTCCGGTAATCGCATAATGCGAAATCTCAAATCCTCAGCTGAGTATTACAATCGTTCTCTACGAACTTTAGGGACATTACTGGAGGATGCCAGGTCAGTTGGCTGGAAGGCCACACTAGACGATCGCTTCTCATGGGGCAGCATGAAGATGATGCCGACGGATATCGAAGATGTTCAAGGCTTCACGCCCGTTATCAATGGGAAAACTACTGAGCAAAACTGGGCTGGAATCTTCGAAAAAGGAGAGCGGATTCGGCTTCGTTTTATCAATAGCTCTGCTATGACATTCTTTGATGTACGAATTCCCGGTCTAGACATGTTGGTTGTCTCAGCTGATGGGAACAACGTACAGCCTGTAAAGGTTGATGAATTCCGTATCGCCGTCTCTGAAACAATGGATGTGATCGTTCGCCCGAAAGAGTCTAAGGCCTACAGTATTGTTGCTGAAACGATGGGGCGAACAGCCTTAGTTCGAGCAACCCTCGCCCCCGAACCGGGCATGGCTGGCCCGGTCCCCACTCTACGAAAAGCCCCATTACTAACCATGGCAGATATGAAGATGGACGGAATGGATCACGGCTCTATGGCTGGAATGGATCACAGCTCTATGGCTGGAATGGATCACAGCTCTATGGCTGGAATGGATCACAGCTCTATGACTGGAATGGATCACAGCTCTATGACTGGAATGGATCAGGGCTCTATGGCTGGAATGGATCACGGCTCCGCAGATGCCTCCAGCAACATTGGGCGTTATTACGCAAAAGGTAGCGGACTAGATCCATCCAATAATTCGGTCGGGAAATTTCTAAGTTATGAGGATTTGAAGGCTCAAGCACCCTTATACGAGAACCGCGAGGCTGCTCGTGAAATTGAACTTCGTCTGACTGGAAATATGGATCGCTACATTTGGTCTATCAATGGAGTGAAGTACGAAGATGCAGAACCAATAAGGCTGAAACTTGGCGAGCGTGTCCGTTTTAAATTTGTCAATGAAACGATGATGGCACACCCCATGCATCTGCATGGAATGTGGATGATGTTGGACAACGGACAAGGCGCTTTTGATCCGATTAAGCATGTTGTAAGTGTTGCACCAAATACTACGGTTTACGCTGAAACTGAAGTCGATGCCCCGGGCCAATGGGCTTTCCATTGTCACCTTTCCTATCATGCGGATAGTGGTATGTTCAGGAAAGTGGTTGTCGATGATTTCTCCACGGAAGGAGGTCAGGGGTGAAAAAGGTTGTATTTTTTCTTCTAGCAATCGCTTCTCCAGGCATTGCATTTGCCACTCCACTTGATAATTTTTGGTCGCTCAGTGTTGAAAAACTTGAGACAAGAATTAAGGCCGGCGGCGATCAATCTAATGCGGCTGAGACGTCCTTTGAGTACGGGGATGACAATAAGCGTCTTCTGATTAAGAGCGTCTATGAATACAGCGTTGAGGAAACCGCTATCGAGAAATTTGATACTGTTGTTGGGATTAAGTTTCCAGTATCAAAGTTCTACGACGCTGTCGTCGGAGCTAGGATTGATGCTCCCGATGGGGAGGACCAATACCACGGTTATTTGGGGCTGCAAGGGCTTACGGAGCAGTTTTTTCATGTAGGAGTTGGGCTTTCAGTTTCTGAATATCCATCTGTCGAATTTGGGGCTGAATATGAAGGTCGCATCACTAACTGGCTAACATTATCGCCGTCATTTGAAATGATGGTTCCACTTAAGGACAACCTTGTAAGAGGTGACGGCGCTGGTGGAGCAAGAATTGAATTCGGTCTGAGACTTAGTTACGACGTTCTTGACAGAACGATTTCACCGTATATAGGCATTCATCAAGAGAGTCTATTTGGAGAAACGGCAAATTTGGCCCGTTCCGAGGGCAAAGGAACAAGTAACTTCGTCTCTGTTGTAGGTGTGAAGATACTTTTCTAAACGGGAGAACTTAGATGAATTTAAAGCAAACTCGCATGATAGTTGGCGTTCTTGCACTGATTTCCTTAAGCCAGTCTGCCATCGCAGAAACAATTCCTTACACGGAGAGGTCAAAGGTCATGGCCGGCCAATCTATCTATGAACAAAACTGCGCGTCATGCCATGGAAAGAATCTTGAAGGCCAATTTAATTGGCAAAAGCGCAGTGGTGATGGTTATCTGCCAGCACCGCCGCATGATGAAACTGGTCACACTTGGCATCATCCAGATCAAATGCTGTTCGAACTTACCAAGTATGGTCCTCAAAAATTTGCTGGAGCTGACTATGAGTCAAAGATGCCAGCTTACGATGGCCAATTAACTGATGAAGAGATTTGGAATGTGCTTGCGTACATTAAGTCAAAGTGGCCGCAGCAGATCCAAAACAAGCATACAAAAGCTTTTGGCAAGTGATTTTGGCTGTCCTAAGTTGCATCTCAATTTAGGATGTGAATTTTATTGAAACGGAAGTCTTGGCGGTCTTGTGAAGTTGTGACATCACAGTCTGCCAAGCATCTACCATCGCATCCTTAGCCCAAAACTGGTTATCAAACTCGACAGCCACTGCGTCATGAATTGGTAAAGCAAATTTGTTGTCTTTGATTCCTTGCATCAGCACTTGACGCATTACCAGACCTTCGTACTGCATCGCTGTCAGACCAAATCTACAGAAGAGGTTTAGGCCTTTATACAGCCTTCCGAAGGCTTCTGAGACGGCCTGAGAGGCTCCGTGCTCGATGCTGTGATGTGTTAGTGAAGCACGTTTGGCGGAGTTCAAAGAATCACTATTGAGTGCCACGTTGATAAAGCTTTTCACGACGCTTCTGTCTACCTTAGCTTCATTTGCGATGGCTTCATACGCATCCCAATCGCCGATCAAATCAGTTTGATTGAACGCTAGGAAAATACGTAAGTGGTTGGCATTAAAATCCACTTCAGCAATTGGATTGTCATTGATCTGGGTATTGATTCGTATCTTATATTGGCGTGATGGGAGGTTCTGAAATGGAGTGATTAATCTACCACTGGTGAACGGATTGTATTTAAATGGCCAGTTGATCGCAGACTTGCAAGCCCATTGCTGTGACTTGGCAAACTCATTAATAGAACAAATGTCGAGGTAGTCTTGATTGGGCGCTTTGAATATAAAGTTTTTGTACAAATCTTCCGGCTCATTAATTCGAATCAAAGCACGGTCAAAAGAGGATGGTGATTCGGTAAATAGCCCGAACTGATAGAGCTGCTTTTGCAGCTCGTGAGAAGGCCAATAAAGATTAACCTGTGGATTTTCAAAGTAGGCTTTACCTTCGATCTTTTTGATCAAATGACTTTCTGCTAAGCCATCTAAGATCTCCTTTGTGCGCCTTGCGCTTGTTAATCCAATAGAGTGATTGAAGTCACCTTTTTTCGATGAGTGCGTATCGCCCGGTATTCCGCACCACTGGCGTTGCACTATTGAGCGGGAAAGATTGAGTAGAATAATGCGCCAATGACCATGATTGGTTTCTGCATATTTGGTTTGCTTTGGTGCATTTTGATGCGAATAGCTCTCTACTAAATCCTCGAATGAGGAGCTAACAATAGAAAGGTATTCAGCGAGACGTTGATTACTTCTTCGTTCAACATCGGGCTCTGATTTGTCTTGTATCAGCCTGTCTAATTCTGTTTGAAGTAGAGATGTGTAGTGCATAGGGCCAGTGTAGGCATTAGAGTCTATTTAGGTCTATACAGTCATCCTATTAGTTATTCATATACCCATACTTATAGCTCTCTAGAGCATTACAGCTATGCAGTGATCAAAGTCTCAGAAAGTATTAATAATAGATGTATCCAATTATCATCAAAAAGTCGCTATATGTTCTTAAAAGTGCTTAAAATTTATTAAATACTTCAAAAGTACCCATAATTAGGACAATATATAGCACCTATACAAGCACATTCTTTTACGCTTTCTATAGCGCAGTGACGTTGTCAGCAGGATCATCTAAGAAAAACAAAGCCTTCCGTACTGATTGAGCCAACTGAGCCACCATTTGAGGATTTCCAATACCTTGTCGTCCATAATGCTTTAGCATTTTTGATTGTCCTGAATTGCCCGACCAACCGCACAAATACAGAAGGTCATTAGAGTCAGTTCTAGCCATTTTTAAGTAGAGTGTGAAGCTGTGCCGTGTACAGTAAGTTGTGTATCCCGATGCTTTCAAAGATGGAGTTTGGAAGTAACGATTCAGTGCGTGATTCGCATTAGATTCACTGGTGGTCCATTCATAGCCATTAGAAGTCTTAGTTGCCACTGACGGTGGTAGAGCCGATTCCTGGCCTTCATCCATTTCGTTGAGTAAAGCTGATAAGCGCTCAGTTCGGAATACGATTGGCACAATTCGTTTGCGGTCTTCAGTTTTCAATTCAGTGTCATACAAGCTGATGAAAGGAGTTGTTGCGTCGAGATGGATATCCTTGCGTTCTAAGCGCATCAACTCGGACATGATTGCCGATGATTGGCAGAGTACTGTTAATACAAACTCCTTCCAAGGAGCGTAGCGGCGTGGATTGGTGTCCTTAATGCCATCAAATATTTGCTTGTAATGCTCTTGTGAAATAACCGGGCGTTCACGTTCTTGTGTTCTTATTTCTATCTTTGGTGTCACCCAGTTCAGATCTAGCGCTAGTTCACGCTTGGCATGATTAAGAATGGCTACGATTTGTCGTAATTCTTTGTTGATGGTTTGGTCTTGGACATTTCCATGAAGAATGCGCTGCTGTTTCCATTCTCGTAGACCTTCATTGATCGAAAGTGTGCTCACAACGTCATCGCCACAAATCTTGTACAGGCGATTCCAGCGTACACGCTTGTTGATGTTGTTGCGGTCGGCCATGTTCAACTGCTTCTGGCGCTCGTACAATGGCCACAGATCGCCGAACTGAACAGGTCTGGTAGTTGGCGCAGGATTTTTAAATAGTATCCAAGCACGCTCTGCGACTCTATGTTCATCAGGGATTTGAATAACAGGAGCGGGATTTCCATCTTTGCCCCGTTTTAACCTGTCTTCTCGATTCCAATCTTGGTATTGCCGAAAGGGTTCTATCTCAGATGCTACGTGGACAACGAGACTATCCTGTAAACTTGCTTTTTCAGCGCCGACTCTTTTTATATCTCCTAAGGCAGGATCGCCATCGCCTGGTTTCAGATTATGCATCTTTAGAAGGTTTGTAGCTCTGCGTTCTAAGTCAATTTCACTTAGTACATGGATGTTGCGATTTTTAATGATTTCAATCGTGTCATTGAACTGGCTGTTACACCTGTTCCATGCATCGTTCACTGTGTCTTGTGGCGCATCCGTTCGGATACTCATTGAGGTAGACCAGAATTTCTTGCCTTCCCAATGTGGATGCTCAAGTAGCTCGGTAGGGACGGAACGTCTGTAAAACAAAGTTCCGTTATTCGCTTGAAGGTATTTCAACTTCTTCTGCTCCATCGCTGAATAATAAACAACAACGGACGGAACTGTCTAAGTTTCTGTCTAAATTACATGATTATATGAATGATTAAATCACTCAGAGCCATGATTTTTATACAGTTTTATATAAATAGGTGGTGGCTATGGCGGGACTTGAACCTGCGACCCCAGCATTATGAGTGCTGTGCTCTAACCAGCTGAGCTACATAGCCGTCTCAGAAGAGGCGCGAAAGATACTTAAATTTCGCCTCTCTGTCAAAGCTTAGACATTAAAACGGAAGTGAATGACGTCTCCGTCGCGACACAAATATTCTTTTCCTTCAAGACGCCATTTGCCTGCGTCTTTAGCGCCTTGTTCACCGCCAAGCGAGACATAGTCGTCAAAGCCAATGACTTCAGCCCGGATAAATCCTTTTTCGAAATCCGTGTGAATCTTGCCCGCAGCTTGGGGCGCTGTTGCACCGATTGGAATTGTCCAAGCCCGAACTTCTTGGACTCCGGCTGTAAAATAAGTTTGTAAGTTAAGTAACCCATAGCCAGAGCGAATGAGCCTGTCGAGTCCGGCCTCTGCTAGCCCGAGCTCTTCTAAAAATTCAGCCTTTTCTTCATCCTGCAGTTCTGCGATTTCCGATTCAATTTTACTGCATATGGGCACGACGTCGGCCCCTTCTTTGGCTGCAATCTTACGTACTATTTCAATCAATGGATTATTCTCAAATCCATCCTCCGCAACATTGGCTATATACAGGGTTGGCTTAACCGTTAAGAGGTGAAGTGAACGTAAAATGATTTCTTCATCTTCAGACAGCTTTACGGTCCGTACTGGATTCCCCTCATTGAGCGTAGGCAGAATTTTTTCGCATAGTGCGAGCAAGGCTTTAGCGTCCTTGTCTCCGCCTTTGGCCTGTTTCTGGGCTTTTTGCATTTGCTTTTCTACGGATTCAAGGTCGGCTAAGGCGAGTTCTGTGTTGATGATCTCAATGTCTGATGCGGGGTCAATTTTTCCGGCTACGTGAATGATATTATCATCCTCAAAGCATCGAACGACATGCGCGATTGCATCAGTTTCTCGAATTGTTGCAAGGAATTTATTACCAAGACCTTCGCCCTTGGACGCACCGGCAACTAAGCCAGCTATATCGACGAATTCCATCGTCGTTGGCACGACCCGTTCTGGTTTAACTATTGCTGTTAATTGAGCGATTCTGGGGTCTGGAATAGGTACCACGCCTGCATTAGGTTCGATCGTGCAAAATGGAAAATTTTGCGCCTCGATGCCTGCTTTGGTCAACGCGTTAAAGAGCGTTGACTTCCCAACGTTTGGCAGTCCAACGATGCCGCATTTAAATCCCATGTTATCTCCTTAGCGTTGGTGAAGGGTGTTCATGGCTCGATCCCAGTCACCGGAAATTATGTCCGTAAAATAAGTTAGCGCTTCATTAATGGCTTGATCGATTGAGTCACGCTGTTCCGCAGTGGCACGTCCAAGCACATAACTATGTACTTTCGATTTGTGTCCTGGGTGTCCTATACCAACCCGGATTCTGGCATAGTCTGGACCAAAGACGCGATGTAGATCTCGGAGTCCATTATGGCCACCATGACCACCACCGCGTTTTAAGCGGATTTGCCCAGGTTCAATATCTAGGTCGTCGTGAAGCACAAGAATTTCGGTGGGGTCAATTTTGTAAAATTGAGCTGCCGCCAGTGCACTTTGGCCTGATTTATTCATAAACGTCATGGGTTTGAGTAAGTGGATCTGATTTGGTCCTAGAAAGCCCTTCCCAAGATGGCCAAAGAACTTTGGTTGAGTCGCCAAATGCGTCTGAATTTCGCTTGCGAGCGCGTCTAACAGCCAAAACCCGGCATTGTGCCGGGTTTTGGTATACTCGTCCCCGGGATTTCCCAGGCCAATGATTAGTTGGTAGGCATTCACTCGGCGCCGTTGGCCTCGCCTTCTTCTGTGCCATCTTCTGCTGTGTCTGAGCTAGCACCTTTGGCTTTATGAATACTTGCCAATGGGAGATCTGATCCGTGAGATAAAGCCACAAAAGTTACACCTTTAGGCGCTTTAACATCAGATAAGTGGATCACGTTATCTAACTCTGCGTTGCCGAGGTCAACTTCAATGAATTCAGGAAGATCTTTTGGTGCGCAGTTAACTTCAACCTCAACCGCATCGTGATGGACGACACCACCCTGCAACTTAACGCCTTTGCAGTCTGCCTCATTCATAAAGTGAAGGGGAACGTTCACCTTTAAGGTTGTTCCTGAACCGGCGCGCTGAAAATCAGCATGCAAAACAATCGATTTCGCCGGATGGCGTTGCAGTGCTTTTAAAATGACCGGCTCTGCTTTTCCGTCGACCTCAAGTGTGATCACCGAGGAATAAAATGCTTCTTCTTCAAGAGCGTGAGCAATATCTTTGTGAGCCAACTGAATCGACTTTGGATTTCCTTTTCCGCCATAAATAATGGCTGGAATAAGTCCTTCCAATCGACGCAGGCGGCGGCTCGAACCTTTTCCTGCTTCTTCGCGTGAAGACGCAATTAAACGATAGTCAGACATAGTATTCTCCTTTTATGTCTTTGTTTTGCCTCGACCAACAAAACCTTTGTGGCACAAGATGCCATCATAATCAGCGAAACATTGCGCTGATCGATTCTTCGTTACTAACCCGACGGACAGCTTCACCTAATAACTCAGCAATCGTGATCACTCGGACACGTCCGGTAGACATGATATCTGCGGGGACGGGGATACTATCAGTCACGACTAATTCGTCAAGCGCACTGTTTTGCAAGTTTTCAAGAGCCCGGCCGGATAGGACTGGGTGCGTGCAATAAGCTACGACTGATTTTGCACCATGCTCTTTTAGCGCTTGAGCTCCATTACAAAGCGTTCCTGCGGTATCAACAATGTCGTCAACGATTAAGCAGGTGCGTCCTTTGACGTCACCTATAATATTCATCACTTCAGCTTGATTTGCTGTAGGGCGTCGTTTATCAATAATCGCTAGGTCGCTTTCTAACTGTTTTGCCATTGCACGTGCCCGGACGACCCCTCCAATGTCTGGAGAGACCACTATAGCGTCCTTGGGTTGATTCTTGTGGATGTCATCTAACATTACTGGCGTGGCATAAATATTATCCACAGCCACATCAAAAAAACCTTGGATTTGGTCAGCATGAAGGTCGACTGTAAGAACTCGATCGATACCAACCCCAACCATTATATCAGCAACTACTTTTGCTGTAATGGGCACCCGGGCTGATCGCGGGCGCCGATCTTGACGTGCGTAACCAAAGTAAGGAACCACTGCTGTAATTCGTGACGCAGATGCGCGTCGGAGTGCATCGCACACCACAATCAATTCCATCAAATTGTCGTTCGTTGGTGCGCAGGTAGATTGAAGAACGAAGACATCCTCACCTCGGACATTTTCGCAGATTTCAACCGATATTTCACCATCTGAAAAACGGCCTAGGCTTGCATTTCCAAGAGGGACAGCCAAATATTCAGAAACTTTTTGTGACAATTCTGGCGTAGCATTCCCAGAGAATAACATCAGGTGAGCCACAAGTTACTCCTTGATCGGTGATAAACGATTTTTGAAATGGCTGGGGTGGTAGGACTCGAACCTACGAATGGCGGGATCAAAACCCGCTGCCTTAACCACTTGGCCACACCCCATTTACTCATTTACACCTTAAGTATACAGCATTGATTGATTGGTTAAGAGAGCCTCTTTCACTAATGCCAGACCTTTAATTTGCTTTAATTTGCTTTGGTCTTTGAGTTCCGGTTCTACGATGAATGCGCAGCCCCCAGTCCCAGTCAGTTTAGGCTCCCCAAATGCTTGCATTAAGTCCATCAAATGGTCGATTTCAGGATATAATTTTCTGACAAGCACTTCACAATCATTTCTAGTTGTATGCAACTGCGAGCCGCGGATTCTGCAAGAGGGGGTATCTCTTGTCAACTTTGAATGTTGAAAGATGGCTTGCGTCGAAATATGAATTCCTGGATTGGCAATTAAAATATGATTTTCGGGCCACAATTCGGGGTCGCAAAGGTTGCCAATTCCGGATGCAAAGCAGCTTTTGCCATAAATGAAGACAGGAACGTCGGCGCCGATTGATAGGCCATGCTTTTTGAGATCCTCATCGTTGAGGCCGAGCCCAAGGAGCTCATTTAAGACGACAAGTGTTGTGGCTGCATCTGAGGAACCGCCACCGAGACCACCACCCGCTGGTAAGAACTTTTCAATAAGAATTTCTACGCCGAGTGTCTGGCCACTCATCAGTTTAGTCGCCGCCTGATAGATCAGATTCTCTGATCCAAGTTTCATCGGATCATCAATTAGATAAATGCCTGGTCTTTTTGTCCTTCTAAAATGAATTCTATCGCACCAGTTTAGGAATTGAAATCCTGTTTCAATGTTATGATAGCCGTCGGATCGTCTCCCTGTAATATGTAAAAATCGATTGATTTTCGCTGGGGCGTAAGCCATGACCCCGCCTGGTAGACTTTTTGAGGGGTAGGTTACTGGACTGGGATTTGCCATTCGGTATTGGCCCATCGAATTTCAAATTCATCTTTGCTCGCAGATAAACGTCTGGGTACCTCATATCGATAATGTCCTGAAGCAATAGATAGTGACCCGCTGTATTCGACTGTCCATCCGTTTTGTACAAGTGTTGTGATCCGGCCTTCGCTATCCTTTTTAATCGAATGCAGCGGGAGGTCAGGAGATTCGAGGCCCCGAATCCATGACCGCATTGCGCTGACCGGAAATTGCAGATCCAAAGCCTCTTTAAATAACGACTCTGCATCAGGTGCCGTGTATTCATTGTCATCTGTTTTTAGCCGTGCTTGGTCTCCAGTAACAGTAAGACGAGCCACGGCCGCGCCAGTTGGCGATAAAATATCTAGACGTTCTTCCTCAGCACCTACGATCCACCGGACTGAACCAGATTCAGTGCCCTCTGGAGAAGTGACTGAGAATTTAGCCGTCAAATCCCAGGTATTGAATTGATCGGCGGACAAAAATATCAGAATTTCCGAGTCATCATCTCCCGACCAAGGAAGTATTGAGCAACCTGATATGAGGAAAGTAAGTAATATTGTGGATATTAATCGTGTCACGAATTTATTAACCGTTTAATTGTAGTGCGAATTTTGCCACTTTCGGGGTTCGATTCATAGCCTATACTCCAAATGGTTTTAGCCTCAACTTGACGCCCAAGAGTCCAAAGTACTTCACCGTAATGCGCGGCGATTTCGTCATCTCGAACTACATTCCATGCTTTCACAAAGTGCGGTAGGGCATCTGATGAGTTTCCAAGTTTATGAAGAACCCAGCCCATGGAGTCGAGGATGGCTGGTGAGTCTGGTTTTTTTTCTAATGCTTTTTTGATTAGTTCTAATGCTTCGTTGAGTCGATAGGTGCGATCCGCCAACATATAGCCCAGTGCATTGAGGGCGTCTGCATCTTCGGGATTTCGCACCAGAATAGTTCTCAAATCGGCCTCTGCCTTTGCAATATTGTCTTTTTGCTCGTACGCGAGTGCGCGCGTGTAGAGAATTTCTCGATTATTGAGATGTTGCTCGAGGGCTTCCGTTAAAATCACAATCGCTTTATCGGCCATCCCATTTGACGTTTGAAATTGAGCCTCAGCGACATACAGGTTTTTATTTTCTTCTTGGAACAGTAGGCGCGCTTCAGCGAACCAGGCATGCGCACTCGCAGGCACTTTCGTTTCGATCGCAAGAGTTGCTAATTGCTTTCGAGCTTCAACAATGAGTTCGGGCCGATCTACTCGCAAGAATCGCTCGATCGCGATCTTCGGCCGATTAGTTTTTCGGGCAATTTCCCCTAAATAAAAGTAAGCGTTTGCACGAAAGTTATCTGATGCTAGTAATTTTTTTAGTAATTTTTCGGCTTTACTAAACTGTTGGTGCTGCATTTCAAGTAGCGCCAAAGTTAGGGTATCGGCGTGCCGGGATTGATCATTTTCAACCACCTCTGTTAATAATTCGCGCGCTTTTTTCTCATTACCTTCCAGGCCGGCCCATCGGGCAAGCTGAGCAAGCACATCCAGATCCCGCGAAACAGATGGGTGGGTTCTGAGATATTGCATGGCAAGTTTATGGTCTGGGAGTTCCATGCGGGCGCGGAACAACGCTACATCAGAGGTTACAGAGTGCTTCTTGAGCCATCGGTCGATCCAGACATTGCCGGTTTTTGATTCGATTCTATTTTTTATTTCGGCAACAGTGATTGCCAAAGACGTATTACCAGATACTTCGGCAACCTGAGCAGCGATGTCAAGAAACGCGGACTTTTTATGTGTTGCTAGTTCGGACCAGAAACTCCCAAGCCAATTGGCTCTGTAGTTTGTGTTTAGGCTAACTATTGATTTTAGGTGCCTGCCTGCAATCTCATGATTCCCCTGTTCTGTTTCGAAGATGAAGCTTGCCTCCAGGGATGACTCGGTATTCGGGGCCAGCCTCAACCAGTGGGTTATTGCTAGTTTGCTGTCTTCCGTGGTGCCGATTTGTCGAGCAAGAGAGGCAGCGCGCGCGGCTACATCTGGATTTTTAGACCGGCGTGCAGCATCTAAATAAAGGTGCATCGCCTCTTCAAGATGATTTCCTTTAAGCGCATATTCAGCGAGTAAAACGAGCCCTGCCGCGCTTTGCGTAGTCTTTTGAACAGTTTTTAGGGCGGCATCAACCGAAGGCTGGGCTATTTCCGAATTCAGCCCGACTGGCGCAATCGCTAAGGCTTGACATCCAGTCAGCATTAGAAAGACCAAGGGGGCTGAAGCTCTGCTACAATCTGCCCATAATTTAGACATAGGTTTCGTCACTTTCTTGCATGGCTCTTATAACCCTTGGGGTAAACCATACCACGGCGCCAGTTGATCTGCGTGAGCAGGTTGCCTTTGATTCCGTACGTCTCCCAGATGCGCTAGCGCAATTGTTAGAGCAATTTCCGGGTGTGCGTGAAGTGGTGATTCTCTCTACATGTAACCGAACTGAGCTATTTCTTGCCGTAGACGGGGAGGTGGAGACAGAAGTCATGGCGTGGCTGGCTTCCTATCATGGGTTATTAACCAATGAACTTGAGCCTCATATTTACATGTTTGAACAGCTTAGGGCTGTCCAGCACATGATGCGTGTTGCCGCTGGATTGGATTCGTTGATATTGGGCGAGCCGCAAATTTTGGGGCAGTTTAAGGAAGCCATTCGTTTATCGCGCAAAGCACATGCAATGGGTCCTGAGCTCGAGCAAGCTTTGGGCAAAGTACTCTCGGTCGCAAAGCGAATTCGAACCGAAACAGCGATCGGTCGAAATTCGGTGTCTGTCGCCTATGCGGCGGTGACGCTAGCGGGTCGTATTTTCTCTGATTTATCCGCATGTAAGGTTGTCTTGATTGGTGCCGGCGAAACTATTCGATTAGTTGCCGAATATCTTTGCGGACACCACGTAAGAAATATTGATGTGGTAAACAGGACCTTGGAAAATGCTGAAACACTTGCCACGGAAATTGGCGGCTCTGCATGGCCGCTTGGAGCTTTAGCGAATCGAATATTACAAGCGGATATTGTAATCTCATCGACTGGTTCTGCCATACCTATTCTAGGGAAAGGGCTGGTCGAGAGCGCTCAGAAATGTAGGCGGCACAAGCCGATGTTTATTGTTGATCTGGCTGTTCCCCGTGACGTTGAAACTCAAGTCGGCGACCTTGATTCAGTGTATTTGTACACCGTCGACGATCTTAACGCGGTAGTTGAAGAGGGTTTGGAACAGCGCCAAGAAGCAGCTTGCCATGCTGAAGAATTAATCTCCGAAGAGGTTGCTAATTGGACGAGACACATTCGCGGGCATCGTGCCGTGGAAACTATTCGCGCTTTGCGGGAGATTCATCTAGACATTAGCGAAAAAGAGCTTTTTAGGGCTCTTAAATCTCTGGAATCTGGAAAGCCAGCGGTAGAAGTAATGTCCCAGCTTTCCAGAAATCTTACTAATAAATTCTTACATATGCCGACGGTGGTTCTGCGAAGTGCCGCTGAACAGGGGGATCTGCTGTTAATCGAGTCGGCGGTCCGCCTTTTTGCCGTTAATAATGCCGAGGAATCTGATTGAAATCATCACGAAGTGCGCGCCTTGATCAATTAGTCGAGAGGCATGAGGAATTGTCCGCTTTGTTATCTGATCCTGAAACAATCACCGATCAACAGAAATTTGTCGCATTTTCACAAGAATATAGTGAATTAAGTCCGGTTGTCGAACTAGTGCGTGAAAGACGGAAACTCGAGGGAGATTTGGCAGAGTTTGAACTCTATGTGGGTGCAGATGATCCTGATATGCGCGAACTTGCAGAAACTGAGATCCCAGAAATTCGTGGCTCGTTAGCTGAAATTGAGACTGCATTGAATCTTGCCTTGATTCCCAAAGATCCTGCCGATTCTCGGAATGCCTTTGTTGAGATTCGAGCTGGGACAGGTGGTGATGAGGCAGGTCTTTTTGTAGGCGATTTATTGAGAATGTATTTTAAATTTGCAGAACAAAAAAATTGGCGTAGCGAAGTCATTTCGGAGTCTAAGGCCGAGCTTGGGGGGTACAAAGAGGTCGTTATCAAGTTATTGGGGGACCGCGTATATGGCCAGATGAAATTTGAGTCGGGTGCTCATCGAGTCCAGCGGGTCCCAGCTACTGAGTCTCAGGGCCGGATTCATACTTCGGCCTGCACAGTAGCCGTTTTACCTGAGGCCGATCCTTTGGCAGAGACTACAATTGAGTCTAAAGATCTCCGGATTGATACCTTTCGCGCCAGTGGTGCTGGCGGACAGCATGTTAATAAAACTGATTCCGCAATCCGAATCACGCATCTGCCGACAGGCGCAGTGGTCGAATGCCAGGACGAACGTTCTCAACACAAAAATAAAGCTCGAGCATTGAGCTTGTTACAAGCTCGACTCGAGGATGCGGCTCGTCAAAAGCGACACTCAGAAGAAGCTAGTGAGCGCAAGTCATTGGTTGGATCGGGTGATCGATCCGAGCGTATTCGCACCTATAATTTTCCGCAAGGCCGTGTAACCGATCATCGCATCGCTCTGACCTTATATCGACTTGATGAAATGATGGAGGGTCAGTGCCAATTAATTATTGATCCTCTGGTTCAGGAACATCAGGCAGAACAACTGGCTGGACTTCAAGGTTCATGACTCTTGGTGAGCTATTACGGACACCTGCTATTCAATCAGCGGGTTGGACTGGCTCTGAACTGGATATAGTTTGTGAGACATTGCTCGATTTGAGTCGAATTCAGCGGGTTATGGGATGCCAGATTCAACTCTCTGATGACAGCCTTGATGCCATTTTTTCGGTTGCCAATAGAAGTGCCAATGGCGTGCCTTTGGCTTACATTCTTGGGTTTACGTATTTTGATGGCTTTAAAATATCAGTGACTCCTGATGTGCTTATCCCGAGGCCCGATACGGAGATTTTAATTTCGGTGGCGCTCAGACGACTTGATCGCGGTCAGCAATCGTCAATTTTAGATCTTTGCACTGGTTCTGGGGCAGTTGCGCTGGCTTTGAAATCTCGTAGTCCACAATGGCAGATGACAGGATCTGATATCTCATCGCAAGCTTTGGATGTTGCTAAAATCAATGCATTGCAATTAGGGTTGAATGTTGATTTTATTTGTGCAGATTTGTTTGATGGGCTCGGGTTATTCGATTTGATCGTGACCAACCCCCCTTATGTTGCTGCGGGCGATATACGAGTAGATGCATCTGTTGCTCGTTATGAACCCGCTATAGCCCTGTATGCCGGAGAAGATGGCTTGGATCTCATACGCAGGATAATAGAAGCTGGACAGTCACATTGCCGACCCGGTGGATATCTTTGCATAGAACATGGCCCTGAGCAGGCGTCGACGATTTCTGCTGCCGCTCGCGATAATCAATGGTGGACTATAGAAACAACGCTGGATTTGGCGGGACGAGAGCGCGTGACCTGTATGAGAGCTCCGTTATGACCATCATGACTGATGATGAACTTTTGCATTATGCGCGCCAGCTGCTTCTTTCTGACGTGGATGTGGACGGACAGCAGAAACTAAAAAAATCCCATGTTGTTGTGCTTGGTTTGGGGGGGCTTGGGAGTCCTGTCGCGCTTTACCTTGCCGCTGCCGGAGTTGGTCGTTTAACACTTGTTGATGGAGATCGTGTTGATCCGACCAACTTACATCGTCAAATTATTCACTCTCGAGATTATTTGGGATGCTTGAAAGTGGAGTCAGCACACCAGCGTATAGCTGGCCTAAATCCTTTTATTCAGGTGGATACTGTTCCTGAATATGCGAATGTCAAGAATATGAGTTTTTTAGACGAGTCTGTGGATTGTATTGCGGATTGCACTGATCGATTTTCGACTCGTTTTATGGCTAACCGAATGGCGCTTGATACTGGGACACCCCTAGTTTCTGCGGCCGCACTTGGTATTGAAGGCCAGATCACAACAATTGACCCCAGGGACTCTAATGCACCCTGTTATGCATGTTTGATCCCTGATATTCCAGAAGTTGAACGAACTTGCGCGGAGAACGGGGTACTGGGTCCAGTGGTTGGGATGATCGGCACTTTGCAAGCCGTTGAGGTAATTGGGATACTTCTTGGCTGGCCTGATCGGCTAACGGGTAGATTATTGCGATTTCATGCAAAGCAAATGTCGTGGAAGTCTTTTTTTTACCGGAAAGATCCTTCTTGTGTTGAGTGCGGATCAGCCCGAGAGTTTATCTAATAGGATCTGGTTAACCATTTGTGGATTCGCTTTGCCTTGAGAGATCTTCATCACTTGGCCCACAAAAAAACCTAGCATTTTACCCTGTTTGTCTGGTGCGGCGACCCTGTAGTTTGTAACTTGATGCGGGTTGTTCTCAATAACTGTATCCACAACGGACCGTAGAGCGCCAGTGTCGGTGACCTGGACCAGACCGCGTTCTTTAATTATCGTATCTACTGATCCTTCTCCGGAAAGAAGCGCTTCAAAAACGGTTTTCGCAGTTTTTGAGTTCAGGGTCTTGTCTTTGATTCTAATGATTAATGATGCGATATCATTTGCTTCAACTGGAAATTGACTAATACTGCGGCCGGTTTGATTTAAATCAGCCAAAACGTTACCCATCACCCAATTAGCTGAAAGTTTCCCGTCCCCGGAGGTCTCTGCTATTTCGGCAAAGTAATCAGCCACATCGCGGTCGGCGACTAATACGCCTGCATCGTATTGGCTTATGCCATAAGCTTCCATGTACCGGGCTTTTCTAGATTCTGGCAATTCCGGCAAGGAGTTTCTGCATGATGTTATGAAAGCGTCGTCTAAGACGACTGGCAGTAGATCTGGATCAGGAAAGTAGCGGTAGTCGTTGGCCTCTTCCTTGGACCGCATGGGGCGCGTCTCATTTTTATCAGGGTCATACAGCCGCGTTTCTTGAATAATTTGCTGGCCATCTTCAATTGAATCGATCTGGCGGTTAATTTCAGAGTTGATTGCTTTTTCAACAAAGCGGAACGAGTTAACATTTTTGATCTCTGTCCGCGTGCCGAGGATTTTGCTGCCTTGAGTTCTGATTGAGACATTACAGTCACACCTCATAGAGCCTTCAGCCATATTTCCATCTGATATGTCGAGATAGCGGATAATTGAGTGAATAACCCGTAAATAGGCAACGGCCTCTTTGGCTGATCGTAATTCGGGTTCGGAGACTATTTCTAGCAGTGGAGTTCCGGCTCGATTTAAATCTATCCCTGTCAGGCCGTCAAATGAATTATGAAGGCTTTTCCCGGCATCTTCCTCGAGATGTGCGCGAGTGATATTGATTCGCTTGGTCGTCCCGTCTTCAAGAGTAATGTTCACGTGACCCAGGCCCACTATTGGAGCGTCAAGCTGTGTAATCTGATAGCCCTTTGGAAGATCCGGATAAAAATAATTTTTACGATCAAAAACCGAGGTTTTGCCGATCTTTGCTTCAATGGCAAGTCCGAATTTGACGGCCATCTCGAAAACCTTGGCATTAGGTGTAGGCAGAACCCCGGGCATTCCGAGATCGATCAGGGACGCCTGGGTATTGGGAGAAGCACCAAAGCTTGTCGAGGACCCTGAGAATATTTTTGAAAGAGTGGATAGTTGCACGTGGACTTCGAGCCCGATAACGGATTCATACATTGCGTATTTCCTCAGGATAGTGTGTATGCCAGTCGGTTGCTTGCTGAACTTTATGGGCAGCATTTAAGATTTTAGATTCGCTGAATGCGGGCCCAGTTAACTGATAGCCGGCAGGTAATTCATCGATCAGTCCGGCCTGAAAAGAGCCACCAGGAAGGCCTGCAAGATTTGTTGCTATGGTGTAGATATCTTCTAGATACATGGCAACAGGGTCGTCAGACTTTTCTCCAAGCGCAAATGCTGTCGATGGTGTTGTTGGGCTGAGTAATAAGTCGCAAAGGCTAAAAGCTCGATCAAAATCTTGTTTGATGAGCCGCCGAATCTGTTGTGCTTTCTTATAGTAGGCGTCAAAATAGCCTTCGCTTAATGCGTACGTCCCAATCAAAATGCGGCGTTTTACTTCGCTTCCGAAACCCTCGCCTCTGGAGCGTTCGTAAAGATCTGTAAGATCGATCGGTTTTTCTGCTCGATATCCAAAGCGGACCCCATCAAAACGAGACAAATTGGAGCTTGCTTCTGCAGGAGCAATTACGTAATACGCTGGGATGGCTTCTGCTACGTGGGTCAGGGAAACAGATACCGTATTCGCACCCAGCGAAGTGAAGATTCGGATGACTTCCTCGATTTGCGACTGCATTCTTGTGTCCAAGCGTGAATCAAAAAATTCTTCGGGCAGCCCTATTGTAAGACCTCGTATTGAGTCATTAAGCAGCGATTCATAATTAGGAACTTCAATTAAAGCAGATGTGGAATCTTTGTTATCGTGTCCGGAAATGATTTGCATCCCAATAGCTAAATCCTCGGCTGTTTGAGCTATTAGGCCGCCTTGATCAAGGCTTGATGCGAATGCAATCATGCCGAAACGACTTACTCGGCCATATGTTGGCTTTAAACCGCTGGTTCCGGTAAAGGCGGCTGGTTGTCTAATAGAGCCGCCGGTGTCGGTCGCCGTGGCCAACGGCGTAAGACGTGCGGCGACCGCGGCGGCTGAACCACCTGAGCTTCCTCCAGGCACATGTGTTGGCGACCATGGATTTTTAACTGGCCCAAAATATGAGGTTTCATTGGACGAGCCCATGGCAAATTCGTCCATATTAAGCTTTCCAAGCATCACAAAGCCGGCGTTTTTAAACTTGCTTACAACCTCGGCGTCATAGGGTGAAATAAAGTTGGAGAGCATTTTTGAGCCGCAACTTGTCAGAATGCCTTTGGTGCAAAAAAGGTCTTTGTGGGCGATGGGAAGACCGGTTGTTAGGCTTGCTTGTCCGGCTGCGCGGATTTGGTCAGCTACTTTAGCTGAGGCAAGTGCGTCATCCTGAGTTACGGTAATAAAAGTATTTAGATCCCTTCGTGCGCTGATTTCAGCTAAATAGTCTTGTGTTATCTCAACGCTAGATGCGTCGCCTCGAGTAAGAATTTCTCTTAATCCGGCGAGTGTATTTTTAGTAAGGCTGCTCATTCTAATACTCTCGGCACCAAGTAAAGCCCGTCCTTTATCGCTGGGGCAGTCTTTTGATAAGCCTCCCGAGCATTTTCTTCGGTAACCTCGTCGATTCGCAATACTTGAGTTAATTCAAGCGGATGCGCCAATGGCGCGACACCCTCTGTGATAACCGCTTGCATGCTGTCAATCATGGTTAGGATAGAATTCAGCTGACTCAATGTGCTTGTTGTTTCCGCCTCTGTCAGTCTAAGGCGAGCTAATTTTGCGACGCATTGAATGTCAGCACCTGATAGCGACATAGCAGTCTCCGTCGTTTAAATATCTCAGTTTACAATCAGCAATGCTAGCATAAGGCTAGAGGTTAGAGACTAGCTCAGCTAAACTCCATTTTTTTATGCGCATGCCTCATAGGATATAGCTTTCATGTTTAAAGCCATTCGCGGACTGTTTTCGAATGATCTTTCGATAGATTTGGGAACGGCGAACACACTAATTTACGTTAAAGGGAAGGGAATCGTCCTGGATGAGCCTTCGGTAGTTGCTATTCGGACGGTAGGTACACAACGGTCCGTTGCGGCAGTGGGGGTGGAGGCCAAAAAAATGCTCGGCCGAACTCCTGGCAACATAGTTGCAATTCGTCCACTGAAAGATGGTGTTATTGCAGATTTTCATGTGACAGAAAAAATGTTGCAATTATTCATTGCTAAAGTACACGAGAATTCGATGATCCGCCCTTCACCTCGGGTTTTGGTGTGCGTGCCGGCCCAATCAACTCAAGTCGAACGACGAGCGATCAAAGAATCTGCCCTGGGCGCGGGTGCACGAGAAGTGTTCCTGATAGAAGAGCCTATGGCTGCGGCATTGGGTGCAGATTTACCGGTTGAAGATGCAAGTGGTTCAATGGTGGTGGACGTAGGTGGTGGTACGACCGAGATAGCAATTATTTCTTTGAATGGAATCGTGTTCTCCGAATCTGTTCGTGTTGGAGGTGATCGCTTCGACGAAGGCATTGTGGGATATGTCAGGCGTCGTTTTGGAACGTTAATTGGAGATTCTACCGCAGAGCGTATCAAGCATGAAATTGGTACTGCTGTGCCAATCCAAGATGAATTAGAGATTGATGTCCGAGGTAGAAATTTGGCTGAGGGAATCCCTAAGCAGTTGACTTTGCGATCTAACCAAATTCAAGAGGCGCTTTCGGAACCATTGGCCCAGATCACGTCTGCGGTGAAGAATGCGTTGGAGCAGTCACCTCCGGAGTTGGCGTCTGATATTGCTGAGCGAGGTATTGTTCTCACCGGGGGTGGGGCATTACTAAAAGGGTTAGATGAGCTGTTAGCGGCTGAAACTGGATTGCCTGTATTGATCGCAGATGACCCTCTGACTTGTGTTGCACGCGGGGGCGGTAAAGCACTCGAATTGATTGATCGTGCCTCATTTAATCTATTTAACTCAGACTAAGCGATCAGCAGCATGCGGCCGCTGTTTTCCAGAACGAGTGTCGCTATCGTCCGATTTGTTATTGCGGTGACATTTTCAGTGGCCACTATGGTCGTTGATGTGCGGTTTGAGGCGTTGAGTTTTGTACGTCAGGCCTTGAAAACATCCCTTTGGCCGATTGAAAAGTTAGCCTCTGCACCTCAGGAATTTTCTCGATCTTTTGCTCAATGGCTCAGTTTTCGGGTAAGCCTTGTGGGACGATTGGAATCATTATCGCTCGACAACGAACGATTAAAGACAGAGCAACTTAAGTTACAAACTTTGCGAGCTGAAAATGCAGAACTGAGGAGGCTTTTGAGCGTAAAAGAGCGCTTCAGTGAGCAATTGCTTCAGGCTGAAATCAATCGTTTGTCAAATGACCCTTTTATTCATCGTGCCACTATTAATCGTGGTTTCCTAGCTAGTGTCAAAAAGGGTCAGCCAGTTCTTTCAGCAGATGGCTTGGTTGGGCAAGTAGTAGCAGTTTATCCTCACGCATCTGAGGTGCTTCTGGTGACCGATTCAACGCATCAGTTACCAGTTCAGGTGACCCGAACTCGTGACAGGGCTATAGCGATTGGAGTAGGGCTATTGAACCGACTTGAGCTAAGAAATCTGCCCGATACGGTAGATATGGTCTCGGGTGATTTATTGGAAACTTCGGGCCTTGGAGGGCGCTTTCAGTCCGGGATTCCCGTAGCACGCGTGATTGATGTAATTCGATCTCCGGGGCAACCATTTGCGCGTGTGATGGCTGTGCCTATTGCACAGCTCTCTCGCCTATCTCTTGTTATGGTTGATGTCTCGACGGAGGGCTCGCGGTGACCTTTCTCGTGACCTGGGTGGCCTCATTGCTACTTATCGCAGCGCCCTTTCCAGCATTTATGGCGATTGCTCTGCCGCAATGGGGTTTACTGTTTGTGGTGTGGTGGTCTTTGATGCGTAATTACCAGCTATCAATAACTCTTCTTACCTTTTCTTCGCTACCTATAGATGTTCTGTACGGAACGGCTCTTGGTATGCATGCGTTTATCTTCGCTTTATTGGCCTATGTACTTACTTTGCTTGGGCCCCGAGTGCGGCAAGTAAACTTGGTAATGCAGTCAGTGGTTGTCTTTTTCGTTTTGCTTGTGGCCTCGGCTGTGTCTTACTGGGCTAGAACGTTGACCGGTTTAGATCCGGAGTTTTATATTTTGTTTACTCAAACTCTGGCTAGTGCGATTTTCTGGGCTCCCATGCGCTATCTTTTCGAGAGGATCTCAAATTTTACGGGAGAGGCTGGGGCGGATAGCTCTTGATTCTTGCTAGCCAGAGCCCTCGGCGTCGAGAACTCCTGTCTATTATTGTTCTTGATTTCCGGGTTATTCCGCCGCACGTAGATGAGCGTCCCTTGGGGGGTGAAACGCCATCCTGTTATGTTGAACGCTTGGCAAAGGCGAAAGCAATGGCCGTTTGCGCGGAGGCTGGAAAAGGTGAAAACGTGATTGGTTCGGATACCACGGTATCGGTTGATGGCAAGATTTTAAATAAGCCGGTTGATCAGTCCGACTTCCTTCGCATGATGCGACTTTTATCGGGGCGAAAACATCAAGTATACTCTGGGGTCTGCGTGTTCCGAGATTTTGTAACTTACAGTTGCGTAGTCAGAACCGACGTTCAAGTACGTATGATTTCAGACAGAGAAGCTCTTGATTATTGGGCATCCGGGGAGCCGAAGGACAAGGCAGGAGGCTATGGGATACAAGGTTCGGCAGCTCGTTTTATTGAGCGAATTGATGGTTCTTACACTAATGTAGTGGGATTGCCCTTGGTTGAGCTTGAGGTCTTGCTGAACGATGCGTCATGAAATCTTATTGAGTTCCACGCCACAGGAGACTCGGGCTGCAGTAGTCGAACAGGGGCTCATTCAAGAAATTTTTATTGAACGTGCTACTCATCGTAGCGTAGTTGGTAACGTGTATTTAGGAAAGGTTGTACGCGTACTGCCTGGTCTGCAAGCATGTTTTGTTGATATTGGTATGGACCTGAGCGGCTTTCTCCATGCCAAAAACTTGCCTTCTTGCAGAAGTTCTCGTGATAGACCGATCAATCGACTGATAACCGAAGGGCAGCAGATTTTGGTTCAAGTGATCAAAGGCCAAATTGGTGCAAAGGGTGTGCGACTTACTGCCGAAATATCATTACCTGCGCGCCATTTAGTTCTGATGCCTTTTTCACGACACGTCGGAGTTAGCCAGCAGATCGACGATCCCGAAGCTCGTGAGTGTCTGAAAGTTATGGTGCAAGATGCGTTAAGCCAATTGAAGATGGATTTGGGTGTTATCGTGAGGACTGCCGGTCAAGAACACTCCCAAGTCGATTTTGAAGAGGATCTAGCTTATTTAAAGTGTGTTTGGGAGACTATTTTAGCTGCGCAAAATACGACTCGCGCACCATCGCTGTTATTTGAGGATTTGTCACTAATACAACGAATGGTGCGTGATCAAGTTAATCAAGATACTGAGCGTGTCCTAGTTGACACAAAGGAGGCATTTGCGCTCCTCTCTGAATTTGCAGAAAAGTACATGCCTGATGTGGCGCAAGTTATTACTTATTACACTGGAGCGGAGCCATTATTTGACTTTTACGGAGTCAATGAGGAGCTTGATAAGGCCCTGGACCGCACTGTGGAACTCAATTCAGGCGCTTATTTGGTCATTGAACAAACCGAGGCCATGGTAACGATCGATGTAAATACTGGACGATTTGTTGGCACAGATATGCGAGAGAAAACGGTTTTCAAGACTAATCTTGAAGCTGCCGTTGCTATAGGACGGCAGTTGAGAGTGCGCAATTTAACTGGGGTCGTCGTCATCGATTTTATCGATATGGATGATCCTGAGCACCGGCGCCAGATTTTTCGAACGATTGAGCAAATTCTTAAAAATGATCCTGTGAAGACACGTTTAATGGAATTTAATGAGGCTGGGCTCTTGGTGTTGACGCGTAAGCGAGCACGTGATCGATTATCCGATCTGCTGCAGGAATCCTGCTCAAGCTGTGGGGGTATCGGCAAGGTAAAGACCACAGAAACTATCTGTTATGAGATTTTTAGAGCGATTTTGCGTGAAGCACGAGTGTATTCGGCCGAAACAACTACGGTTATCGCTTCACCATCGGTGTTCGAGCGTTTGGTTAATAAAGAGTCCAAAGCTTTGATCGATCTCGAGCATTCTATTCATCGCACTATCCGCTTGCAGGTGGATCAGTCTTTTCCGCAAGATCGGTTTGAGGTAATTCTGTCATGACGCGGGTGACATTGATCACAATAGCGTTTATGGCAATTACATTGGCAGCGATTCAGGCTATCTTTTTGTTATTTTTGCCGATGGTTGATTACTGGCGTGAAGATATTGAGGGGCTGTTATCGGATCGGTTTCAGGCTGAGATTTCCATTTCTGAGATCGGTATCCGACCCTCACTTTCGGGCGCCTACATTGAGGCGTTGGATTTAATTGTTGATCATCCGGAAGGGCGGATTGAGGTTCGCAGAGTTCAAATGCTTCTTAATGTGCTCGAGACGATTGAGTCAGGCAAGCCCGTGATTCAGGAGCTTATCTTAGATGGGGGTGAGGTGATTGCCCGTTCCGCTGATGATGGCCTGCCGGATCCGCAAATTTGGGCTAGTTTGTTGGGGCAGCTTCAAGCGAGTTTGTCAAATGTCGGTATCTTGCGGGCACATCAATTTGATGTTCTTGGTAATTCGGCGTCCCTGAGGGGTTTGTCAATTGAGGTCACTCCGGATCTCGGTATGCTGGTTCGAGGGCTCGCTTTTGCTGAAAACGGTTCGGTGCCTTTTGAGATGGATTGGCGTTTTCCGACGCTGGGGAAACCATTTCAGAATGTGCGACTTCGCTCAAGTGTGTCTTATGAAAACATTCCAATCCCTGAGATCGCTCATTTGGGGCTGGCACTGGAAACTATGGCATGGTTTGAGCTCCAAGAGGGCGAGCCTGTTATTGGGAAAGTCAAGGTATCAGCTTCGTCGGAGTCCGCAAGTGCTGTGAATCTTGAAATTGAGGGGCATATAGCTCTTCTGGGGGGGTTGGATTTCGATTTGCGTATGGATTCTGGCCAGGTCAATTTTCCAGGATTGCGTCTAAAAGGTGGCGGCGGGGCAATAATGTGGCAGAACCGGAAAATTAATGCGCAGTTGCCAAATATTGCCTTTGACGGGCTTGAATTAGCGGACTTTTTGCGATTATCTGAGTCAAGTACAAAAATTGATCAGTTGCTGCGATCAAACCGGCCACGAATGACTTTGTCGGATGTCGTGTACCTTGGGGAAGAAGGTCATTCCTATCAATTGTCTGCAAAGGTCTCGGGATTTTCTGCTGAGGCGGCTCGAGGGATTCCCGCATTTGGTCCTGTCAATGGAGCTCTCTATCTTAGGGGTGAACAAGGATCTTTTCACTTTTCTGGAGTTAACGCGCGGTTGAGTCTACCTGATGTCTTTCCAAGGCATTGGGACCATCAGAAGGTGGCAGGAGTAATGGCCTTCGATCACAGTGAGCGAGGTTTAATAGTGCGTGGAAGCAAGCTCCAGGTAGGTGATTCATCTCAACAGATATTTGGTGATTTAATGCTGGATTTACCGCGTGATTCTGAGAGGTTATTACACATTGAATTGCTGGCAAATGCGGATCATGCGGCGCTTCCCGGTCTTATGCCTTCCAATCTAGACTCAGAGTTGAGTGAATTTTTGATTCGTACCATTTCTCAGGTCGATATTAGTGGGGGTCGCCTATCATATTCTGGGCCTTTGGGAGGGAATGTAGATCGAACTCGACGAGAATTGAGTTTCACATTTCCCCTTGTGAATTATCAATTTCGTCCTTTGCTGAATTGGCCCGCCATTAAGGGAAAGGAGGGCGTCGTTTGGTTTCACAATAAGCGGATTGGGGCCGCATTACAGTCGGCGAGACTCGGTCCGCTTAAGGTTGGGATAGTTCATGCTAGTCAAGCTGTTGCTGACGCTCGTACCATTTTTATTGATGGGAACCTGATGGGCTCAGTGTCGGATGCATTGGAGGTGGTTAAAGAGGCAGGTATCGATCTTGACGCGTTTGAGGAAAACGTTTTTATTGATGGTTTGTTGCTGGGTAAGGTGCACCTGGAGATACCCATTCGTGGTCGTCCTGAGGGATACATCGACCTGACTGCGGAGAATCTTGATGTTCTCGTAGCTGGGTTGAAATCCCCTTTGAGCAACGTTAGTGGGATGGCTCGCTATACCCTGAATCAGGGATTTCGTGCAGAAAATCTTCAGGGAATGTTAGGAGAGAATACGGTAATTGCCGATGTGGTTGTGAATGACCAGCAGTCTTCAATAAACGCGCAGAGCCTTTTGCGAACGGCTACTCTGAGTCAATTAGCAGGAATTGGTTTTTCTGAGGACCTCTTGAGTGGTCGAGCGCTCTGGTCACTAAATGCTTCAAAGGTGGGTGATAGATTGTATCTTAGTATGGAGACAGACGGGGTAGGCTTAATCAGTCAATTACCGATTCCCTTAACTAAAGCAGAAGAGGTCGCTGGAAATATTAAAGTGAACTTTACTCAAGATCAGTCAGGGCAGACTGTTGAGGCTATTGTTTTTGAGAATACGACGATTTTGGGGCAGTTAGATCGAGATTTAATCACTTTAGAAGTATTGACCCCAATGATCGACCTTTTGGGTTGGGGGAGCCTTTCAGGCCCCGCTGGAGAAAGGCCTCGTTTAGCGATGCTATTGCGTATCGATCAAGTTTTGCTTGGTGAGGATTCGCTATCTGTTGATGAAATCGCCTTAAATTTACGACGAGATTACTTTGATGCGTCATTTGACGGCTCGGATCTATCCGGTCGCGTCGAGCGAACCGGGTCAGGCCCTATTCTTATCGATCTGGAGCGGTTAGCCTTTCATGGTGACCGTAATTTCCTGGATCCACCGAGTGAAGATTTGCTCAGCGCTTTTAATCCAGGACAAATCCCATCCCTTCGTTTGACTATTGGAGCACTGATTCGCGGTGAAACTGTTTATGAAGATGTTGAAGTGACGGCTATTTCTGGCGAGTCTCGATTGGATGTCACGGAGTTTTTGTTTGTTCGTAAAGGGCAGCGTTTTCAAGGTGAATTGTCTTGGGTTTACCAAAATGGACAGCCTAAGAGCGCACTTGTTTTGCGTGCAGATGGTGCGGAACTTGGCCGGTTGCTTCGGGTTAACCAGGATGCAGCGCTGCTTGACGCGAAAGAGGGCGTACTTTCAGTTGATCTAACATGGAACGCTTCACCTCTTGGATTTTCGATGCTGACTAGTGAGGGGGTTGTAAAATTAGCCTTGGGAGATGGACGATTCTTAGATCTAGGGAATTCTGCGGAGGCTTTGCGGTTGTTTGGGATTTTAAATATCGAAACATTGACACGGAGGCTCCGGTTGGATTTTCTTGACTTAATCAACCCAGGCCTGGCCTTCGATCGAGTGTTCGCCAAGGCAAGAATAAAAGAAGGGATGCTGATCATGGACCCGGCGATGACTATGACGGGACCGTCGTCTAATTTCCGTTTGACTGGAGAGTCTGATTTGGGGTTAGAGACTTTGAATTATCGCTTGGAAGTTGATGTCCCGCTAACTAATAATTTGCCCATTGCCTCTATTATTCTGGGCGCTCCCCAAGTTGGTGGTGCGATTTATTTGGCCGAAAGGGTGCTTGGCAAAAAAATCATTAAAGTCGGTAAGACGGCTTACAAGATTGAAGGGACCTTTGGCGAACCCCAAATAAAATTTATTCCGCCTTTTTCAGAGTTAAAGGATTGATCTAATGCAAACGCCTCTCCAAATAATTAACGATACCCTGCTAGGGCCGGGGGATTTGGCTCTAGAGCAATTGGAGTCTCTGGTAAGTGAGATTATGGTCGGTGAAATTGACTTTGCAGACCTATTTTTTGAGCGCGCCGAAGCAGAGACTTTCTCGCTCGAGGATGGTGAAGTCAAAGACGCCAGTTATCATCAGGATGCCGGTGTAGGCGTGCGAACCTGCGTAGGTGATCGTCAAGGATTTGCGTATTCATCCGAAGTCAGCGCCGCTCGTATCCGAGAGGCGGCGAATGTGGCGATAGCGATCCAAAAGGGTCGAAAGCCTTGTCGGGCCGTGAATCTCGATCATGTTACTGCCCCAAAACTATATTCATCGGTTAATCCGATTCCTGAGTGCACCTCTGCCACGAAAATCGCTTTTTTGCTCGGGCTTGATGCTAAAGCAAGGTCTAGAGATCCCCGCATCATTCAGGTGCAGGCAACCTTATCAATTTCGTACAGAGAAATCTTGGTTGCAGCAACTGATGGCACGTTGGCTGCTGATATTCGACCTTTGGTTAGGTTGTCCGTATCCGTTCTCGCGGAGAAGAACGGACGTAGAGAACGAGGTAGCGCAGGGCTTGGTGGGCGCTATAGTTTGGAACGGCTCTTGATAGCAGATCATTCGGAGCAGTTGGTGAGAAATGCAGTTGACCAAGCCCTGGTAAATCTTGATGCCAGAGATTGTCCTGCTGGTGAGATGCCAGTGGTGTTGGCATCTGGATGGCCAGGTGTGCTTTTGCATGAGGCGGTAGGGCATGGTCTCGAGGGAGATTTTAATCGAAAAGGATCTAGTTTTTATGCCGGAAAAATAGGTCAAAGAGTTGCATCGCAAGGCGTAACTGTTGTTGATGATGGAACCTTGGCTGACCGTCGGGGCTCTCTCAATATCGATGATGAAGGGCGTTTAAGTCAGCGTAATGTATTGATTAAGGATGGGATATTAGTTGGTTATATGCAGGATAAGCTAAATGCTCGATTAATGGCTGTTCCGCCGACGGGTAATGGACGACGGGAGAGCTATGCGCACTTGCCAATGCCAAGAATGACAAACACCTTTATGGAGGCTGGTGATGCGACGCAGGAAGATATGATTAAGTCGGTGAAGAAAGGCATTTTCGCTGTCAATTTTGGTGGTGGCCAAGTCGATATTACATCGGGTCAGTTTGTATTCGCAGCCAGTGAAGCCTATTTAATTGAGAATGGTAAAATTGTGCATCCAGTTAAGGGCGCAACTCTTATTGGTCATGGCCCAGAAGTTATGTCGGCGATTTCAATGATAGGTGATGACCTGGCTTTGGATACAGGCATCGGCATCTGTGGGAAGAATGGGCAAAGTGTGCCGGTTGGGGTAGGGCAGCCAAGTTTGAAGATAGATCGTTTGACAGTGGGCGGCACAGCTTAATGAGAGACCGCCTCAAACAGAGCCCGATAAAGTGCTTTTGTTTCACCTTGATCTTTCTCGTTAGATATGGACTTCAAAGCTGCACGCAACAATTGGTTGATCTTTTGAGAGTCTGCACGGTATTCATCCAAAAAATTGGTCAAATCTGTTTGGTCGTTAATCAAACGCTGGCGCCACTTCTCAGTTTGGTAATGACGCCTTTTAAGATCTTGATCTTGACCTTCAAAAGCATTCAATTGGGTTTTAAGGGATTCAGTTTCTGTGTGACGCATCAGCTTGCCGATGAATTGCATTTGCCGTCGTCTTGCTTCATGTTTTTTCGATGGAATGCCACGATAAAAAGCCAAGGATTCAGAAAGTCTCTCATCGCTAAACTCAATGCTTTTGAATTGACGATCAGGCAATTCAGCCAGTTTTTTTCCAAGCGTCTGCAATGTCAGCATTTCGCGTTTCTTCGAACTTTTGGAGGGTCCATCAAAGGTCTCTTCCAATTCGGGATTTTTTTGTTTAAAGGAGCTTCTATCTGTCATGTCTATAGAGTTTAACTCAAAATCGGAGAAAAGCCGTCTAGAAGTGTTAACGGCTGACTTGTTGTTGAGCGCCAAGAGATTGGGAGTGGACGCATGTGAAGTAGCTGCGAGCACATCCGTTGGCTTAGATATTCAGGCGCGACTTGGTCAGCCTGAAAAGCTTGAGATGACGAGAGACCAATCTATGTCCGTGACTGCTTTTATTGGTCAATCGAGAGGTTCTGCATCTACCACGGATCTGTCTGAGCGTGCGATTAGGCGAACGTTAGATGCAGCAATTGCAATTGCCCGAGTGACAGCACCTGATCCGGCTGCTGTTCTTGCTGGGCCCGATCAAATTATTCAGGAGGTTCCTGATCTCGATTTGTTTCATCCTTGGGAATTAACGGCAGAAGAAGCATTAGAATTGGCCATCGCTGTGGAGGCTGCCGGTTTCGCTAAGGATTCTAGGATTACGAATTCTGATGGAGGTTCGGTATCAAGTGTTCATGGAGTCTCGGTTCATGGTACTACAGAAGGCCTCTTGGTGAGCCAAGCTAATAGCTTGCATGGAATATCTTGCGTGCTTTTAGCCGAGGAAGGAGGTAGTCGTGAGCGTTCATACGCCTATACTCAGTCGCGCTGCTCCGAATTATTGCATAGCGTTCAAAGTGTTGGGCAAAAAGCTGCTGAAAAGACAGTGGCTCGCCTTAATCCGCGAAAGTGTGAAACTGGCGAAATCCCCGTGCTATTTTTGCCGGATGTTGCCTCAGGTCTTCTATCAAGTTTTATAGGCGCCATCAGCGGTGGGTCGGTCTACCGTAAGGCTAGTTATCTTTTAGATAGGCTTGATACCCAAGTAATGCCTGAGTGGGCTAGTTTGGGGGAGGAGCCGTTGTTGAAGGGTGCTATGGGTTCTTCAGCATATGACGGTGATGGATTGCCGACACGCGCGCAATATTTCGTTCGAGACGGCGTGTTAAATAGTTATATCTTGTCCTTATATTCTGCCAATCGATTAGGTCTAGAATCTACGCATAATGCTGGTGGTGCAAGAAACCTATTCTTCAGCGGCAAGCTTAATCTCGATCAGTTGATCAAAAATATGAATCGGGGCCTCATCGTCACTGAGTTGATGGGGCAGGGTGTTAATTTGGTTAATGGCGATTATTCTCGTGGTGCATCTGGATTTTGGGTGGAAAACGGAGAAATCGCTTATCCTGTTCATGAGGTGACGGTAGCTTCTAATCTGGACCGTATGATGAAAGACGATCTGGTGGCAGTTGGGTCAGATCTTGAAACTTGTCGTTCCGTGGCCAGTGGTTCTATGTTATTCGAACGAATGATGGTTGCGGGGAGTTAGGTGTAAACCAAGGTAGCGATCCCCAAAAAGGAAAAAAATCCGACAATATCGGTCACTGTTGTGAGCACAACGCCTCCGGCAAGAGCTGGATCGATTTTCATTGATTTTAAGTAACCCGGCAGTAGAGTTCCGATGAGGGCTGCGATTAGGAGGTTTATGATAATTGAAGCCCCGATCACATAACCAAGAGTGAAGTCATCAAACCAGAGATAGGCAATAAATCCGATTACCACAGACCAAAGCAGTCCATTGGAAAGCCCAACTAACGCCTCGCGTGAGAGAAGGGCACGAATATTGGCTGAGCCGACTCGACCCAAAGCCATTCCGCGAATCACAATAGTGAGTGCTTGGTTGCCTGCAATGCCTCCCATGGAGGCCACCACGGGCATTAGAATCGCTAAAGCCAAGACTTGTTCCAGCGTCGCTTCGAACAAGCCAATGACGGCTGATGCAAGGAATGCGGTCATTAGATTGATGCCAAGCCAGACTGAGCGGCGGCGGATTGTGCGGACTACAGGTGCGAAGATATCATCGTCTTCATCCAGACCTGCTTGACCCATCAAGCTGTGGTCAGCTGAGGCCCTGATTACATCCACAACGTCATCGATAGTGATTCGTCCGAGGAGTTTGCGATTCATGCCTACGACAGGAGCGCTTACCAAATCCAGCCGCTCAAATCGTTGCACTACCTCATTTTCATGGGTGTCCACGAATAGCGGCTCTAATTCTGTTTGCATTATTTCTCGGACGGTGGTTGAGGGATCTGAGACCAAAATAGTTAATAGTGGCACCTGTCCGATAAACTCATTTCGTCGATTAACTACCCAGAGATTGTCTGTCATGGGAGGAAGTTCATGGTATCGCCGGATATAACGCAGAACAACGTCAATCGTGATGTTTGGACGTACCGTTACCACGTCCGTATTCATCAGCCCGCCGGCCGAGTCTTCATCGTAAGAGAGCACGTCCTCAACACGCTGCCGATCTTGTGAGTCCATCGATAACAAGACTTCTTCTATGACGGATTCTGGCAATTCCTGCAAAAGATCGACTTTGTCATCGAATTCGAAGCTGTCGATTAGATTTGCGAGTTCCTCGGGTTCAAGACGCGAAATGATTTCCGAACGTTCTTCTTCACCCAAATATGCGAGAACATCTGCAGCCAAATCATCTGCTTCGATTAGATTCCATAGAATGGTTCTTTGCTTTGGCGGAACAGAGGACAGGAGATGTGAGATATCGGGTGCCGTTAGGTCCTCATTGAGAAGCTGATGTGCCTTGGCTATAGCACCTTGGGCGAGCGCTAAGTTAACTCGCTCAAGATTCACCTGATTGGATTCGGTACCTAAATCTGTTGGGTGGATGCTCATTCGCAAGGCTCGCCAAATCCATTATTAAATAAAAGGGTGAGAGCTGTAATCGCTTCGTCTTGATCGCTGCCTTCAATATGTAAATTAAGTCCAGTGCCTCTGCCTGCAGCCATCATAAGAAGCTGCATTATGCTTTTGGCGTCTGCGCGTCGACAGGAAGCTGGGTCCTCGAGTTCAATTCTTGATTTGAATTGAGTTGCCGATTGCGCAAGTACATTAGCGGCTCTTGCATGTAATCCAAGAAGATTTCTCACAGTTACGGGCGCAATGATCATGCAAACTCCTTTTGAGCAATCGATAATAGTTCGCGGTTAGCAAGCTGTATATTAGTCGACACATCATTTAGATGAGTTTTTTCAAGGCGCCATTAGATAAATAAACACTCTTATGTCAGCCGTGACGAATACAGCAAAGTATTGTCTTGCGGTACATCGATTCGGATATGCATTTCGATCATACCTTTTCGTCAAATTCATTAGATAAGCTTAGAGCAAAAAGTAGACATCGCAATTTCGTAAAGCTCATCTCGACCCACGGCCATTTGCAGATTGCGACGGAATTGCTCTTTGGAAAAACAATCAGCTAATTGTGCTAGTAAATTTAGATGCACTTGATTTGTAGATTCTGGCACTAGAAGTACAAAAAGAAGTTCTACAGGCTGTCCGTCTATAGCATCAAAATCTACGCCTTGACTTAATTGAATTAAATATCCTCGTGTTTCGCTTTCATTTAGGCTAGGTAAGCGGCAATGAGGAATGGCAACACCATATCCAATTCCTGTTGACCCAAGGCGTTCGCGATTGATAAGGCCTTGGTAAATATCCTCAGCATCTAGCATGCTCTCATGGCTAATAAATTCCGCGGTCAATTCCAGAACACGTTTTTTGCTTCCTCCCGATAGATTTGCGAGAGAGCGAGAGAGCGTAAGAATGTCAGTTAATTGCATGGATTTAGAGTTCGCATTTTTAAACGGGCGGCGCCCATTGACGTCTCCCTTATTGTAGGACTCTTTTAGCTTCCGTGCATCCGCCTGATGGTTTTCTCTCTATGTTTCACCAATTGACGATCTAATTTATAGGCCATTGAGTCAATGGCCGCGTACATATCATTGTTTTCGGAAGATGCATGTAGGTCGGCCCCTGTTACGTGTGCATTCCCTTCCGCTTTCTGCCTTTCTTTTTCCACGGTTAGCGTGATTTCAATTTTTGTAATATGTTCTGCGTGGCGTTCGATTCGTTGAAGTTTCTCTTCAACATATGCTTTGAGAGATTCGGTGACGCTCAGTTGATGGCCGCTAATACTGATTTGCATATGACACTCTCCTTCTTTTAGTCCCAGGGATTCTGATTTGCCATTTGAACTATGCTCTCTCCTGGTAACGAAGAAAACCTCAAAATACTTGTTTTCGTTCGCTCGAGCCTGCGATGCCAAGCATTTCACGATATTTTGCGACAGTCCGTCGAGCCACCCGAAATCCTCTTGTAGCTAAGAGGTCACTGAGTTTGCTATCGGACAATGGCTTTTTTCTATTTTCGTCCGTGATTAAGTGCTTGATATGCTCTTTGATAGAGGTTGACGATGCCTCACCTCCACCATCAGTTCCGATATGGCTTGAGAAGAAATATTTCAACTCAAGTGTGCCACGCGGGGTATGCATATACTTTTGCGTAGTCACCCTTGAAATCGTCGATTCGTGCATTTCAACTCGCGTAGCGATGTCCGCCAAAACCATCGGCTTCATTGCGACTGGGCCTTTTTCAAAGAATTCTATTTGTTCCTCAACGATACATGAGCCAACTTTTAAGAGGGTTTCTGCACGACTGCGTAAACTCTTAACAAACCATCGTGCTTCCTGGAGCTGACTTTTTATATAGTCAGTGGTCTCACTTTTGTCACCAGGTTTAATGAGATTTTGGTACGCGTGATTAATAACTACTCTCGGTAAGGCATCTGTATTTAATTCGACAACCCAGCCGTCAACCCCGCGTCGAACAATTAGATCCGGAGTAATGTACTCGGAATCAGTATCACCAATATGGCTTCCTGGCTTGGGATCGAGAGAGCGAATCAGAGCCAGGGTGAGCTCAAGGGTTTCATCAGAACATTTGAGTGCCTTTTTTAATCCGTTACGATCCTTTTTTATTAAAAGATCAAGGTGATTTGAAATCAAATTGAGAGCTAAGTCCGCATCGCCGCCAAGCTGCTTAATATTATTCAATTGTACTAATAAGCATTCACTGACGTTTCGTGCACCAACGCCGATAGGATCGAGGTGCTGAATTTGGTGAAGAACGCACTCGATTTCATCAAGCTCTAGATCTTCTATTTCTGGTGAAAGTTGAATCAAGATTTCATCTAGATTTGCCTCCAAAACACCCTCTGGGTTGATTGAATCGATCAACACTCGAGAAATCAGCATATCGCGCTTGGTCAGCGGCATGAGATTCAGTTGCCACAATAAATGATCTGATAAAGTCGTGGCTTCTGATGTGCGGTTTTCGAAGCTGTCAAATTCATCGTCTGATGCTGAGCGCGTAACCGGTTTGTTGAGATCAAAGTGGTTGGTGTCAGACCACTCTGTTTCAACGGCAACCTGGACGGATTCTGCGGAAAAATCTTGGTTGGTGGTTTCCGTCTCAGGCTCCGATTCGTGGGCTATTTCGTCTTCTCGTTCAAGCAGGGGATTTTCTTCAAGCACACGAGAGATCTCATTTTGTAAATCGAGAGTGGACATTTGTAGAAGCTTGATCGCTTGTTGAAGCTGAGGAGTCATGGTCAGACTTTGACCAATCCGGAGCTGTAAGGCTTGTTTCATTCTGAAAGTGTCATTGTAAATTGTTCGCCTAAATAGATGGAGCGAACATCAGCATTAGCTAGAAGGCTTGCCGGATCACCTTCGGCAAGTACTTTTCCAGAATTAACGATATACGCGCGATGACATATTCTTAGGGTTTCTCGGACGTTATGATCAGTAATTAATACACCAAGGCCTCTGGTTGCAAGATGACAAATAATGTCTTGAATGTCTGAAACTGAAATTGGGTCAACCCCAGCGAAGGGTTCGTCCAACAATATAAATTTTGGTCTAGAGCAAAGAGCGCGGGCGATTTCTACTCGACGCCGTTCTCCGCCTGATAGAGCCATCCCCTTGATGCCTGACAAGTGGCCGAGATTAAATTCATCCAGTAATCGTTCGCGTTCTTTTTGACGGTCGTTTTTTGATAGGTCAGTTCGTAATTCGAGAATAGCCATTAGGTTATCGGCGACGGTAAGCCTTCGGAATACAGATGCTTCTTGAGGAAGGTAGCCGAGTCCTGCTAGAGCGCGTTCGTGCATGGGCATACGTGTAATATCGTTTTCACCTATCGATATTTGACCTGAATCTTGGTTTATGAGCCCGGCGATCATGTAAAAGCTCGTTGTTTTGCCGGCACCATTTGGACCAAGTAAGCCGACGATTTCACCAGGATTAACGCAGAGCGATAGATTGGCAACCGCCTCTCGGCCTTTGTATGATTTTCTTAAGTTTTGAGCGCTGAGGCCTGTCATTTTTTCTTTGGTTGCATTGTCATGTTAACTCTTTTCGAACTGTCGCCCGCAGCGTTCACCACGCCTGAGGTCAACTCATAGGAGACGTCAGGCCCGGCGAATTCGGATCCTTCTATTTTGACTTTTGCGTCACCACGCAAAGTTACGCGATCATGTGCATATGAGTAGTCGATCCTGTTAGCTAATCCGGATACTGGTTCTTCGTCAGTTTTACTGCGTAGGTTTTCAAATCGCGCAGGCATCCCAATAGCCACAAAGGTCTTGACTTCACCTTTGGAATTTGTGGTGAGGTCAATCTTTTCACCGGTTAGTTTAAAGGTGCCTTGGGTGAGAATTACAGCTCCTTGATAACGCGCTAGATTTTCTTTCTCGTTGATAACTGCGCTGTTGGCACTAATTTCTATCGGCTCATCGCGATCCGTTGGCAGCGCTGTAGCTGCGCTCGATGCGATTAACGAGATAATAATGAAGGTGTACTTCGCCATTGTGTTTTTACCTGTTCGCCAAGACTGTATTCGTTATTGTAAAGGTTTATAACTAATGTTCCTCCAACGCTTGTCGTCGACCCGTGCATCATCATCGTTCGCGTGTTGGAAGTGATTAGATCTATGCCCTGATTCCAGTTCAGAGTTTCACTTTGTAATCTCCATGGCGACTTGCCAGCTTCTAGGCGTTTAGCGATAACGCTGCGGTGCAGCCGCAATTTTTTTCGGTCCGTCGTCAGTGCGCCGAAGTTCCCCTGGAGATACCAGGTGACGGGAGGTCGCTTAATCCAGAATTTTGGACTTACTAATTCAGCATTAGCTCGGTTACCAAAATCTAAAAGACTAGTTGCTGACAGGGTGCTTTTTAATTTTCCGTACCGATCATAGGCTCTTTGATGGAGGCCTTCGATAAAGGCGTCAGGTTTCTGGCTGGCGATTTTCTTTAATCTCGGATCTAGAACAGATTTGATGGTGGGCGCGAGAAACTGTGGAAAAACCAAAGCCGCGGCGGCTGCCATTAGCCCAAGGCGGCTCCAGCCGTTCATGCGTTGCCTCGGTACACCACGTCAGGAGTGAGCCCCTGAGCGATTAAAATGAATTCAGCTAGTTCACGAACCGCTCCGTGACCTCCTTGGCTTTGTGTTATGTAATCCGCTTGTGCTCTAACGATTTCTGGCGAATTCGGCACGCTTGCGAAGAAGCCGCAAACTTCTGCGGCACTCAGATCTGGGTAATCGTCGCCCATATACCCAAGATCGTCTCGAGTTAAATTGAGAGTGGCTGCAATTTCCAAGAGGGCGGCCCCCTTGTCTTCCCTTGCTTGAAAGATAAAATTTACGTCGAGTTCTTCAAATCTTTTCTCAACCATGGGTGACTTTCTGCCGGTGATAATAGCCACCTGAATTCCTGCCTTTTGTAGTAGTTTAAGCCCTATTCCATCGAGAATATTGAATGCTTTTAGGGCGTCACCGTTTGGCCCATAATATAAAATCCCGTCCGTAAAAACGCCATCTACATCAAAACCCATGAGGCGAACAGTTTTTGCGCTCATACCACGCCTGCTTGCAGTAGGTCGTGCATATTTAGAACTCCTGCTAGGCCGTCTTGGTCAGTCACTACGATAGCGTTTACACGCTGCTCTTGCATTAAACGAACTGCTTCAGCAGCCAATGAGCCAAGGGCGATCGCGGCTCCTCCCTGTGTCATGTATTCCTTAACAGGTTGATCTGTGATTATTTTTCCAGACTCGAGCGCTCTGCGGAGATCCCCATCTGAGAAAACCCCTGCGAGCTGGCCTAGCGGGTCCACAACGGTGGTGATGCCAAGTTTTTTATCGGTCATTTCAATTAATGCCTCTAAAATCGTTGCGTTCAAAGTGACCTTAGGCATAGAAATACCTGAGTGCATGATGTCATCAACTTTAAGGATTAGCTTACGGCCAAGTGCTCCGCCGGGATGGCTAAACGCGAAGTCTTCATGAGAAAAGCCTCTTGCTTCTAATAGCGCAATGGCAAGAGCATCACCCATTACAAGAGCAGCGGTGGTACTTGAAGTAGGTGCAAGGTTGAGAGGGCAGGCCTCCTTGCTGATCCGGACGGATAAATGAGCATCAGAAGCTAGAGCCAACTTAGAGCGTGAATCACCGGTTATGCTGAGCAGAGGAATTCCTCTCCGCTTGATTGTTGGGATTAATTCCAGGATCTCAGAACTGGCCCCGCTATTCGAAAGAGCTAATACGACATCGGAGCCGGTTAACATGCCTAGATCGCCGTGTGAGGCGTCTGCGGGGTGCATAAAAAACGATGGTGTGCCCGTTGAAGCTAAGGTGGCTGAAATTTTACGGCCGATGTGGCCGGATTTCCCCATTCCGGAGACAACGACGCGGCCCTGGCAATTTACACAGAGAGATGCCGCAATCGAAAAGTTGCTGTCGATTTGCGCGCTTAGTCCGGCTATGGCCTCGAGCTCTAATTGAATTGTGCGCTTGGCAGACTCGGTAAAGTTCATGAGTTGGGCGCAATCATTGCTAAGATGTTCCAAAGATAGCTTACGTACAGCAAAAGAAAAAGTAATCCGTGGGATCGATTGATTTCCTGTTTAGAGCTAAAGCGTGAAAATAGAAAAAGTAAGACAGTTACGCCAACGGTCCAAGGGAGGTCCCTTGAATACACGTCGTTTTCAATAGCAAAAGGAGAAATAACTGCTGCGAGCCCAATCACTCCGAGGAAGTTGAATAAATTGGAGCCAATGACTGTGCCTAGCGCCATATCTGTATTATTTTTCAAGGCTGAGGCCACGCTGGCAGCGAGTTCTGGCAAGGAAGTTCCAATAGCGATGATTGTGAGCCCAATAATTAGCTCAGATACGCCAAATTGTCTGGCAAGTTCTACAGCGCCCCAAACGAGTACTTTGGAGCTTCCAATTAACACCAATAGGCTTCCGATCGTGAGGGTAACGGCTGTCCCTAATTTGTGCTGCGTGATTTCAATCGCGCCTTCTGATTTTTCTTGGTTGCGCACTAAATAATAAAGGACCAGAGGCAGAGCTCCTAATAAAGTTACCCCCGCGATCAGATCGAAGGAACCTCGGATTGCTAGTAAACAGACGCAAATAGACACTATCACCAGCATAGGAAGTTCGCGAGCGATTAGGGGCTTCGGGACTGCTAACGGGAGTAAAAATGCCGTGGCTCCCAGAACCAGTGTGATGTTGGTAATATTTGAGCCAAGTGCATTGCCTAATGCCAGGCTTGGGCTGCCATTAGCAGCAGCCACAGCCGACACTAAAAGTTCGGGAGATGACGTGCCAACGGAAACAATGGTTAATCCTATCAAAAAATGACTCATGCCGAGTCGCGTTGCCAGGTTAGCTGCCCCCTCGACGAACTTGTCGGCGCTGATAACAGTAAGTCCTATACCCAAGACGACGGCAACGATTGGCCAAATCATTTTACAGCTCCATTGAATGTGGCGTCATTAAACATGTTGTTGGCAACCTCTGCTACACTATTAAAGGAAATTTTGCCAATGAGGGCCTGGTATTGTCCGAATTATTAGATCCTTTTATTACGGTTGAGAATGTGGTCTTTCGGAGAGAGCGTCGTCTGATTTACGATGGCATCAGCGCTCACGTTCCGCGTGGAAAAATAACCGCTATTGTTGGTCCATCTGGTGCAGGTAAGACAACTTTGCTTAGGCTAATTGGTGGGCAATTGATACCTGGGTCTGGCGATATAAAAGTGGATGGACTCTCTGTAAACCAACTTAAACGCAAGCAATTGTTTGAGCTTAGAAAGAGAATGGGTGTGCTTTTTCAATCGGGCGCTCTGTTTGGTGAGTTAAGTGTATTTGATAACGTAGCTTTTCCACTTAGGGTACATACGGAACTTGACGATGATTTGATTCGTTTAGTGGTGCTAATGAAGCTTGAAGCGGTCGGATTACGTGGAGCTTTTGATTTAATGCCCTATGAGCTTTCTGGTGGAATGCAACGGAGAGTTGCTCTTGCGCGTGCGATTGCGCTTGATCCTGAAATGATCATGTATGATGAGCCTTTTGTTGGACAAGATCCAATTGGTCTGGGTGTGCTGCTTGCGCTGGTGAAGCGCTTGAATCAGGCGCTTGATTTGACTTCTATTGTTGTTTCTCATGATCTGAAAGAAACTCTTTCAATAGCTGATCATGTGATCATGATGGCTAATCGAGTGGTTGCGTTTGAGGGCACGCCGCAGGCCATGCGGGGTTCAGAGGACAGGTTGGTGCAGCAATTTTTAAATGGTAGCCCAGACGGACCCGTTAGTTTTCATTATTCTGCGCCCCCCCTTTTGGAAGTCGTGTAGTGTTGGGTTACTTGCAACGAATTGGGTTGGCTGCATTATCTCAATTATCCAATTTAGGTCGTGCTGGACTTATTTTGGCGCAAGCCGTTTTTGGGCGGTCCCGGGCTGGTATCCATTGGCACCTGTTGATTGACCAGGTGTACGCGGTGGGCGTTCTATCCCTGAGTATAATTATTGTCAGCGGATTGTTTATCGGGATGGTTCTGGGCCTGCAGGGTTATACCATTTTAGTAAACTATGGAAGTGAGCAGGCGCTGGGCCAAATGGTAGCCTTATCACTGACGCGTGAGTTAGGTCCGGTTGTGACGGCCTTACTTTTCGCTGGTCGAGCGGGTTCTGCGTTGACCGCAGAAATTGGCTTAATGAAAGTGACCGAGCAACTTGCAAGTCTAGAAATGATGGGTATTGATCCGTTAAGACGAGTCGTGGCCCCGCGCTTTTGGGCTGGCGTAATCAGCCTTCCAATTTTATCTTTGATTTTTGTGAGTGTCGGATGCTTGGGCGGCGCTCTGGTGGGTGTTAGTTGGCTTGGCATAGACTCTGGTTCGTTTTGGGCCAATATGCAGGCATCTGTAAGTTTTTATGACGATGTAGTGAATGGCATGATTAAATCCGTAATATTTGCATTAGTTGTAACCTGGATCGCGGTTTATCAAGGTTTTGATCTTGTTCCGACTTCTGAGGGCATTGCGAGAGCTACCACCCGAACGGTTGTCTATGCATCTTTAGCGATCTTAGGTCTCGACTTCTTTTTGACTGCAGTTATGTTTGGAGGGATTTAGATGTATTCACGTCGTTTAGAAATTAGCGTCGGAGGCTTTGTTTTATTTGGTGCACTTTGCTTGGCTTTTTTGGCGCTCGAAGTTAGTGGTCTTGCTCAAACAAGATCTACAGAGACTTATCAAATTAGCGCAAGGTTCGATAATGTAGCAGGCCTTACAGCACGAGCTAAAGTGAGTGCGGCAGGAGTAACGGTGGGCCGGGTAATAGGCATTCGATATGATGATAAAACTGCTGCGGCTCTCGTAGATATTGAGATCAATGATCAGTTTGCGACATTTTCAGCGGACACTTCTGCATCTATTTTTACAGCTGGATTGTTGGGTGAAAAATACATTGGCTTAGCAACGGGTGCTGATACTGTTTTTTTGAAGGATGGAGATGTGATTTATGACACGCAGTCGTCCATAGTACTCGAGGAGTTGATTGGAAAATTTTTACTGAATATGGGGTCAAATAAATGAGATTTTTGTTGAGTCTGATTATTCTATCCAGTCTAAATGTTCTCGCTCAGGCTGATAGTGATCCGAAGGCTGCAACAGCGTCACTTTTTGTTGCAAGGGATGCTTTTTATGCAGATGTCAGCAAATTTCGCGCTGGAGATTTGTCTGAAGAGCAACTAGTGCAGCGTATCGCGGAGCAATTTATTCCTTTGATTGATGATCGAAAGATTGCGCTTCGCGTTATGGGTCGGTTTGCACGCCAGGCGACCGAGGACCAGCGTAAAAAATTTACTGTTCGACTGCAGTCAAGTTTGGTTGACACTTATGCTCGTGGCTTAGCGGCTTATGGGGGAGAGCGACTGGTGCTTCCAGAAGAGGCGATGATATTAAGGACTGGCAGGGCCAGAGTGGAAGCAAAGCTTGAAAGTCCAGGCAAAGATCCATTGCCAATTCAGTTTGCCCTCGGTTATGACGAGAAGCGCGGCTGGATAGTGGAAAATGTAGTGATTGCTGGCATTAATTTGGGTTTAACACTTCGCAATCAATTTGCTGATTTAGTGAGGACTAGCGGCAGTGTTGACGGCGCTATCAATGCTTGGACTTTAAGCGCAGGGGGCTCCGGTTAATCGTGTGGGTGCTAAAAAAATCAGATTATCTAACTCCGTGGCCAACTTTGAAAAAGTATGGAGTTGAGGCAATCGTGGCCGGCGAAACCACTATTGATGTGAGTGCTTGGACTGAAGCTAGTACTGCGCATTTAGCGGTTCTTGTGCTCTGGTGGCGAGAGGCTCAATCGCGTGGCACAAGGTTGAATTTTCTGGGGTTGAATTCCACGTTTCAAACCCTTGCCGAGCTCGGTGGCGTTCAATTTATTGAGACAGGAGAGTTAGATGCTGGACACTGAAATAAAATTGATGCTCGAAATGCGTGCACCTCAATGGGCTTTTGAGATCAGCGGAGAAGGGCGAAATTTCACGATTGAAGTTGTGTCTGATGACTTTGAGGGATTGACCCGCGTAAAGCGCCAGCAAGCAGTCTATCGCTTAATGACAGATGAAATATCCGACGGCACGTTACACGCTATTACGATTACTGCACTCACTGCGGCTGAAAAATTAAAGCGCAAAGGACTTGGTATATAAAAATGGATCGTTTCATAATTCGTGGGGGGCAGCAGTTATTCGGTGAAGTCCGAGTCAGTGGTGCAAAAAACGCTGCGCTACCGATTTTGGCCGCCACTTTGATGGTGCCGGGTAAGGTTCGGATAGAGAATCTCCCGCATTTGAACGATGTGACTACCATGCTGCAACTGCTTGGTCGTATGGGTGTTGATGTCCTTCTCGACGACACAGGTTCGGTTGAGCTTGATGCTACCCGATTGTCATCGGTTGTGGCTCCCTATGATTTGGTGCGCACAATGAGAGCCAGTATCGTAGTACTTGGCCCCTTACTGGCAAGGGCGCATGAGGCAGAAGTTTCTTTACCTGGGGGGTGTGCAATTGGCGCGCGACCGGTAAATCTGCATATTGATGCGTTGGAGCGCTTAGGGGTTGAGTTTGAAGTCACTGATGGATACATCAAGGGGCGAGCTCCTGATGGGTTGATCGGAGGCAAGGTAATTTTTGAAAAAGTTACGGTTACGGGAACGGAAAATATATTAATGGCATCTGTTTTAGCGCGTGGAGAAAGCATTATTGAAAATGCAGCGTGTGAACCTGAGGTGTCTGATTTGGCTAATTGCCTAGTGGCGTTTGGTGCCAAGATTGATGGAATTGGCACAGATACACTTCGGATCGAAGGTGTTCCCGAGTTAAGCGGGGGTGTACATCGTGTAATCCCTGATCGGATCGAGGCTGGAACCTTCCTGGTGGCGGTGGCGGCGACACGTGGGAGTTGTACGCTGACTCACTGCGAACCTCGGCATATGGGTGCAATTTTATTGAAGTTGCAAGAGGCAGGCGCATTAGTCGAGTGTGGTGAAGATTTCGTGCGGCTGGACATGGAGGGTCGCAGGCCTAGGGCAGTAAATATTTCT
>Ga0209192_10000379_pt1 | contig 46225 bp, 25 predicted proteins | sample ArcticOcean_MG_C_11_FD_187433 | JGI IMG/M metagenome (GOLD analysis project Ga0209192, IMG submission 187433) | Marine microbial communities from western Arctic Ocean - ArcticOcean_MG_CB2_154 (SPAdes) (version 2) | ecosystem: Environmental > Aquatic > Marine > Oceanic | place: Arctic Ocean... | reverse complement strand
GGTACTGATTCTTTTTTAAGTAATACACGTATACTAGACTTTATGGGTGATACTGCAGATAATTTTAATTTACTATCAAAAGAACTTAACAATTTGCCAGTAGCTATACCAGCTGCAATCGGTTTAGTAACTGCAGGTGCTCTTTCTCAACAGCAAGACGGTGGTGGGATTGAGAAAAAAACATATAACGCTTTTCAAGATTTAGATCCTTCTTCTAGTAAAAGAAGAACTTCCTTGCAAGGTGCGTTAGATACAGTAGTTAATAGTCAAGGTAATGATCCAAATTTAGCTGGTATATTATTAATGTCAGGTGCAATGGAAAATTCTTGGGGTGCAAATTCTGACGCTTGGGGTAGAAGTTATACTAGAGGACCTATGTCAATAGATGATATTGCGTATAAAGATTTATTTGAACCACGCGGTGAGAAAGGTAAATATACTACTTCTCAAAAAAAGAACTTTGAATGGTTAAAAACTTTAGGATATGATTATACTAAAATGGATGAAGTTCTTAGATCTGATGATCCTTTAGCGGGTATGGCAACAGCTAGAATGCAATATGGAAGAGTACCAGAAGCATTACCTTCTGTATCAGATCCAGATGCAATGTATAAGTATTATATGAAGCACTATAATAAAACAAATTCTGATCACAAAGATAGGTTTATAAAATTCTATAATGAATTAATAAAAAAAGAAGAAGGTGGTGAAATAGAAAATAACATTATGTATAAAAACTATATTGATGGTGTTTATACAGGTAGTAAGATGGAATCTAAAGCTGAAAAGATATATGATAAATTAAATAGAGTGTATTATAAAGATGCAAAAAAAGCAAATATGTCTTCACCTAATTATATCATGAGTCATATTTATAAAGCTTAAACCTTAAAGATTAGTGAATCTCCCTAATTATTTGTATATTAATAATATAATATTATCAACGTGGATTTAAACAAAAAAAGTGTAAAACAACAAGGAGGAGCAATGATTCCTGAACAACCTGGTATGCAACAGCAACCTCAAGTTGATCCTCAAGTAATGCAAATTACAGAATTATTTAATACATCAATTCAAGAAGGTAATAAACCACATGATGTAGTTATATCTTTAATTGAACAACAGGTTGATCAAAATGTTATAGGGCAGGCTCTTATGCAGTTAGGTATGGAACAAGAAGTAATTGTACAATTGTTTCAAGAAGTACAAGAAATGCAACAACCTCAAAATCCTACAGCTCAAGAAATAACAAATGATCCACAACAATTAGCAAGAGCAGAAGAAATTCAACAAGAAGCTCCTGACATGGATATGAATATTACTTCTATCAATCAAGCTAAATCTGGTATAGAAATTAAACCAGAAAATAAAGGTAAGTTTACTAGATGGGCTAAGGCACGTGGTATGAGTGTTTCAGAAGCTGCTAATAAAGTAATGTCTAATAAAGATCAGTATCCTACATCTGTAGTTAACATGGCTAACTTTGCTAAGAATGCTGCAGGATGGAACAAAGAAGAAGGTGGTGAAATAGCTTACTTGGCAAATAGAGATAGAGTTATTAAAAGAGAAATGGCTAAAGCTGAATCAGAAAATATGAAAGAAGGTGGTGAATTTAAACCACACTTTATGTACAAAGGCCCTAGAAAAATAAGAGCTAAAGACATGGCTACTCATCTTAGATTAAAAGAAAGAGGGTATACACATGATGCACCTAAAGCAAAAACAGGCGGTAACACAGATAATCTTGTTAAAGGTATAAACAATTTAGAAGATGAAGGTATATTAAGCCCAGGACCTATGTATATTAACCCTGCTATATTTAATAACAATAAATTTAATTTAGGTAAGGCTGCTAATGTATTACTAGAAGGTTATGAAAATATGTTTAGTGGTGGTGATGAAAATAAAGATGGTGTTAAAGACGGTTCTTTTAGAGATTTTCCAGGAAAATTTAAACAAGCTAAGATAGATAAATATGCTAATGCTACTTATGATGTTAAGTTAGATACAAGTGATGAAAACAAAAATGCTGCTAAAGATTGGTTTACTCAATTTCAAATTGAAAATCCTACAGCAGAAGGTGCGGTTAATGAGTTGGGTAATGTTGTTGAAACAGCAAGTACAAATATTTTAGAAAAAAGCAATGTTGAACCTGTCATATCAGAAAAACTTTTAGAGACTGTTAAAAATGGATCTCAGCAAGTAAAAGATTATATTAACAGCATGCTTAAAAAGAAAGGTCAATCATTACCGGAAGAAAAGGATGTTGATACTAAAACAAACGATTATTATAATATTGATCCTATGAGCGGTATGGGAAACTCTTCAGGAGTATCAACTGAAGCTACTCCGGATTTTACAGAAATTGGAAAACTAATGTTAAGACACGGTGGATCATTGCATAAAGCTCAATTTGCTGGTGAATCAGGTGGACCTAAAACACCATCTTTAACATTTCAAGAATGGGTTATGGAAAATCCTGTTACTAGAGGTGGAGCAAGTGCGCAACAAGATTATCAAACTTATATTGATGAAGAATCAACTGATGGAGGTTTTGAATTTTCTCCTCAAGGATCACCTACTGCAGATGATCTTTTTAAAAAGATAAAACAACCAGAGGTAGATGTAAAAACAGGTGGTGTAGGTGGATTTTTAGATAGAGCTTTAAATAATCCTATTACTAATGCATTTGGTGATATATCTGATTTTGCTGTAAAAGGTGCTGATGTTGTTAATGATTATTTTGATCAAGTAAATAAAGGTAAAGCTCAAGATGAGTTAAGAGGTAATTTAGTTGCTGACAACATATATGGAACTAAGACAGATGCTTTTAATAAAAGAGGTACCTTTGATATTAATTCAGGTATAATGGGTAGTGAGGGTGATGCTACTACAGGATTATACATGAATGCTAAATTTGGTGGTGGTGTAAACAATGCAGGATTTAAAGCATTACCTGCTGAAGCACAGCATAATATACTTAGTAATATGGCATATGGTGGTGATACAAAACCTCAAATAGTAAACGTAGATTCAAGAATGTTAGCTAAACTAATTTCAGCGGGAGCTAATATAGAAAAGTTATAATTATGGCAAGAATTAAAATAAATAAATTACCAAAGGGTTTTAGTATACGTAACGGTCAAGTTGTAGAGGATAGAACTATGCAAGACGGTGGTGGTTTAACAACGGGTGATCAAGCTAATTATGGTTTGGTTACAACTCCGCAGGCATACTATGGTAGTACTAACTTTAATAATTCTGAAGATGAGAATGTTAGATATAGTTTATCAAGTGTGCCAAGAGAAGATGCTAATATAGAAGCAGAAGGTGGAGAAACTGTATTAACAGATTTAAATGATGATGGTACATTTGGTTTATATGGAATAAAAGGACCTAGACACGGTAGTGGTGGCGTTCCAATGTTTTTACCAGATCAATCATTTATTTTTTCTGATACAAGAAAATTAAAATTAACCAAAGATGAAATGTCAGAATTTGGTGCTGGAGGAAGTAAAAAAACACCAGCTAAAATTTCTAAAAAGTTTGGGTTACAAGAATATTACGGTGAATTAGATTCACAATATGCAGATAAAATTTCTGCAACGAGCGCAGAGTTAATGTTAAAAAAGAACATGAATGATTTATCTAAGTTAGCTTTTATGCAAGAAGCAAAAAAAGATTTTGAAGACGGAGTTCCTTTAGCATCACATCCTTATTTGGTATCTATTGGGGAAGACCCAATTGAATTTACTGCTAGGGTAGAAGAAATATCAAGACAAGAAGCTGAAGCAAAAGCATTAGAAGCATTACCTCTAGAACAGCAACAGCAAATAATGATGATGCAACAAATGATGGCTCAGCAAGAACAACAGCAGATGCCACCACAAGGAATGCCGCCACAAGGTATGCAAGATCCTATGGGTGCATTTATGCCTGAACCAGGAGAGCCTGGTCTAGCAATGGAAAATAATGCTATGATGAATTCTATGGCTCAATTTGGCAGTGAACTTGGAGATTTTTTAGTTCAAGCTGGCCAAGGAAAAGAATTAAGAAACTATCAAACTGCAGGAGAAAAAGGTTCTGTTGATTTACAAGTTCAAGGTGAAGATGTATTTACTAATACATCAGGATCAACTAACACTGCAACAGAAGCAGTAACTACTACAGAAACAATAGATATTACAGCTAAACAAACTGAATCTGTTAAAGATGGTAAGGGTAATCCTTATGCTGATGGTAGCGATAATGCTAAACAATATGATCAATATATTGCGGATGGATATATACCTACTATAGTAAAAGATGGTAAGAAAAACCGCATCTCTTTTTTAAGACCTGCAAAAGATGGAAGAACTATTGCTGATCCAACAGAAGTTCAAGTATTTGATCAAGCTACAATAATTGGCTCAGGTGGTTTAGACCCAACATATTCTGGTGATGTTAGAACACAACAAGATTTAAATAATGATGAAACTGTAGGAGATATAGCAACATTTATTCCTGGTAAGTTTTCAGGTAATAACTTACCAAACACACAGTTTGGAGCTGATGAGTTTGGTTATGGTTCATCTCAATATTCAACTCAAGAATCTGAAGAGGATTTCTTTTACCGTAATAAATCAATTACTGATGAGCTTCCAGGCTTCAAGTTTAATATGAAAAAATCTGATCCTGGTTATGATAAAAACTGGAGAGATTTTCAAAATAAGTATGAGGAAAAAAGGAAAGATTACTTTGATAAAAAAGGTGTTCAGTACATCCCTTATTTCTTTACCGATGAAGTATTAGATGAAAGACTTAAGACAGATCCTAAAACATATGATAAAGATGGTGATGGAAAAGTAGATGAGGAATGGACTAAACGTAAGATAGATGGTAAAAGGGGTGGTTTCACAGTAAACGCTCCAGGTTTTGATATGGATTATAGTCCAGAAGATAAACAATCTATGGACCTTCCAGATGACCCGCAAATAGATAAAAAAATACCTCCCATTAATCCAAAAGAACAACCACGTAAAGAATGGTGGAAACAGGATTTAAATAATATAGCTACTCTTAATGCTATTGATGATGAATTATTTTTACCATTTGCTCCTGTATTAGAAGATCAAAAAATTGATTACGTATTAGATGATTATACTGGAAGAGTAAATGCAAATCTTGGTGCACAAAATACTATGGCTGGTGCATATGGTGCATATGGTCAACAAGCTATTGCAAGAAATAATCTTCAAGGTAATACAGTAAAAGCTAATGCTGCAGCACAGAATCAAGTTAATCAGAATAATGTTAGAACAATGAATCAAGTTGCTACAATGCAACCTCAGTTAAACATGAAAGTTGATCAAATAAATAATGCTACTACCAAACAATTATATGATGACACAACTGCTTCATTGCAAAATTCTCAAAACTTTAAGAATTGGAAGACTGCTAGATATAATGATTTATATAATGCTGGTTTGACTAATGCATCCAATACATATAATATGAATCAGTTGTATGATTATTATAATATTAATCCTACTATAGGTGGTGATGTAGAATTTGGTCCTGATGGAAGAAGGCTAATGAAAGAAAATCAAAATGATCCTTCCCAACAAAGAATTGAGCAATGGCAACAGATGCAAGAGTACATGGGTAAAGATAAAAATGGTGTTCAAAATAAAGTAGATAAGGACATGATGGAATGGATATATGGTGGTAAAAGTTCTGGTCCTTCAAGAACTAAAGGACAAAATGAATATCAAAATAATCAAGGAGTTCCTCAAGGATATGATGCTAATGGTAACAGGATGACTACAAAGACAGCCAGAAAAGGAACAGAAACAAAAAAACTACCAAAGTGGGCAGTACCCTTTTACAGTGGTAAGATGGGTATGTAAACCTAAAAGGTTTATATAAAACACTTTGTAAACTTATTTAATTATACTAATTTTACATTATGGCAACATACATTAAAGGAGTAGATACATATTTACCAGACATTAAACCATTTACACCGGATTATAAATTCTTGTCTGCAGTTTTACAGACTAGAACTGATAAGTATGATGCTAACTACAAAGCAACAAATGACCTGTATAACAAAGTTGTTTATGCAGATTTATCAAGAGATGACACAAAAGAAAGAAGAGATCAATACGCAGAAAAAATAGCTCCTCATATTGAGCAGATATCTGGTTTAGATTTATCTTTAGCTTCTAATGTTGATGCAGCTAAAGGAGTCTTTGCACCATTCTATGAAGATGATATTACTGTAAAAGATATGGTGTATACATCAAGATATAGAGATCAATCACAAAGAGCACAGAATTTATTAAACTCAAATGATAGTACTGTATCAGAAAAATACTGGGAAACTGGTATGAGATCTATGCAATATAGAATGGATGAGTTTAGAAATGCTGATCCTTCAGAAGCAATAAATATGAAGTTGCCGGAGTTTGTACCTAATGCAAACTTGTTTGCGCTAAGTCAGCAAGTATTAGAAAATATGGAGCCTCCTTTAAAAATGAAGATGGATAGATTTGCTAAAAATGCTAATCCAAATTTTGACCCTAAGCAGGCTATATCAAGAAACAATCAACCTGAAATTGCAAATACTGATTGGATTATTACTGAACAAAACGGAGCCTTAGTTACTGGTGCCGCATTACAACAAATTAGAGCTAGATTACTTGAGAACGCTGGTGTTCAAAGAGCCTATCAAACAAAAGCATATGTATCAGGAATGGATTATGCTACTGATGCGGTTAATAATGGTGGTGCTACGTCTATTAAGAATGGACAAGAAATGTGGGCTAGAGAAACAATAAGAAGAATTGAAGAAGTAAATAGACTTAAGTTAGCAAATGATATGAAAGGTCTAGCTAAAGCTGAACAAGCAGCTGTAAGGTGGAGCAATTATAAAGGACAGAATGGTATTATACAAGGAAGTGAACTTGATAAATTAGAAACAGAACAACTATCTGAAATTGAACAATACAAATTAGATATTGAATCTAAGAAACAAATAAGAAATGAAGCTGCATTACCAAGTCCAAATCTTAATAATACATTAAACAAAGCATATAATTTATTTATGCAGAGTAATATAATGGATGACATGCAAGAGTCTGCTCAAGCATGGAGTGCAAGAGATTACGAGTATGAAATGCGTGAGAATAAATTTGCCATAGATGAGAAGAAAGCTAAATACAATATGGCTGAAATTCAAGCTCGTAGTACCAATGCATGGAACTTAGAGGAAATGAAACAGAACCGAGAGGATAGTAGAATGCGTGAAAAAGCTATACTAGAAGGTTTGGGTGGAGCAAACTCTGGTTTAGGTGCTGCATTAAATAGAGGTGTTAGATCTAGTAATGATGCTAATACAGTAGAAGGTTCTACAAATTCTAGAGGTAAGTATACACCTAACTCTGACATTATAGAAACTGCTAAAGCAGAGCATGGTAAGCACATACAACTTGTTGCTGCTGAACAAATTGGGCAATTACTTGGTGCTAAAGGTAAACCAGGTATGTTAACATTAATGTCTCCAAGAGGTGATAACTCAAGTGAGAATCAAACATATGGTATTGAACTTGACGGTAAAGAATTTAGAGGTACAATACAAGAAATAAGAACAAAGTTATCACTACCAATGAATACTGATGGTACCGGTGGTCTTAAATATAGAGAAGATATTGATAATTTATATAAAACAAAGAGAGATAAGTTTATTGATACTAGACAACAAACTATAGATAACATTACATTGACTCAAGGTTCTGATGCATCTACAGCCAATCAATATGATGCTATGTATGCTTCAATGACTGGGCCTAATGGAACAGATATTAAAATGAAATCTGGAGATGTATTTATGCAAGAAGCATATAAAACTTATAAAGAAGCATATGATAATAATGATATATTAAATACAGCTCAAGGAGATAGTGATATCAAAGCATTTATGGAAGCAGGTATGCCAGATATTTTTACAGATAATGATATACCAATGAGTAAAGAAGAATATGAAGCTAAAGTAATTGAAGGGGTTAAGAACGGTACTATAAAAAACTATGATGAATGGGGATGGGATACAGGTACAAGTGATAAAAATTATTTAATTCAAGAAACTAAAACTACAGTTACTCCGGGTTATATGGGTTCTTCAGGTGGATCTTTTACATCATATTTGACAAACCCTGATGGTTCTCCAAAAATGATACTTGATGAAAGAGCTATTAAAGCTGAGGCAGGTAAAGTTTATGATGAGCTTAAGACTAACCTTAATGCTGCACTTACTGATAGAATGGATTCTAATACTAATTCAGCTTCTTTTAATTCAATTAAGTATGGGGTTAAAGGTGGATATTCTGATGTAATTAGTAACTTTAAATATGAGTATAATATAAATCCATTATCTAGAGACGCAGATAGTGAGAATGAAATGGTAATGATGCTTAACCAACTTAACTACTTAAAAGAAAATGGTAAGCCATATGGTATAGGTATAGGAAAATTAACTGATGAAACTCAACTTCTTGAACAAACTGCTTTAGGTGTAAAAGTAAGAGACCTTCTTATAAAAGATTTACAAACTTGGATTAATAATCCTAAAAGATCAAATACCGCTAGTATAGCTCCTATATTCAGACTATCTTATATGCCTGTATTTGACAGAGCAAGTGAAACAAATAAGACTCATGCAGGTTATGAAATTGATAACATGAATGAATGGTTAGCATCTAAGAAAAAAGGAACAACTGATAATGATATAGGTGCACTAAGTATTCCTGAGATTAATAGATTAAAAGGTACTGGAGAAGGTGATTTAGGATCAGGTATATTTATTGTATTTGATCAGCAAGATGATCAAAATGTAAAAGCCAAAAAGAATGATTATTTTTCAACTACTGAAGTAGATATTTTAAGTGGAGAAAATTCTAATTATGCAGAATACACAATACCTAATGATAACGGTGTTACAAATACAGCAGACTTTAGAATTACCAAAAATGGTACTGGTGACTATTCAGTTAATTATAATGTTAAAAGATATAACCCATATAACCCGGAAAATCCAGAAGAATGGAATGAATATACTACAGAAACAGCAACTCAATCAATTGACTTTAAACAAGGATTGCCTGGTTTAGATCAAGAGGTAAATGCTTTGTATAAATATTTTGAAACAATTAGAACAAACAATCAGTCTTTGAGAAGAAAAGATGAGAAGACATACGGTAAAAGATAAAATCAAGGTACATGGAAAACGAATCTAGCAAACCATTAGAGCAAGAGATTAAAAGAGAACAAAGACCTGCCCCAAGTATTTTACCTGAAGGGCAGTTCCGCTTTGAGCCTATAGCAGAAATGTTTGAAACTCCTGACACTAACTTTAATGACTACTTAATGAGTAGCTCATTAGCAGCTGATGATGTATCAGGTGTGAATTTATATAAAGCTGATATAGACAAATTTGGTATTAATGCTATGGCTTCTTTAGGGGTTGCCACTCCTAGTTTTGCAACAGATACTTATAACCCTAGAACTCAAGACGTTCCAGCTGAGAAAAATACATTTACTCAAGTTAAAGAAATTTTAACTCTTAAAGATGAAGGTGTTTCAGAAAATAGAATGGCTCCTATTTTTTCAGGTATGAGACAAGGTAACTTTCTAAAATATTATAGTAGCCCTGAATTTGAAAATTTAGGTTACACACCATATGCAAATATGGAAAACTATTATAATGAGAATACTACTATCTATGATGATTTTGCTAGAACAGGATCTAACTGGATGTCACTAGTAGGTACTGGTTTAAATTCAGTATATGGATCTATGTTCAGTGGTACTGATTATCTTGAACCAGATTTAGAAGCTGCTACAGAGTTTGAAGATATTATGGCTATTACTACTTCTACAAGAGGTGGTGCCGGAGCATTTTTAAATAACCTTGGTGCTAACTCTGCATATACATTTGGTATACTAGCATCAATAGCAATTGAAGAAGTAATACTTGCAGGAGCAGCAGCATTACAAGGTGGTGCAAATCCTGTTTCTGATGCAGCACTTATAGCAAGAACCGGTAAGAATATAGTAACAGGTGGAAAAGCTTTATTTAGTTTTACAAAGTTATTTGAGAGAACAAGAAAAATATTAGAAAAAGCTAATCAACTAGAAACAGCTAGAGACTTTTGGGTTGCTGCTAATACAGGAGGTAAAATGGCAGTTAATGCTTTAGGACGAGGATTTACACCTAACACTGTTAAGGCATTCCAGAATATAAAGACTGCTCAAAATGCAGGGCAGAATATGTCTAACTTAGCTAAAATGGGTACTAAGTTTGGTGGCTTTTATAGAGATTTAAGAGCTGTTAATTTAGCTGCGGCAGAAGCTAAGCTTGAAGGAGGTATGGTTTATAACCAAGTTTTAAAACAAGGTTTAACAAACATGTCTAATGAAAATGGTGGTAGAGGTGTAACAGAAGACATGGAAGGTAAAGTAATCAATGCAGCTAAACAAGCTTCATTTTATACTATGATGGCCAATGCTCCACTTATATATGCAAGTAACTGGTTTGTTATTGGTAATGCATTAGGTGGTTTTCAAAGAGGTATTCAAAGAACTGTAGGTAATACTTTTCAAAAAGGGTTTTCTAAAAACATAATTAACACAGCAGGTAAGAAAGTAATAAACGGTGCAGGTGAAGTTATTAAAAGTCCATTTAAATATGTTTCTTCATCAGCAAAAAACACATTAGCAAAAGTTAAAGCCGGTGGGTTTAAAGGACTTGCTGGTAGTGGAGGTATAGCAATGCTTGATTATTTTGCAGCTAATGTTGCAGAAGGTATTCAAGAAATAGGACAAGAAGCTATCTCTGCTGCAACTGTAGGATACTATACAGAAGTGCTGAACAACCCAGCACAAGGTGGTGTAGCTCTTAAGAATCAAATGATAATGTCTGCTATGGGAGATCAGTTTTCTGGTCAAGGAGCTGAAGTATTTTTATCTGGTTTCTTAATGGGTGGATTAGTACAAGGACCTCAAAAGTTATTTTTTCAAGGTGTACCTTCTATATATAATTATGGTTTGCAACAAGCAGGTATTGGTTTAGCTACTGCAGGTCAAAAAGAAGCTTACACAGAATACAAAAAGAATAGAGAAGAAATGGTTGATAAGGTTGTAAAATCTTATAATAAATCATGGGATACTCAAGCTATGGATCCATCAAACCTATTTGATCCTAACAGGTTAAACTTTATGGTTCAAAAAGAAATGGCTGAAAAAATGAAGTCATCTTCTTTTCAACAAGACTTTTTTGGATTTATAGATGCTAAAGATAGTAGTAAGTTTCAACAGTACTATACTATGTTTGCAACAGGTGGATCATATAATTTTAAAAATCAATTGAAAGGATATTTAGAATTAAGTAATGAAGAATTAAATAATGCGTTTCCTGGTATATCTACCCAAGAGAAAAATTCAGGTAAGTTAAGAGAACGTATTAACAGTATGATTACTGGTATAGATAAAATGGAAACTCTTTATAATAAAAATAAAGATAAAAACCCAAACCCATTTAATAAAAATAAGTACAACCGAAAGACACAAGAAAGAGAATACATTAGAGAAGCAACAAATGAATATGCATTTGAGCACGTCCGTTATTTAAAAATGTTTACTGAGAATGGTTTCAATAGAGCATTAGAAAGAGCAGATGGTATTTATACTAAGCTGCAGTCTGATCCTTTGTTTGAAGGAATGGAGGCCAAAGATTTGACAGTGCTTCTTGACTCAGATTCAATTGATGAAGAAATTAGATTATTAAGTCTAGAAATAGAAGCAACTAAAGATGCTAATCAAGGCTTAGGGGAAAGTAATAAAACCAAAAAAGAAAAAATTAAAAGGTTGCAAGCAATTAAAAAAATTGTTAATGACCCACAAAATAGATTTAAAAACGGAACCTTTAAAAGAAATAAACTTTTAAAAGGAAAGCTAAGAACAGAATTTCAATCTTACATTAGGTTCATGGCATCTCAAAGTAATGCTTTTGTCAATGGAGATAATATTGATGCTGCATTAGAACAAATAGTTGATCATGGTGCATTAAAAGGAAGAGCGCGTGTATATGATAAAGCCATAGAGTTTTTAGCAAATCCAGAAAAGTTTACTGAGATACAGGAAAGACAATATGAAATTAATAAAAGAATATATGAAGCGCGTGCTGAAATAACTGAAGCAGCTGTTAAACAACACGTAGGTATTACTCAGGCAAATGAATTAGTAAATCAATTGGCTAAGCAAGGTGTCTATGCTGATCAAGCACAAATGATGGCATTTTTGCAGACAGGAATTGTAGAAGTTTTAACTGATTTCTTTGATGACAACGGACCTATAAATCCTAATATACATACTGTTAAATATGGTATAGTACAAAGATTATTAAATACTTATAAGGATACTCAAGGAGAATCTACTACAAATACTGAAGTAGAAAAAACTAGTGAAGAAGTTTCTCAAGAAGAAAGTGAAGAAGCTAGAAGCGCAATAGATATATTATTAGAAGGTAATGGTATTAACATTAAAATTGATACTAGAACTAACAGCCCTTTATTAGTTCAAGCATTACAAAGACAATACAAACAGTACAGAGCTAGACAAACTAGATTGGGTCAACCAATTTTAGAAAGTACAGAATGGTTAAGTAGTGCTGAAGCATTAAACATAAGAAATACTACAAATGCTCTTAAGAAAATATGGGCATCTGGTGAAGGAACTGTTGGTGTAGAAGGTATAATTGAGTTTGTTAATCCATTAGAATCTGACGTTATTAATGAAGATATAGGTTTTGAAGACTTCTTAAAAGATTCTGAAGTAATAATTAATAATCCATTAATTCAAAGTGTATTAAATCAATCAGGTTTAGAACTAAGTGACATAGTAAAAATGGCTGATGTTGACTTATCTGAGGGTGAAGCACCGGCAGATACACCACAGAAACAATTCTATAAAGGAGGAGTAATAGCTGATATATATAAAATAACAACTATAGATAAATCAACAGGTGAGATATCTGTACAATATAGAATCTTAAATAAGGAAGGAAATGAACTACCTTCTGATATAAAAGATTTTCTTGATGAAAACTTTAAGTCTGTAAGAGCTACATTTTTAGAGAAAGAAGCTCAGATTGCAAAAAATGCATTAGATGCTTTAAATGAAAACATTGCTGATACTACTGAATTTTCTTTTGATGGTGTTAGTGGATTGTCTTATGGACAACCTGTATATAAAGATGGTGTTAAATATATTGTAGTTCAAAAACCACAATACTCTCAGAAGTATGGTGCAAATCAAAAACTTAAAGTAATTAAAGAGTCTGATAATGTAGGACCTATTAATGAAAGAAAGTTTTTATTTATAGAGCAAGGAGATTTTGCTGGTAAGTTTACTGTAGAAGAAACTAATTTTAATCTTATTCCAGACTCAGTTACTAAAATTCAGATCAAAGATTTAACACAGCTTTATCCTCATGTAAATTATACTAACACTATTGGCCAAGCTGCTGATAGTACAAGTGATAATCAGAAAGGGCTTGATAGATATAACATGATATTATCTATGTTATCACCAGAGCAAATAGAAGGGTTAGAACTTGTTGTATCACTTAGTGCAAATTCCGGAGGTAATAAGCGTGCTTATGCTGCACAGAATAGAGCCGGTGAAGTATATAAAGAAGCTAATCCATTAATTGATAGAGTTAATACTAGATATGATATTGGAATTAGAATAGCAGATCCTGAGTTAAGAACATCTATTAATGCAGAATTGTCTAAATTAAATATAGATCCATCTAATAGTCCAGATGGTGTATTTGCATATTTAAATAATGAGTCTTTTTTAATTAGAGATCAGCGTACTAATTCAATTATTGATCCAAGATCAATGACAAGAGAGCAAGCTAGTAATGTTATATTACAGTCTAACAAAAATATGAATGCTACTGAAAAAGCTCAAGCTCTTGAAAATGTACATAATGCATTTGCTTTGAATGCATTAATAGTTACTGCATTTGATAATTTAAATGTAGGAAATGAGCCGTCATATTTTATAGCAGATGCTAAAGATTCTGAAGGAGTTAATGTACTTCCTTTTAAAATTGACTTAACTCCTGGTGGAGGAAGAGTAGCATATGCTAAAGGAAGAAAAACTGTTTTTCCAATTCCTATGGATGCGTTGTTATATGATACTGCAGATGAAGCGGGTAATTTATTTATCTATGATTTAAAGTACAACAAAGAAACAGGAAAAAGAGAATATAATTTTACCACAAATTTAAAAGGTACTGAAAGCGATAATTTAGAAGATGCTATTGAAGCACAATTAAAAAAACAAAATCAATGGGATAGTTTATTACAATCAAAAGATAGATATCTTGTTATGGTTAAGCTTCCTAATGGAACTTATGCTAAGGTAAATGTAAAAGCCATGCAGCTTGATGCAACAGAACTAGATGAATTATATGTAGATATTGTTAATGAAGCAAAAAAAATAGTAAAGATAACAAGTAAAGAAGAAAGGATTGAAGCTGCAATAAAGTTTAATGCAGAAATGCAAAATAGATTATTCTTAAGTAGTAGACCTGGTAACATGATTGAATTAAACGTTGGTCCTGATGGGAGTATCTTTATTTCATTAGATAAAGAAAATCAAGATTCAATTAATGTTGGTTTAGATTTTGAAGAAGTAAACTCAACAAGTCTTAAACCTAATGAAATAATTGAAAGTTTAGTTGACAAGTATAATAAAAGACCTGAAGTTGGAAAATTAAATGCTGAACTAAAACTTAAAAACTTTAGAAAGTCATTTCCTACTGGTACTTCACCATCAGTTATATATCAAAATTCAACCACAGAAGTTTTACCTAACGTTGTTGAAGCTCAAACAGTAACTGTAAGTGCTGACTCAGATGCAATGCAATTGTCACGTGACATTGCTTTTATTCCTGCAGGACGTAATAGTGTAGAGCTTGAAAAAGAAGATAATTTAGGTAGAGATAATCCTACTGCAGAAGAAGATGTTGATTCAGTATCATACATGTCTGATGCAGAGTATGATGAAAAGTTAGATAATAACTTTGGTGACTTTCAAGTAGGTATTGATCACATTGCAAATAAAATATTAAGAAATGAAGGTGAGTTAAATGACCGTGAAAAAGAAATGATGCGTAATCCAGCTATTTCAAATGCAGTTAATTTTGCTGTAATGAGACAAGGTGGGCCAGGATCATTGGTAGGAGAAACAGTTGAAAAAACTAAGCCAACTAAATTAGATAAAGTAAAAGCTGATTTAATTGCATTAGAAAAATCAATTACAAAAGATCTTACAACTAAAAAAGAAAAGATACTTGCTATTAGAAACAGTGAAGAATACAAAAAACTATTAGAAGTAAGAAAAAAATTAGAAAGAACTGCTAATAAACTTGTAGGTGTAACAAGTAATCAATCACGTATAGAAAAATATAATGATTTTCTAGATTGGGCAGCAGATAACTTACCATCTACAATTGGTATAGATGATCTATTAGTTTTAGCAGAAAATGGAATTACAAATGGCTATGGAAGAGTAGGTGCTTTTGTATTAAATTTAGATAAAATTGCAGGCGGTGTTGATGTAAGTGGAACAATTTATACTAGCGCATTAAGCCCGTATAAATATCATGAGGCTTTCCATGCTATCTTTAGAACTGTTCTTACACAAGATCAAATAAAAAGGTATAGAGGTATTGCTAAATCAGAACTGAAAGTTAAATATGGTTCTAGATATAAAACAGAATTAGAAAAGTTTAGAAATTCTGCTAAGCAATATCAGGACATGACTGATCTTGAATTAGAAAATGAATTTGTAGAAGAGTACATGGCTGATGAGTTTGATGCATTTAAAATGAATCCACTTAAAAGCAAAACAAATACAGAGATTAAATCATTCTTTACTAAACTAATAGAATGGATTAAGGGAGTATTTTCTAAATATACATCTAATGAATTAAAGACTTTATATGAAAATATAGATTCAGGTAAATATAAGAATGCTGTAGTAAGAGCAAATGAGTTTACAACCTTAGATACTAGCTTAAGTGGTTCTATAAGTATTGCTAATGCATTAGTAAGATATGATAGTGTAGATAAAGCAGATGATATAGCAGGAGAGCTATATGTAGATTCTGATGTTATAGATCCTTTAATTAGATCTATGGCAGGAATGTTTATTAAAAGAGTAAACGACATTTCTTTAGAAGAGAAATCATACAATCCTACAAAAGTATATAATGATCTAGAAGTAGACTTTATAATTATGCTTGATCCTAATAGCACTGCTAATCAAGGGTTTGTAGGAGCAAAGAAAAATTACTTAGAACAAATTGATCAGGCATTTTTAAATTATCCTGAAGATATTAAGAAAGAAGTATTTTCTTTAATTAATATTATTTCTGATATGGATCAAGCATCTCTACTTAAAGTAGAAAGTAATGAAGATTCATCAGGTCTAAGAAGTACTAGTGAGTTTAATAAAGATGCAGCAGAGATTGGTGGTTTTAATTCTCTTTCATATAAAGTAAGAGCATACATTGCTACTACTACAATGATTGGTACAGACTTCTTTGGTAAAACTGAATTAACAGATAATGAAACTTTAATAGTACCGGTTAAGTTTAATGAAGCATACAATGGTATACTTAAGTCAGTGTCTAATGAAAGTAATCCTGTAACTATGTTAAAAAGGATGTATGCTTATTCAAGATTAAATCCTCAAGCAAAATCTGTTGTAGACAAATTATTTAATGACACTGGATTAACAATAGATGGGTTAGTTTCTGACGAACCATTTAAAGATGTTACTGACGGATCATTATTAATATCAATGCTTAAAGGTTTTGAAAACTATAAAGTAGATTACATATTTAATGAAAGAGATTCATCAGGTAATTTATTAATATACACTGCATCAGAAAGAGATGATATTAATTCTCAACTAGATGAATGGGCACAAGCATATATTACTAAAAGAAAATTAGCTTTAGTTGATCCAAAAAGAGTCAAAGATTTTTTAAGAGTAACTAAAGGAATAACAAATTTATTTGGTGAGAGTAATAGTTATTCTAAAATAGTAGCTGAATCAAGAAAGTATTCTGAAAAGATATTTGATTTAATTGGTATTAGACTAAGCCCAAACTATATTGCATTTAGTATTGCTAAAACAATGAGTAATGAATCATTGAGTGAAGACTCTGAATTAAAATCACTAGTTGAAGGATACGGGTATGTTACACCTTTATCATCTGATTTATTAGATCAACTATATACAAGCTTTAGTTCTGATGCAAATATTTTTTCTAAGAAACAAGATGGGATGGCATCTAGACTTACTACATTAAGTATTAATAATGCAACATTTGATGAAACAATAGGAGCATCAACATTTGTTAATCCAAATGGTGATTTAGTATATGCTCATCAGTTACCAACTTATCATTTAAAAAGTGTAGGTGCTCTGAATAATTCAGAAAAAATAAAGGCATTAAAAGAAGATGACTATTTAAAAAATAATTTCTTACTTCAAAGTGAAGCTTTCAATCAATTATCTAATGAAAATAGATTACGTGTTCTTAGAGTAGCTGGAAGTAAACTTAAAAATAGAATAAGTGCAAATGAGGATGGTCAAGCTACAGAAGATATATTAAATGATTCTATATCTGGAAACAAAGCAACACAAAGTTTTGGAGAGTTTACTCCTCAAGAGTTTGCTATATCATTAATAAATAACTATACAGCAAACTTTAATAGAAGAAGCGGTAAAGTAGATACAGTAGTAGGATTGGGTCAACAAGATATTGCAACTGCTCCTGTTTTTTTAAGAGTTATGGAAGCAGCTAATACAGGAGATTTAGTATCTCTACCTATAATAAAAGCTGTAACAATGAGTGCTAATGGTAATGTAGAGTTAACTCCTCAAATTATAAATGCATTTGTAGAAACAATAAGAGCTGAGTTTGAAAGAATTAGTAGAGAATCTGTTGCTCTTGAAGAAAGAGGTGGTGTTCCTGGAAATCTTAAAGACTTTAATGATAGTCCAGAAGGTAGAGCATTTAGTTTTACTAATACAGGATTATTAATACCTGGTACAATTCAAGAAGCTTTAATAGATATTGCACAAGAAAAAGCAAAATTAAATGAAACAATTACTTTTGATCAGGCTGTATCTTTAGCACAAGGGTTATCTGCATCAACTATAAGAAATGCTGTTGCTAATAATTTAAATGAAAGTTTTAAAGAATTTGATAAATTATTGACTGACTTAAAAGTAAAAGACAATCTTTCTAAACAGGTTCTTCAAGGGCTGTCAGTAGGTGAAGGTGTTGCAAGAACTAAGATAGAATTATCAGGACTTAAGTTAAACTTAAATACTAATTCTTCTCATAACTTACAACAAGTATTTTTTAATAACTGGATAAACTCAAAATCAATCAATGATTTATTATTAGGTGATCAAGCAGTGTCTTTAAAAGATATGGTTGATAAAGTTAAAAGAGCTAAGTTGCAGAATGCAGCATACTATAGTGCATATAGTGAAGTAATAGATCCAAGCAAAGGTATATATCATGCAAGTACTAATTTTGAAATGTTCTTATTTGAGGAACCAAAGTCTCAGTCATCATTAACAAATGAAGATATAGATGAAGCGGATGCTCAGGCATATATAACTACTAAAGGTGTGCGTTATGCAACATTTGCTTTTGGTAGGTTAAGTACATCTATGGCAGAAATGCTTAATACTATTGATGCAGGAAATAAAATTAGTAGTGATAGAGCTTTTGGCTCAGACCAAAACACCATTAACCTAGCAAGCAAACAAGAGTTTATTAACTCTAAGAAGTATGTTTATATGGACGGTAAGACTGCAGTTAAAATGTCTGTTACCGTGCTTACTAAAGAGTATACTTCTAAATATAATGACATTACTGGTAAGTGGGATGCAAAACCTAATATGGTAGAGCTTCATTATTTACGTGAACAAATGGAAGCTACTGAAGAAGAAAATCAAAACTTTAGTATGGCGGCACCATTGTCTGCAATTAAAATGATGAAGGATTCTGTGAACTCTATTAATGTTGAATCAGGTACATTTGATAGGAATAGTGATTTTGTATCTACTAAATTGGATACTTCTTACTTGGGACTTCAAGTTATTAATCCATCTAACAAGAAGATTATAACAGACATGAATCAGATCAAAGAACTTATTACTTCTGAACAAGATGATTCTGTTGAAATCCCTGGAATGTTAGATGCTAACGGAGAGGTAATGAAAGTTAGTGATGTTAGAAGAGAATATAATAATGCAGTAGGTCAAAGAGTAGTATTAAAATATAAGAATAAAAGAAATTTAGTATTTAGTTTTGATACTGCATTAGATGAGTTTGCATTATCTAAAGAGAAAGGTGCAATAACGCCAAACCTAGCAGCATTTATAAAGGAAGCTCAAAGAGGTTTAATGGCTTCAGGTGCAAGTTCTAATATATTAGCATTCTTTGAATTAGAAAATGGTTCACAAAAATATAATTTAAACAGTCCAGTTACAGCTAAAAAGTTTGAGCAGTTATTTTTAACATACTTTAGTAAAGGTACGTTAAGAGAAAAGGTACCCGGAGATGCATTTGCATTAGTGTCTTCATTTGGACATAAAATATACAGACGTGTATTTGAAATAGAGAATGGTATTCCTACGAGGTCAGAAGTTATTAGAGAGTCAGCATGGAAAGGTGGTACACCTGATGTTGATATAAATACTTTAACTCAAGATAACATTCCTCCAGGAGGAGTAGTAGTACTTGATGTACTAAGAACCGGTGTTATGGAATATAAAAACGGTGAGGCAACTGGTTTAAGATACAGTGAAGTTATTATGCCTGCAATGGATAAAAACATCATGGATCTTATATCAGAGTTAGATACTGCTGAAATACCAGATGCAATAGCAAAAATGTTTGGTGTACGTATACCAACGCAAGATAAACACTCTGCTGTAAACATGAGGCTGGTAGATTTTATGCCGGTTTATTATGGTTCTTCAGCTATTTTTCCTAAAGAGTTAGTAGAGATATCTGGGGCAGATTTTGATATTGATAAGGTATATGCTTTAATTAAAGAATACTATTTAGATAGCAATAAAAAATTTAGAGAATATGGTTCAGGTGATTCATATTTTGAGTATGTAAAATACATGAACAATAAAGTTTTAGAGGGAAATAATTCTATCAGTACTGCTGCAGAATTATATGATGATGAAACACTTGCTATAAGGAGAGATAATGCTTTAAGCGATTCAGAACAAAATAGAGTTACGGATGATCAGGGTGTTAATAATATTAGTGAAGAAGCAATGAGAGCAATGCTAATATTAGGCCTTCCTGTTACTAAAGCACAATTTAAAGAGTACACAAAAAATAATGGAACGCCCAATGAAGCAGTATTAAATAATGAAATATTAGATTACAGATATGCTTTAGCTGGTAATACAGGTATGACTGAAAGTAAGTCAAAAGAATATACAAATAAATCAGACTTACCAATAGCTTATCAAGCAGCAGATTTACAGATATTAAAAACTTTATTTGAAAAACTATCAGGAGAAGATTCTACTATGGAGCTATTTAAGAGTAGAATAGATTCAACTGTAGATGTAGATAACTTAACAGGTATGATAAAAGCTTTTGAAGCTAATAAAGGTGCTGCAATTGGAGCTATAGTAAAACCTAATTTATATTTAAGTTTACTTAGAGAATATAATATTAATTTAAAAGTACCAATAAAGTTTAATGGTAATGATTATACAGGATTTGGTAAATATAAAGTAGATGGACAAAGAGTACAAGATGTTATCTCTTCTTTAATTACTATGGAAACAGATAATGCTAAGGAACGTTTAATTGCTAAGTTTGGATTAAATATACATGCTGTAGGATTAGCAGGAAATATGTTATCACTAGGTGTTCCTTTAGAAACAATAATACTTTTAGTTAACTCTGCTGAAATAAGAGATCTGTATCAGCAAGCTTTGAATAAAGAAGATCAATTTGATCCGGGATTAGATAAATTATTAAATAAACGTATTAATTCTTTAAATAATAATGTAAAAGATCAAAAATCAAAAGGTAATAAACCAACATTTGTAAGATTAAGCAATGAGTTTTTAGAATCAGCTGTAGATAGTACAGAAGATTTAACTTATAATGAAAGACTACAAATTTTATATTTATTTAAAAAATTCAATGATCTAAAAAACTTTACTGCAAAAATGTCTGCGGTTACTAACCTTACACAAGGTATGCCTAAAGACATCCCTTCTATAAAAGATGCTGTAGAAAAATTAGAAACATTGTTTGCTAAAGATGCTCCTATAAATTTATCTCGTATATATGGTAAAAGCAGTGGGACATGGCAAAGTAAATATTTACAGATATTTGAACAAATATATAAAGACCTATTACCAAATACTATATTAACCATGAGTCCTGAGTTTGCTGATATACTTGAACCAGTATATGCAGGTATGAATACAATAGCAAAATCTTTTGATAATGCAACTAGAAATGTAGTAGAGCAAGATTTATTATCTTTCTTAACTATTAGATCTTACCAAAATTTACTTAACAATAGTTCTGGTAATTCTTCTGTAGAAAATTCAATGCTTTATCCGGGTCCTATAGGAACAACTGATTTATCACTAGTAACAAAGATTAATGATTTAAAGTTACAAAGAGAAGAACAGGGTGCTGAGTCAAACTTTTTCTTAGATTCTTTTGTTGGAACTCAATATGCAAATGAAGATGGTAACAATACCGGAATGAATTTAGTAGATGCAAATACTTGGAGAAGATTAAATGCAGCTAATAAAGTAGATTTACAAACTTCTTTTGCTAGACTATACGGATCATTAGAGACTAGAGAATTAGCAAATGATATTCTTCATTATATGATGGTTAAGGATGGATTACAACTTAAGTATGGAAGTCTTATGGCGGCAATGAGTCCTTTCATAATGGACAAGTATCTTAAAAATATTGGAGCTGTTGAACAAGCACTTAAAGGTGAGCAAGAATTTGAAAAAGTTTTTGGTACGTCTAAACAAGAAATTATGAAAGAATTTAAGTATGGTTATCTACAATCAAATGTAGTAGGGCCATTACTATATACTTATGATTTTGATTCATTAGATGATAATTTTAGCTTTGATGTTTTAAGTAGACCTAATAAATTAACAGTAACTGCTGAGGTAGGTGACTATCATGGTAATGAATTTGTTAGAATCAAAAGTGATAGAGGTGGGTTTACTTTTTATACTTTACTTAGACTTTTAGAAACAGAACAAGAAGGTGTATTTGAATATGTAGAAGTTCAATCTATGGGATCTAACCAACAATTTGGTGGTGGGTTTGTAGGTGGACCAAGATTATCATATGATCAAACTAGAAACATAGGTAAAGGAACAACACAAAATAAAATGCCTGCTACTCAACCTACACCAGAACAAACTACTGAAACAATTGCCAGTGTAGATACAAATGCTGCAGCTAGAGAAGATACTAATGAAGTATTAAATTCTCCATCAGCTATTGTAACTCAAACAAATGACTCTGTAACTGTCAAGGCGGATGTTAATTCTGCTGAAGTAAATGTTTCTGATACACAAAAATTATTAGCAGAGCTGTCTCAGAACTCAGAAAGTCTTATCTTTGATGAAAATGAAAATTCAGTATTAGAAAATGTTGATATGAGTTTACCTGAAACAACAGAAGAACAACAACAACAAGAAGAACAATTGTCTTCAGACCTTATGCAATCAGAAAATATTTCTGAGGCTGAATCTTTAGTAGAGTGGTGGAACAGTAATGTTCAAGGAAACCCAAGCGCTCTTGAAAATATGAGACAAGCAAAAATAAAAAGTTTAGATGATGCTATAATTTTATATGAAGGTATGTTTTCTCAAACAGAACAAGGTGAACAAGAACTAATAGAAAGACTAAAATGTCTTATATAATTAAAGAGATACAAAATGGCTAAATGTTATAATAGAAATGATGCAGGGTATACAGCATTAAGAAATGTGTATAGTTCAGATATTGAAACTTCACAGGTTGTCAGTAATTGGCAAAAGCTTAATGACTCTGATGTATTCCCAAGTGTTGTACAAGCACAAGCTATGGTTAAAGATCAAAATATTCTTTTTTCATTAAAGCAAAAAGAATTTGGTGAATCAGTTCTTGAAAACATAAGAAGAGAAAGAATAGGCAGCAGACTTGCAGGCCAATTTTTACTTAATAATTCTAACCCTGCAACTCAATCTTTTGATGAAGCTTTTTTACAAGGTAATTTAAAAAGGTTTAATAGATATTTAGATATTAATAACATACCCAGAGAATCATTTAAAGTTACGCGAACACCTCAAAGCTATAAAATAGAAGCTGTAGATAGTTTATTTAAAGCAAGAGATATATTACCTAAGTCAAGATCATGGGATACAAATAGATCAAGAGCTGTTGTAATGCATCTTAAAAAAATGTTCCCACAAGTAAACATAAAAATGTTATCTGTTGCACAAGCAAGAATTATGTATCAGGAGTTACCTAAATGGAAAAAAAGTAATGTTGGGTTTGACTCAGTCAATTCTTTTTATGTTGATGGTACAGCATACTTAATTAAAGGTAGAGTAACTGATGAAATAGCAATTGAAGAAATGTTGCATCCTTTTATAGATGCAATTAAAATGGAGAATGAGGAATTGTTTAATGGCTTATTAGATGAGTCTGTTAAAACCTTTCCTGAATTAGCTCAACAAATTGAAGACGCATATAATAGTACTACAAGAAACTTCAGTGATACTGAGAGAGATCTTGAAATTGTAACACAAGCGTTATCAAGACACTTCAATAAAGAATATGAAACAACACCTAAGAGACCTTTCTTATTAAAAGTAAAAGAATTATTAGAATGGTTTAAAAGTGTAATAGATAATTTAAACAAATATATAACAGGAAGAGCACTACCTGTATCAGCTATAAAAGAAGGTACTAACCTTAGTGATATAGCAAAGCTTCTTAATACAGAAGGTATAGAGTTTAAGTTAGATAAAAGAGTAGATGGTAAAATAAGATACAGTCTTACACCGGCTAAGGAAGCACAAGTTAAAGCTGCATTATTGAAAGCTAATGATGTTCAGAAGCCCATTATAATGCAACTGTTTAATGTTGCTCAGTTAGAAGACGGATCTATAGTTGATTCTCTCTCAGCATCAGTAAAGGATGCTGCTGCAGGAGACTCTATAGTTACATTAAATAAAGAAAATCATACTTACATTAATTCTCAAGACAAAGAAAAAGTATATACATCTGTTACTACAGCAATTAAAGGTAAATTATCACCAGCAAAGCAAGTAGAACACCAGATCAATTTAGATATTGGTAATGAGGTGGATACATTATTAGATGGCGTTATTGCTGGATATGATTTTGAAAAATCATTTGCAGCAGTAGAAACAAGTAATATATCTAAAGAACAAATGAAAAAAACATTTGATACTTTAGGAAGTATAATGGATAGTATTAGAATGAAAGGTGCTATTGTAATGTCTCAAGTAGTTTTATTTGATGAAGTATCAAAAATAGCAGGTACTGCAGATGTTTTTATTATTGACCAGCATGGTAGAGTTAATATCATGGATTTAAAAACAACTAAAAATGAACTAAGTAAAATGGTTGGGCTTAATGATGCGAAAGGAAAACGTTTAGTTAACCAATATAAAGAAAGAAAGTATAAATTAGAAAGTGATAGTTTTTTAAAACAACAAGGGTTATCTACTGAATTATCTACCAATGAGCAACACAACTTGCAGGTAAATATATACAGAAGAATGGCAGAAAATATGGGGTATGAAGTATCCTATGATGAGTGGGCTACATCAACTATTCATTTTAAAGTTGATATAGATGGTGTAGGTATAGATCAAGTATTTAATGGTAACATTGAATTTGATAGATGGATACCTCACCCAATGGGTCAGAACTTAAGCTATGTAGATGCTATTGTTCCAGAAGTTCTAAATGATTACCAAAAAAGTAGATTAAAGCAACAACAAGAAGGCGCTTATAATAAAATTTTTAACGGTAAAGATCAGAAAGAAGAAACAACAGAAAATGATAAAAAAGCTGCAGAAAATTTTGATGAATATAATATAGCAGCGGGATTATTAGACTCATATCAAAAAGCATTAATTGCTAAAAGAGATATGATACCTTTATTAAAGTCTAATATATACATGCAGTCTACAAAGCAAAATGAGATTGATCAAATATCAAAAACTATAGCATATATAAACATTGCTATGGGTGATAATGTAAAAGGTCAATCAACAGCATTGTCTGAAGTATTGCAAGATGCACTACAACAAATTAAAGATTTTTCTAATTTTATAGAAGATCCAAAGAATGTTAATTCTAAAGAGTATGTGGCTTATGTTTTAAATTTTGATAAGTTCATGAAAACATTTGAAGGATTATATTTAATGAATGATCCTAAGATTTTACCAAAATTAAATAAAACACAACAAACTTTAATTTCATCATTGCAGACACAACTAAATAGACTTAGTGGTGCTGGAACTGATACAGGAGGAGTTGTAGGTCAAGCTCTTAAAGATTATGTAATGGAGCAAGTAAGACTTAGATCAACTAATAATTATGGAGGTGAAGGTAGCTTTTTTACAGAGGAAGATTTAATTTTACTAATGGATAAAGCTGTAGATATAGATGATTTTGACTATCAAACAAAAGATATGGCAACTTCACCTGATGTTTTATTATCTGTTATGGATAAAATTAGAAAATCACAAAATCAAAAATTATTAGATAAGATACAAGAAAGAGAAAGATTAATTAGAGCTGCAGGACAAAAGTTAGCTAAATTATCTCCTGAGAGTAGTCTAGAAGATTTATATGACTTTATGTTAGAGTTTGATTCTGACGGAATATTTAATGGTCAATATGTAACTCAAGTAGGTCAGCAGTATTGGGACATTCAAGATAAACTAAGAAGTGTTCTATATGATAATGAAGGAACGCCATACCAATATAGACCAATTTTTAATGTTGAAGAAGCAGCAAAAACTGAACAAGGTAAAAAAGACATTGAATATAATATAGATTTAGCTAATAAAAAAAGAGCATTTGGAGACTTTTTTATGGCAGAGAAAAAGAAAGCAGATGGGTCATTGGGTAAAGGTGATTACCATGAGTATAGTCAAGAGTTTATAGATGCTAGAAATAAATTTGAAGAATGGAAACCTGGTCCAGAAAGTAGTGATAGAGGTTTTTGGGAAATGAAGAATGGAACAAGTCCTGCTAACTATGCAGCATTCCAAGCAAGGTATTATGAAGGTATTGAATATACTAAAGCTGTACGTATAAATGGTCAAGCAACCGGAGCAATTATAATAGAACGTCAAGGGTTTATGGTCCCTAAAGTAGAGTTTAGAAAAGTACGTTTGGATTCACCTGTAGGTGGAAACATGCGTAGTGCTAAATACCAATCAATTCTAGAAGGTACTGACGCAAAGTCTGTTGCACAAAGAGAGTTTTATCAACTGTATATTGATATGTATGAGAATGATCTATTAAAGAAAATTCCAATTGGTCAAGCATCAAACATGCTTGGTAGAGTACCATTAGTACAGAATAAAATTATGGATGAGGTTGCTTCAAAAGGAACTGTCTTTACTAAAGCTTATGCTAAAATGATTAGGAGTAATGCTTGGAATATGTTTCAGCAAACATCCACTCAAAAAAATGTTATACTTGATAATCAAGGTTATATTATTGATCAGCTGCCTGTTTACTTTACAGGTAGACCTAAGCTAGATACAGATATGGCAGATCTTCAAAAAAGAATTGACTATCTAAAACAAGAATATAAAACTAATAAAATTACTGATAACGAATACAAAAAAGATATTGCTGTATTAAACGGTAAAATGAATAGGTTAAAAGCTACACCAAGTACAGGCCAGATAAGTAAAGATATGGCTTCTAGTTTACTTAAGTTCAGTGCAATGGCAGAGAACTACGAAACAATGGGTGCTATAGATGATACACTAAAAGCTTTTGTTAAAGTAATAGAGAAAAGAACATATACACCAGCAGAAGGATTAAAACTTAGCTTAGTTGGAAGAACAAAAGATAAAATATTTGAAAACTTAGGTACTAAAGCTAACACAAGTACTCAAGAAAAAAATACTGTTAGAAGGGCTAAAAAGTTTATGTCTATGATTCATTATGACAATGAACAAATGACTAAAGGTGCATTTGATAAAATAGCTAACGGTTTAATTCAACTGTCTTCTTTATCTTATGTAGCATTTAACCCGTTTGGTAACTTTAATAACTACTTAATTGGTAGAATAAATAATAATATTGAATCAATAGGTGGTAGATTTTTTACTCAAAAAAGTTTTAAAAGAGCTACATGGGAGTTTAATAAGAGAGCGTTGCCTTCTTTAGTGCAAAGAACTGCGCATGGTGGAGCAGAAGATTTATTGGATGTTGTTACTTTAGGTATTATACCTGGTCTAGCTAAGGCAGACTATAACAAGAAATTACCTAACAGCAAATATGAAGCTTTTGTAGATATGTTCAGAATGATGGATAGTATGACAGACATACGTGAACAATCATCAGCAACTGATGATGGTAAAAGTTGGTTTGATAGAGCTACAGAATGGGGTTATATTATGCAGGATGCGGCTGAATACAATTCACAAACTAAAGTTGGTATGGCAATACTAATGGATACTAAGGTAAAACAAAGTAATGGTGGTGGAGAATTATCTTTTTATGATGCTTTTGAATTTGATACAGTAACTAATACAAATAAAATTAAAGAGGGTTATGACACCATAATAAAAAGAAATGGGCAAGAAGTTCCATATACTGATGATTTTAGATATGAAATAAGAAATGAGATCAGAGAAGTTAATAAGCAGATTCACGGTAACTACGCCAAAGAAGATAGAATGGTTTTACAAACACATACTCTTGGTAACTTAGCGGTTCAGTTTAAAAAATGGTTAGCTCCTGCAATTAGAGCAAGGTACCAAAGAGAATATTTTGATCAAAATCTTGGTTGGATGGAAGGTAGATATATATCTGCATTATCATTTATAAACTATGCAAGAAAAGAAATATTTCAAGGTAACATGGACCTTAAAAACATGGGTAAAAACTATCTTGATGCTCAAGTTAATTTTTATAGTAAAGATAAGTTTGGTGTAGAGAGAAAGTTTGGAGAAGGTGGTAACATGGACCAAAGAGCTAAGAATAAATTATTTGGTTTTTATAGATCAATGGGTGAATTAGGTATAATGTTTAGTGTAATGTTTATGTCTATGTTATTTGATGATATATTAGGAGGAGATGATGATGACTCAGACACAACTAAAAGATTTAAAAACTTAACTAGATACCAGGCAGATAGAGTATATAAAGAATTAGTATTATTTATGCCTTCATTTGCTGGAGCTAAGCAAGTTGAACAAATGTTTAGTTCACCAGTAGCAGCGTCAAGATCTATAAGTGAGTTATCAGAATTTGCAGAAATGTTATTTATTGGAACTTTTAAATATAGTGTTGCAAGAGCTACAGGAAATTTAGAAGGTAAGGATGGTTTTTATGGAAACTCAAGTTATGTTTATCAAAGAGGTAAGAGAAAAGGTGAATTAAAACTATATAAAAACTTTAAGGATGTATTTCCTTTGGTTTACTCAATTCAGAAATGGGAATCTTATCTTAAAAATTCAGATTTTTATATAAAATAAGGGATTGTTTAAATATTAAAAGTGTATATTATTGTATAGCCGTTAAGGTATATAAGATAAACTATGAAAAAATTATTAGTATTATTAATATTAATAGTAGGAATATTTACATCTTGTGGAACATATAATATATCTACGAGTTATAAAATTAAAAGTATTTTAACTATAACAGAAAAAGGTGATACCCTTGCTGTTCCAGTAAGAGACTTTAAATTTAGAATATTGCGTCAGGATGATCCTTTTGGGTATCAGTATAGACAAAACTGGGAATATAGAAATTGGAACAACTATTATATTCCAAACATTAATGTAAGAGATACATACAGCCCGCCTGTAATGCACACAAGACCGGTGACTGTACCAATAATTAAACCAGTAAAGTCAATTAAAATTGTTACTCCAGTAGCAATACCAAGTATAAAAGTAATAAATAGCTACCCTAATAGCAAAAAAAATTAATATGATCAGTTACACCAAAACAATAAACCCAAGATGGACAATTTTCTGCAAATAACATTAGCCGTTATAGGTGTTTTAGGTTCAGCTTCAGTATGGAGATACTTTGAAGCCAAACTTAAATCAAATATAGAAGAAAAAAGATTTGAACTACAAAACAATGAAGGTGTGCAATATAGAAATGATTTAAAGACTAGGGTTACCAACTTAGAAGACTTATTAGAAAATAGCGGTAAAGAAAAAGATACACTAAGACAACAAGTTTTAGACTTAGTTGCAGAAGTACATGCCTTAAGAGTAGAAGTTGACTACTTAAAAAAAGAAAATCAAAACTTGCTTAGAAAATAATACCCCTGTATTTCTACAAGGGTATGTATGTTAAATAAACCATTAAATTAAATTTTGGTACTTAATATATGGGTTTACTAAATCTAATATTTCATTTTATTATGATGCTTCTTGGAGCAACAATTCGCTTAGATCTAGTCACATATCCTAATATATTTATGTTAATGAATAGATTATTTATAACAGCTTTAATAATATATTTAATAATAATATAAGATTTAACCTTCACAACTAGAACATTCCAATATATTACGTGCAAAATCTTGAGCACTACTTTTACTAAATTGATAGTATAAAGTTTTAACTCCTTCTTCCCAAGCATACATGTACAATTTATTTATATCTTTAGCTGACACAGATGGATCAATCATTAAGTTTAATGACTGAGACTGGTCAATATACTTCTGTCTTTGTGCTGCTTGCAATACAATCTCTTTAGGAGATATTTCAACAAAAGACTTGAACACTGCTTTATTAGGAAAATTTAAGTGTTGTACACTCCCGTCTTTTTTAAGTATAGATTGCCAAGTCTTAGTATTATTTAAACCATGCTTTTCTAACTGAGCTTCCAAGAAAGGATTCTTGTATACTGTTTTAGACTTAGCAAGATCTTTAATAAAGTAATTAGACTTAATAGGTTCAATTCCCATGCTCACAGCTCCGTGAATAAACGAACTAGATTTAGTAGGTGCAATGGCCATTAAAGTTGTGTTAGCATAACCATCCCTAATAGAATTGTATCCATGCTCTGTATGTAACTTTCTTGATGCTATTTCACTTCTGTCTTTAAGTGTTCTAAATATTTCACTGTTTAAACCTTTAGCTTGTAGTGAGTCAAACTCAATAAGTTTTGATTGAAATAATGAATGATACCCCATAACACCTAAACCAATTGCTCTGTGATTCTTTGCAAAATTATAAGCTCTTTTCATACCAGGCATTGTTTCAGCCTTAATAATAAACTCATCCATTACAGCATTAAGAAAATACACATATGTTTCTACAGCATCTGTTTCTTTAATCTCATCCCAGTGTAACAGGTTGATAGATCCTAAACAACAAACAAAAGAATTATAACTGTCTGTAGGTAATTGTATTTCAGAACACAAATTTGAAGCAGTGATTTCTAATCCTAACTCTTTATAAGGAGAATTGTTATTAGAGTTATCCTTAAACATTATATATGGAAAACCAATCTCACTTCTGTTTTGAATAATCTTAGCCCAAACTTTACGTTTACTTTTGTCTCCTGCTTTCATTTCTTCCATCCACTTATCACCAACTGTGACACCATATTGTAGGTTCTGAATAGGGTTACCATCTGTTCCAATATCTAAAAACTCTAAAATGTCAGCATGCTCTACAGGTAAGTATACCGCACATGCTCCACGTCTTGCTTCAGATTGTTTACATACATCTACTACAGTATCATATATCTTAGCATAATGAATTGGTCCATCTGCAAATCCACCGGTAGAAATAGGAGCACCTCTTTCTCTAATATTTCCTAAGTAAGCTGAAGTTCCACCTCCATACTTAGACATCATTCCAATTTCACGGCCAGCATTTAATATACTGTCCAAGTTGTCATCTATATTAGATCCGTAACAACTGATAGGTAACCCTTTTGCTTTACCAAAGTTAATCCACACTGGAGTTGACAAAGAGTAATACCCTTTGGCCATGTAGTGTTCAAACTTTTCTGCAAATCCTTTTATATTCAAATACTTTTCTGCTTTAATAGCAATGTCTTTGATTCTTTGTTCCGGGGTCTCTGTAATGTAACCCCTTGATAAAAATGTACGGCTGTCTTCATTTAGCCAGTAGTAGTTATTATATTCCATGTTAGTTTATTTTTTAATTTATTCACAAACTAATAGTTTGTTTACGTATATAAATGTGTAATTATTTAAAATAAGTCATATTCTGTGATGCTTTTGCTCTTCTTGTTATAATCTACACTCTTTTTGTAAAAGAAGTCTCCTTCTTTGGTTCCTAGTATCTCTATATCAAACCATTCAGTACACTTTAATAGTTCTGAGTCAACTTCAAAGATTGATTCCATCCCTATCTTCTCTAGTGAGTTATTAAATCTGTTCTTTATAAAGTTCTGAATAGTTTCCTTAGATAGAAAGTTTAGCTCACCTTTTTCAAAGATCCAATCTAGTATACCACACTCAGCAGTATAAGCTTTTTTACAAGCGGAATAGATTAATTCTTCAAACTCTTCATCAAACCATTCAGGGTTTTCTTTTTTAATAATATTAATAATTTCAGCTCCAAAGTTACCATGGATCTCTTCTTCTTTTGATGTTGCTTCTACAACATTAGATATACCTTTAAAAACATTTTTTTCTTTGTTAAAGCTCATCATAATTAAGAACTGACTAAACAGACTTACGTGTTCTATAAATAAAGAAAACAATAATACAGACTTAGTATACATTTTATTGTCTCTAGATCTGGTACCATCCAGGTACTTCTTTAAGTACTTAAGTCTACCTTCAATGGCCGGTACTTCTATAACACTTTGAAATTCTTTTTCAAGCCCTAGTATTCTAAGTAACCTGGCGTAGGCATCTTTATGTCTTACTTCTGATTCAGCAAATGTCATTCCTACATCACCTACTTCAGTAATAGGCATACGTTTATACATATCAGCCCAAAATGTTTTTACATTAACTTCTATCTGTGCAATAGCAAGCATTGTTTTTTTAATAACATCACGCTCTTCTGAACTGATAGTTACTTTAAAATCTTGTATATCTTCTGTAAAATTAAACTCTGTGTCAATCCAATAGGAATGTCTAATAGCATCTTTATATGCTAGGAGTTGTGGGTATTCGTAAGGTAAAATGTTTACTCTGGGTTTAAAAATGTTTTGATTCATAAGGTATAGTATAGTATAAGGTTAAAAAACCACATTACTTCCTAAGAAAAATGTGGTGGTCTGATGTATTTAATTTACTAAATGTAACTGAGATATAAAAGAGAACATTTGATTATTCTCTATCATTTGATTTTTTTTAACTAAGTTAAATTTTGTATATTGTAATGAGTAGACTTGTCAAAGATAAGATTTATATGTGTTAATGAGTTGCTTAAGTCTTACAAAATTTGTATATTATTAATATAGTACTTTAAAAACATATTATGTTTAAAAAAATTATAGATGTTATTTGGACATATAGTCTGCAAGACTCTTGGAGAGCTATTTGGTCAAACACTACAATAGATGAAAAAGCTGAACTAACTGTACTAGAAATAGTAAGGCGTTATAAGTTAACAGCAAATGAATTAGCTGATGTAGGCAGAGCAATTGGAGAAGTTGGTAATCAGTTAAAACATGTCCCTAAAGCTGTTGCAGGTAAAACTAAAAAAAGAGCTAATAAAAAAGAGCAGTAAAAAAATGAGACAGATCTGTTTATTAATTCAATGGATATCAAAAGGTAAAGTATGCTTAGGGCATTGCCGTCAAGGACTTTGTAAAAAAACTAAAAGTAATATATAATGGCAGACTGGACATTAGAAATAGCATTTCATTGGCCGCATGATAGATTTCTAGCAGGTTGGGAATTTATAAATGCTGATGAAGAATATGATTATAACACATTTAAGTTATACTTATTTATTGTAACATTCACATTAGACGTTTAAATTAAAATAAAATGAAAAAAGGAAGACCTTGCTTACCAAAGCAAAAATTATCTAGACAAAAAAGTAAAATGCTCATGAGAACTGGTGGTGAACTAGAAAACATGATGTTAAACTCTGTTGTAGAAAAAATGAATAAAGGTGGCAATGCAAAAAGATTAGCGTACAGCAATGAGACAGGCCAAGAGACTATGCAAGAGTATAAGCTAGGTGGTGGAAATCATAATACATATAGTGGACCATCCAAAAAGAAAAAAAGAAAATGAATATCTTAACTGACATATTAAGTTTGATTAGGCGTGGTGTATTTACTAAGCTTGCTGAGAAAGATGATGTCCTTGTATTAGGTAAATGGAATGAAACTCCGGATATGACTGGTGTTGCATCTCCAATTCCTTATAAAGCAGTAAAGCTTATTAAGGTAAGCGATTTTAAAATTGCTGCAGAACATTGTAATCATGCCAATTCACCAATTGTTCCAATAGGTGTCACTGCAGGATTACATCAAAAAACTGTTTCAAATGAAACAACAGAAGAATGTACTGTTTATTTCCGTACACTTAAGTCATTAAGTTCTAATTTAACTTTAGCAGTATCTACAGATGATGACTATGTAGAGATTACAACAGAAGGTGAACCTAACACTGCAGCAAATGTAGGAAACGGATTTGGTATTTATAAAAATAAGGTTGGAGAAACACTAAATCTTAAAAGCATAGTTGGTACAGGTGTAAATATAACTGAAACTAATGATGAATTAAATTTTAATTATGCTACAGAAGCACGTATAACTGCACCAAATGGAAGTGTTTGGAAAATAGTAGTTAGTAATAGTGGTGCATTATCAACAGAAATAATACCATAATAATGAGTAAAGATAGAAAACCTTTTAGAGAAACAAAGTTAGGTAAATTCTTAGGTAAGATTGCTCCGGGTATTTTAAATATTGCAGGAGATCTTTTACCTGATGCAGGTGTATTGGGAATGGTTGCAAATCTTATTAAGAAAGATGAAACTATTAGCCCGGAAGATAAAGTTATAGCTTTAGATCAAGCAAAAGAAATGTATGCTCTAGAAGTTGCTGATAGAGACTCAGCTAGAAAAAGAGAAATAGAAGTTAAAAAAACGGGAAGTAAAGACATTATGATGTTAGCAACCGGGTTAACTGGTTTACTTTCATTTATATTTATTATATATGCTGTAGTATATGAGCCAACTGTATTAGATAATGATTTATTTGTTCATCTAATGGGTATGATTGAAGGTGTTGTGATAAGCAATATATTTGCATACTACTATGGTACTAGTGCAGAAAATAGAAATTAATTAATAAATAATAGAAATTATGAATAAGAAAATGAAATATCAAGCAGGTGGATTCGTTCCATCTTCAACAGGTAATGATACATTTGGTGCAGGTGATGGTAACATTAGCCCAAGAGATGCAGGAATGGATTCAATGGCTAAAGGTGGAGGTTTAATGGGCTTCATGAATGGAGGTAGTGTATTAGATGCTCAAATGGGTAAAAAATCTAAAAAATAAAAATAAGAAATCATGGGTAAAACAAACAAAGCATCATTTCCTATGCAAGGGGAAGTGTTCAAAAGAGAAACAACTAATGGTTATTATAATCCTACGTCTGTACAACAAGCTCTACAATCATCTAAGAATAAAAAGCAAGTTGAAGCTAGGGTTAAATTAGCAAAAAAGACAAACTTAAATCCACCACAAAAGTCAACTAGAGCAGCAGAACCTGTTCAGTCAGCATCTTTTAAAAATGGGTATAGAAATAGTTAAATAAATTATTATGGCAATATTAACTCCACAACAAATATCACAAGTTGGATTAGTACCTACTACTGTAACACCTGCTGTTGGCGGGGATACTTTAGTTAATACGTCAATACAATTTTTTCATGTACAAAATAATGGAGCTGTAGCAATTACTGCTACGGTATTACCTGTTGTTACAACAGTTATAGATCCTTCATTAGGTAAATTAGTAAAAGAAAATGCAATATTAAATTTGGCTGTTGGAGCAGAAGGTTACTTAGGTCCTTTTGAAATTAATGCTTTTAATGATGCCAGTGGTAATATAACAATAACATGTTCAGCACAAACAGGCGTTAAGCTTGCCGCGCTGTACTTATAAATAAAAAAAATGGGATCACTAATACAAGATGTAATTGGGTTATTTTCTAAAAAGAAATATGCACCAGTTCCTTATGATATTAATACTGATGGGAAAGAAGATTTTTTAATTCTATCTAAAAAACTAGATAGCTCTTTAAATGTTATGGCATATAATCCAAAACTAGAGCAAGAATTAATTTCTATTAAAAATTTATCTAATGCATTAGGTAAAGCAGAAGGTACAGTAATATCTGTAAGTGGAGCAGGTACAGTTAGCGGATTAACATTAACTGGTACCGTAACAACTTCAGGTGATTTAACATTAGGTGGAACACTGAGTTTAACAAGTGCAAACGTTACAGATGCTTTAACTTTTACACCTTATAATGCTACAAATCCAAGTAGTTTTACAAGTAATTTAGGAATAGTGCAAAGTGTTACTAGTAATGTAGGTACTTTACAAATTAACGCTAATGGAGTTTTAAATGTGCCACCAACAGCAGGTGCGCCTGTTGATAGTGTTAATGGTGCGGTTGGAGTTGTGGATTTAAACACTGGGGATATTCCAGAAAATACAAACTTATATTACACTGAAGCAAGAGTATCAGCCAATACAGATGTAGCAGCCAATACTCTCAAGATTTCATTTGATAATACAAGCTCTACGAGGCTAGCTAATACAAGTGGAAATAATACAGGTGATCAAGACCTTAGTGGGTATTTACTGAATACTACAGATACCTTAACAGGTGACTTGACAGTTTCAAACAGTGTAGCGGCACCAACTTTTTTAGGTGATTTAAACGGTACAATAAACACATTAACAACAGCTATTACTAAACCAAACGCAACAAGTGATACAACCGTTGCAACTACTGCTTTTGTTAAGAACTTAATAGGTGAAATACCAGCGGGTTTAAGTTTTGAAGGAACTTGGAACGCAGATACAAATATGCCAGATTTATCTACGGCAACTCTTAGTAACGGTAAATTTTGGATTGTATCCATAAGCGGTGCAACTGATTTAGGAGGAATAACAGATTGGAAAGTTGGAGATTGGGCGATATACGTAACTGATGGCGCAGGAACTGATGGTTGGCAAAAAGTAGATAACTCTTCTGTATTAGACGGACAAGGTACGGGACAAACCGTTGCTTTGTGGTCTGGTTCAGGTGATTCAAATACTTTAACAAATTCGCCTATAACCGTAAGTGGTGATGACGTAACTTTTGCAGGTCTTGTTACTATGATAGATAGGCTTGATTTAAGTGACTCTTTAAGTAATAGTTTTATAGGTTCCAATTCTGGAATATCAAATACAACAGGAACTTATAATGTAGGCTTAGGTACTAATGCTTTATATTCGAATACAACGGGAGGCAGTAATGTAGGCATAGGACTTAATGCTTTATATTCCAATACAACAGGAACTTTTAATATAGCTTTAGGCCAAAGTGCTTTGTATGCTAATATAGAAGGAAATGGAAATATAGCTTTAGGTGTTAGTGGCTTAGGAAGTAATACATCAGGAAGCCAGAATATAAGCTTAGGTAATAATAGCTTAGAAAACAATACAATAGGAAATTATAATCTAGGTTTAGGTTATCAAGTTTTAAAAACTAATACAACAGGGGGTTATAACATAGCTTTAGGTAGTCAAGGTTTAAGTAATAACACAACAGGAAGTTCTAATATAGCCTTAGGACACGTAAGTTTATTTGAAAATACAACGGGAACCTCTAACATAGCTTTAGGTATTAGCAGCTTACAAGATAACACAACAGGAAGCCAGAATGTAGCTTTAGGTAATAGTAGTTTAAACGATAACACATCAGGGCTATATAATGTAAGTTTAGGCTTTGCTTCAATGCGATCTAATATAACAGGAAGTCATAATATAGGTTTAGGCAATAGGTCGGGTCAGTATATTGCAGACGGCTCGGGAAACACATCAGGCTTGTCATCTATTTTTATAGGCTCAAATACTAGAGCAAACGCAGACGGACAAACAAACCAAATTGTCATTGGAGATACTGCAATTGGTAACGGAAACAATACGGTTACTTTAGGAAACGATAGTATAGTGGCTACTTATTTAAAAGGAGCAATAACAGTTCCTAGCTACGGCGCAGGTACTTTAGTAACTGACGCTTCTGGAAATATAACAGTTTCAAGTGGAGGTGGCGCAGGCGGGCCTTACGTAACATTAGCAACAGCACAAACAATTTCAGGTGCAAAAACGTTTAGTGACACTACTACAACACTTGTTAAAATAGTAGGTAATGAAACATCAGATAATACAGCTCAACTTATAATTGCATCCGGGGGTGTTGATAAAAATTCTATAATACATTTTACAGATGATGATGGAAGCCTAGTAAATGCAATAGGTTCTGTTGAAGGACAGATTTTAACATTTGCTGCACAGAATGATTTAGAATTTAAAGTAGGCACATCAAGTATTGTGGGTAACGCTGAAAATAATAGGATGACTATTAGAAGTGAAGGTGTTAACGTAATAAATACACTTTCAGCAATAGGTAATTTTTCAACTGCTTTAACAGGAACTGTATCTGTATTTGCTACTAATAATACTGTAGGTGGAACTGGAACATTATTTATTACAGAATTAAAAGTAGGAGACGCAATTAAAATAGGAACACAGAAATTTACAGTAGCTAGTATAATAGATGATTTAAATTTAACTATTGATTCATTATTTGTTGCACCTGATGTAACAAACGTAACTGCTTATACTGATGCAAATCTCTTTTCTATAAAAAATGGAGATAATCAAGAAAAAGTAACTATTAGTAAAACAGGTCATTTAAATATAGGTAGTACTAGTAGGGAAGCACCAAACTATGCATATTCTTTAAACTTAGTAGACAATAATGCTGCAATTTCTTTTGGAGATAATAGTTTAAGTACTCAAAATGTTTTAGTTGGAGAATTTGGTGTTGGTGATACTGATAAATTATGGTTGCACGGTAAATTAGGTACAATTTTTAGCTATGACGGGGATCTGAACGAATCTATACAACGTGCCATGACTATAGGAGAAACGGGTTATGTAGCTGTTAATGATACTCTTCAAAATTCAACATTGCTGGAAAGGTTTTCTGTTAGAGGTAATACTTATATGAAAAGCTCAACTGGTGTAGATGGTAATTTAAACATTAAAGCTACACAGAAAAATCAATTGACTTATGGATATGCAAACGTTGGAGCAGGTGATTTAGTAATTGGAGGACATGGAACTACTACTCAACAACCAGCTGTAATAAGTTTAATAAATCAAAATAATCCTATAGGTGCTAATGAAGATTTAGGGGTTATACAGTTTGCAGGAAAAGACGATAATACAGATAATGCTTATTGTTCTACACAAATAATAGCTTCTACTTACCAAGCGATGGGTTCTGGTAGTCCTGGTGGCGGTGTTCTTAGGTTTTTAACTGGAGGCACTACAGGTGGCTCTTACCCTACTGAAGCAATGCGTATAGATGCAATACGTAATGTAGGTATAAATACTGGTTCAGATGCTCCTACATCTAGATTACAAGTCAATGGAGGTATCCAAATGGCTGATGATACAGCTACAGCTTCATCTGCTAAAGTAGGTACGTTAAGATATAGGACAGCAACTACAGGACCAGCTTCATACGCAAGCTACGTAGATATGTGTATGCAAACCGGTGTAGGTGCATATCAATGGGTTAATATAATAACACAAAGTTGGTAATTAATAAAAACTAAAATAATAAAAAAATGAGTGTTTACATACAAGAGGTTTTAGGCCTACTAAAAAGAAATAAAAAAAAATTAACCCTTGATAAGCAGAAGGATCATTTTGAATTTGGTAAATTATTTCAAAATAGTTCTTTAAATAATGCTGGTACATATGGTCCAAGAATGGAACCTTTTGTAATTAAATGGGGAGATCTTGTATGTCAAGCAACTGAAGATCTTACTAGAACTCAACCTGGTTCAGGTAATTTAGGATATGTCCCTGTATATACAGATCCAGAAGGAACTTGTTCATGGGATACTTTGAAAGATTCTATTATTACTCAAAATGCTATAGGTGATACTATCAATATAGCAGGAAATTTATATGTAGAAGGAACAATAACAACTCCCTCGCTTACTGAAGACCGTGTGGTTATAGTTGGTCTCGATGGAGTATTAGAAGATGATCAAAACCTTACATTTAATGGTACAGAACTTAATATTGGTCTAGGTAAGTTTACTGTCCAAGTAAGTACAGGTAATACTCAGATTATTGGTACTTTAAATGTTGATGATCAATCTACTCTTGCTAGTGCAAATGTAGAAGATCTTACTGATAACCGTATAGTTATAGTAGGATTTGATGGAGAACTTGAAGATGATGAAAACTTTACAATGGACGGTACAACTTTTACTGCTAATGTAAATGTATTACACGGTGCTATTATAACACCAATACCTGCTGTTCCAGCAACAACTACAGTATTAAATTCAAATATTGTACTTGGTGGACCTATTTATGATTCTGCAGGAAATATTGGTCAGTTATCTCAAGTACTTGTAGGTTTAGCAGACGGTAGAGCAGTATGGTCTAACGATGATATTGTTGAAACATTAACACTTGGAAGCTTATGGCAAGGTAATACTGATAATTTAAAACAAGAATTAACCATTGGTAGTGCAGATCAGATTTTAATATCTAATGGAACTACTTTTGCATGGCAAAATAATCCTGCAGCAATTGTAGGTGAAGTTTGTACTGTTAATAGTATTCCTTTATGGACACCTAATTCAAATACATTAGGGTGTTCTTTAATATTTCAAAATGGTAACTCTTCTACTTCTACTCCAGCTACACAAGTTACAATTGGAGGTAAAACTATAGTTCAAGGTGATTTAAATGTAAAAAATGATACTTTACTTGAAGGTAATGTTGAAGTTAATGGAACAACAAAATTAGATACAATTGATCAAGATGATACACTTACACAAGTATTAGTAAGAGACATTAATAATGACAACTTACTTAAATGGAGAGATTCTTCTACTATTTTTAATGGTAGTGGTACATTATATAGATTACCTTTATGGACTCCTAATGGTACTTCATTAGGTAATTCTCTTTTAGTTCAAGACGGAGATGAAAATGCAGCTACTCTAGCTACTAAAGTTACAGTAGAAGGGGATATTCAGATTAACGGAACAACAAAACTAGATACAATATCTAAAGATAATACTCTTACGCAAGTACTTGTAAGAGACATTAATGATGGCAATTTAGTTAAATGGAGAGATGCATTAAGTATTGTTCCAGACCTAGGTTGGGATATAGTTGAATCAACTACAGGAGTAGCAGATTGGGATGTGGTAAAGTTTAACGGTTATATGGAAATTAACACTACACCTCCTGCAACTAGAGCAATAAGACCAAATAATCTTACAAATGCTCAAGAAGGATATTTTGTATTTGTAGCTAATGCTTCAGACATACCTTTAGATTTTTTACAATTTACAGGTATTAATGGTAGTAATGCACTAAGAGTTAGAACAACTTGGTCTGGATCAGGTAATAATGTTTATACTCCTACAGCGCAATCTGGAGGATTTTGGCAATATGGTACTGCTGTTAAATTTCATTATATAGTAAGAGAATCTGCTGGTGTAGACGTTATATGGTGGGATGCATGCTGTGAAATAGCTGCACAAAATAATTGTCCAGTTGGTCAATCTACAAGTTTTAATGTAAATGAAGATACACCAACAGGAACACTTACTTTACCAGCAACAGATGATGGTTTAGGTGTTTTATCATGGAGTATTATTCAACAACCTCTTGACACTGATGGAGTAACATCAGCAGGTACAATAGCTTTAAATTCTACTAATGGTACTTATGTTTTTACACCAGCTTTAAATTATTATGGTTCAGGAACATTTACGTGGGAAGTAACTGATGGATATTGTGCAAGTAATGTTATCACTGTTAACTTTAATGTTATAGCAGTTAGTGAATCACCAGTATTTCAAGTATATAATGGTGTTGGTGGTGTATGTGGTGCAGTTTCTACTCCTCCTGTATATCAAGGCTCTGTAGGTGGCTCTTACTTATATGAAGGTAATTATTGTGATCCTGATCATGATTATACACAAGTAACTCTTACTGCAGAATATTCAACAGATGGACAATCAACATGGAATACAGGTCTTCCAGCTAATTTTGCATTAGTAAAAGATGATTTAAGTGGAGTTACTACCCCTTGGAGATTTACTTTTACATCTTCAAGTGTTCCTATTGGATCAACTTGTTTTAGACTTACATTAACAGATCCTGATAATAATACTAATCAACAAATATTTTGTGTTACTTCAGCTTTTGAGATTCTACAGGGTATGCAATTTCAAATGGACTATGAAGGGGTAACAACAGCTCCAGCAGGTCAAAGCAGAACTCCAGTAGCCACTAATGATAATTTAGGTGAGTGGAGTGCATCACAGACTGTAGCTGGTATATTATCTACAGGATTTGCTTTATGGAATGCAACAACAATACCATCTGGATTTGGAACTAATACCGCTAGCACGGCAGGCGTTTCTCCATCTGGAGGAACTTATCCAAATATAGGTACATCTACATTTAATTTATATATAAGGAATGGTCAAATTGGAGCACAAGTTGGTTCTATACCTGCTAATGATAATATATCAATTGGAGATACAATTATATTTGATCAAGCTACATTAAATACTGCTTTACCAACTGGTGGTGGATTTAATTCTTCATTAATATATACAATTGTACAAGAAGATATTAAATTTGCTCCTAATAATCAAAATTCTATCCCTCTTGTTGCTACAGGAGCTATGCCAGGTGGTCATTCATGTACGGATGGTGGTTTTAGAATGATACTTAGTGTAACAAATTCAAGTGGAGCTATAGAAACTTTTCAATCAAGAAGATTTAATTGTGCGAATTTAGCGAGTAGTATTATTCCAAGATTTAGTAATACTTTTGATTTTCCTTCTGCATATATTAATACTGGTTCTGGGAATAATACTTATTGGAGCCGGGATAGTAGTTTGGGTCCTTGGGGGATGTCTGCAACACACTTAGATCAAACAGATAATGGTCTTGTTTATGATATGGGAAACACTCAACAAAGTGCATTACCAGGGTATTATACAAGCGGGTATACTTATAATCTGGCTAGGGATAGATCATCTGGATTATTTACTTTACCTGATAGTTTAATATCACAAGTAGCAGCAGCTTCAAGTGATGGAATTGTTAGAATAAATATAGTTGGTGATACTTGGATACAAAGTGTAGGCTCTGGAGCTACAGTAACAGTAACTAGCATTGGTCCTGGTGGTACAGTCACAGGTGTTAGTCCTCTTAATTTAACATCTGCTACAAATTACAAAGTAAATGGTTCTGGAGTAAATTCAAATTCAGCTATTGGAAAATGGCAAACGACAAGCAACTCAGTTAATGGTAGCGGTTTAGTTTTAGAATGTAATACTACAGCAAATAGTGCAAGTGCTTTAACAAACCCTGCTACTCCTTGGAGCTTATATCCAGGAACAGGATATCTGGTTGGTGATTTAATTACTATAGATGGTGACGGTACAGCTCATGCCAATACTCATGGTGATGCTGCAGGTATGAGAATTTTTAGAGAAAGTACTACAACACCCGGTACACATGTGGAAGTTGGTATAGATCCTACAACAAATAGATCTTTAATAGTAGGTGGGGGTACTACTACCAATGTAGACCTATTTAATAACACTGTAACTGTTACATAATAAATAAAATAAAATGTCCCTAATATATATTAAGTTAGGGACATTTATATTTAAAATTTTAATAAAACTATATTCTGTCACTAAATGATGTTTGGTGACGATTTATAGTAAATTTGTCAGTTTATAACCCTACTAACTTGATAGGGTATATAATAATCTACTTCCGTATATAATTAATGCTTAGTTATGTAAGCACCGAACAACTTCAGTCCTATAGCCCAATAACCCCATTTGAAGCCAAGTGCATAAGCAAAACCTAAGTTATTCATTTCCTCTTTGTCAGCCTGTCCAAATACCAAACTAGGTGTAATTCCAAAATCTAATTCTTTAGGTTTTTGCTTTAATCCATTTAAGTAAAATGGGCTTATTTTGTATTTCGTTCTCATAAAGTTTTGTTTTTTAAATCCGCACTAATCATATATTTAACGTTACCTGTAATAGTTTTTTACAGTCTTTCTCCATTCTTTATAAGTTAATTTTACATTGTGCTCATTTACAATGTAATTAAAAACCTCCATAGCTTGTATTTCTTTAATTTCGTTAGCTAATTTAAAATCTGTTTGTTTGCCAAGTATTTGCTCTAAACTACTAAAGGTAACACCAGATAAAATTAATTTTTCATAACGCTCGAGAGCTGTTAAATAACCTGTTCCAAAGTCCGTTAATTTGTTCTTATTTGCAATAGCTTGTTTTTCTTTTAGGTCTTGCTTAAATTCTTCTGTGTTTATCATTCTTCTGTGTTTATTTATTAGGTAAAAACTAATCTTATCTGCGGTACGTTATGCACCATTAGTCTTGTAAATTCGTATAACCCAAAAAGGTATAGCCATTTGTTGACTATACCATATTAGAGCAAATTCTATAAATTTTTTGATAATTATTTATTTAGTTTATTTTGACTGCTTATATACAAAAAAAGCAAAGCTAATGCAAAAATTATTAGCGGCTTCATTTACCTAAAAATACATTTTCAATTAATTGTGTATCTGTAATGTCTTCATCAACTTCTACGGGTTTATCAGAAAAAGTTTTCCAAACAACTTCTTTGTTAATAGTAGTAGGAGAAAGTGATGCAGTACATTCAACCATAATAAAATCATGAAAGTTTTGACTATCTTGTAACCAATCTCTGGGATGTGCTTTTTTTAATGCATGCGTAACATGATTATAAAAAGTCCAACAGTTATCAGATGATGTACCATAATGAAAAGAAGGTTTTTCTAATTCTGTTTTAACACATGATACTTGTTGTGTATCAAGAAGGTCTTCTGTAACAAATAATCTTCCTACTAACTCTGCTTGTTTATTAGCTGATAAAGGAGTGCACTTCATTGCATCTCTATCTTTAAGAATACGTTTATAATACTTTTCTGCATTCTTCACTTGATCAGCAATATGTGTTGAGCAATCTAAGTTAGCAGTTCCAGTATGCTTTCTTTTAAAATTCATCATGTCACCGGCAACCATGCCATTATAACAAACTTTTACATAAGCTCCAATAGCACATTGAAATCTTGTACTCTTGTCATATGAATTGGTCCAGGCAAACATCATACCTAGCTCAGTTTCATTAATAATACCATCATCAGTACTAGTGCTAGGATAAATATGATATATACCTTGAGCTATATTAGCATTCATATTTGCTCTATATATTTCTCTTTGAACGGTGAACCCACTCTTTCTGAGTAGGGTTAACGTATTGTCTATCACTTCTTTGTGTGAAACAACTGTATATGTCTTACCATGGTTAGGTAAGGCTGCATTTTCTAAATAAGATCTGGTGGTCTCTTGTGGTTTTGAATATCCCATAATATAAACTTTTGAGGTGTAAAGATAGTAAATTAATCTGACTCAGCAAATTAATCTTTAACAAATTGTCCATTAATCATCTTACCTGTACGTTTTGTAATTACATTGTAAGCACTTTCAAGACACTTTTCTAGACTAAGATTTTGCATCTTAGCTTGAATAATCAAAGTAACCATTATGTCACCCATAGCATCTATAATTTCATCACGGTCATCATTATTGATAGCTGTAATAAGTTCTGTTGTTTCTTCTAATGTTTTTAATGCTTGAGCCATTGGTGTGGCTTTATTGAGTATGCCTTTTTCATGTGCCCATACTTCTACTACTGCTTCTAATTCAAAATAATCCATAAAGGTGATATTTAAGTTTAATTTCTTCTCCTGATTTTATAAGTCTAATTGTTGAGATACGTAATGTATCTCCCATATCTATTAATTGTGCATTAGGTGTATCACTGTGATTAACAAATCCACCTAGAGGGGTTCTTATATAATTATGTTCATAATTTTTATTAAGTACATGAGTTATTCCTAAGTCTGTATTTTTTACAATTTGTTTTTTTGCAAATAGACCCAACCCATGTATTGGAGACTCTTTTATTGTAAGAGTTTCTGGTAATGGTTTATACATGTTTTATTGTTTTATTAAAAAGGCATTCCTGGCATAGCACCACCTGGAGGCATTGCTCCCATTTGATCTTCACCTGTTTTAATTAATGCACACTCAGTAGTTAAAATCATACCAGCAACAGAAGCGGCATTTTCTAATGCAATCCTAGTGACTTTCTTAGGGTCAATAATACCTGCTTTTAGCATATCTACATATTCATCAGTTTTAGCATTATAACCAAAACCGTCACTTCTTGATAATACACTTTCTAACTTTACATCAGCACTTACACCTGCGTTTTCACATATAGTTCTGAATGGTGATCTAAGAGCTCTAGCTACGATATCTACACCCGTGCTTTCATCATTAAAATTAGTTTCATAAATAAGTATTTTACTAGCTTTAAGCAATTCTACACCACCTCCAATAACAACACCTTCTTCAACAGCAGCTTTAGTTGCAGCAAGTGCATCATCA
>Ga0209192_10000378_pt1 | contig 46235 bp, 22 predicted proteins | sample ArcticOcean_MG_C_11_FD_187433 | JGI IMG/M metagenome (GOLD analysis project Ga0209192, IMG submission 187433) | Marine microbial communities from western Arctic Ocean - ArcticOcean_MG_CB2_154 (SPAdes) (version 2) | ecosystem: Environmental > Aquatic > Marine > Oceanic | place: Arctic Ocean... | reverse complement strand
GGTACTGATTCTTTTTTAAGTAATACACGTATACTAGACTTTATGGGTGATACTGCAGATAATTTTAATTTACTATCAAAAGAACTTAACAATTTGCCAGTAGCTATACCAGCTGCAATCGGTTTAGGAACTGCAGGTGCTCTTTCTCAACAGCAAGACGGTGGACAGCCCACACAACCTGAAACATGGCAAGATACAATTAACTATATTGATCAAGAAAAATTAAAAAGAGCAATTGCTCAGGCAGAAAGTTTAAATGGTAAACTTATGAAAAATCCTGACTCAACTGCTTCTGGATTGTATGGTCAACGTTTTTCAGAATTACAAAAGGGTAAATTATATGATGGCACAAGAGATGAGTTTATAGCTGATCTTGAAGCACAGAATAGGATGTTTGATGTTAGACTTAATGAAGGTTTTAAATCAAATAAGACTACACCTTTATTAAAGGATGCATATGATTTGATGAATGAGTATAAACCTCAGATTGAAAACTTTGATTTTTCTTATGAGGACATTATATCTTTATCTAATTTTTTAGGCAGACAAGGTACAAGAGAGTATTTAGGAAATGTAATTAGAGATGGTAAAACTTTACAAGATGTATATCCTAAGTTATATGGAGAGTCTGTTAAGCAAGCAAATAAAACACCTGAAGAATATTTAAATATAACAAGGGGGTATTATAAACAATATGCTGGTGAAATGGAAATGAGAGAAGTTGTTCAAGACAACACAAGAGTTGCTTCACCTATTTTTAGAGACTTACCTAATTTAGGATTTCAACCTCAAAGTCCATTGCAACAATTTTTAATTGATGCTGAGCCAGAATTAGATTTATTAAATATAAATGATAGAACAGTAGCCCAAGATAATACTGCTGTTGCTAGACGGTTTGTACCACCAATTAATATTGGGGATAGCAGAGCAATAGTTGATTATGACCAAGTTATAGGTGATATCCGTCAAGAAAATGATTTAGAAGAGTCATTATATGATAGTCCTGCATTGGTTGCAGAGTTTATTAGGAAATCAAATGAGTATGCATCAGGGTGGAAAGATATGACAGATGCATCTGATGCAGAAGTAAAAGATCTACAAAATGTTTTATTAGGTAAAGGTTATGGTATTGGACCAACAGGTGCTGATGGTGATTATGGAACAAAAACATTAGCAGCTCATAGAGCTATGGTAGATGATACAAATCTAAATCCATCATCAATATCAAGATATTATAATAAATTTAATTTAGATAATAAACAAGAAGTAATGGGTATTCAGAAAATTCTTGTTGATAAAGGATTTTTAGCTCCTACATTAATTGGTAAACAGTCAACTAGTATTGATGGTAAATTTGGTAATCAAACTAAAGATGCATTGGATGCATTTAATACAGAGAATGCTGAAGATGATCCTCAAGCTCTTGTTTTTGATTATATACCAAGTGCATTAGAAGAGCCTAGATGTGCGGCAGGTATGTGTCAGATATTAGAAGGAAACCAAGTTTTAACAGATGCACTGGGTGTTAAGTTTAAAGATGCTTGGGACATATTTGAAAATATGACTCAGTCTAAAAACAGTGATAGTATATTTAATATATATGATGATAAAGCATTTGATAATGTTAGTTCCGTAGAAGATTTAAAAAGAATTACAAAAAAAGTAAAAAGAAAAAAACAAACAACAGAGAGTGACTATAAAATTGGAGATATTGTAGGTTTGTACTGGGATGGTTCATCTCATCATAATGAAACATTAAGTTCAAAAACACATAATACTCATAGTGGTTTTGTGTCAGATATAGTTGATGGTGTACCTATTATAACTCATAATGTAAATGGTGATGTTAGACAACAACCTTATAATGAATTGGTAACAGCATGGATTAGAAGACCTAATGAAAACTTAGATATCAAATCTCAATATAATGTAGATGGTATTGAAGAAATGCAATTTGACTCAAGTGGAATTCAAAATTTAGCTTTTAGATATTCTGGAACTGATGTTAATGACAAAGTTGTATATGAGGGAGAAAGACTTGAGCAACTTGAAAATATATTTAAAAGAGTACAATTTAATGCTAATAAAATACCAAAAATATTAAATTCTTCTGTAGATAGTAAATGGTTAGAATCAACTGTAGTTGGTATAACTGGAGTTGAGACAGGAGTTGGAAAAACTGTTCCAAGAACTAAAAATGATTATGGTAGAGTTAGAAACTTGGTGTATGATGTTAAGGGTAAAAAAGATGAAGATATTTCATTGGGTATTGGTAAAACTAAATTTAATTCATTAGATAGTTTTGCAAAAGAATATTTTGACATAAAGTCTGTAGATGATTTAGCAGAAGACAATAAAGGTATTGATGCAGTTACATATATGATCACAAAAAATTATGAACTCTTTAAAGATTATTCTAAGACATATCCTCAATTAGGTTTAACAGAAACGGATATAAGAAATATGACTATATTATCATACAACCAAGGAGCCAGTAGATTATTAAAAACTGGACGTGTAGATGATAATAGAAGTGCACAAGAAGAAGTAGATGCTTTAAGAGAACTATATGATGCTACTTTACTGGACATTAGTTCAACTAACTATTCTCATATACCTGTAGTAGGTAATCAAGTATTTGAACTTGCTACAGCAATTGGACTTGAAAAGCCTAGTGACTCTTATATTAAAAAAGTAAATCAATATAGAGCAGATGTATTTCCAGAAACATTTGCTTCTGTTGAAGCAGCTGACAATGAATTTCAACCATCAACAATGGCACAAGGAGGAGAGTATGGCGTATATAATAATTATATGTCTGGGAAATATGATGGTACCAGTAGAGAAAAGGGTGCTATGGAATTATATGACAAATTAAATAGAAAGCATTATCAAGAAGCAAAACAAACAGGTATGAGTGTTCCTAATTACATTATGAGTCAACTTATAAAAGATTCTTAAACCCTAAAGATTAGTGAATCTCCTTAATTATTTGTATATTAATAATATAATATTATCAACGTGGATTTAAACAAAAAAAGTGTAAAACAACAAGGTGGTGCTATGATACCTCAACAACCAGGCATGCAACAACAGCCACAAGTTGATCCTCAAGTTATGCAAATAACTGAGGTATTTTCTCAATCTATGGGACAAGGTAAAGAACCACAAGAAATAGTAATGGGTTTAATGGAACAGCAGGTTGATCAAAACCTTATAGGCCAAGCTCTTATGACTATGGGATATGAGCAAGAAATGGTAGTGCAATTATTTAAACAAATTGCAGAATCACAAAGACCTCAATCACCAAGTCCACAAGAGATAACAAATAATCCACAACAGTTAGCTAGAGCAGAAGAAATGCAAAAAGAAGCTCCAGCTATGAATATGAATATTGATCCTATTGATATGGCTAAATCTGGTATAGAAATTAAACCAGAAAACAAAGGTAAGTTTACAGCATGGGCTAAATCACGTGGTATGAGTGTTAAGGAGGCTGCTAACAAGGTTATGGCAAATCCTAAGAGATACCCTCCATCTGTAGTAAAGATGGCTAATTTTGCAAAGAATGCAGCTGGATTTAAAAAACAACCCGGTGGTGCAGTAACAGAAGATCCATCAATGTATAGGACTATATCTCCAGAAAGAAAGATAGAGATGGAGGAAATAAGTAAACTTGATGCTCTTAATGAGTCAATGTATAGAACCCTAACTCCACAAAAACAATTTGAACAGGACTACATAAACTACACAGAAAAAAATGGTCCAATATCCGTCCAAGATTATAGTCAACTAACTGGTATGGATAGGTCAATGTATAGAACTATAACTCCTGAAAGACAACTTGAAGATGATATTATAAAAAAACAAGGTGGTGAATTTAAACCACACTTTATGTACAAAGGTGAAAGAAAGATAAGAGCTAAAGATATGGCTACCCACCTTAGACTAAAGAAAGCTGGTTATAATCATGAAGCTCCAAAGGCTCAAACTGGTGGAGAAGGTATGTATGATACACCTATGTCAGATAGAACACCGGGTGCATATGCACCAAAAATGTATACAGGTGGTAATGTTCCAATTGGTTTTAATCCAGATCCAAATGTACAAGCTGAATTAGAAAAGAAGTTTGGTGATAACCCTATGGCTAATCAACTTAATGATTTTTTAAAATTAACAGGGAACGGTAAACAAAATAAATTAATAGATCAAAAGGATAATGGTTATGTAGCACCAAACCCAATGTATTTTAATCCAGCAATGTTTGGAGATATGGATGTTAATGTTGCAGATATTATAAATACTACAGCTAGCGTTGGTAATGACTTGTTTGGACAAGAAGGATCAATTTCAAAATTTGGTAAAAACAGAACGGAAGATAAATTAAGAAAGCTTAGCAATTCAACTTATGATGTTAAAGCAGATTTATCTCCAGAAAATCAAGAAGCATTTCAAGATTATGTTACGCAATTTAAATATGAAAATCCTGAAAAAGATATATTAGGCAATCTTGTAGAGGAATCAGAAAAAATTGCAAGTGAAATTTCTACAGAAAACATTGATCTAAAAGATCCTCAAATATTAAAATTTCTTAAGATGTCTACTGAGAACATGTCTAAGAAAGGTCAAGAATTATATGATCAACTTAAACTTAAATTCTTTCCAGATGGTGCACCTGATGTAGAAGTTAAAGAGACTGAAGAAGTTACAGAAGAAGGTACTACTAATGTTAAATATGGAGGTTCTCCTTTTTTACCAAAGGCACAATTTAATATTCCAGATGGTTTGTTTGGTTCACAAGAAGATGATTTTGATATGACAGGAGGTGGATTTAACCCTGCCACATTTGATTTGGAAGACTTTATGAAAAGAGCTCAACAAACTAATTATATGGAAGATACTGAATTAGTAGATAGAGCGGCTATTGATGCAGGTACATATGGTAATAGAACACAGGACCCAACACAATCATCTGCACCACTAGATGCTGAATATGATAGAGATGGAGATGGAATACCAGATATGATAGACATTGATGGTGGTAATGGAACAGGTGAAGGATTTCCAGGTACAGCAGGAAGTCCATCTGCAGATGAATTAAGAAGTAGGATAAATAAACCTACAGTAAAAAGAAATAGAAATCCTTTGGCTGCAGCAGAAAATATGTTTAACACTGCAGGTGCTCAGCTTTTTGGTGATGTATCTAATGGTATTTATCAAGGTACTAGAATAGCAAATGATATAGGTGATGCTAAAAGAGCAAGACAAGCTCAGTATGATTTAAAAACTGTAGATACCATAGCTGATAATACATATGGTGTTATGACAGATATGAATTTTAAACGTGGTAAAGGTGAGTTAGTAAATCCAGGTGGTTTTGGTAGTGAAGGTGATAGAACTACTGGACTATACATGGATACAGCTAAAGAAGGTGGAGGTGTAAATAATGCAGGATTTAAAGCATTACCCCCAGCAGTACAACAAAAAATATTAAAATCCTTACAGGTTGGAGGAGGTACAGGAGGCACAGCAGCTATTGATACAGCTGCAATTCTAAAAGGTTTACCATATGATTTTATGTCTACAAGTATGGGCAAGCAGCTTTTAAATGTACAACCAAATACAGCAACTGATATTATGGATGTATATTCAAAAGCTCAAAACATTAGTAGCTTAAGTGATGGTCTTGATTTCTTTACATCTGTAAGTAAAAAGGACATTGGAAAAGTAATGAATGAGTCAGGTATAGATAAATACACTGTTAGAGATTATGTGAAAAACCAAGATTTTTATAATGATGCTAGTTGGGCAACCCAACAAGCTATAAAACTAGCAATGAAAACTAAAGGTTTAAAACAAGGTGGGGAAACAGTAAACGTAGATTCAAGAATGTTGGCAAAATTAATTGCAGCCGGAGCTGATATAGAAAAATTATAATTATGGCAAAAATTAAAATAAATAAATTACCTGAAGGTTTTAGTATCCGCAACGGAGAAGTTGTTGAAGATACAAAGTCCATGCAAGAAGGTGGTATGACAACGGGTGATCAAGCTGATTATGGCTTAGTTACAACTCCACAGGCATATTATGGTGATACTAATTTTAACAATTCAAGAGACGAATCTGTTAGATATAGTTTATCAAGTGTACCTAGAGAAGATGCTAATTTAGAAGCAGAAGGTGGAGAAACAGTATTAACTGATTTAAATGATGATGGTACTTTTGGTTTATATGACATTGTAGGACCAAGACATGGTAGCGGTGGTGTACCAATGTTTTTACCTGAGCAATCTTTTGTTTTTTCTGACACACGTAAATTAAAATTATCAAAAGATGAAATGTCAGAATTTGGTATGGGTGGAAGTAGAAAAACGCCAGCTAAAGTTTCTAAGAAATTTGGTTTGCAAGATTACTATGGGGAATTAAACTCACAGTATTCTGATGATATATCTGCCACTAGTGCAGAATTAATGTTAAAGAAAAATATGAATGATCTTTCTAGATTAGCATTTATGCAAGAAGCAAAGAAAGAATTTTCTGATGGTGTACCATTAGCATCTCATCCATATTTAGTTTCTATAGGAGAGGACCCAATAGAGTTTACAGCTAAGATAGAAGAAATATCTAGAAAAGAAGCAGAAGCAAAAGCATTACAAGCTTTGCCACTAGAGCAACAGCAACAGTTAATGATGATGCAGCAAATGATGGCTCAACAAGAACAGCAACAGGGTATGCAACAACAAGGTATGCAACAACAAGGTATGCCTGCGCCAATGGATGCATTTATGCCTCCAGCAGGTGAACCAGGTTTAGCTATGGAAAATAATGCTATGTTAGGTAATGCAATGTTTGGTAGTGAGCTTGGTGACTTTTTAAACAAAGCACAAGCTGGTACAGAAACTAAAAAAGAAGAAGAACCATTTGTAGGTCCTATACAAGAAGATGTATCTGATTCATCTATTCCAGTAACTAAGAAAGAAACTGATAAAGTTGAGGATAATAAAAATCCATTTAAAGCAGGTACTGCGGATGCTATAGAGTATGATCAAAATATTAAAGATGGTTATAGTCCTGTTGTAGTAAAAAACAAGAGTGGTAAAAGTATACTTAGGTTTATTAAACCTGCGTCAGATGAAAGAAAAGATACAAGACAAAATAGAACTAAAGGAGACATTTCTGAAGGTGATGTAGTAGGTACTGGTAATAGGACAGATGTATATACAGATGAGGTACAGGAACAACAAAGGATAACAGACGCATCTGGAATAGCATCTTTTATACCTGGTATGTATGATGGAGCAAAACTACCTGATAAACAGCTTGGAGCTGATGAATTTGGCTATGGTTCATCATTATTTTCTAGTGAAGAAGCAGAAGAAGATTTCATGTATAGAAATCAATCTATTGTTGATGAATTAGGACCTGAGTGGAAGTACAATTATCCAAGAGCTGATAAAGCAGGTTATGATAAAAACTGGAGTAGTTTCCAAAATAAATATGAGGAGAAAAGAAGAGATTACTTTAAAAAGAAAGGTCTTCCATATATACCATATTTCTTTAATGATGAATCTTTAAAGCAAGCTTTTGCTGATAGTCCAGAAACCTATGATGCAGATGGTGATGGTAAAATAGATGCGAAATGGACAAAAAGAAAGTTTGATGGAATGAGAGGTGGTTATACTGCCAATGCTCCAGGTTTTGATATTGACTATAGTCCGGAAGATATAAGAGAGATGTCATTACCAGAAGGAACACCAACAATAAAAACACCTGGTGTACAAGAGTATGATGGTTACCCAGCACAATGGTGGGCTCAAGACATTAATAATCTTAATACTGTAGGGGCTATAAAAGATACTTTACGTTTACCATATGCTCCTGAACTAGAGGATCAAAGAATTGATTATGTACTTGATGATTATACAGGAAGAGTAAATGCTAATACATCAGCATTAAATACTATGGCAGGTGCATTAGGTGCATATGGACCACAAGCTATTTCAAGAAGTGATGTATTTGGAAAAACATTAGATGCTAATGCTAAAGCAATTAATCAAGTAAATAGCAATAATGTTAGAACAATGAATCAAGTTGCTACAATGCAACCTCAGTTAAACATGAAAGTTGATATGGCTAACAATGCTACTAATAAGCAATTGTATGATGACACAATAACAGCACTTCAACAAAAAGATAACTTTACTAACTGGAGAACAGGTAAGTACAATGAATTATTTAATGCTGGATTAACTAATTTAGCTAATACATTTAACTTAAATACAATTAATCCTAATATGAATGTCAATCCAAATCAATTTGGTATGATTGAATTTACTGAAGATGGTAGAAAATTGTATAAAGATGGAGATACTGATATAGCATATCAAAGAGCACAACAATTTCAAAGAGCTCAGGAGTTGATTGGAGAAGATAGTAGTGGTGTACAAAGACCTGTAACAAAAGATTATTTAGAATTTTTGTATCCTGGCAGTGGAACAACAAAAACAAGTAGACCCAACCAAACTAGAGGACAATATGATTTGCAAAATAATGGTTTGCCACCTGGCTATCAACAACCAATTGCACAATCAAAAATGGGTAGTGAAAAGAAAAAAGACAAAACCAGTTTATCAAAGTGGGCAGTGCCGTTTTACACAGGTAAGATAGGTATGTAAACCTAAAGGGTTTATACAAAACACTTTGTAAACTTATATAATTATATTAATTTTACATTATGGCAACATACATAAAAGGAGCAGATACATATTTACCGGATATTAAGCCGTTCACACCGGATTATAAATTCTTGTCTGCAGTTTTGGAGACAAGACAAGATAAGTATGATACTAATTTTAAGGCTACCAATGACTTATATAACAAGGTAGTCTATGCTGATTTGTCTAGGAATGATACTAAAGAAAGAAGAGATCAGTACGCAGAACAAATAGCACCACAGATAGAAAAAATATCTGGTATGGATTTATCATTAGCTCAAAATGTTAATGCAGCTAAGGATGTCTTTGCACCATTTTATGAAGATGATATAACTGTAAAAGATGTTGTATATACATCTAGGTATAGAGAAGAAATGAAGACAGCAAATCTATTGCTTAATTCACCAGATAGAACTGTCCAAGCAAAATACTGGAAGACTGGTGAGAGAGCAATGCAATATCAAATGGATGCATTTATAAATGCAGATCCTGATAAAGCATTACAAATGGGTTTACCTAAATATGTACCGGATGCAAATTTGTTTGAGATGAGTCAACAGATGTTGGAAAACATGGATCCCCCTTTAAAGATGAAGAGAGATAGGTTTGCCAAAAAAGCTAATCCAAAGTTTAATCCTAATAAACCTGTATCAGAAACTAATCAAAGAGAGATTGCAAATTCTGATTGGATTATTACAGAACAAAATGGTGCTCAAGTAACTGGTGCTGCATTACAGCAGATCAGAAATAGACTTATGGAAGCTCCAAGAGTACAAGCTGCATATCAAACAGAAGCATATGTTAAAGGTATGGATTGGGCAACGCAAGCTGTGCAAGAAGGTAGAGCTGCTAACATAGAACAAGGACAAGAACTTTGGGCTTCTGAAACAATAAGAAGGCTTGATACAATTAATGGTTTAAGAATGGCTCAAGACATGCAGGCTTTATCTAAAGCAGAAAAAGCAAATGTCTCATGGGCAAATTATAAAGGTGCTAATGGTATTATAGAAGGGTCACAACTTGATCAAGCTAATACAGAACAACTTTCAAGAACTGAACAATTTAAAGCAGCTTTAGAAGCTAAAAAAAGAATCAGAGAAGAAGCAGCATTACCTAGTAAGACGCTTGGTAATACTTTGAATAAAGCATATAGTATGCTAATGCAGAATAATATCATGGATGACATGAGAGAGTCTGCACAAGCATGGAGCGCTAGAGATTATGAGTATGAAATGCGTGAGAACAAGTATGCTCTTCAAGACAAACAATTTAAAATGGACATGTCCAAGATTAGAGCTAATGCAAAAAATGCTCTTAATCTAGAAGGTGTTAAACAAAAGAATAGAGTTGATCTTGAAGTGTTAAAAACTCAATTAGAAGGATCTAGATCAAATAGCCCACTTGGGGATGCTGTGTCAACTGGTTATACTACCCTTGGGGATGGAAATACAATTGATTTAGCAACTAATAAAAAAAATAAGATTACTCAAAATCCTGATATGATTCAAAGAACCAAGGATCAGTTTACTGAAGCAGATGGTAAACTAGCAGGAACTCAGGTTAATGATATTGTTAATATGATGTCATTAATGAATCCTAGGGGTGACAACTCAAGCCAAGATCAAACATATGGTATTCAAGTAACTGGAGAGAATGGTGAGTTAAAAGAATTTAGAGGGTCAATAGAACAGATAAAAACAAAACTATTAGAGCAATCTACAGATGAGGAAGGTGTTTCTACAGGTTATAAGAATAGAGATTTAATAGCTAAGATATATTCTGATAAGAATACTGAGTTTACTAACACAAGACAACAAGCATTAGATAATCCAAATATGGTATTATCAAGAGACCAAAGAACTTCTTATGATCAGCTCTATGAAAAGATGAATGGTATAAATGGTACTAACACTCAAGTAAAAGGTGTAGAGCAATTTGTACAAACAGCATATAATAAATTTGAGGAAGCTAATACTGTTACAACTGCTAGTGTAAAAAAAGAAGAGAAGCATGTTAGAAACTTAATGGACAATGGTAATTTCCCAAATATTTTTAAAGATGGTATACCTTTAAATAAAGAAGAATACATTAACATGGTAAAGGAAGGTATCAAAGATGGTACAATTACTAATGTTAATTTAGATTGGAAAGTAGATACTGGAACTAATAATAAAGATTATATGATTCAAGCTACAGAGACAGTAATGACTGAATACACTGGAACCACAATATACTTAAAAAATCCAGACGGCTCTAAGAAAATGGTTCTTGATGATAAAGCAGTTGATGATGAAGCAGGAATGGTTTATGACGCACTTAAAAAAGGATTAAACAAAAGACTTACTGGTCAACAAGATTCTAATGTTAATTCAGGAGATTTTAATTCTGCTAGATATGGAATCAACGGGAGCTTTACAGATGTAGTCAGTAATCCTACGTACAACTATTCTATTAATCCTTTAGTAAACAATCCTGACAATGAGCAGGAAATGGCTAATATGATTAATCAAGTTAAATCTTTACAATCTAACAACACACCTTATGGATTAGGAGTTGGAAGATTAAATAAAGATTCAGAGTTGTTAAGCAAAAATGCTTTAGCATCAAAGGTTTATAATTTATGGTTAGAAGATTTAAATACTTGGATTAATAATCCTAAAAGATCTAACACAGATGCAATAGCACCTATTGGTGTTTTAGCATATATGCCAGTCTATGATAAAGCAAATGTAGGAGATAAAACTCATGCGGGTTATGAACTTAAGTTTAGTTCAGAGTGGCTTGCATCAAAAGTTAAAGGGCCAAAAGGTGCAGAGTATGGTGCATTAACTAAAGATGATTTAAAACAATTAAAAGGTGTAGGTGAAGATAATAATGATAGTGGTATATTTTTAGTTTTTGATCAGCAAGAAGATTTAAATGTTAAAGCAAAAAAGAATGATTATTATTCTTCAACAGAAATAGATATTCTTGGTGGTGATAATAGCACCTATCATGACTATACAGTACCTAATGATAATGGTATAACTAATACAGCTGACTATAGAGTTGTTAAAAATGGGACTGGAAATTACATGCTTGATTATTCAGTTAATTATTACAATCCTTATGATCCAAATGCTGAAAATTATAGTGAATATACAACTGACACAGGCACAGTTCAAATGGATTTTAGAAATGGTTTAATGGGGATTGATCAACAGATGGTAAAAATGCAAGCTCAGTATCAAGAAATTAGAAGAAATAACCAGGCCTTAAGAGAAAAAGATCAGGGTATTTACGGAAAAAAATAAATCATAAGTAAATGGAAAACGAATCAAAAACACCATTGCAAGAACTCAATCAAGCATCTTTAAGACCTGCCCCAAGTGTAATACCTGACGGGCAGTTCCGCTTTGAGCCTATTGAAGAGTTGTTTGAAACTCCAGAGGAAAAGTTTAATGATTATGCTATGAGTGGTGATTTAGCTGCTGATGATATATCAGGAGTTAATTTAGTGAAGTCTGATATAGATAAGTATGGTATTGGAGCTATGGCTAGTTTAGGTATAGCTGATCCTGGTACTGCTACTGATACATATAATCCAATAAAACAAAATAGACCTGATAATAATGAGAATACCTTTTCAATGACGAAGAGGTTACTAACTTTAGATGACACACCTGTGTCAGAGAAAAAGGTTGCCCCTGCATTTTCAGGCATGAGGCAAACTCAATTTATGAGGTATTACGAACATCCTGAATTTAATAACTTAGGATATTCTCCGTATGCAAATATGGAAAACTACTATAATGAAAACTCAACTATTTATGATGACATGACTAGGATGAGAGGAAACTGGTGGTCATTAGTTGGTACTGGTCTTGATTCTGTATATGGATCTATGTTTAGTGGAGGAGATTTTTTAGAACCTGATCTTGATTCTGCTACTGCATTTGAAGACAAGATGGGAATCATGAGTTCTACAAGAGGTGGTTTTGGAGGCTTTGTAAATAACCTAGCAGCTAACTCTGCTTACACGGGAGGTATACTTATTTCTATAGCAGCTGAAGAATTGATATTAGCTGGAGTAACTGCTTTGTCAGGAGGTACAGCAGCACCAGTTACTATTGCTAAGACAGGTGCAAATGTTGTTAAAGGAGCTAAAGCAATTTTTAGCTTTACTAAAATGTTTGAAAAAACAAGAAAGATATTATCAAAAGCTAAAGAAATTGAAACTGCTAGAGATTTTTGGGTTGCCGCTAATGGTGGTAGAAAGATGGTTGCTGGTGCATTAAAAAAAGGATTTACCCCAAACACTTATAAAGCATTTAAAGAAATAAAGACGGCAAAAAATGCAGGTCAAAATATGTCTAACCTTGCCAAAATGAATTTAAAGTTTGGTGGATTTTATAGAGATATGAGAGCTGTTAATTTAGCTGCGTCAGAGGCTAAGCTTGAAGCAGGTATGGCATACAACCAAGTCTTGAAAAATGGTATGAATAATTATTCTGCTGCTAATGGAGGCAAGAGTGTTGATGAATATGAAATGTCAAGAATTAGTAATGCGGCTAATCAAGCAGCATTTAAAACTATGATTGCTAATGCTCCTTTAATATATGCAAGCAACTGGCTTGTTCTTGGTAATGCATTAGGTGGATTTCAAAGAGGTGTTCAAAATACATTGGGTTCTGCTTTTGGAAAAGGCATTACTAAAAATGTAATTAATACAGCAGGTAAAAAAGTTGTTGATGCTGCGGGTAAAGTAATTAAAAATCCTTTTAAATATTTAGGAGGAAAAGAAGCAGGGTTCTTAGGACTCAAAAGATTAGGTGCAAAAATTAAAGCTGCTGGTGGTTGGAAAAGTGTGGCTGGTAGTGGTAGTATAGTTATGTTAGATTACTTTGCTGCAAATGTTGCAGAAGGTATACAAGAAGTTTCTCAAGAAGCAATTTCTGCAGCAACTGTTGGATACTATACAGAAATACTACAGAACCCAGCACAAGGTGGAGTTGCTTTGCAAAATCAAATGATACTATCAGCAATGGGAGATCAGTTTTCTTCTGAAGGTGCTGGTGTATTTATGTCTGGTTTTTTAATGGGTGGTCTTGTACAACCTGTTCAATCAGTTTTTATGCAAGGTGTACCTTCTGTATATAAGTATGGATTACAGGAAGCAGGTATAGGTCTAGCCACAAAGAAACAAAAGGAAACCTATGCTGAGTTTAGAGAAGCAAAGGACAAGATGATAGAGAGAATTGTTGACTCCTATAATGAATCTTGGAATAGTCAGGCTATAGATCCTTCTGAACTTTTTGATGTAAAGAGATTAAACTTCATGGTTCAGAAAGAGATGGCTGAAAAAATGAAAGATAGTACTTACAGACAAGATTTCTTTGGATTTAAAGATGCAGCAGATAACGCTAAGTTTCAGCAGTTCTATACTATGTTTGAAACTAATGGTACACAAAACTTTAGAAATCAACTACAAGGATTTTTAGAAATGTCTGATACTGAAATGATTGAGGCCTTTCCTGGAGTATCTAAGAAAGATCAAAAAGATGGTAAGTTAAGACAACGTATAAATGACACTATTATCCAGATGGATAAAATGGAGGAGAATTATAATAAACTTAAAGATAAATTTATTAATCCATTTGATGAAACAAAATATAACCGCAAGACACAAGAGAAAGAATACATTAATGAGTTAGTAAATAGAGCAGGGTATGATCATGCACGTTATTTATATATGTTTACTAATCAAGGATTCATGTCTGCTGTAGAAAGAGCAGATGGAATATACAGTAAACTTCAAGCAGAACCATTATTTCAAAAAATGGCTGCTAGTGATATTACTACTTTGCTTGACCCAGCATCAATAGAAAGAGAGATAATTATTCTTGAACAAGAAATTGAAGCCTTTGAAGGAACCCCAGAAGGAGCAGCAACAGCAGCATCACCTAAAAAGGAAAAAATAAATAGACTTAAAGCTATTCAAAAGATTGTTAATGATCCTAAAAATAGATTTAAGAACGGAACATTTAAAAGAAACAAGGCACTTAAAGACAGTTTAAGGTCAGAGTTTAAAAACTATGTAAGATTCCTAGCAAAGAATGAAGGTTCTTTTATTAATGAAGATAATATTGATTCTGCATTAACTGATATTGTAGACTACTATGCTTTAAACAATAGAGCTAAGGTGTATGATAAGGCAATAGAGTTCATGAATAACCCTGAGAAATTTGCTGAAATGGTAGCTAGATCTCAAGCTCTATCTAAAAATAGATTAGACGGCAGAATTAAAGAAACAAAAGCTGCATTAGAAAAATACACAGATATTATTTTAGCAAATCAATTAGTAAATGATTTAAGTAAAGATCCAATTGGAGCTTATGCTGATGAAGGGCAAATGGCATTGTTTTTACAAACAGGAGATTCACGCTTTTTGATAAACTTCTATGATGAAAATGGAGAGATAATTGAAGGTGTTCATGATGTTAAGTATAAAATGATACAAAGACTTATTGAGGTATATAACTCTACTAGGTCTGATCAAACAACTGAAAAGGATTTAACAGAAGATCAAAAAGAAGATGCTAAAGTTAATGATGTAGAAAATCAAAAGTCTGATATTGAAATGATGCTTGAGAATGCAGGTATTGAATTATCTGTTGATACAATAACTATAAGCCCATATCTAGATGAGGTCTTAAGAAACGCATATAGAAAGTATAAAGCAAGAATGGCAGCTTCTGGTAAGCCCAGCTTATCTGCACAAGAATGGAAAAGTACTGCTGAGGCATTAGATTTAAAAAATGTTTTTAATGCTATTAAACAAGTATGGGCAGCTGGTGCAATGACACAAAACCCTGCTGGAGAAACTTTATTTGCAAGTCCTATAGAGCAATCACTTGTTGACTCTGATACAGGATTTAAAGAATTTTTATCTACACCTAGACAGCAACTGTTAGCAGAGAACCCATTAATTACTTCAATATTAAATCAATCAACTATTACACTAGATGATATATTTGAGCAACCAAACGTTGCTGATAATACAGAAGTAACTGGAAGAAAACCTCCTGTTGGTGAAGGTGTAGTTGCTGATCTGTATAAACGAGAAGTAAAAACATCAGGAGAAGAAACAATTATAATCTATGAGTTACTTGATAAAAAAGGAAATAAATTATCTCCTGAAATATTAGATTTTGTAGATGAACAATTTGATTCATTAAGAGGAACATTTAATGAGTCTCAGGCTACTGAAGCATATGAAGCTTTAAAAGCTATTGATTCACAAGCACCAGATTCAACACCGTTTGAGTTTGATGGTGTAGACGGTTTGTTTTATGGAATGACTATTTACAAAGGAAGTGAAAAGTATATTATAATTCAAAAGCCTAACAAATCAAAAACATTTGGTAAGAATCAAAAGCTTAGAGTAATTAAAGCATCTAATAATGTAGGACCAATATCTGAAAGAAAATTTGAGTACATAAAACAAGGTGAGTTTTCAAATGTATTTACTCAAGAAGAAATAACAATGGATGTATTGGATGACACTGTTAGTAAATTAGATGTCAACTCATTACTTAGTCCTTATGCACATGCAAATAGAGCAGATACAAAAGGTATGTCTGAAGATGCAATAGCATCAATGATGACATCACAAAATGCTGAAGGTAAGGAAAGATTAAAAATTATATTAAAGGAATTAACTACTGAGGAAAGAGAACAGTTAGAATTTGTTGTATATGCAAATCCTAACCCAACAACTGTAAATGATTATGTTATACGTAATATGTCAGGTGTTGAATATAAATCAGCCAATCCCCTTATAAAAAGATATTCTAGTGAATATGTTATTGGTATTAGAATAAACAATACAGTAACTCAAGATAGAATAAATGCAAAATTAATTGAACAGAAGGTTGATCCAAGTGATTCACCAGATGGGATTTTTGCATATATGAATAATGCTTCATTCTTAATTAAAGATCAATTGACAGGAGCTGATGTAGATCCTAGAACAATGAACTTAAGACAAGCTCAAAATGTAATGTATAGTGCGTTTGGAAAAACCATTACTACAGAAGAGCAGTTAAAAGAAATACAAAAAGCATTTATTCTAAATTCTATAATTACTACAACATTTAACAATCTTGGTGTAGATGGAGAGAAGCAATTCTTTGGTGTTAATGATCTACCTTTTAATATTGATTTAAATCAGAAAGGTGGTAGAACAGTATATAGCAATGGTAATCCTGTGTTTATAGAAGCTCTTGACTATCAATATGCTGATGAGAATAATAACTACTTTGTGTTTGATTTAAAGTATGACAAAGGAGCCGGTGGAAGAATATATAACTATAGTTCAACTGCAGAGGATAGTGTTGCTTTAGAAAAACAAATTCTCCTTCAATTAGAAAAGCAAGGTATTAATAAAGATACTATGCTAGCTGGTAAAGACAGATATTTAGCTGCAGTAAAATTACCTAATGGGCAGTATAGATTAGTTAATCTTAAAGCTGTATCATATACAAAACTAGAACGTGATGAACTTTTTGTTGAAGTAATTAACAAGTCCAAAGAGATTCAAAAGATTAAGGATGCTGCCGAAAGACAAGCTGCAGCATTTAAATATAATGAGGAACTGCAAGAAAAACTTTTCCTAAGTAGTGCACGAGGGAATCAAATTGAATTAAACATTGGTGAAGACGGTAGCATATACTTATCACTTGACAGAACTGTTGGAGAAGAAAATGAAAATATTGCTAATGAAGGAATTGGTACTGATGTAGTTAATTCAGATACAGATGCTGTTAAGATTATAGAAAGTTTATTTACTAAGTATAATAGTAATGAGGATGTAAATACTTATGATGCAAAAATAAGAGATAAGAATATAAGAAAGTCTTTTCCAACTGGAGCTCCTACTCAAGATATTATTGATAAGAGTACAACTGAGGTTGCTATACAGGTTGCAACGGACAATTCATTAGTACTTTCTGCTGAGGCAGATGCAATAAATGCACAGAGAGCTGTTGCATTTGCTAGCATTAAACCTAAAAATGAAGACAGAAAAGTTGAAGATGAGGCAGCTTTACCTGAGATAGCAGAAGAAGCTGAGGATAGTACTGCAGATATGTCAGATGATGAAATACAAAAAAGAGTTGATAATGACTTTAATAGTAATCCATTAGGCATTGAGCATATAATCAATAAGGAACTTAGAGGTGAAGAACTTAATGATGCAGAAAAGAAAATGATGAATAACCCTGTTATTGCTAACGGGGTAAACATACGTGTTAGTTTAGCAGGTGGTAGAGGAAGTCTAGTACCTGAAGGAAAAACAAAAGAAACCTCATTAGATAAAGAAAAAGCAAAACTAAAAGCACTTAGAGATAAATTAATAGAAGGTAAAAAAGGTGTAGATAAAATTGATGCTTTAGATAAAAGTCCTGAGTATCAAAAACAATTAGCATTAGTAAAGAAGCTTTCTAAAACAGCAAACAAATTAGTTGAAGCAACTACAGAAACAGAAAGAATAGAAGACTATAATGAATTTCTTGACTGGGCTAATGAATCATTACCATCTATAATTGGTATTGAAGATATTTTAACATTGGCTGATAACGGTATTAGCAAAGGCTACAAAAGAGTTGGTGCATTTGTATTAGATATCCATCAAGTAGCTGGAGGTGTCAGTGTAAACGGAACTGTTTATGTTGGGGCAAACAATCCATTTAAATATCATGAGGCTTTTCATGGTGTGTTTAGAATGTTACTTACACAAGAACAAATAGATAGATACAGAAAGTTTGCTAAAATAGAACTAAAAGCAAAGTATGGTTCTCAATATAAAACAGAGCTAGAAAAATTTAGAACTTCTGCTAAGCAATATGAAGACATGTCTGATCTTGAATTAGAAAATGAATTTGCAGAAGAATATATGGCAGATGAATTTGAAGCATTTAAGAAAGATCCTAGAAGTTCAAAAACCAATACAGAAATAAAATCATTTTTTACTAAGATAATAGAATGGATTAAAGGTGTGCTAGGTAAATACACATCTAATGAACTTCTAACATTATATGAAAATATTGATGCTGGTAAGTTTAAGAGTGCAACATTACAACAAAATGAATTTACTTCTTTAGCAGGAATAACTGTTGCTAATGCTTTAGTAAGACATGATGTAGTATCTAAAGATGAAGATGTATCAGGTTTCTTATATTTAGACTCTGATGTAGTAGATCCTTTAATTAGATCTATGGCTGGTATGTTTATAAGTAAGGTTAATAAAATAGAAGAAGCAACTTATAATCCTAATGATGTTTATAATGACTTGTCTAGAGACTTTAGAGTCTTATTAGATCCAGATGACCCAAGCAATAAAATCTTAGGGCCTGGTAAAGTTAAACAACTTCAAGAATTAGAAGATGCATTTACTAATTACCCGGAAGATATTAAGAAAGAAGTTTTTGGTTTAATTAATATTATATCAGATCAAGATTCACAAAATGAATTAAATTCAGAAATTGAAGAGGACGGAACAGGAGTAAGAAAAGCAGATGAATTTGATAAAGATGCATCTGAGATAGGTGGATTTAATTCATTGGCTCAGAAGGTGAGAGCATATATTGCTACAACAACAATGGTAGGTGTTGACTTTTTTGGTAAGACTGAATTAAAAGATGGTGTGCCTTTGATTGTACCTGTCAAATTTAATGAAGCATATAACGGATTATTAAAAGCTGTTTCAAACATAAGTGATCCTATAGTAATGCTAAGAAGGATGTATACATACTCAAGGTTAAATCCTAATATGTCCTCTGTAGTTGATAAGCTATTTAATGATGCAAACTTAGACCTTGATACCTTGGCTTCTGATACACCATTTATAAATGTATCTAATCCAAACCTATTACAATCAATGCTTAAAGGCTTTGAAAACTATAAGGTAGATTATTTATTTAATGAAAGAGATGGTGCAGGAAACATACTAATATACACCGCATCTGAAAGAGATGATATAAATGCTCAACTAGACGAATGGTCTCAAGCATATATATTTAAAAGAAAACAAATGAACCTTGATGCTTCAGGTAGCAGGATTGAGGATTTACTTGGTTTGGTTAAGAACATGGAGAATATACTTGGATCAAAAACCAAGAACAAATCAAACGAAGCAACTCAAAAACTTGCAGTAGAGCATTCAGAAAAATTATTTGAATTAACTGGGATAAGATTAAGTCCAATGTTTCTTAACTACAGTTACGTTAAAACATTTGACTACAGTAAACTAGATGCTGAGCAAAAGATATTATATAACTCATATTCTATAGAGCCAATATCAGAACAGTTCTTAGTGACTTTGTATGATCTTATGTATAAGGATTCTAATATATTTTCTAAGAAGTCTGATGGTATGGCTTCTAGACTTACCTATATCAGTTTAAGTAACGCTGCGCTTGATGAGTCTATTGGAGCATCTTCTTTCATTAATCCTAATGGAGATTTGGTTTATGGACATCAACTACCAACTTATCATTTAAAAGCGGTAGCACAATTAAACAACTCAAATATATTAGATAAATTTTCTGCTGATAAATATTTAGATAGAAATTATTTATTAAATAATGTAGCATTTCTAAATTTATCTGATCAAGGTAGAATTAAAGTAACTAGAATAGCAGGTAGTAAAATAAAATCTGTTGTTTCTACTGATCTAAACAATGATGCTCAAGAAGATATATTAAATACATCTTTGAATGATAGTAGATCTACACAAAGCTTTGGTGAGTTTACTCCTCAAGAGTTTGCTGTATCTTTAATTAATAATTACGTTGCTAACTTTAACAGAAGAAGTGGTAAGAATGATATGGTAGATGGTGTTGGACAAATACCTACAGCAACAGCACCTGTATTCTTACGAGTTATGGAAGCTGCTAATACAGGAGACTTAGTTAGTCTGCCTATAATTAAAGCAGTAACAATGAAAGGTGATAATGTTGAATTAACACCTCAACTTGTAAATGCATTTATAAATAGAATAGCATCAGAGTTTGAAAGAATAAACAGAGAAGCTATAGCCTTTGAGGAATTTGGAGATAACATTGCAGGTTATAATGATTCTATGCAAGGCAGAGCATTTAGTTTTGTAAACACAGGTTTGTTATTAGATCCTCTTACTCAGCAAACATTAGCTAATGTAGCTATCACAGCAGGTAAGGCTAAACAAGAAATGACATTTGAACAAGGAGTTAAGTTAGCATTGGGTATATCTACTTCAGGTATAAGAGCCGAAGTGGAAAATGGATTAAATGAAGCATTTGCAGGATTTGATGCAATGCTTAATAAACTTCAAGTAAAGAATAATTTATCTACTCAAGTTAGACAAGGGTTAACAATAGGTGAAGGGGTGGCTAGAACTATGGTTGATATAGCCGGTTCTCAGTTAAACTTAAATACTAATGAATCACATAACCTACAACAGATATTTTTTAATAACTGGATTAACGCAGCATCAATTAATGATCTTCTATTAGGAGATCAAGCAGTCTCTTTACAAAGTATGATTGATAAAGTTAAAAGAGCTAAGCTAAATAATTCTGCATATTATAGTGCATCTAGTTTACTTGTTGCACCTGAACTTGGAATTAATCATTCTAGTACAAACTTTGACATGTATGCTTTTGATGAGATCCAAGAGGTATCTTCTTTAACAGGAAATAATATTGATAGTGCAGATGCGCAAGCATACATAACAACTAAAGGTTCAAGGTATGCAACCTTTGCTTTTGGTAGACTAAGCCCATCTATGGCTGGCATGTATGATACATTAGATAGAGGAGAAGCACCAACGAGTGATGATGTTTTTGGTACTAATGAAAACCCAATTGGTTTTGCTAAAAAACAAGATTTAATAAACTCTAAGAAATATGTTTATATGGATGGTAAGACTGCCATCAAAATGTCTGTTACTGTTTTAACTAAAGAGTACACGTCTAATTATAATGCTGCATTGGGCAAGTGGGAAGCTAAACCTACAATGAAACAACTTCATTATTTGCGTGAGCAGATGGAAGCCAATGAAGATGCAAATAATAATTTTGCTATGGCGGCTCCATTATCTGCTGTAAAGATGATGAAGAGTAACATAAACAAATTGAATGATGACTCTAGTGGTTTTGACACAAGTCAAAATTTAACATCTACTAATTTAAGAACTGAGTATTTAGGTTTACAAGTTGTTCAACCATCTAATAAGATGGAGATAACTGACATGACTCAGATTAAAGATATAATTACATCTGAACAAGATGACCTTGTTGAAATTCCTGGAATGGGTTTAAATGAAAAGGGTCAGGTGATGAGAGTTGGAGATGTCAGAAGATTATATAATGAAGCTATATCAAAAAGGGTTACATTAAAATATAAAAACAAAAGGAATTTAATATTTACTTTTGACACTGCATTAGATGAATTTAAATTATCTAAAAAGAAAGGTGCTATAACTCCAAATCTTGCAGCATTTTTAAATTATGCACAGGGTTCTCTAAAAGCATCTGGCTCAGCATCAAACTTGTTAGAATTTTTTGGAACTGAAGGCGGAGAGCAAAAGTATAATCTTAACAATCCTTTTACAGCTAAAAAATATGAGCAATTGTTTCTTTCATATTTTAGTAAAGGAACACTAAGAGAGAAAATCCCTGGTACTTCTTTAGCTTTAGTATCATCATTTGGTACTAGATACTATAGAATGGTATATGAAGTTAAGAACGGTATACCTGTAAGATCAGAAATAATAAGACAGACACAATGGAAAGGTGGAGATGCGGTTGAAACTATGCCTGGTGATGGAGTATATCCAAATGGACAAGTTGTTATAGATGTATTGAGAACAGGTCTTATGGATTACACAGATCCTACTGATCCATCTACATCAACAGGTGAAAGGTATAGTGAGGTTGTTATGCCAGCTATGGATAAAAACGTAATGGATTTAATAGCCAACACTGATGCTAAAATACCTGATGCTATATCTAAAATGTTTGGTGTACGTATACCAACACAAGATAAACACTCAGCAGTAAATATGAAAGTTGTTGATTTTATGCCTGCATACTATGGTTCATCTGCTATATTTCCTAAAGAATTAGTTGAGGTATCAGGAGCAGATTTTGATATAGATAAGGTGTATGCTAAAATTAAAGAGTACTATTTAGATAGCAAAAATAACTTTGTTGCTTATGGTAAAGGAGATCCGTATACTGAATATGTGTTGAACATAAATAAACTAACTGCCAAAGAAGGTACTACGTATAATTCTGCAGCTAAATTATTTAATAATGATGAGATAGCAATTAGATTAGAGAATTCATTAACACCTTCAGAAATGAACAGACTGACTGATCCGGATGGTGCTAACAGATTTACTGAAGATTCTTTAAGAGCAGCATTAGTTCTAGGTCTTCCATCAACTAAAGCTAAGTTTGATGAGTATGTTAAGAAACATGGTACACCAAATGAAGCTATATTAAACAATGATATTTTAGATTACAATTATGCTCTTGCAGGTAACACAGGAATGACTGGAACTGAATTGAGCATGCAAGAAAACAAAAGTGATTTACCTATTGCATACCAAGCAGCAGATATAGAAGTATTAAAAACTGCGTATGATGAGCTTGTTAATAATGAGAATATACAACTGTTTAAAGACAGACAAGATTCACCTATAGATATAGATACATTGACGGGTATGATACAATCATTTGAGGCAAACAAGGGCTCTGCAATTGGAGCAGTTGTTTTACCAAATGCATATTTGAATTTACTTACTGAATACAAAATTGAATTATTTAAAGAAGTTAGAATAGGAAATAATAAATATCCTGGGTTTGGAGGTAAGTTAATAAACGGTGAGAGAAAGCAAGATATAATATCTTCTTTAGTTACAATGGAAACAGATAATGCTAAAGAAAGATTTATTGCCAAGTTGGGATTAAACAGACATGCTGTAGGTATGGCTGCTAATATGACATCATTAGGAATACCTTTAAAAACAACTCTTCTTTTATTGAACTCTGCAGAAGTAAGAGATCTATATGATCTTTCTATGAACAAAAAGGATAAGATGGATCCGGGGTTAGATGATTTATTAGAAAGAAGAATTGGTTCATTAGATGCTAATATAAAAGCTGAGGCAGATAGAACAGGTAAGAAAACTAAATTTGTTAGTGTAACTGATGAATTATTAGAAAGTGCTGTAGATAGTACAGCTGCACTGTCTGATAACCAAAGAATTCAAATCTTATTTTTATTTAATAGAATTAATAAAATAAAAAAATGGTCAGCAAAAATGAGACCTGCAGTTACTTTATCTCAAGGGTTACCTAAAGATGTTCCTACAATTAAGAAAAATATAAAAGATCTTCAAGATTTATTTGGGCCTTTTGCTCAAGCAGATGTGAGTGCTATTTTTAAAAGTAAAACTTGGCAGAGTAATAACCTTAAAATATTTTCTCAAATTTATCAAGAGCTATTACCAAACACTCTTTTAACAATGTCTCCAGAATTTGGTAAGATGTTAGATCCTGTATTAGAAAATTTAGATACTGATAGTAGTGGATTTACATTTGAGTCTCAAGCACAAGTAGAACAAGATTTGCTTTCCTATCTTACAATTAAAAGTTACCAGCATTTATTAAACAATAGTTCAAGTAACGCTGCACCCGTAACAAATAATTTAATTTATCCAGGGCCAATTAATACAACAGATTTATCTATTGTAAAAATGATTAGAGATGAAAAATTAAGAAGGTCAGAAAACAATGAAGAATCAAATTTCTTTTTAGATTCATTTGTTGGTACAGAATATGCAAATGACCAAGGGAATAATACAGGTTTAAATATAGCTACTTCAAATACATGGAGAAGATTGAATGCAGCAAATATGATTGACCTGCAAACATCTTTTGCTAAACTATACGGAGGGCTTGAAACAAGAGATTTAGCAGTATCCATTCTACATTACATGATGATAAAAGATGGATTACAATTAAAGTATGGTAGTTTAATGAAAGCAATGAGTCCTTTTGTTATTGAAAAGTATCTTAACAATGTAAATACAGTTGAGCTAGCATTAAAACAAGTTGTTCCTTATGAAAAAGCATTTGGTTTAAGTTATGAAGATTTGGCAAATGAATTTAAAGAAGGTTATTTACAATCTAATCCAGTAGGTCCATTGCTTAATAACTATGAAGTAGGTGACCTTAGAAATGGAACAGGTATATTAAACATAATTGAAGATTTTGATGCAGTCAAAAATGAATTTGTAATTATGGATGGTGCTTATGGAGAAGCTAAAACACCAAAAGATTATGTTAGGTTAGCTATACCAGGGAAAGTAGTTAGCTATAGATTATTTAAACTAGACAATTTAGATGAGAGAATAGCAACATATAAAGAAGTTCCATCAATGGGATCTAATCAACAGTTTGCAGCTGGTTTTGTTGGTGGACCAAGATTAACTTACAAACAAACAAGAAATACTAAAACTAATAATGATGTTGCAGGTGTTGCACCATCTGCACCAGCACAACAAACTAGTGAGTCAGCTGGTGCAAGTGTTGGTACTGATGCTAAAGCTACACAAGAAAAACAAGATGTGTTAAGAACTCCAGGAGCAATTGTTGAAGTCACAAACAAAAGTGTTGTTGTAAAAGAAGATCCTGATGCACCTGCAGTTAATATAGCTGACCCAGCAAAAGCACTAGAAGCCTTGTCTAAGTTAACTGCAAGTGGTACCTTTGACGAAGCAGCTAATGCCAATATTGAAAACAATTCTCAGCAGTTAGATGGTTTAACTGATGAACAACAAAGTGAAGTTGATGATTTGAAAGAAGATCTTAAAGAATCAGAAGAAGTTGCTGAAGCTGAAAAATTAGAAGATTGGTGGGAAGCTAATGTATCAGGTAATACAGAAGCAGAAAATAAAATGAAAGAGCAAGGTATGGCATCATTGGAAGACGCACTACTTATATATGGTGATTTATTTTCACAAACCACGTTGGGAGAACAAGAATTAATAGAAAGACTTAAATGTTTTTTATAATAAAAAAATAAGAGATGGCTAAATGTTATAATAGAAATGATGCTGCATATCTAGCATTAAAAGATATTTACAAAACTGATCTAAAAACTTCTCAGGTAATTAGTAATTGGCAAGAAGCAAATGATTCTGACATTTTTCCAAGTGCTGTACAGGCTAAGTCAATGGTTTCTGATCAAGAGATTGTTTTTAGTTTAAAGCAAAAAGAATTTGGTCAAGCAGTTTTAGATAATGTAAGACGTGAAAAAATAGGTAGTAGGCTAGCTGGTCAATTTTTAATTAATAACTCTAACCCTGAGACATTATTATATGATGAATCCTTTCTTGAAAATAATCTGAAAAGGTTCTATAGATATTTAGAAATAAATAATATAGATGAATCATCATTTAAAGTAACAAGAACAAATCAAAGCTATAAGATTGAACCAATCAATAGTGCATTTGGTAGAAGAGACATTTTAGAAAAGTCAAGATCATGGGATACTAATAGATCAAGAGCTGTAGTAATGCATCTTAAAAGAATGTTTCCACAGGTAAATGTAAAAATGTTATCTGTAGCAGAAGCTAGAATATTACATGAATCCCTACCGAAGTATAATAAAAAAAATGTTGGTTTTGACAACGTAAAATCTTTCTATTACAATGGCACTGCATATCTGATTAAAGGTAGAGTAACTGATGAAATAGCAATTGAAGAAATGTTGCATCCTTTTATAGATGCAATAAAAATGGAAAATGAAGAACTGTTTAATAATTTATTAGATGAAGCAGTAACTAACTTTCCTGAATTATCTGAGGAAATTAAAGATGCATACAATAATCAATCTAGAAACTTCAGTGAAACTGAAAGGGACTTAGAAATTGTAACGCAAGCTTTAGCCAGACACTTCAAAAAAGAATATGAGACAACTCCTACCAAAGGATTTTTAGATAGGATTGCTGAATTATTAGAGTGGTTTAAAAGTGTTATAGAAAATTTAAGCGAATACTTAACAGGTAAACAACTACCAGTATCAGCAATTAAAGCTACTACATCTATGAGTGATATAGCTAAGTTATTGAATACAGAAGGTATACAGTTTAAATTAGAGAAGAGAGTCAACGGTAATGTAAGGTATAACTTAACTAAACAAAAGGCTAAAGAATTAAAGGCTGCAAGAGGTGAAGCTAATGATGTACAAAAGCCAATATTAGATCAACTATATAATCTTGCTCAACTTGCAGATCAAGAAATACATCAATTTTCTGTATCTGAAAAGAATGCTGCAGCTGGTGATACACTTGTGGTTTTGAATGAAGAAGATCATGTATACTATAATCCTAATAAAACTAAAGATATATACACCTCAGCTACAACAGCTATTAAAGGAACATTACCTGAAGATAAACAAATAGCACATAAGATTAATTTGGATATTGGTAATGAAATAGATACTCTTTTAGAAGGTGTTATTGGTGGTCTATCATTTGATGCATCATTTAAAAATTTAACAACTGACAATGTATCCAAAGAAAAAGCAAAAGAAGTTTTTGATACGTTGGATACTATAATACAAAACTTTAAAGATCAAGGGTCTATTGTTTTATCACAAGTAGTATTGTTTGATGAAGCAACAAAGATAGCCGGTATGGCTGATATATTTATTATAGATGAATATGGGAGAGTGCAAATTCTAGATTTAAAAACAAGTAAGAACAATCTAGATGATGTAAATGATGATGGCATTAAAAAATATAAAGTTAAATATCCTTTAGCAGCTGATAGTAAACTTATACAATATGGTATCACAGAACTAAATACAGAAGCTCAACATAATTTACAAGTTGCTTTGTATAGAAGAATGATTGAGAACATGGGCTATGAGGTATCTTATCATGAATGGTCTATGGCAACTATTCACTTTAATGTTGGAATAGAAGGTTACGGGGTTGATCAGGTTTTTAACGGTGAAGTAAACTATGACAGAATATATGCACACCCTATCTCAACTCAATTAGATAAGGTAAACAAGTTAATACCCATATCCAAAAATTCTGCTAAACAAGAATCATTGTCCAAAAAGCAACGTGATGCTTATAATAAAATTTGGAATGGTAAAGATCAAACAACTGAAACCACAGAGCAAGATAAAACTGATGCAGAAAATTTTACTGAATATAATATTGCTGCTGGTTTACTAGAGGACTATATGGGTAAGCTTATTGCTAAAAGAGATCTAATCCCTTTAGTAAAGAATAGTATTTATATCCAGTCTACTCAGAAAAAAGAGATTGATCAAATTTCAAAAACTATAGCATACATTGCAATAGCCTTATCTGAAGATGCGGGTCAACAGTCTGTTGTTTTATCTGAGGTATTACAAGATGCTCTAGCACAAATAAAAGAGTTTAGATCTTTTATGGAAGATCCTAACAATATAACAAAGCCAGAATATTTATCATATGCATTACACTTTGAAAAATACCTAGAAACATTTAAAGGTCTTTATGAATTGACAGATCTGGTTGGGTTAAACAACACACAGAAAAATTTAATTTTATCTTTACAAACACAACTAAATGCATTAAGAGGATCCAAGGGAAGCAGAGGTATAGTTGATGATGCGTTATATGATTACGTACAAGAGCAAGTAAGAACAAAGTCTAGTAATAACTACGGAGGAGAAGGAAGTTATTTTACCAAAGAAGATTTAGACTTAGTAATGGAGTTTGCACAAGATATAGATGGTGTTGAATACCAAACTAGAGATATGGATACTTCAGGTGATGTAATGTTATCTGTTATGGCTAAAATAAGAAAAATACAAACTCAAAAACTTTTAGATAAGGTTGCTCAAAGAGAAGATATAATTAGAAAGCTTGCTCAAAAACTTGTCAAGCTTAATCCAGGAGTACCTTTAAATGAGCTCTATGACTTTATGTTAGAGTTTGTTGATGTTGACGGAGTTAAAACCTTTAGTGGTAATTATGTAACAGCAATAGGTAATAAATATAATATAAAGCAAGATCAACTAAGATCTGTATTGAGTGATAATGAGGGTACTTGGTATCAATATAGACCGGTATTTAATTTAGATGATGCAATGAAGACACCTCAAGGTAGAGCAGATTTAAAGTATAATCAAGACCTAGCAGATAAAAAAGCAACATACAGTCAGTTCTTTAGAGCAGAAGCAAAAGATGATGAAGGTAGGCTTATAGATGGTATGTATCACAAATATACACAGGAGTTTAAAGATGTAAGATCCAGATATGAAATGTGGAATTCTGGTGGTAGTACATCTGAGACAGGATACTGGAAAAGAAAAGCAGGTATTCCACAAGCTGATTGGATTACATACCGTGCTAGATACTATGATAGAATTCCTTATACAAAAGCCAATAGAGTTAACGGTGTAGCAGATGGAACTATTCAAATTAAAGAAAATAGTTTTGATGTTCCTAAAGTTGAGAATAGAGAAGTAGTATTAGAACCACGTAATGGTGATAGTATGTCAAATCCTAAGTACAATTCAATAATGGATCCTACTAAGACTGATGCGCTTTCTGTAGCACAAAGGGAGTTTTACAATATGTATGTTGATATGTATGAAAAGGATCTACTTAAAAAAATCCCAATTGGTGTAGCAGCAGACATGCTGGGTAGAGCTCCTTTAGTAATGAATAGATTACTTGATCAAGTAAGTAGAAAGGGTACTACATATAGTAAGCTCTATGCTAAAGCTGTAAGGTCTAAAGCATTTAATATGTTTAAGACAACTCAACAACAAAAAAATATACAAGTAGATAATCAAGGATATATAATAAATCAACTTCCAATTTACTATACAGGAAGGCCAAGAACAGATGAAGAAAGAGAAAGTGTTCAAAAAGATATTGATGTACTAAAAGAAAAGTACAAGAGTAATAAAATAACTAGAGACGAGTATAAAGATAAGGTTGCAATTCTTAATGGTAAAATGGCTAAGATAATGGCTACTCCAGCATTAGGTCAAATAGATACTGATATGGCATCTAGCTTATTAAAGTTTAGTGCTATGGCAGAAAACTTTGAAACAATGGGTCAAATAGATGATACTCTAAATGCTTTTGTAAAGGTAATAGAAAACAGAACTTATAGCCCTGCCCCAACAACAGGCCTAACTTTATTGAGTAGAGGAAAAGATAAGATTATAAGTAATGTTGGAACTAAAGCAAACCGAACAGAGCAGCAAAAAAATGTTGTAAGAAGAGCAAAGAAGTTTATGTCTATGATTCATTATGATAATGAATTAGTAACTAAAGGAGCTTTTGATAAAATAGCAGATGGTATAATTCAGTTTTCTTCCTTGTCTTATGTAGCATTTAATCCATTTGGTAACTTTAATAACTACTTAATAGGTAGATTAAATAACAACGTAGAATCTTTAGGAGGTAGATTTTATTCTAATAGTGCATTTAAAAGAGCAACTTGGGAATTTAATAAGAGAGCATTGCCAGCATTAGTTCAAAGAACAGCACATGGTGGTGCAGAAGATTTACTTGACGTAGTAACATTAGGAGTTATACCTGGCTTAGCTAAGGCAGATTATAATAAAAAACTACCTAACAATAAATATGAAGGCTTTGTAGATTCATATAGAATGATGGATAGTATGACAGACATACGTGAACAATCTTCAGCAACTGATGATGGAAAAAGTTGGTTCCAAAGAGCTACTGAATGGGGTTATATAATGCAAGATGCTGCTGAATATAATTCACAGACTAAAGTAGGAATGGCTATATTAATGGATTATATGATTGAAGATGATAATGGAAATTCATTGTCATTATTTGATGCTATGGATTTTGATACTAAGTCCCATAAAAATGTTATGAAAGAAGGTTATCATATCTTAGTTAAGAAAGATGGTACAAAGGTGGAATGGTCAGATGACATGAGGTATGAAATAAGAAATGAAATTAGAGAAGTTAACAAGCAAATTCATGGTAACTATGCTAAAGAAGATAGGATGGTTTTACAGTCTCATACTTTAGGAGCCCTTGCAGTTCAATTTAAAAAGTGGGTTGCTCCTGCAATTAGAGCAAGATACCAAAGAGAATACTTTGATCAAAACTTAGGTTGGATGGAAGGTAGGTATAAATCTGCTTTGAGTTTTATAAACTATGCAATGAGAGAAGTGTTTGTTAATCAAAACCTTCATTTTAAAACAATGGGTAAAGATTATATGGATGCCCAAGTAAACTATTACAGTAAAGAAAAATATGGTGTAGAAAGAAAATATGGTGAAGGTGGTAACATGGATCAAAGAGCAAAAAATAAATTGTTTGGCTTTTATAGATCTATGGGTGAACTAGGTATAATGTTTAGTGTGATGTTTGTATCAATGTTATTTGATAGAATTCTAAGAGGTGATGATGATGATAGTGATTTTGAAAAAAGACTTAAGAACTTAACAAGATATCAAGCAGATAGAGCTTATAAAGAATTAGTATTATTTATGCCTTCTTTTGCTGGTGCAAAACAAATTGATCAAATGGCAAACTCACCTATAGCCTCAGCTAGATCTGTAACAGAAATGTCTGAGTTTTTGGAAATGTTTATTGTTGGAAATGCTAGATACGGCTTATCAAAAGTAACTGGAAATGAAGAAGAGTTTTTATCAAACTCATCATATGTATACCAGAGAGGGGATAGAAAAGGTGAATTTAAAGTTCATAAAAACTTCAGGGATGTATTTCCAATAGTCTATTCAATTCAAAAATGGAAGTCATATATCAAAAATGCTGATTTCTATATCAAATAAAATATTAGTTTTTGCTTGTTAAATCAGAGAATTTGTGTGATATATACACCAAAAAAGTGTATATTATTATATAGGATACAAAGATAAGTGAGACTAATTATGAGAAACATATTGGCATTAGCAGTAGTAATAATCATAACATTCTCATCTTGTGGTACATATGATATATCTACAAGCTATAAAATTAAAAGTATTTTGACAATAACAGAAAAAGGTGACACTCTTGCGGTCCCTGTTAGAGACTTTAAGTTTAGAATACTTGATAATAGAATAAGAGAATTTATAAACCGTGATCCTTATAGATACAATTATAATCAAAATTGGCAACATAGAAATTGGAATCACTATAGTGTTCCAAATATTAATGTTAGAAGTACAAACAGTCCACCGGTAATATACCAAAGACCTATAACTGTACCAATAACTAAACCTGTTAGACCAGTTAAACCTGTTAAGCCTATCAGAATTGTTACTCCTGTGGGATTATCAAAAGAAAATAAAATTAACAATGACAACTAAACTCTTATTAGTGAGCATAACAGCATTCTGCACGTACTTGTGTACGTACTTTTTTGATTTATCAATGGAAAACATGGAACAATACCTGGCGGTTTGTTCAGTATTATGGTTAGATGGCATCTTTGGTGTTTGGGCAGGCTGTAAAAGAGAGGGCTTTAAAACATATAAAGCATTAAGAATTACCAGAAACACTTTTGCTTGGATAGCCATCCTGACAGTAATCCTTATGGTGGAGAAAGGCTTTACAGGTACTGGTTGGCTATCCGAAGTAGTTGTAGTACCCTTTATGATACTACAACTTATAAGTGCTCTTAAAAACGCTTCTATGGCCGGATTAATAAAAACAGAAGAGCTTAATAAAATCCTAGATAGAATTGACAATCATAAGGGATTAAGAAAATGAATTAACCTTCACAACTAGAACATTCTAATATATTTCTTGCAAAGTCTTGAGCTGAACTTTTACTAAATTGATAGTATAAAGTTTTAACTCCTTCCTCCCAAGCATACATATACAGTTTATTTATATCTTTAGCTGAGACAGATGGATCAATCATTAAATTCAATGACTGAGACTGGTCAATATACTTTTGTCTTTGTGCTGCTTGCAATACTAACTCTTTAGGGGATATCTCAACAAAAGACTTAAACACTCCTTTATTAGGAAAGTCTAAATGTTGTACACTTCCATCTTTCTTAAGTATAGATTGCCAAGTCTTAGGATTATTTAAACCATGCTTTTCCAATTGAGCTTCTAAGAAAGGATTCTTATATACTGTTTTAGATTTAGCAAGATCTTTAATAAAATAGTTAGACTTAATAGGCTCAATACCCATGCTCACAGCTCCATGAATGAACGAACTTGATTTAGTAGGTGCAATGGCCATTAAAGTTGTGTTAGCATAACCATCCCTAATAGAATTGTATCCGTGTTCTGTATGTAACTTTCTTGATGCTATTTCACTTCTGTCTTTAAGAGTTCTAAATATTTCACTGTTCAAACCTTTAGCTTGTAGTGAGTCAAATTCAATAAGCTTTGATTGAAATAATGAATGGTAACCCATAACACCTAGACCAACAGCTCTGTGATTTTTTGCAAAATTATAAGCTCTCTTCATACCGGGCATTGTTTCAGCCTTAATAATAAACTCATCCATTACAGCATTAAGAAAATACACATATGTTTCTACAGCATCTGTTTCTTTAATCTCATCCCAGTGTAACAGGTTGATAGATCCTAAGCAACAAACAAAGGAGTTATAACTATCTGTAGGTAATTGTATCTCAGAGCATAAATTTGATGCAGTGATCTCAAGACCTAATTCTTTATAAGGAGAATTGTTATTAGAGTTATCTTTAAACATTATGTATGGAAAACCAATCTCACTTCTGTTTTGAATAATCTTGGCCCATACTTTACGTTTGCTTTTGTCTCCTGCTTTCATCTCTTCCATCCAAACATCACCAACTGTGACACCATATTGAAGGTTCTGAATGGGATTACCATCTGTCCCAATATCTAAAAACTCTAAAATGTCAGCATGCTCTACAGGTAAGTACACTGCACATGCTCCACGTCTTGCTTCAGATTGTTTACATACATCTACTACAGTATCATATATCTTAGCATAATGAATTGGTCCATCTGCAAATCCACCGGTAGAAATAGGAGCACCTCTTTCTCTAATATTTCCTAAGTAAGCTGAAGTTCCACCTCCATACTTAGACATCATTCCAATTTCACGGCCAGCATTTAATATACTGTCCAAGTTGTCATCTACGTTAGATCCGTAACAACTGATAGGTAATCCTTTTGCTTTACCAAAGTTAATCCACACTGGAGTTGACAAAGAGTAATACCCTTTAGCCATGTAGTGTTCAAACTTTTCTGCAAATCCTTTTATATTCAAATACTTTTCTGCTTTAATAGCAATGTCTTTGATTCTTTGTTCAGGGGTTTCTGTTATATATCCCCTTGATAAAAAAGTACGGCTGTCTTCATTCAGCCAGTAATAGTTATTATATTCCATAATTAGTTGGTTTTAAAATAAGTCATCTTCTGTGATGCTTTTGCTTTTCTTGTTGTAATCTACACTCTTCTTGTAAAAGAAGTCTCCTTCTTTGGTTCCTAGTATTTCTATATCAAACCATTCAGTAGAGCTTATTAGTTCTGAGTCAACTTCAAAGATTGGTTTCATACCTATCTTTTCTAGTGAGTTGTTAAATCTGTTCTTAATAAAATGTTGTATTGTATTTTGTGGTAAAAAGCTAAGTTCACCTTGTTCAAAGATCCAGTCTAGTATACCACATTCAGCTCTATAAGCTTTTCTACATGCAGAATAAATTAAATCTTCAAATTCTTTGTCAAACCACTCAGGGTTTTCTTTCTTAATTATATTAATAAGTTCAGCTCCAAAGTTACCGTGGATATCTTCTTCTTTTGATGTTGCCTCTACAACATTAGATATACCTTTAAAGACGTTCTTTTCTTTATTAAAGCTCATCATTATTAAGAATTGACTAAACAAACTTACGTGCTCTATAAATAAAGAGAACAACAGAACAGACTTAGTGTACATCTTGTCATCTTTAGAACGTGTACCATTTAGGTACTTCTTTAAGTACTTAAGTCTACCTGCAATGGCAGGTACATCAATAACACTTTGAAATTCTTTTTCAAGTCCTAGTATTCTAAGTAACCTGGCGTAAGCATCTTTATGTCTTACTTCTGATTCAGCAAATGTCATCCCAACATCACCCACCTCAGTAATAGGCATTCTCTTATAAAGGTCTGCCCAAAAAGTTTTTACATTAACTTCTATTTGAGCAATGGCCAACATAGTCTTTTTAATAACATCTCTTTCTTCTTTTGATATAGTGACTTTAAAGTCTTGTATGTCTTCTGTAAAGTTAAATTCTGTATCAATCCAGTAGGAATGTCTTATGGCATCTTTATATGCTAATAGTTGTGGATATTCATAAGGTAGTATATTTACTCTGGGTTTGAAGATGTTTTTATTCATAAGGATATGTGTTAAGGATTAAAAAGCCACATTCTCTATTTAAAGAATGCGGCTACTAGATGTATTTAATTTACTAAATGTAACTGAGATATAAAAGAGAACTATCACTTTTTATATGCTATTATATTTATTTTAACTAAGTTAAAATTTGTATATTGTTATCAGCAAGCAACACAAAGATAAGATTTTAAAATCTTAATCAGTTGGTTAAGTGACACAAAATTTGTATATTATTCATATAGTACTTTTAAAAAACAAATTTATGTTTAAAAAAATTATACATGTTATTTGGACATATAGCCTGCAAGACTCTTGGAGAGCTATTTGGTCAAAGACTACAATAGATGAAAAAGCTGAAGCAACTTTACTAGAAATAGTAAAACGTTATAAGTTAACAGCAGATGAATTATCTGACGTAGGACGAGCAATTAAAGAAGTTGGTAATCAGTTAGGTCATGTACCTAAAGCTGTTGCAGGTAAGACAAGAAAAAGAAAACCTAAAAAAAAGGAACTAAAGTGATGAGACAAATTTGTTTATTTATTCAATGGATATCAAAAGGTAAAGTCTGTTTAGGACATTGCCGTCAAGGACTTTGTAACAAAACCAAAAGCAAAATATAATGGACAACTGGGCACTAGAAATAGCATTTCATTGGCCTCATGATAGACTAGCCCTAGGCTGGGAATTTATGAGACCAGATGGTGAATATGATTATACAACTGTAAAACTATATTTATTCTTTGTAACGTTTACATTGGATATTTAAAATTAAAATAAAATGGCAAAGAAAGGATTGTGTTTACCCAAAGGTAAAATATCAAGGCAAAAAAGTAAAATGCTTATGAGAACCGGTGGTGAATTAGAGGACATGATGCAAGGCTCTTACACAGAAAAAATGCGTAAGGGCGGTGATGCAGAAAGAATCACAACTAATAGCAAAGGAGAAAGTAAAAAACAAAAATATAAATTAGGTGGTTGGACCCACTCTGGTAAATAGCATATGAACATTTTAACTGACATATTAAGTTTAATTAGACAAGGCAAGTATTCTAAACTAGCTGAAAAGGATGACGTGCTTGTATTAGGTAAATGGAATGAACAACCGGATATGACTGGTGTTGCATCTCCTATACCTTATAAAGCAGTTAAATTAATTAAAATATCAGACTTTAAAGTTGAAGCTGCATCTTGTACTTATAAGAATGTACCTGATGTACCTGTAGGAGATACAGGATCTATATTTCAAAATAAAGTAGTTGATCCTGACACAGGTGAATGTACTGTTACTTTCCGTACATTAAAATCACTAAGTCCTAATTTAACTTTAGCTGAATCTGTAGATACTAATTATGTAGAAATTGATACTAGTGGTGAACCCAATCTAGCAGCTAATGTAGGAACAGGTACTGGTATATGGAAAAACAAAATAGGTGAGACACTTAATTTTAAGTCTTTAAAACCAGGAAATAATATATCATTTACTGAAGCAGCTGATGAAATAACTATTTCTAGTTCACAATCTTTGCCATATACATCTTTTGTACAATTATTATCTCAAGATGGTTCAGTACCACCCACAGGTCCTATTTTAGAAAACTCTGCAGGTATAACTATTAATTGGACATATAATACAACAGGGCAGTATGTAGCTACATATTCTACACCTTTAACAGATATAAATAAAGCAGCAGTAAGTTGTTCTCAAACTACAAAATCATCAAGCGGAGGTGTAATAGTAAGTGTTACTAGTAGCTTTGCAACAGGTTTTAACATAACAGCTATTAATACTAGCAATCAAGGAATTGATGGTCAACTTTTAGGAGCTGTATTAGAAATAAGAATTTACCCATAATATTATGCCAAACTTTATAACAAGATTATTTTCAAGCGGTGCAACTAAATTAGTTGAAGGAATAGGTGGTGTCTTAGATGAGCTTATTACATCTAAAGATGAAAAGCTTGCTGCTGAATTAAAAATAAAAGAGTTGATAGCCAAGCATGAAGTTGAAATGGAAACAGAAATAACTTCAAGGTGGGCCTCAGACATGAATTCAGATTCATGGCTCAGCAAAAATGTGAGACCTATGGTTCTTATATTCTTAGTTGTATCAACAGTAATATTAGTATTTATAGACGCTGGAGTTATAGAGTTTATAGTAGAAGACAAGTGGGTAGACTTATTACAACTAGTTTTAATAACAGTAATTGGTGCTTACTTTGGTGGAAGATCAATGGAAAAAGTAAATAATAACAAAAAAAACAGAAAAGATGAAAAATGAAAAATATGGAAAAGGTGGTACTATGAGTGACGGTGATGCGTTTGTACCAACAAGCAGAATGAAAATAGATGCATATGCTAAAAATGGCGGTCTTGTAGGATATATGGGTGGAGGAAACGTTACTGATGTTTATGATAACTTTGCTAATAAAAAAGATAGCCAGCTTGTAAGGGGTCATGGCGGAACATCAACAAAATATAAAAATAAATAATCATGGGTAAGAAAATATCATTCCCTATGCAGGGAGAAAACTATAAGAGAGCAACAACTAATGGGGTTTTTAATCCTACAACTATTCCACAAGCATTGCAAAGTGCCAAGAATAAAGCAGTTGTTGCAGCTAGAATAAAAACAGCTAAAAAAACAAATTTGAATCCACCACAAAAGTCTACTAGAGCAGCTGAGCCTGTTCAATCAGAAGCTTTTAAAAATGGATACCGTAATTAGATAAAATAAAAAACAATGGGCTCATTACTTCAAGATGTATTAGGATTATTTTCTAAGAAAAAATTCACACAACCTGTTCCTTACGTACCAAGTAAGGATGACTACTTTGTATTATCTACAAAAGCAGAAAGTTCATTAAATGTAATGGCTTACTTGCCAAAGGTAGAACAAACTTTAATCTCAGCTAAACAATTTGCTGATGCTATAGTAGCAGGTACTGATACTACATATGATTATAGTAGTGCAGGATTTAAAGGTGGTGTTAATTTGATACTTACTGGATCAGATGCTACTATAGATATAGTAAAGCTTTATGGTGGTACTAATATTAGTATAACTGATGATGGCTCTAATAATGTAACTATAAGTAGTACAGATCAATTTGTTGGAACTGTTACTAGTGTAGACGCTTCTATAGATGGAGACTCTTTAAGTATAGCTGGTGTACCTATTACAAGTGCTGGAACTATAGCTTTTAATTGGGAAGGAACTAATTTAGAGTATGTAGATGGTGAAGGTAATTTACAAGCTTTCCCAACAGTTGGAACTATGAGTTCTTGGCTTGTAGGTGGTGAAGGTGGTTTTTCAGTAACAGATGGAGAAAGTGTTTTATTTATAGGAGGAACAAAACTTACTTCTGTAAATAACAACGTTAGTCAATCAGTTACATTTAATCATGATGATACAACTAGAGTAGATACTAGTTCTGTTGTTACACCGGCATTTGGTGGTTCATTCACGGTTGTGGACACAATAATTCAAGATGCAACTGGACACCCTACAGCAGTAAATCTTAAAACAGTAACTTTACCAACACCAGCAGCTGCAAGTAATACAACTTATGTTCTTGGTGGAGCTGTATCTAATGTAGATGATTATTCTGTTTCTTTAACAGGTAGTGATGGTAGTTTAACCAAAACACTTTTAGAGGCAGGTTCAAACATTACTCTAACAGATTTAGGAACTCCTGGTGTAAGGATTGATGCGGTTGTTCCAGCATTCCCAACTCATGTAACATCTGTAAATAGTTTGTCTGGTGCACTCAATCTAGTTCAAGGTGCTAATATTACAATATTTGATGATGGAGTAAATAATATAACTATATCTGCGTCAGGTGGATCTGGTTCTGTTACTAGTGTTGGTTTATCAGCACCTTCAGCATTTACTGTTTCAGGATCACCTGTAACAGGTGCCGGTACTTTAACGTTTACAGGTGCAGGTACGGCAAGTCAATATATAGATGGTACAGGATCACTACAAACATTCCCTTCTGTAGGAACAGGAACTGTAACAAGTGTAGGGCTTGCTATGGATGGAAATGCAGTTAGTGTTAATGGTACGCCAGTAACATCCAGTGGTGTTTTAGATATATCTTGGATTGGATTAGCTAGTCAATATGTAAATGGAGAAGGTAATTTAGTTGCTTTCCCTGTTATCCCTTCTTCAGTACCAGTTATGTCATCTACTGTTACCGGAACAGGTAAACTATGGGATGATATAGTACAGACAGTAGGAGCTCAGCCAGTATCAACTACAATAGATAGAACATATGGTATTCAATTTAATTCAGATCAACAATTAGTTGTAAATGTACCATGGTCAACAGCCGGAGGTACTATGTCTAGTTGGACAATTGGTGATGGTACAGGTATTGAACCTGTAACAGACGGAGTAGAAGTTCAGTTTAGAGGTCTAGATAAGATAAGTACAAACGTAGCACTTACTGGAGGTGGTATACAATTAAATATTGATCATGATGATACAACAAGAACTGATACAACATCTACAGCATCTCCTATAGCCGGAGGTACTTTTACAGTAGTAGATAGTATTACACAAGATGCAACTGGTCACGTAGATGCAGTAAATGTTAAAACAATTACATTACCTGGCGCTGCATCTGTATCAACAATGACATCAACCGTTCTTGGTATTGGTAAATTATTTAGTGATGTTGTACAAGCGCAAGCAGCTGAACCAGTAAGTAATACTGAAAGGAAAACTTATGGTGTACAGTTTAATTCTAACAACCAGTTAGTTGTTAACGTGCCTTGGACATCTGGATCATATAATGGTTGGTTACTTGGTGGTGATTTAGGAACTTCTGAAGATATTGCAGATGGAAATACTGCAAAAATTGCAGGTGGTGTTGGTTTAACAACTACAGTAACTGCAACAGATACATTAACAGTTGACTTAGATAATACAGCTGTATCACCGGGTGCATATACTAATGCAGACATTACAGTAGATCAGCAAGGTAGAATTATTGCTGCTGCTAGTGGTGGTAGTATTGGTCTTCCTTATACTTCATATGTAGCTTTTTGGTCACATCCAAAAGGTTCTGCAATAGCAGTTACTATTCTTAGTAATGATACAGGTTGTCAATGGAATTGGGAGCTATCAGCTTCAGTAGCTGGGTTATATACAATAAGTCCTTCACAACCTGGAGATCCATTAACCCCTTGTACTAGTTCAGAAGGAAAAAATATTTGGGTAATGGCTAATGGACAAAGTACACCTGGAGAAGGTATTATTCCAGCAAACATATTTTTTAAAGATGTAGATAGTGGAAAAGCAGTTCTAAACTTCTTAGAAGAAGATTTTACAGGAAGTACTAAAGGTGTAGATAGAGGTAATATTGAAATCAGATTATATGATGTCAGATAAAATTAAAAACAAGACAAGATGAGTATATATATACAAGAGGTCCTAGGCCTACTAAAGAGGAATAAAAAGAAAAAGAAACTAGACAAAATGAGAGATCATTTTGAGTTTGGTAAGCTTTATCATAACAGCACACTGAATACAGGTGCGGTTTATAATCCTAAGATGGAACCTTTTGTAGTAAAATGGGGAGATCTTGTTTGTGAAGCAACAGAACACTTAACTAGAACAAAACCGGGAGAAGGAAATCTTGGTTTTGTTCCTGTATACACAACACCTGAAGGTTCTTGTGCATGGGATACTTTAATGGATTCTATTATAACACAAAATGCTATAGGTGATACTATAAATATAGCAGGAGATTTATATGTAGAAGGTACCATAACAACTCCTACTCTTACTGAAGACCGTATAGTTATAGTTGGGCCTGGTGGAGTATTAGAAGATGATGCTAACTTTACTATGGATGGTGTTACTTTTACTGCATTAGTAAATGTACAACATGGTAGTATTATGCTGTCAGGTGTTCCACCAACAACTACAACTCTTAACTCAAATATTATACTTAATGGACCTATTACAGATTCACAAGGGAATGTTGGTCAACTATCTCAAGTACTTGTAGGTTTAGCTGACGGAAGAGTAGTATGGTCTGATGATGATGTTGTTGAAGCTTTAACTTATGGAAGCTTATGGCAGGGTAATGTAAATAATCTTAAGCAAGAATTAGCTATAGGAACTGCAGATCAGATTCTTATTTCTGATGGAATAACTTTCTCTTGGGAAGATAATCCTGCAGCAATTGTAGGTGAAGTTTGTGATATATATAGAATACCATTATGGACACCTAATGCTAATACACTGGGTTGTTCTTTATTAATACAAGATGGTGATTCAGGTACTCCGGCTACTAAGATTACCAATGACGGTAAACTACAGCAAGCAAAAGAATTATATTTAGATACAGTAGCACAAGATGATACTCTTACAGAAGTATTAGTAAGAGACACAGGAAATGCTAATGAAGTTAAATTTAGAGATGTATCTACAATTGTACCTGCAGTAGGGTTTGATACTCTTCCTATGAGTCAAACAGCTAACTGGGATCAAGCATCAGGATACAGAAATGCATTTGTTTCTTTAGATGATACAAGTGTAGGATATAGAATTATACAAGGTATGACACCATTGGAAGATGGAATGACCGGTGTAGTTATAGCAGAAAATGGTAAAACAGGAACTCTTCTTGCTGATGGAGCAATAAGATTTGGTAACTGGGCTAATGGTTTAGCAAATGTAACTAATAGAGTTTCATGGAACGAACCAACATTATCACAGCTTGGATATAAAACTAGTGACTTACTATACGGTGAGTCAATCAAAATAAAATATCATTACTATGATGTGAATGCAGCAAACTCTATGTTATATTGGGAGTCATGCTGTAAACTTTATTCAAATAATACTTGCCCTGTAACATCAGGAGCATCATATGTTATAGATGAAGATACAAGTTTAACTAACACAATGGTTGTCATTGATGATGGTTACGGTGGATATGGAAATCTTTTTCAATTAGTGGGTGCACCACCTGCTAATGGAACATTCGTATTTGATACAGGTACTGGTTCATTTACTTTTACTCCAGATGCAAATTGGTTTGGTAGTACAAGTTTTCAGTTTACTGTTTTTGATGGTTACTGTACATCTAATGTATCTACTATACTAATAGTAGTAAATAATGTAGTTGATCCGCCATTGTGGACATCTACTGATCCTGTAACTGCAGGAACTTATCCTAATTTAACAGGTAATGATACATGGACATACTCATGGACTACTAATGATCCTGATACAGCATGTGCTGATTTAGATTATACAATAACAGTTGATGGAGTAGAAATATTTCCAGCAGCGGGATCAAGTTGGTTATCTTTTGTAGACAATAATGATTGTACAGGAACTTTATCCGGTACTTATCCAGCAGCAGGAGGAAATTTTGTAGTTCAAATGATTGTTGAAGATCAAGATGGTGGTGCAGACACACAAACATTTACAATTGGTGGTCTAGCAGTAACTAAAGATACTTACTTTGTTACTTGGCATGACACTTCAGGATCTATGAATTCTACAATTTTCCAAACAGCACAAATATCAAGTGTTCCTATTTTTTATGCACAATCAAGTGGACAAGGTACAGGTACAACTTCATTATTTATGGATCCTGCGCAAAATGCAACAGGTCTTGTTAGTATTCCAGCTGGAACTACTTCACGAAGTTATCTATTAGTTAGAGCAGGTATGTCTGTAACAGGAACTGGAATTCCAGCTAATACTATAGTTGGTACTGCTACCATTGGAAGTAATCAAATGGGTTTAGTAAATGCAACAACCGGTATTGGAGTAGTACAAACTACTAATCTGGGTAATGTAATTACATTTTCATTAACTGATGCAATGATACTTGCAGATTATCAAGATCCTAATAACTTAAGAAACCTATTACAAGATTTCTATGCTGTAGGTCTAACTTTAGCACAGGAAATTGCTGGAGGTATTACACCTAATCCAGTTACTAATGGTCAAGACATGTATAATTCTCATCTTTATTGGGGTCATTCTGGAGCAGAAAGACAGATTGATATGATGAACAATAGAGGTCAAGGTACAACAATAGGACCTGGTGGATATTTCCCAGATGCACAAAACTTAATGTTCTTGTGTTTTGCAGATGAATCTGATAATTATGGTCTTACCGGTACAGGTGCTGGGAGATGGGCAGATAGACAGAATTCTATGGTTACTAATATTCAAACGGATGTTAACTCAATTGTAAATTTTGTAAACACAGTTGAAACAGCATCAGGTAATAATTCAATATATAGATCTACTTTCTTCCAAGTAGCAGGAAGCACTCCATCATTAGTTCCACTAGTTGCTGATAATGGAAATGCAGGTACAGATGGAGGAGGTTTACTAGGGTATGGTATTAATGGTACGGAATTTACACCTCCTGCTGCAACATTTGCAGGATATAGTGCACCAAACTTTTTACAAACAGTAAATTGGTCACAAGTTGCACCTATACGTTTAAGATGGAGAAGTGGATTAAATAATAACCCACCAACTCCAGCTAGTTACTGGTATGGTCAAATTAGAACTGCATTAATCAATCATGGTTATACAGGCCTATAACTAAAAGGGCCCGGTTAATTCCGGGCCTATTTATTTTTTGTTATCTTCTATTTCCTTTTGTAGGCATGCAAGTGCACGCCAAGCAACTTTTGCTGTATGACGAATTCCGTCATCATCAACTGTTCCAGCATCAATAAGATGTCTAGCTAATGCATCAAGGTCATCATTAGATTTAGTGCGGTCCCAATGCAAAGGTTTATCAGGATGGTGTTGTTTGTTCCCCTGTAGTGATACACGAGCTATTTCCATAATAGCATCCGGGAAGTATCTTAATACACCAGTAAATACTGGGGTGTCTTTTCTTTTTTCAGCTTTGTCCATAAATAGCCATTCTTTTATACTCATGTGTTTTTCTTTTTTAGGAGTAGTAACTAAGGAGCCAGGACCCAAGATGTAAAAACTCAGGCCCTAGTTGGTTATCTCCTATTCATTTTATTCCTACTACTAATGTATAGAAAAAATATAGCTAATGCAATTACAACATATATCCTCACTAATCCAAGAATACATTTTCAATTAATTGTGCATCAGTTATATCTTCATCAACTTCAACAACTTTATTTACAGGATCAGAAATAACAATTACCTTTTCTGATAACGTTGTTTCTTTATTAAGTGTTGGTTTAGAACTACTTAAGCATTCTGCAACAATAAAGTCATGAAAGTTTTGACTGTCTTGAAGCCAGTAACGTGGATGTGCTTTCTTTAATGCATGTGTAACATGATTATAAAAGGTCCAACATGTGTCAGAAGAACTACCATAATGAAATGATGGTTTATCTAACTCAGACTTTATTATTGATGTTTGTTGAGAATCAATAAGTTCTTCTTGTATAAACATTCTACCAACTAACTCCGCCTGATCTTGTTCAGTAAGACTAATCAATTTCATAGCATCCTTATCTTTAATGATACGCTTATAATACTTTTCAGCATTTTTAACTTGATCAGCTATATTCATAGAACAATCTAGATTAGCTGTACCAGTGTGCTTTCTTTTAAAGTTCATCATATCCCCGGCAACCATACCGTTGTAACAAACTCTAACATAAGCACCAATAGCACACTGAAACTTAACAAGTTTGTTGTATGAATTAGTCCAAGCAAACATCATCCCTAATTCAGTTTCATTGATGATTTCATCATCAACACTTCTACTAGGATATATATGATATATACCTTGTGCAATAGTAGCATTAGTATTTGCTCTATATATTTCTCTTTGAACGGTGAACCCACTCTTCCTGAGTAGGGTTAACGTATTGTCTATCACCTCTTTATGTGTGACAACTGTATAACTCTTACCATGATTAGGTAAGGGTGCATTTTCTAAATATGACTTAGTAGTCACTGTTGGTTTTTTATGTCCCATAATATTAAACTTTTAAGGTGTAAATATAATAAATTAATCTGACACAGCAAAATTAAAGTAAAGTTTTGAGCAAAGTACCTATTTTAAGTACAAACCTTACTTTCATCCTACATATATCCGACATTATGGTGATTAAGATCACTTATGGTTATAACTATAAGTGATTTCATATAACTTCTACCTCAGTCCATGCTGCTAAATGTACTACCTCACCATTATCTCTGGTGCAGTAACTATACATTCCGTCTATAGATCTAAAGTTAAGTTCCTCTCCTTCATCAACGGGAGGAGCTCCGGGTGGTACTTTATCTTTGGTAATTACTTTTATTCTACTATTTCTAGGTACATTAAATAATTCCATATTAATTATCTTTTACAAATTGTCCATTAATCATTTTACCAGTACGTTTTGTAATTACATTGTAAGCACTTTCAAGACACTCTTCCAGACTAAGATTTTGCATTTTAGCTTGAATAATCAAGGTGACCATAATGTCACCCATAGCATCTATAATCTCTTCACGGTCATCATTATTGATAGCCGTAATAAGTTCTGTTGTTTCTTCTAATGTTTTCAATGACTGGGCCATTGGTGTAGCTTTAGCAAGAATACCTTTTTCTTCTGCCCAGTTTTCAACTGCACATTCTAACTCAAAATAATCCATAATTTTATTGTTTAATTGTTTTTAAAATGGCATACCTGGCATACCACCACTAGGAGGCATTGCTCCCATTTCATCTTCACCTGTTTTAATCAATGCACACTCAGTAGTAAGTATCATACCAGCAACAGAAGCAGCATTCTCTAATGCAATCCTTGTTACTTTTTTAGGATCAATAATACCTGCGTCAAGCATATCTACATATTCATCTGTTTTAGCATTATAACCAAAACCGTCACCTCTTGATAATACACTTTCCATTTTTACATCAGCACTTACACCTGCGTTTTCACATATAGTTCTGAATGGTGATCTAAGAGCTCTAGCTACAATATCTATACCCGTGCTTTCATCATTAAAATTAGTTTCATAAATAAGTATTTTACTAGCTTTAAGCAATTCTACACCACCTCCAATAACAACACCTTCTTCAACAGCAGCTTTAGTTGCAGCAAGTGCATCATCA
>Ga0209192_10000374_pt1 | contig 46315 bp, 34 predicted proteins | sample ArcticOcean_MG_C_11_FD_187433 | JGI IMG/M metagenome (GOLD analysis project Ga0209192, IMG submission 187433) | Marine microbial communities from western Arctic Ocean - ArcticOcean_MG_CB2_154 (SPAdes) (version 2) | ecosystem: Environmental > Aquatic > Marine > Oceanic | place: Arctic Ocean... | reverse complement strand
TGTATGAGGGGCTGTCCCATGCGGAGTACGCGTTTGTTGCTGACTCTCCAGAGCACGAGGCCACTTATAGAGAGCTGGCTGAGTTTTTGCGCCGGCACATAAATTAGTAAAAGCTTGTAGAAGTTGGCAACAGTTAGCAAAAACCGGTAGGCGCTAGAGAGCTTCATCGTTTTGTTCAACCGGCTTTGTTGCCGGTTGGGGTAAACTGTTTTTTGCTTCTGTTTGAATCGTTTTCAATCCTTGTTACTTTTGTTCAACTAGGCTTTAAACAGTTCTGTTTCGATGTCTGCAAATGCTTTGAATTCTACTGCGTTACCACTGGGATCTTGAAAGAACATAGTGGCTTGTTCGCCTGCTTGGCCTGGGAATCTGATGTGGGGTTCTATGATGAATTGCATTTTATTTGCTATCAATCGGTCTCGTAACCCTTTCCACGTATCCATTTCTAATACCACGCCAAAGTGGGGGATGGGTACATCGTGGCCATCCACCGCATTGCTTGGGTTGACCTTAATGGCTGTGCCGGCTGCTACCTCATGACAAACCAGTTGGTGGCCGAATAAGTTGAAATCTATCCATTCACTGCTGCGCCTGCCAATGCCGCAGCCTAATACATTGGCATAAAAATCTTCGGCTGCGCTCAGATCCGTTACTGGAATGGCGAGGTGAAATGGCGTGAGTTGCATATTGTTGAACCTATATCTTCCGCCGTTTTGGCAAGAGGTTGAATGTGACCGATAGCGGCAGGGTTTTGTCTGTGAACTGTCTGTGGGCTGTCTGTGAACTGCCTCGGTTGATTTGGCACGAAAGATAGCAAATTGAGGGTCAAATATCCTCAGCGCTTTTTGTAATAAATTTTTATCCGTACTTTTTAACAGCGCTTTTTAACAGCGCTTTTAAACAGTGCTCTTTAATAGCGCCTTTTAAGAGTGCTTTTTATTTTGCGCGTGTTAAAGAAATATTCTGGGTCGTGAGAGAGGTCTTCTCACTACGCTCGACGTTAGTGGAAGTCTCGAGACTTAAATAGGGTTTCATGGGCTTGTACGTCTTCTAAGAGTTCACTGGCATCTTCTACGTGTCCTGCCACCACATGAATCACTCGGCCTTCGCGTTCCACAACGCCTTTGAATTTGAGTAACTGGCCTTGCAGCAATGCGGCGCGAAAGCGTGCCATAACCGTGGCCCAAATAATGATGTTGGTATTGCCGGTTTCATCTTCCAAGGTTAAAAATACTACGCCGCTGGCAGTGCCTGGGCGTTGCCTGCCTGTGACTAATCCGGCAATACGAATCAGTTGTCCGGGCCTGCATGACTCTAAGTCTTGTGCGTGGCGGAAGCCTTTTAATGTGGGGTGGTTACGCAGCAGCGCCATGGGGTGGGGGCCTAAGGTTAAGCCTGTGTAGCGATAGTCATTGAGCATGTCTTCGCTCACCGTGGGTGTATTCAAATAGACGTTTTCATTACCCATGGCATATTGTTTTTGTGGTCGCTCTAAAGCTAATGGTGCTTCTATGCCGGTAACATCCCAGTGGGCTTGATGCCTGTGTCCGACTAATCCGGCCAATGCGCCGGAGCGCGCAAGAAAACTCAGCTGTTGATCGTCTAAGCCTGCGCGCCGCGCAAGATCTTTGGCGTTGGAGATGTGGGCGTTGTTTTGTGCTGTGCAGATGCGCTCGCCAGCTTCTCGGTTTAGGCCTTTTACCATACGCAAGCCTAAACGCAGCACCGGTTGTTGCAGCGGTTGCTCTGGTGGCTCTAAGGTATGGTCCCACTGACTAATGGTGACATCTATTGGGCGCACAATAATGTGGTGTCGTTGGGCGTCTTGGATTAATTGCGAGGGTGAATAAAAACCCATGGGCAAGCTGTTGAGTAGGCCGGCATAAAATGCAGCAGGCTGGTGGCACTTAAGCCATGCAGAGATATATACCAGTAGCGCAAAGCTCGCCGCGTGAGATTCTGGAAAGCCATATTCGCCAAACCCTTTCATTTGATTGAATATGCGTTCTGCAAATTCTTCACTGTGGCCGTTCTCACGCATGCCGTTAATCAGCTTTTCGCCAAAGTGTTCTAGGCCGCCGCGCTTTTTCCATGCGGCCATGGCTCTGCGTAATTGGTCGGCTTCTCCTGCGCTGAACCCGGCTGCCACCATAGCCAGTTCAATAACCTGCTCCTGAAAAATAGGAATACCCAATGTGCGTTCTAACACTTTACGTACGCCGGGACTGGCGTAGGTGACAGGTTCTAGACCTTGGCGCCGGCGTAAATATGGGTGAACCATGTCGCCTTGAATGGGCCCTGGCCGCACAATGGCCACTTCTATCACTAAGTCATAAAAGTTTTGTGGTTTTAGCCTTGGCAGCATGGCCATTTGCGCTCGGGATTCAACTTGGAAAACGCCAAGGCTGTCGCCACTTTGCAGCATTTGATAAGTGGCTTTGTCTTCGGCGGGAATTTGCTGAATGGTTAATGGGCTTGATACTTGGCCGCTGCTGTAACAAAGATCCATGGCTTTGCGTATGGCGGTCAACATACCCAGCGCCAGTACATCAATTTTTAACAGGCCTAAAGTTTCTATGTCTTCTTTGTCCCATTGAATAACTGTGCGCTCGGGCATGCTGGCATTTTCTATAGGCACCAGTTGGGTGAGGGGACCGCTGGAGATAATGAAACCACCCACATGTTGGGACAGGTGTCTGGGGAAGCCTAAAATTTCATTAAAGAAGCGAAAGAACTGGGTGGCCTGCGGGCTTTCTGGGTCTAGGCCTATTGAGCGGAAACGCTCATCTAATACATCTTTGTTGTCCCACCACGCAATAGACTTAGACAGCAGCTCTAGCACACCAATATCTAGACCAAGGGCTTTACCCACATCGCGTATGGCGCTGCGTGGACGGTAAGTAATCAGAGTGGCGGCCAGTGCTGCACGCTCGCGGCCGTAACGCTTATAGATATATTGAATCACTTCTTCGCGCCGCTCGTGTTCAAAATCTACATCAATATCTGGTGGCTCTTTACGTTCCATGGAGATAAAGCGTTCAAACAAAAGATGCATGCGGGCCGGGTCTACTTCGGTAATAAACAGGCAGTAACAAACTGCCGAGTTGGCCGCCGAGCCGCGGCCCTGGCAAAGAATATTTTGGCTGCGGGAAAATTGCACAATGTCTTGTACGGTTAAAAAGTAGTGTTCGTATTGTAGTTGCGCCACTAACAATAATTCTTTTTCTATCAGTGCCAACGTGTCTTCGGGTATGCCTTGGGGCCAGCGCTCTTTGGCGCCAGCAAAGGTCAGTTGGCGCAAGTAGGCCTTGGGGGTTAGGTGTGGGGGTACTAAGTCTTGTGGGTACTCGTAGCGTAGCTCCAGCATATTGAATTGGCACAGGTCTGCAATTTTGACACTTTCAGCCAGCATTTCCGGCGGGTACAGGGTTGCTAGTTCTTGTAATGGGCGCAGGGTGCGCTCGGCATTGGCAAAGCCTTGATAGCCTAATTCGTGGACATTGGTGTTCAATTTTATGGCAGTGAGCACATCTTGTAGTGGTTGACGCTCTGGGCAATGGGTATGTACATCATTGCTGGCCACTATGGGCAAACCTAGGCGCGAAGACAGGGTCAGCGCATGGGCGGTTTTGTCTAAATCTTGACCGTCTCGGAATAACTCTAGGGCAATCCATAGCCGGCTAAACAATGCTTTTAACGCTTCGCCAGTTTGCCCTTGAGCTTGAATGTTTTGTCCTCCGGGTACCCATAACGCCAAGCAGTTTTTCAAACCCCAGCGAAAATCTTTTAAGTACACTTGGTAGGTGCCTTTTTCTGAGCGGCGGCGTAGCTTACTGATGAGGGCTGAAAGCTGGCCATAGGCGTCTCGGTCTGGGGCCAGTAAGATCAGTTTATCGCGCTCGTTGGAAATGCTTGGGCTGCTCGAGAACTCTTCTTCTGTATTTGAAAAGTCAGGGCTGATGATGAACTCCGAGCCTATGATCAGTTTCATGCCACATTCTTGTGCGGTTTTATGGGCCTTAACTAAGCCCGAGTATGAGCACTCATCGGTGATGGCAATGGCTTTGTAGCCTAGCTCATAAGCGCGTTGAACCATTTCTTCTGGGTGCGATGCGCCACGCAAAAAACTGTAGTTGCTGATGCAATGTAGCTCGGCAAATGCCGGGGGCGCTTGCTGGGTATTTTTTGGGATATTAGGTGTCGTCAGACCCAGCTGGGTGTTTATGTCTTTCATGCGAAATAACCGTGTAAGTACCACTGACTGGCAGCAGTTTTGCCGCTGTTACTTGCAGTAGGCGTTTTGTTCGGCGATTCAGTAAAGGCCCAGCACAATGCGCCATGTTTATGCTTTGCTATGTAGTAGTCGCGAAAAATTGCACTCTGCTTAGGCTCTAGGTGAAAATTACTTTGAATCCGCTCTGGCCCTTGAAGTAACTCTAATTCTGCAAAGGTGATCTGCCGAGGTGGCGAAAACAGCCATAACGGGCGCTTACCCATAAGCTGCGGGTTGGCGGTTAGATGTTGTTGTGTTTTGTGAACACCGCTTTTTTTTCGTCTACTTTGTACTTGCTGTAGTTGAGGACGCGGTTGGGAGTGTAATTGTGGTTGGCTACTGTGCTGCTGCCAGGCCTTTTCCGGTGTGTATTGGTGCACTGGTTGTATGCTGCGACATGTGCCAGGACCTAGCCGCGCAGTGAGTTCATCTACCAGTTCTGAGACCAGTCCACTGGCGCTTTCTGTGCTGCCAAACAGGTCGCTATTTATGGCTTGAAGCGGGGCAATGACTTTAGCTTTGAGACCAATGGACAGCACTTCCCCCGGCAGTTTGATGTTCTCTAGCTGTAGATGACTCAGGCGCATAAAGTCGCCTTGGTGCTGCTTGCCGCCGGCGAAACCAACCTCAACACTGATACCGTTGCCGCGAAATGGCGCAAACTGCCATTCCAAGCTGACACAGGCTAACTGCCGGGCAATCAACCAATGCTGTAGTTGCAGAGCCAAGTAGGGCATAGGCCCTTGGAGCAATACTGTTTTATTCATTATGGGTTTGAGCAGGTGCAGTTGCTGAGCAAAGTTATTGCTGGGTTGAATGCCGTTTCGTGGCTCAACTAAGTCACCTTCAAGACGCCTTAAATAACGCACTAGGCTTTGCCCAAAACGCTTGCCTAGGCTGGCTTTGGGCAGTGCTATAAGTTGGCCAAGGGTATAAATACCCATGTTGGCCAGGTGTTCAATGACCCGCTCTTTAATGTCGTGGTGGCTTAAACCAATGCTGTGCAGAGGCACGCTAGGTAGTTGTGTGGCATTTGCGCGGGCTAAGGCAACGGCGGCTTGTGGGGTATGTGCTAAACGCGCAATACATTGATGGCCCATTTCTTCGCAGAGTTGAATGGCTTCCATAACCAAGCGTTCTTTGCCTTGCCAAAGCCTTAGGCTGCCTTGAATTTCTATCAAAATGCAGTCTGGGGCTTCAAGACTGACCATGCTGCTGAAGCGGTATAAGCATTGTGCAAGGGCACCTAAACGATGCAGTTCTCGGCCTTTGTCTCGAGTAAAGTAAGTAATGTCTGGGCTGATACTGTGAGCTGTGGCTAAAGAACAGCCCAATACAAGGCCTTCAGCTTGAGCTGCGGCATTGGCTAGGCTGACGCGATTTTCTTCTAAGATGACTGTTGCAGGTTCTGGCGTCAGCGTGTGTATGACGTTTTGTGCTAGCGCTGTTTGTGCTACGGCTTTTTGCGCCGCGATTTCTGGGGCAAACACATCTAGGGGCAGCTGTGGAAAATACACGGCAAGCCACAGCAATGGTGCAGGGGGCTGGGATCTGGGTTTGGCGGACATGGGAGAGCGTTGGCTTTGGGCTTTAATGCAGGGAGGACGGCGCGGAGGTATTTTCGTTATTACCTTCGGTGAAGCCTTCCACGTAGTTGTCTACGCAATTTTCAACAGAGTCTGCTGCGTAACGGTCAGGGCTAGCTTTGGTAAAGTCGTTGTCACAAGTCGACTTTTGCCGCGCTTCCTGTAGTGCTTGCTGTTGAAACTGTATTTCTTGCCACTTGTCTCGCCACAGCGACAGCTTCTGCCGAACTGTATGGGCCGAGGTATATTGGCTTTGTGTGGTTGCAGCTATAGGCAGGGTTAAGCCTTTGACCGGCCAGCCACCGCGGCGCTTTATAATGTCTACAGACAAATGTAGCGGATCCTTGCCCGGACTTAAGGCCAGCCGCAATTCGGCTAAACTGGCTTTGCTACTGGCGTCTACTGGGCGAAATAGCACGCTTAAAGTGGCGCCCTGTTTGGCCGCCAATTGCACACGACGGGTTTCCTTTAATGACAGTTTGCGCTCATCTGGCCAGACTAAAACCGCACCACAGCTACCAGATTTGCAGGTGCGTTCCATAGCCCAGAGCATTTCTTCATGAGATTTTGTGTAGATGAGTAAGATCTTACTGCTGTCTATGCCCGCAGCTTCTAGCGCCGGTGCATAGGGTGTGAAGGGCGGGTTGATCCAAGCCAGCCAGCGATTTTCCGCCAGCGTAGTTAAGGCTGGTAGTAATAGGCGCAGCTCACCAATACCAGCGTGCGGCAAGATAAAGTCCACTAGGCCTGCATTGGGCCAGCCGCCACCGGCAAGACAGTCATCTAATGCGCTATAGCCACTGGCGACAGTTTGAGTGGCCGAGGCCTTGGTCAGATCTTTACCTCGCCACAGTTGAGGGTGCTTGAGTAGTTCTGCATAGGCTTGTGTGGGGTCTTTTTTAACATTTGTCTTTAAGTCGTTTTCTAAGTCAGCGGTTAAATCTTTTTCAATATCTTTTGGTGCTTTGACAGCTAAGTTAGGTTTTTGCTCACCCGCCTGCTCGTGTGTCAGCTTATGTAAGAGGTTCCTACTCTTATTCTTATTAGATGAAGCGCTAGATGCAGAGTTAGATGCAGAGTTAGATGCAAGGCTAGGCGTCATTTTTGGTGTTATTTCAGGCGCAGCAAAAGGCAGTGTTGCCTGTATAAAGGACTGCTGCATAAGTGCGGGCTGAATGATCGTTCTATCTGCTGTTTGATTTTTTTTATTAATTGGCATGTTTGTAAACTACAGTTACTGGATAAATATACAGTACTTTAATGTACTTGTCTCGAGCACTAGGTTCAAGTGTTCTAGACAAAATTTTGTCTGTGGTTGGCTTCGTTCCATAGCTCGGCCCAGTTACGCCCAAGTCTTTATCGTCGTTTTATTGCAACCCAAGCACATCTTGCTTAGGCTGATGCCGGTTTCGAGTTGTCCCAATGACCGTTTTTATTTGCAGGAATTAATATGAATTTTGATTACGACCTCTTTGTGCTTGGTGCTGGTTCTGGAGGCGTTAGAGCAAGTCGTATTTCCGCCTCTTATGGGGCGAAGGTCGCCGTTGCTGAATCGATGTTTTTAGGTGGCACCTGTGTCAATGTAGGCTGTGTGCCGAAGAAGCTGTTTGTTTATGGCTCGCATTTTCATGAAGATTTTGCTGACGCGAAAAATTATGGCTGGCAAGTTGAGGCAGGGGAGTTTGACTGGCCTGTTTTGCGTGACAACAAAACCCGAGAAATTGAACGCCTGAATGGCATTTATGCCAACCTTTTAGATGGCGCTGGGGTGGATTTATTTGAGGGTCATGCCCAGTTGGTAGATGCCAATACCATTAAAATTGGCGATAAAACAGTTACTGCAAAGTATATTTTGGTTGCTACCGGTGGCTGGCCAGTAGTGCCTGATATCCCCGGGAAAGAGCATATAATCACTTCTAACGAAGCGTTCTATCTTCCTGAATTTCCTAAAGAAATTACCATAGTTGGCGGCGGATATATCGCCGTTGAGTTTGCTGGCATCTTTGCCGGACTAGGCGCTAAAACCACCTTGGTTTACCGTGGCTCTATGTTTTTACGCGGCTTCGACGATTCTGTTCGTAGCTTTGTTAAGGATGAAATTGAGAAGAAGGGCATAGATCTGCGCTTTGAAACCAATGTCACCGCCATTGAAAAAATCACCGGTGCTGATGACACCGTTCGCTACCAGTTAGACCTCACCACTGGCGAGCAAATCCATACAGATTTGGTCCTTTACGCCACCGGTCGCAAGCCTAAGACCGCTAACTTGGGGCTTGAGCAAGCGGGTGTGGCCTTGGGGGATAATGGCCAAGTGCTTATTGATGATTACTATCAGACCAATGTGGAAAATATCTTTGCCATTGGTGACGTTACTGATCGTATTCAGTTAACACCGGTGGCCATTGAAGAGGGCATGTGTATAGCCAATAACCTGTTCACTGATAACCCCAAACGGCATTTGGACTACCGCAATATTGCCACCGCAGTCTTTTGCCAGCCGAATATCGGCACTGTGGGTTTAACAGAGGCCGAGGCGTTGGTAGATCATGCTGGAGATTTGGATATATTTGAATCGCGATTTAAGCCCATGAAGCACACTATTTCTGGGCGTGATGAAGGCACATTTTTGAAAATGATTGTCCGCCGTAGTGATGATGTGGTGCTGGGCATTCACATGGTGGGGCCAGATTCTGGTGAGATCATTCAAGGCTTGGCCGTGGCTATGGTAGCTGGTGCAACCAAGGCGCAGTTTGACGCTACCGTGGGCATTCACCCCACAGCAGCAGAAGAATTTGTCACATTACGATCAATTACTCGGGGAGCATAAAATGCGCTTATTCATTTCAGACCGCCTGTTAGGCGCTCTTTTAGGGTCCCTTCGAGGGCCTCTTCGAGAGCACTTGCCCGCTAAGAAAGTGATTGGCCAATGGGCTGCGTTGTTTTTGTTAAGCGCGCTATGGACGGTGCCAGCTCAAGCTAAAAACGTCATTTTGTTCTTGGGTGATGGCATGGGTATCAGCACTGTAACCGCTGCACGTATTTATGCAGGCCAGCTTCAAGGTGCCACAGGCGAAGAATACAGCCTGGCATTTGAAACTTTCCCCAACCTTGCCTTAATCAAAACCTACAATTCCAACTCTCAAGTGCCGGATAGTGCGGGCACCATTAGCGCAATTTTGACCGGTGAAAAAACCGGTATTGGCGTGTCAGGTATTACCTCTAATGTTGCGCGTGATGATTGCGCTGCAGCACTGGCGAACACGCTGCCAACTATTGCCGAAATGGCAGAGGATGCAGGTATGGCAACAGGCGTGGTATCTACTGCGCGGATTACTCATGCGACTCCAGCCGGGGCTTTTGCGCATACGCCAAATAGAGATTGGGAAGACAGCACTTCTACGCCTGATGAGGCTGAAGCGTTGGGCTGCATGGATATTGCCCAGCAGATGATTCAAATGCCCAATGGCGATGGCTTAGATGTGATTTTGGGTGGCGGCCGAGGCCAATTTTTACCCACCAGTGAAAGCGATCCTGAATATCCAAAAAAGTCAGGTAAGCGCGATGATGGTCGTAACCTGATTGAGGAATGGTTAGCTGAGGATGCCACAAGACAATACGTTTGGAATGGCGAAGGTTTTGCAGCACTTGCGAGTAAGCAAGGCAAAATAATGGGTCAGGTGATGGGCTTATTTGAACCCTCGCACATGAAGTTTGATACCGATAGAACAGAAGATCCGGGCACTGAGCCTTCTATTGCGGCAATGACCGAGTTTGCCGTGAGCCAGCTGGAAGCTAAAGCTGAAGCCAACGGCACAGGCTATTTCTTGCTGGTTGAGGCGGGGCGTATAGACCATGCGCACCATATATCCAATGCTTATAGAGCGTTGGAAGATACGGTGGCGCTATCAGACGCGGTGCAGTGGACAATAGATAACGTAGATTTGACAGAAACACTGATCATCGTTACCGCAGATCATAGCCATACTATGACCATTAGCGGCTATCCGCGCAGAGGTAATCCTATTTTAGGTGTGGTGGAAACCGAGCTGGGCAAAATCCTACCGGATGCCACGGGCAAGCCTTATACAACCCTGAGTTATGCCAACGGACCCGGTTACAAGAAGCAGCGGCCAGATCTGACGGATATAGATACAACGGATAAGGACTACCAGCAGCTCGGTACAGTACCTCTGATGATAGAGACCCATGCGGGTGAGGACGTAGCTGCATTCGCTGCGGGCAAGAGTGCCACTCAGGTGCGTGGGGTTATGGAGCAGAATAAGCTCTTTAACGTCATGCATAGCGCGCTTTTTGATAAATAGCCGCTGAAGTTTGCCGGCGGCACTGGACTTAGGTCAGTTTCAATACGTTGGGCAGGCGAACAGTATACACTAGGTCGACTACTGTTAAGGATGAAGCATGGATCAGATCAGCCAGTTTTTTAGTTTTTTGGATGGCATTTTAGGCAGCGCTGCTTATTTTCCCATTGCCTTGCTCGGTGCTGGCGTAATCTTTTCTTTCTATTTGGGTTTTCCGCAAATTCGATTTTTCAAGCATGCTTGGGGCGTGTTGCTGGGTAAATATGCCAAGGACGAAGATCCGGGTGATACCAGCCACTTCCAAGCGTTAGCCACTGCGCTGTCGGGTACCGTGGGTACCGGTAATATTGGCGGCGTAGCATTTGCCATATTCTTGGGTGGGCCAGCGGCTTTGTTCTGGATGTGGGCTACCGCATTTGTTGGCATGACGACTAAGTTCGTGGAAGTTTCCGTCAGTCACAAATATCGACGAAAAGACGATAAGGGCTTTATGGTGGGTGGGCCAATGCACTATATGGAGCATGGTCTGAACATGAAGTGGCTGGCAGTATTCTTTGCCATTGCCACCGTGGTGAGCTCATTTGGTTCGGGTAACATGCCACAAGCCAATAATATGGCCGTTGGCATTGAAACTACTTTTGCTATTCCTACTTATGTCACTGGCGCGGTATTTGCCATATTGCTGGGGTTAGTCATTGTTGGCGGTATTAAGCGTATTGCTAAAGTCGCTGCGACATTAGTGCCAACGATGGGCGTTTTGTACACGTTAGGCGCTCTAGCTGTCATTCTTTCCAATTACGAAAATATACTGCCTTCCTTAGGTTCTGTTTTTGCTAATGCGTTTAGTGGCTCTGCCGCCGCAGGCGGGTTTTTGGGTGCCTCTTTCGCTTATGCGTTTAATCGGGGCGTGAACCGTGGACTATATTCTAATGAAGCAGGTCAGGGCTCTGCGCCTATTGCTCACGCTTCCGCTAGAACCAAAGAGCCTATTGCTGAAGGCATGGTGTCTATTCTTGAACCGTTCATCGATACGCTGATTATCTGTACGTTGACCGGTGTGGTTATTCTTTCCTCTGGGGTTTGGCAGGAAAAATTTGAAACAGATTTCAGTGTTTCGGACACGGAAATTATTGCTGGGGCCTTTAGTGATGAAAACCCCGCTCACGTAAAACAGCTTTCAGCGCACTTAGACTTAATGCCCCCAGAAAACGACCCAGTTAAAGCGTATAGCGGCACAATACAGGCCCAAGATGGCATTTTACTGCTGTCTAACGTAACGGTATTGCATAACCGTTCGGTTGCAGAAAACGTGCGTGTAAGCAAAGACGGCGTGCCTTTTACGGGCATAGTGTTAGTTGAAGAGGGTGGTCTGAACGATCGTAGTTTGAAGCTGAATGGGCAATCTTTGTTGCACTCTGTGCCATTAACCGCAAAGGCCTTTGAAAGTAGTTTCTTAGGCGCTAGTGGGGCTTATCTGGTCACAATTGGCTTGGTTATGTTCGCCTTCTCAACAGCCTTAGCATGGTCTTATTATGGTGACAGAGCGGTGACCTACCTTGTGGGCACGCGCTGGGTAACGCCTTATCGCTTGCTTTACGTAAGCGGCTTCTTTATTGCCACCATTGTAGATACGACGCTGATCTGGCTGATTTCAGCGGTCACGGTTGCGCTGATGACGCTGCCGAATCTGTTCGGCATTTTACTTATGCGTAAAGAGGTTAAAGAGATGACTGCAGATTACTGGCAGCGCTTTAAAGACTCTAATCCTTAAGAACTTCCGGGCCTAAGGCCTTTCTTTTATGGAGTGCAAGAGAGGGTTTGAAAGAGAGGGTTTGAAAGAGGGGGTTTGAAAGAGGAGGTTTGCCGGGGAGCTTTTAAAGGAGATCGACGACCAGATCGAGCCTATTAAATCTAAGGGCCTAAATGCGCCCTAAAAACTAAAAGCCAGCTTCCTCGCTGGCTCAATACTTAGTCTTATATGTAGCGCTATTTGTAGCGCTATTTGTAGCCCTATATGTAGCGCTATATACCTAGCTATTTATCTAGCTATAGTCCTAGTTCAAAACTGAGCACTGCCTTTGTCTAGGTTGCTTTGCCCACATTACTGTGGCCCCAGTCTTCTTTGGCTTACTTGGCTAGGACGTATCCACCTAAACTTAGGTGTTAAGGGCTATTTACTCGGTACCTATTTGTCTAATACCTATTTGTTTAATACCAGTTACCCAATAGCTAGTTACTCAATAGCTATTGGGCAAATACTCAGGCGTCCAATACTTAGACGCCCAATACTTAGTTCGCGCAGGCCAGACACAATGCAAAGGTGTGTCTGCGATCGGTGAACATGGCAAGGGTGCTGAGTTGCTCTTGTATGCTGCGCAACCATGGGTGGGTGTTAGCGGAAAGTTGCAGCCCAAACGAGTCCATCATTTGCATTAGGAAGAGACTCTGGGGGTCCAGAGACCTTCTTAGATCAATAGCTGTCCATTGCTCTAAGCCTGCCAGGTCAGCGGCCTTTGTTAGCGCCACATCGACGCCTCCGAGGGCATCTACCAAACCAAGTTCTAAGGCTTTGCTGCCTTGCCAAACCCGACCTTGGGCGACTTTTTCGACCTCAGCTTTTGACATATCTCGCCCACGTGCAACAAGGTCGATAAATTGCCCGTAACCGAATTCCACGCTGGCTTGCAATATGTTCTTTGTATGCTGGTTTAAGCCTGCTAACGAGCTGCTGCCCCTTGCCAGTGGTGCGGTGCCAACGCCGTCGCTATAGACGCCAATGCGATCTAAAGATTTTTCGAAGGTTGGGACAACACCGAAGATGCCAATAGAGCCGGTGATTGTCGCCGATTCAGCAATAATGGCGTCACTGGTAGCCGAGATCCAATAACCGCCGGAGGCGGCAACGTTGGCAAAAGACGCGACAACAGGCCGCCCAGTAACTTGAAACAGTTCTAGCTCTTGGCGTATTAGCTCTGAAGCAAAGGCACTGCCGCCGGGTGAGTCGACTCTAACCACCAGTGCGCGGATGTCTTCGTTGAATCTGGCTTGGCGAATGCGCCCAACCAAATCTTCCGCCGATGCCACATTACTTAGACCTTGACCCTCTTCGAGTATGGCGCCTTGCACCACAATAACGCCTATTTGGGCCGCGTCATCGCTGGCTTCATCGGTAAGGTCGCGCATGTTCAGGTAAGCGCCCATGCCTATGCCGTTGATTTCATCTTCGTGTCTACCAACCACTGCGGCGATACGCGTTTCCACTTGATCAGCAGTTAACAATTCGTCTATCAAATTGGCCTCCAATGCAGTTCTGGCCATATCGCCATTGGTCTTGGCCAGTAAAGTGTCAAAGTTTTGTGCGTAATTATTAACCTCGGTGCTGGTGAGTTGGCGGTTCTCGGCAATGCCCTCAACTAACTCTTGCCATATGCCCTCATACAAACTGGTGCTGGCCTGTCTTGCTTCGTCGGACATGTTGATGCGGGAAAAGGGCTCGGTAGCGGACTTGAATTCGCCGACCCGAAAGATGTGCATGTTGATGTCTAATTTGGCCAGCAGGTCTTTCAGATAAAGGTTGTTGCCACCGTAGCCTTGGAGCAACATTTGACCCCAAGGATTCATGTATATTTCACTTGCACTGCTGGCTATATAATATTGATTTTGCTCAAAAACATTACCGTAAGACACTACTTTTTTACCGCTTTCCTTGAAGGCGTGTAAGGCGCTGACAATGCGCTTGGCTTGAGTCAGGCTGACCCCGTACAAGTCATCTAAATTCAACACAATCATTTTGATTTTTTCATCAGTGCCGGCAATTTCGATGGCATGCAAAATGTCACCAATTTCGATGACTGCATTGCTGGAGTCTTGAAAAAGCGCATCTTGCCAATTTCTTGGCGCTACAGTTTGTTCAACTATCATGCCCATTGGACGAATGATCAGCGCACTGTTATCTCTAAGACTAGGTCTTTCGTCACCACCGAGCAGGCTGATCACAATGGATAAAACAATAACAACGAAAACGCTATTCACGACGAATGTTCGGGCTTGGGTAATTCTGCGGCCTAGTGTTGAAAAGAAACCGGTTGATTCAGACATGAATGCAAATCCTGTAATGCTTGGAGAGTGAAGTGTAGCTTACCCTGCGGGTGGCACAGTTTGTATCGAGATTGATTATCTTTAAATCATGTAACAAGATTTGCAGCTATTCTTGGGCAATGTAGGCTTTTGTGAACAAAGTCTCGACCAGCGTTCCAATTTCCGTCTTTAAGGGTGGTTCGTTAGGCTTATTGATTGTGAATGAGCGTTATGCGTTGCAGGTGACTATTGGTTTTCGAAACAGGCTAGAATGTTGCAATGGAGAATGATGTAGCAAAAAATTCTAATCTTTGGCGTTGGCAGGATCTAATAAACGGATTCAATGCTGAAGTAGCGTTAAAGCCAACTGGGGCGACTGAATTATCCGCCAGCGCTAAAGCTTTAAACCTCGCTACCGAGTTTATCCAGCGGGTGGTGGTGGATAGCCGGTTGGTGACTAAAGGCGATCTCTTTATCGCACTGCCAGGCGATCCCGGCCCAAGATTTAATCCCAGTTACACAAGCACCGTAGACGGCCATGATTTTGTTGGTGATGCCCAAGCAAAAGGCGCCGTTGCTGCGATTGTTGCCCGACCTGTACCCGCGGATCTGCCGCAAATTGTAGTATCTGATACCTATGATGCCCTTTGGCATTTAGGCGATATGGCGCGTCAGCGTCTGCACAAGCCGGTATGCGCCATTACTGGCAGCAGTGGTAAAACCACCGCAAAACACTTTTTAACCGCGGCACTGTCCGCTTACTCGCCGCCTGGCAGCTTCAATAATCACATTGGCGTGCCTTTGGCGTTGGCTAATGCAACCCCGGGGGCACCGGCATGGGTTTTTGAAATTGGTACCAGTGGTCCCGGGGAAATCGGTCCGTTGGCGAATATGGTCAAAGCAGATTTGGCTATTTTGCTTAACGTGCATAACGCACATATCGAAAATTTTTCTGGGCGCGATGCCTTAGTTGAAGAAAAGTCGCAAATCTTCGCACCGTTTGCAAAGGCCACCAGCATCGGCCAGGGCAATGATGGTATTAAAATTGTTGAAGCCTCTTTGGGATTATCTGGCTATACCTTTGGCGATCTTATCGGTGCCGACGCGCGTATTTTAGAGGTGCAAGGTGATCGCCTTGTACTTTCATTGTTTGGTGAAAAGTTACAGGCCCGTATTCCCGGTGGCGGCGCCCACCGTGCCAACACCTTAGCAGCAGTTATTTTGGCCACCAAACTACTCGATAGAGATTTATCACCGGCACTGAGCCTTGATGATTCTGCGGTACCTGCCGGGCGTGGCAACGTTTTAAGCATGGCGGGGGTGACGGTTGTTGATGACAGCTATAACGCTAATCCTGCCAGTATGCTGGCGGCCATTACAGCTTTTTGTCAGCGTGATAGCCACCGCAAGATAGCGGTTCTTGGCGAGATGCGAGAGCTTGGGCGCGAGTCCGTTATCGCGCACCAAAACTTATTGACCCAGCTTGAGGGCTTCGATGAAGTCTTTTTAGTAGGACCAGCTATGTTGCAGGTGGCGGTTGCTGGCGGTTTGTTGAGTGAACAGGCTGTGGCGCTGGCCGCCGAGCAGGGCGCAGGCTTGCGTCATAACAACCTGCGTTTTTACCCAGAAGCTAACGAAATTTTGGTAAAAGACCTCACTGCGCTAATTCATCCCGAAGATGCCCTTCTAATTAAGGGGTCAAACCGGGTATTCTGGGCCAGAGAGTTTGTATCAAAGTTGCACAAGGCTATTGCTGAAAAATTATGAATCCAGTTGCTAAAGAAAATAATCTAATTGTTGATCGCCAAGGCAGAAGCTTTCGCAATTTGCGCATCAGTCTTACCGCTGCATGTAACTATGCTTGCACTTATTGCGTACCGGATGGCAAGCGCCTGCAAGCTGCGGCCTACGAGTTGGGTGCTCAGGAGATGATTCAAGCGGTTAAGTTGCTGATTGCTACCGCCGGCATAGACAAAGTACGAATTACTGGTGGCGAGCCATTGCTTTCTCCCAAATTCGGCGAACTTCTCAAAGGCATTATGGGCTTAGGCTTACAGGACGTGTCGTTAACCACCAATGGTCAGCTGTTGCCTCGGCATGCTGATGACATAATTGCATCAAAAATGAGCCGAATTAATGTCAGCCTAGATACGTTGAACCGAGATGCCTTTCGCGATATTGCCCGGTCTGGAGATCTCAATACAGTACTACACGGTATTGAGCTGATGCAGGCCGGCGGCCTGAAAGTGAAAATTAATATGGTGCCCATGCGCGGCGTCAATGATGATCAAATTATTCCGCTGCTTGAGTACAGTTTAGAGCGGGGTATTGAGCTGCGCTTTATCGAGTTAATGAATATGGGCCACCTTCAGGCTAGCCCAGTGCACGGCCAACAATTCTATAGCATGGACGAAATACTTGAGTGCATTAGCACTCGTTATGGATTCACGCGTACCGATGCACCCTTTGATTCAACTGCGGTAAGATACGATGTCCCAGGTCACGGTAGCTTTGGTATTATTGCGAATGAAAGCGAGCCATTTTGCAAAAACTGTACGCGCCTGAGGCTTTCGTCTAACGGTGATTTGTACGGATGCTTATCCAGTGCTCGATCACAAAGCATCAGAGAGCTTCTCGATCTTGAGGATGCACTGGCGATTCCTCAGCTGCAGGGTATTTTGCTCGGCGCACTGGGCGATAAACAAAGCGATAATTTTAGTGGTGAAGTCACCGTTATGAAATTCATCGGCGGTTAATTTAACTTGGGCCCCAGGTGCGGCTGCAAGTGCGCGAACATTCTGTGGCGGGTCTATCGACAGGCTCAGCGGTACAATCCAATTGAAAAACTTTTAAATCACACCCTCGAATTGTGAGGCAAGGATAACTATGTCAGACATTGATGATTTGTTTGAAACTTTAACGAATTTACAGACGCAAAAACGCCTGCCGCCGGTTCATCTTTGGCAGCCTGAACGCGTGGGTGAAATTGATATCAGGATTGATCGCGAGGGCCACTGGTATCACGAGGGCACGCGGATTAAGCGTCAGCCTTTGGTGGATCTTTTTGCGACGATTTTACGTAAAGACGGCGACACTTTTTATCTGGTCACACCGGTAGAGCAGATGGCCATAGTGGTTGAGGAAGCGCCGTTTTTGGCCATTGATTTAGATATCAGAGGCGCGGGTGAGAGCAAAGAATTATTGTTTACCACCAATGTTGGCGACTTTGTTGTAGCCGGCGAAGAGCATCCTGTATATATGGTCAATGAACGACCGTTTATAGAGATTCGTAACGGTTTAGTGGCGCGCATTCAGCGCTCAGTGTTTTATAGATTAGTCGAGGAAGGGGTTGAGGAAGAGGGCGCACTACTCGTTTATAGCCAGGGCGCCCGTTTTGACCTCGGGTCGATCAGTTAATTACATGTTTGGGTAAACTGGGCCACCTGAGCCCTCGGGCACTACCCATGTAATGTTCTGCGACGGATCCTTAATGTCGCAAGTTTTACAATGCACACAGTTCTGCGCATTAATCTGAAAACGCGGGCCTGTGCTTTCTTCAACAATTTCGTACACCCCGGCTGGGCAGTAACGCTGGGCCGGTTCGTCGTACATTGGTAAATTGTCTCTAATCGGCATGTCCGGATCAGCAAGCGTTAAGTGGCAGGGCTGATCTTCTTCATGATTGGTATTAGACATAAATACTGAAGACAACTTGTCGAAAGACAGTACGCCATCTGGCTTTGGATAATCTATTACTTTACTGCTAGCAGCAGGCTTGAGGGTTGCATGATCTGGTGTTGGATCTTGCAGGGTCCAAGGCTGATTGCCGCTAAAGTATTGGTCGACAAACGCGTAGCCCGCGCCGCCAAGCACGCCCAGTTTATGCAGGGCAGGGCCAACATTACGTGAGCGGTCTAGTTCCTCGAACAACCAAGACTTTTCAAACCGAGTCTGAAAACTGGCGGCTTCGGTATAGCTGTGACCTTCTGCTAGTTCTTCAAACACTGCCTCTGCTGCCAACATGCCAGATTTCATCGCAGTATGACTGCCCTTAATCTTAAGCACATTAAGGAAGCCCGCATCATCGCCTGCGATCAATGCGCCGGGTACGGTGAGTTTAGGCAATGCCTGTAAACCACCTTTTGAAATTGCTCGTGCGCCATAAGACACGCGTTCGCCGCCTTCTAGGACGTCTGCAATGAGTGGGTGATGCTTCCATCTTTGCATTTCATCAAAGGGTGACAGGTGCGGATTTTTGTAGCTTAGGTCAACAATTAGCCCCAAAGACACTTGGTTGTCTGGCAGGTGGTAAAGGAATGAACCACCAGTAGTGCCGCCGGGTAGGTGGTTTAGCGGCCAGCCTATACTATGCATGACTTTGCCCGCCTTATGCTTGGCTGGGTCAATGGTCCAAAGTTCTTTTAGGCCAATCGCATAATGCTGTGTGCCGCTGTCTGCATTTAGGTCAAATTTGTTGATTAGCTGTTTGCCAAGGTGACCTCGGCAACCTTCAGAGAAGATGGTGTATTTGGCCAAAAGCTCATAGCCTGGCGCAAAACTGCCCTTGGCTTCGCCGTTACTGCCCACACCCATATCACCAGTAGCAATACCTTTAACTGCGCCATTTTCATCGTATAAGATTTCAGATGCTGCGAAGCCTGGAAAGATGTTAACGCCTAGGTTCTCAGCTTGTTCACCTAACCAGCGGCACAGGTTAGCCAAACTAATGGCGTGGTTGCCTTCGTTGTGAGCATCTGCGGGCACGAACATACTGGGCACCTTGATGCGGTTGGTGTCGTTGACCATGTAATAGATTAAGTCTTCGGTCACTGGGTTGTTAACGGGCGCGCCGTCAGCCTGCCAGTTAGGGAATAATTCGTTCAGCGCTGTTGGCTCGAATAGTGCGCCAGACAGAATGTGCGCGCCTATTTCCACGCCTTTCTCAACCAAGCAGACAGAGATTTCTTGGCCGCTTTTTTCGCTCAACTGCATTAATTTGCAAGCGGCAGAAAGACCAGCTGGTCCTCCACCTACGATGACAACGTCAAACTCCATGGATTCACGCTCAACTTGTTGCTCCATTGACATGCTTTTAGATCCTTTTTGGTTAATCACAAAATTTCTACGGTAGTATAACCGCATATACCGCGCCTTGACCTATGGTCTTGGCATAGCGACAATACGTCGCCCGAAAAAGCCTATTGGAATTCGGGGCAGATGCGCGACGAAGCCTAAAGACTTTGGTAAAGCGCGTCACCCAAGAAATCGAAAGAAGTTAATTAATTACTTCTTGGGGTGTTCTCGCTTGAGTCGCATTGTCTAAATGATACTGCTTTCAGCGGAACATTAAACAGCAGGCAACCATAAATTTTCCACCGTAAATTGGCAATATGCGAGTGAGCATGGTGGACGTAATATTGAGGACAATATGTCAATGAAGGTAATTGTACCGGTCAAAAGAGTAGTGGATTACAACGTGAAAGTGCGTGTAAAGCCAGATAACTCAGGCGTCGATCTGAGCAACGTCAAAATGTCAGTTAACCCATTCTGTGAAATCGGTATTGAAGAAGCCGTAAGAATGAAAGAAGCCGGTAGCGCAGATGAAGTCATTGCGGTAGCCGTAGGCAGCACTGCTTGCCAAGAACAGTTGCGTACCTGTTTGGCACTGGGTGCTGACCGCGCGATCTTGGTTGAAACAGACGTAGACGCCCAACCTTTGGGAATTGCTCGCGCATTGCAAGCTATTCAAGAAAAAGAACAAGCCGGCGTTGTGATCTTTGGTAAGCAAAGTATTGATGCTGACAATGGTCAAACCGGACAAATGTTTGCTGCATTGACAGACATGCCTCAGGCAACTTTCGCCTCAGAAATTACTATTGTTGATGGTAAAGCTCAGGTCTCTCGTGAGATCGACGGTGGTATGCAGACATTGCTGATTAACTTGCCAGCGGTAGTTACAACAGATTTGCGTCTGAACGAACCGCGCTATGCTTCACTACCTAACATTATGAAGGCGAAGAAAAAGCAACTTGATATCTACACGCCTGAAGAGTTGGGTGTTGATATGACACCTACTGTTGAAGTTTTGAAAGTTGAAGCACCGGCCGAGCGTCAAGCCGGTATCAAGGTAGAGTCTGTAGAGCAGTTAGTAGACAAACTTAAGAACGAAGCGAAGGTGATCTCATGAGCATATTAGTCATTGCAGAACATGATAATTCTGAAAACAAGGTGCAAACATTAGTAACGCTTGCGGCAGCTCAAGTAATTGGCGGGGACATTCACGTGTTGGTCGCTGGTAGCGGTGTTGACGGTGTTGCTAGCCAAGTTGCTGGCGCAGCCGGTGTGAGCAAAGTACTGGTTGCAGATAATGCAGCTTACGCAAACCAATTGGCCGAGAACATTGCTGGATTGGTTGTAGAGATTGCAGGTGGCTATAGCCACATTCTTGCTTCTCATACAGCAACGGGTAAGAGTTTCTTGCCACGCGTAGCGGCCAAGCTTGGTGTTGCGCAGATTTCTGACATTATCTCAGTTGAAAGCCCAGACACTTTCAAACGGCCTATTTATGCAGGTAACGCCATTGCTACAGTTAAAGCCAATGACGCAGTTAAAGTGGTTTCTGTGCGTGGTACAGCCTACGACGCAGTAGCCTCTACTGGTGGCAGTGCAGCGATAGAAGCTTGTGATGTGGTTGTTGATGCTGGCATTTCTAGCTTTGTATCAGAAGAAATTGCTAAGTCTGAGCGTCCAGAATTGACTGCTGCAGGCATTATTATTTCTGGTGGTCGAGGCATGCAAAACGGCGAAAACTTCGGCATGTTAGAAGGTATTGCGGACAAGTTGGGTGCGGCTATTGGCGCATCTCGCGCGGCAGTTGATGCCGGCTTCGTACCAAACGACATGCAAGTGGGTCAAACTGGCAAGATCGTTGCCCCTGACCTTTACATTGCTGTAGGTATCTCTGGTGCTATCCAGCACTTGGCAGGTATGAAGGACAGCAAAGTAATCGTTGCCATCAATAAAGATGAAGATGCACCGATATTCCAAGTTGCCGATTACGGCCTGGTAGCTGACCTGTTTACAGCGCTTCCAGAATTGGAATCAATGATTTAGTAAAATTGTTGATCGGTTTTTCTAATCAGGTGAGATTTTCTCGCCTGATTGGAAAGTCTTAGTTGGCTAGTTCTAAACAGGCAGCCCTAAAGACATAGTTTTAAAAAGATAGTTTTAAAAAAAAATTTAAAAAGAAAGCCCTAAAAAATCTACAAAACAGTCCTTCGACAAACAGTCCCTATTAGAACGTCTATCTACAGGGCTAGTTCATCCAGTCTCCTCGGAATGCCACTTAAACGCATCTAAATTGCCACTGCTAAAGCACCTGTGCATATTGCCCAGCTTTATGCGCGAGCCGTGTAGATCATTAATAAGTACCCAAAATAAGAACGCATAATAATCAAAGACTACATAGGTATGTGCCGTTTCGCGGTATACCAAGTTACTGGCTGTGCTTGCTTGTCTACCTGATCTACCACATCCAAAACCAGTGCAAACAACGCCATACGAATGAGCATGCCATTGTCTGTTTGGCGAAAAATAGCGAGGTTGGGGTTTTGATTAAGGTCGTCGTCCAACTCTTGAGCTTGTGCTCGAGAATCTCTCGGCAGGGGGTGCATGATCACCGTATTGGGCGCGCAATTTTGGGTATAAATGGCTTGGTTCAGCCTAAACAGGCCTTTATATTTGTCCGCTTCTTGTTGAGATGGAAAACGTTCTTCCTGGGTTCGGGTGACATAAAGAATATCAACGCCTTGGATACCCTCGGCCATGTCGTGGAATATATTTATTTTGTGATGGGCAGCTTTAAGTAGATCTAGTACATCTTCAGGTAGCGCCAGTTCTGGTGGAGAAATGAGGTTCAATTGAATGTTGTCGTAGAGACAGAGCAGTTTGCACAACGAGTGCACTGCGCGGCCGAATTTCAGATCACCAATCAGGGCAATCTTTAACCCATCTATGCTCTGGCCGCTGGCTGCCATTTCTGTGCGCATGGTATATAAATCTAGTAGCGCCTGACTCGGATGTTCATTTGGCCCATCTCCGCCATTGATCACAGGCACTCGGCTGGCTTGCGCAAATTCAGCAACGCTGCCAGATTCTGGGTGGCGCATGACTATGACGTCACTGTAGCCAGACAACACTCTGGCAGTATCGTATAGGGATTCACCTTTAGCCAAAGATGACGCTTTGACCTCGGTAGTTTCGCGCACTTCGCCGCCGAGTAAATTGAAAGCAGAACCAAAAGAAACTCGAGTTCTGGTGCTGGGTTCAAAAAACATGTTTGAAAGAATCGCGCCTTGCAAAACTCGAGTGATATTTTTGCGCATTGCGTAGGGCTGCATGCTGTCCGCAACTTCGAACACGCGGTCCGCTGCCACCCGGTCAAACTGCCCAACCGAAATTATATGATTGCCAACAAAATCCAAAGTGATACATCCCTCGGTAAACGATGAACTAATGATACTATGGTCCGGCTTTATAAAGCACGAAATGCACCGGCCAGAGGCGAAATGCTTATACGGCTAACTTGGTGTGTTTTTTTGCCCCGGTTGAGGTCTAATAAACCCATGCGTTAGGTGCTACTTGATAATATGAGTTATGTAGCAGCATGAATGAAATGCCTATCCGGGCGACGACATTATGAGTAAATGCTTGTTGCAGCTTTGCTGATGGGATTGGTTTTGAGTGTTGTTCCTGGGCCAATTGAATGGTGCTTGGAATAGTTGCCTTGAAGCTTTAAATAGGAAAATTAGGCATGAATAGCAATATGGAGTCTGGCTTAGTGGCAGAAGAGCAGGTGATCGGCGCTGGTCATTCAGAAAAGCGGGCTTATATGCCTACTCTACCCTTTGCCTTTGCTCGCCGTTTTGGTGTGGTGCTTGATTCGCAACCAAATGCCAATGGCGCCTACGAAGTGGCGGCAAAAAGTCAGCCACGGTTGTCGACTTTGGCAGAAATTAGGCGCATTGCAAAACATCCTACAATAATACGAATTGTTGCTGCAGACGAGTTCGATCAATTGTTGTCGGCGGCTTATTCTCAAGATTCTAACGAAGCCAAGCAGATGGTAGAGGACCTTGGTGGCGAGATGGATCTTGCCAGTTTAGCCAGTGCCTTACCAAAAACTGAAGACCTTTTAGATCAAACTGATGATGCGCCAATTATCAGATTGATTAACGCTTTACTGTCCGAGGCGATAAGAGAAAACGCTTCTGATGTGCATATTGAAACCTTTGATAAAACTTTGGTGGTTCGTTTCCGTGTCGATGGCGTGATGCGCGAAGTTGTGCGGCCTCGTAGGGAACTTGCATCGCTGCTGGTGTCGCGTATTAAAGTTATGGCGCGGTTAGACATTGCGGAAAAACGGGTGCCACAAGATGGCCGTATTTCACTATTGTTGGGCGGCCGGGAAGTAGATGTGCGAGTCAGCACCCTGCCGGCGAGTTCTGGTGAGCGTGTGGTTATGCGACTATTAGACAAGCAAGCTGGGCGCCTGCAATTGCAGCGCCTGGGTCTGCAAGCACATACATTGCAAGACTTGCAAAAGGTCGTGCACAAACCCCACGGTATTTTCTTGGTTACTGGTCCAACGGGTTCCGGTAAAACCACCACGCTGTATGCGGCGTTGGCTGAGTTAGACAGCACAGCAATTAACGTACTTACCGTTGAAGACCCAATTGAATACAGTCTGCCTGGTATTGGTCAGACCCAAGTTAACAATAAGGCCGACATGACTTTCGCGCGGGGCTTACGTGCGATATTACGCCAAGACCCAGATGTGGTGATGGTTGGCGAGATCCGCGATTTAGAGACTGCTGAGATTGCAGTGCAGTCAAGTTTGACCGGCCATATGGTTATGTCCACCTTGCACACTAATAGTGCCATTGGCGCGGTAACTCGATTAATGGATATGGGAGTGGAACCCTTTCTTTTAAGCTCGAGCATTATTGGCGTACTGGCGCAACGACTGGTGCGAGTTCTATGCCCAGATTGCCGGGTCGCTAGATCTGCTACCCCAGTTGAATTAAGTTTTTTGAGTGAGAAAGAGGCCCAAGTTTTTACTGCACCGGGTTGTGCTGCTTGCTCTCAGTCTGGGTTTCGTGGCCGTACAGGTATTTATGAAATGGTGACTATTGACGAAACCTTGCGCCAACATATCCATGACGGTCGCAGCGAACACGAAATGGTCGCTTATGCGCGCACCAAGGCACCGAGTATTCGTCAAGATGGCGTACAAAAAGTGTTGTTAGGTATTACCACTGTAGAGGAAGTGTTAAGGGTCAGTCTTGATGATTAACGAGACGCAAAATTAGCCATGGCTGCATTTGAATACAAAGCCCTTGATGCTAAGGGGCGGCAGAAAAAAGGCGTTATTGAGGCGGACAGCGCCCGACATGCGCGTCAATTATTGCGCGACCAAACACTATTTCCAACGGCAATAGAAACCACTCGGGATCGCAAGTCATCTGGTTCTGCCAATAAAGGTTCACTTTTTGCGCGTAATTTGGGCGGTCTTGACCGTGTATTATTTACCCGACAATTAGCCACACTAATTGGCTCTAGTATGCCAATTGAAGAAGCCCTAGCCGCGGTGGCCGAGCAGTCGGAAAAGCAACACGTTAGATTATTGGTGATGGCAATTCGCAGCAAGGTGCTGGAAGGCTTCACCTTAGCGGCAAGTCTTGGTGAATACCCAAGCAGTTTCAATGCCTTGTATCGATCAACTGTTTCAGCAGGAGAGCAGTCGGGCTATTTAGATAACGTTCTAGAAAATTTGGCTGATTATCAAGAGCGTCAGTTTAGTGCCACACGTAATGTTGAAATGGCTTTGGTTTACCCCGTGGTGCTGTTGGGCTTGGCTTTTCTTATTGTCGGCGCGTTGATGGTTTATGTAGTGCCGGAAATGGTCACTGTGATTGTTGATACCGGGCAGCAGTTGCCTTGGTTTACAGTAGTGCTTATTCAAATGACGGAAATTTTATCCGCCTATTGGTGGTTGATTATTGGCGGTTTTGTATTGCTTGTAATTGCTACTCGTTGGCTGCTTAGCCAGCCGGATATCCGTTTAAAATGGGATCGAGTAAAATTTGATATTCCTTTGGTTGGGCGAATCAGTCGCAGCGCGAATTCATCACGATTTGCTAATACATTGTCTATTCTTACTCGTTCCGGCGTGCCCTTGGTGGACGCTATGCTGATTGCCAGCGATGTCGTTGCCAACAGTTGGCTGCAACGCGGGCTGAAGAAAGCCACACAAAGTGTCAGTGAAGGTAAAAGTTTGAAAGTAAGCCTAACCGAGGTGGGTCAGTTCCCACCAATGATGCTACACATGATTGCTGCGGGTGAACAAAGTGGCCAGTTGGACACTATGCTTGGGCGGGTGGCGGAGTTTCAGCAGAACGAAGTTGAACGCGTCGTCGCCACAGTGGTGAAACTGTTTGAACCCATAATGTTGTTGATAATGGGCGGGGTTGTATTGTTTATCGTGATGGCGATCTTGCTGCCGTTACTGAGCATGAATCAATTGGTTTGATGGTTAAGATAATAAAAAGTTAATACACCAACGCACAGAATAACGCCTTTGCGTACAAGGATCAGATGGTTTGTGGTACTAGTTTGGACATTAAGCGTGCGAAGTAAGCCATTTGAAAATTACACTTATAGAGATACCTAGAATGAATAATTTGTCCAGGCAAACAAAGACAACCCCGGCTTGCCAAGGCCGCCCATTGGTTACCTCTTCAGCCTCTAAGAGAATGCCTTTACGCGGTGTTGCGCGGCTAGGGCGCAAGGGCATGCGTGGTTTTACCCTCATAGAAATTCTTGTGGTAATTGTCATTCTAGGAATTCTCGGTGCCGTAGTTGCGCCACAGATTTTGTCCCGCCCAGACACCGCTCGAGTTCAAGCTGCGCAAACAGATCTGCGTACGCTGTCCTCAGCCCTAGATATTTATCGCTTGGATAACTTCAATTACCCTTCCTCAGATCAAGGGTTAGAAGCCTTGGTGCAAGAGCCCAGTGGATTTCCTGAAGCGAAAGGTTGGAACCCTGATGGCTATATCAAAAAGTTGCCTGAAGACCCATGGGGAATGCCTTACATTTACGAGAATAATGATGGCCGTATCAATTTGATCAGTTTAGGTGCTGATAGAGAAGAAGGCGGCGAAGGCACCAATGCTGATATCAGCTTAGATAACCTCTAGGCTGTCAAAATTTAACCAATGATGGTTAACATGTCATTTGCGAAAAAACACGCTCAAGGTTTCACTCTGATAGAAATCCTTGTGGTTATATTGGTTATTGCAATTGCCGTGGGTGTGGTTGGTTTTTCCTTCTCTTCGTCCAATAGTCATTACTCGGCAAATGCCTATGCTCAGAGGTTGGCTCAGCGAATTGAGATGGCCCGCGACCGCGCGATCCAATCGAACTCTGAGTGGGGCATGTTCGTTGCAAAAGATAACTACCGATTTGCCAAATTTGATCAAATATATGGTCAATGGTTTGACTACACCACGAAGCCATTCAAAGCAGAAAAAACCGCTTACACGTTGCGCTTTAAAGTGACTGTGGAGGAGTATCCGGGCCAAGTTGATTCTGGCGATATAGAGTTGCCGGATCTAATTTTCTTCTCCAGCGGTGAGGTAAGTCCTTTTGAACTGGAACTAAAGATAGATGAGTTGCCTGGTGCAACTTGGAAATTTGCATCTGATGGTTTTTCTCAAGTGCGCGCCGAAAAGTCAAAAAATTCATTGTGAAAGGTTATTCATGTAAAGGCTTCACCCTTATAGAAATGCTCATTGCCGTGGTCATTATTGGCGCTGTTGGAACTGCTATTGCTACAGCAATTGGCGGCGTGGCTAATCAAACTTTCTCTTTGGAACGCAAAACCGTAGCTAACTGGGTTGCCAGTAATCACATCACTCAAATACGCATTACGCAGCGTATTGAACGTCAGGTATTGCCCGAGGGAAAGATCAATACCCAAGTGTTTATGGCGCAGCGGCAGTGGGAGATTGAAACAACCACACAGGCGACAGATCACCCTTGGTTACGCCGGCTGGAAGTGAATGTCTATGAGGTTACCGAGGGTAAGCGCAAAGGCCCCTACGATCATTTGACTGCCTTCATTGGGCGTTATTGATGATGCGCCGCCAGCAAGCTTTTACACTCATCGAGATTCTGGTCGCGCTATTCATTTTTGCCTTAGTAGCATTGATTAGCGGGCAACTTTTGTCGCGCACAATAAGTGCTCAAGACCATCTACAGGATAGGGGTGGCCGTTTGGCCATGGTGCACAGGGCTATGCAAATAGTACAACGCGACGTTCTCCAATTGAGCAACCGCTCAATAAGAAGTGCCGATGATTTTGAACGACTTGGGCCATTGCTTGTTGATACCGACGGGTTTATTGAAATGACTAGGGTAGGGTGGCGCAACCCACTCATGCACCGTCGTTCTGAATTGCAGCGAGTCAGCTATCGACTTGAAGACTCTAATCTCGTGCGTGGTTATTGGCATACATTGGATCGAGGCTATGATGCCGAACCAGCTTTCCAAACCCTGCTCGAGGATGTTGATCGTGTGGAGTTCTATGTACTTGATAACCAAGGTCAAGAACATAAACTTTGGCCTCCTCAAGTACAGGATGGTCAGGCGACGGAGCCGGCTGCCATTATTCTACGTATTGAAATTGCGCCTTTTGGCGTGGTGGAACGTATTTGGCAGGTGCCTAGCGCCAAATTAGGGGAGACGCCAAATGCGGCCCCAAGCCCTTAAACAAATATCGTCGGCAAGGCAGCAACGCGGCTTAGCTTTGATCAGCGTGCTCTTAGTTGTGGCAATACTAGTAGCTCTAAGTACTCAACTACTTTCAAATCATAATTTGGTTGTTAGTCAGCACCAAAACAGTTTCGAACAGAATCAAGCGCTTCAATATGCTTATGGTGCGGAAGAATTGGCCCGGCAGCTTTTGTTTGATGACTTTAGTATTAGCGGTCCTGGGGTAGACCATCTGCAAGAGCCATGGGCGCAACCGGTGCTGCCTTTTAAGCTAGACAAGGGTGGTTATCTGGAGGCCCAGGTTAGAGATCTAAACGGTTGTTTTAACATCAACAGCTTGGCCGGGATGGCTGGCGAGGACAATCTGAAGCGTTTAAAACGCCTATTACAGAATTTGGACTTAGACCCCGGGTTGGCAGATTTGATTAAGGATTGGGTGGATGCGGATCAAGGTGTAACTGGCTTTGGTGCGGAAGATAATGCCTACCTAGGCCTTTCCCCTCCCTACAGGGCAGCAAACCAAAACATGCGGCATATTTCGGAATTGTTACTTTTACAAAATATTCAATTTGAAGACATTAGTGCCGTCACACCGCACTTGTGTGTGCTGCCAACATCGAATAATAAAATTAACGTAAATACTGCAAACCCTTCACTTTTATATTCGTTAGATTCAGGGATTTCCATTGACTCAGCTCAAGGCTTGGCGGATTCTGAGCGCGGATTCGTGGACGTGTCTACCTTTATTGACGCTAATCCGGAGTTTGAAATAGTTAGGCCTGTATTGGCCGTGACCAGCGAGTATTTTGAAATGCACGCTAAGGTGCAGGTGGGTGAAAGTACAATGAGTATAGCCAGTTTGTTTTTTCGTAATGAGGAGACTGGCGAACTAACATTGATACAAAGAGATTTTGCTAAGGTTTTTCAATCGAAGATCGAAATTGAAGTGGATAGATAGAGAATTATAGTGCCTAAGTTATTTGTTAGAACTGAAGTTCAAGAGGGTGATAAGGAACTCCTATCGACGGATGTTCAATCGCTACGATTGCATTGGCGGTTGCTTACCGATTCATCAGTTGAGTCTGGAACAAGCTCATTAGAAGAGTTTCCGTTGTTGCAAGACATTCATGCTCATTGGCCCGAATCGCCCCAAGATATAGTTGCTATCATTCCTGGTGATGAGGTTTTGCTTTTGAGCTGCGAAGTTCCCGGGCGTAGCGCGGGTACAGTTAAGAAAGCGTTACCCTATGCTTTAGAAGAATATGTTGCTGGCGATATTGAAAATTTACATATTGCCCACGAAAAAATCAGGCCAGGACAGCCAGTTAAATGTGCGCTTATCAGCAAGCAAAGGCTAAGTCAGTGGCAGGAGTGTTTTAGTCGCGCTGCAATTTCTCCGGGGAATATTGTTTCTGAAGGGCAGTTACTTTCCGCTGAGAGTAAATCATGTGCTCTGGTGTTCGGTGAGTTTGAAGTGATGATTGCCACAAACGATGAAAGCGCCAGTGTAGCTCGGTCAGAACTGTTGGGCTTTTTGTCTAACATGGAGTTAGAAAAAGTCATATGCGTGGGTGGCGAACTTACAGATATTGAGACGAGTCAGCTGGATGCCAATTTAATCGTGGAAAACGATTTACGCGACGGTTTTGAGTATCTGGTTTCGCGTTTCACTGCAGCGACGCCAATTAACTTACTGCAGGGCGAATACAAAGTCGCCCGCCCGGCCAATGGGTCAGGTAATGCTGTTGTGGGTATTTTTGCGCTGCTAGGCATTTGGCTGATTGTTACTATGACCTCTTTTGCCGTTGAAGGTTATTGGGCAGAAAGTCGAGCGAATGAGCTAACGGATCAGGCGACAACTCTTTATAAGGAATATTTTCCTACTGACAGTGCACCAGTGACTACGGGGCAGCTGACCCGCCGATTAAAAGCCAAATTGGGCACTCAGCCTGGACTCGATACAAACCCTCAGGGCTTTGTTGATCTGCTGTCGAGGGTTTCCGGCAGCGTGACGGGCACTAACAAAATACAATCTTTGCGTTTCAATCATCAACGCATGGAGTTGACCTTCGAAGTTCTTTTGCCCGGGTTTAATGAGTTAGACCCGCTGAAAGAGCGCTCGGCATCTCAAGGTGTATTGCTAAAAGTAACTAATGCAGATAATGATGGTAGTAGCATTAGGGCCAGATTGTCAGCGGAGTATAACTAGTGAATAAATTTGCACCTATTGCAGAAATGTTGCGCAGCAGTAGCATCGGCAACTGGTACGCCGAGAAAAATGCCACAGATCGCAAAGTGATTTTGGCCATCGTTTCGCTGTGCCTAATATCGACAATCTATTTGGCAGCATGGAAACCGCTGTTGGAATATCGAGAAGCACAGACCTTGCGCTATGAAAGAGCCCAGTCTTTGGTGGATTGGATTACTTTAAATGACAATGCGCTGCAAGCCAGTAGTCAGAACAAGTCGCAGTCGCCGCAGCAAAAATCGCTAATTCCTTTGGTCACCGCCAGTGCGAACCAAATGCAGTTAAAACTCAATCGTCTACAGCCAGAGCAAGATGGCAGCGTGAGTATTTCGCTGCAAAATCAGTCATTCGACCAAGCGTTGCGTTGGATCGTAGATTTAGAAACAAATAGTCGCCTTCTAATTGATCGGATTAGCATTGATCGAACGGAAAATGTCGGTTTAGTGAATGTTCAGTTGCGAATTCAGTGAAAGTTAGTCGCACTAGTTGCCTATCCCCTAGTGCGAGATAGTTTCATCGTGGTGTATTAATATGCTCTATGACTTGAAGTCTAACTGATTCAAATCGGTGATCATTGGATAGGGCTTCCATAACGCTTTGTATCTGGCTGAAACTGCTGGTTTGCAAAAAAATTATTCTTAGGCGCGGGAAGTGAGAGTGTTTAGTGAGTCCATAGGTAGACTCAATGGCGCCTAGTTGGTGGTCGATTAGAACACCTTCTTTGTACTTAACTTCTATTACACGAGTGGCAATAACCTGCAGTCCAGTTTCCTTGTCCAGGGCCATCTTGTACTCGGCCTGGTTATCGCTGGACGTGCTAGAGCGGATAGATGAAGGGGTGTTGGCTGGTTTGCCCATTTGTATAGCGCCGTCTTCTATAGAAGTGACGGATGAGGTTTGATCGATTACGTATCTAGTAGGCGTAGACCTTTCTGCCACTGAAGATTGCGTAAGTAACACTACAATTGCGATAACGACACCAATATATTTAGGCACGTTACGTTGGACCTTCATTGCCCTTTGTTTAATGTCCATAAATTCTAATGCTCCAGGATGTTAGTGTTCCAACGTCATCTGTTACGTGATCAGTGACTTCCAATGTCCAATCCCCTTGTTTGCTCTCGCCGTAAAATGCATTACTACCCAACTCAAATCCAGAAGCCGGCCAAGTTGTATATGCATTTAAAGCCGGCAGCAGTACCGAACGAGTGCCGGACGGAGAGATTAATGCGATGGTCCAGTCCCCCGGGAATGCGTGAGTAGCGAAGATCTCTACGCGAACAAATTCGATTATGCCTTGGTCAGGTTCGTTCAGTATTGACGTGATTGTTTCGCCGTCGGCCACCATGCGGGACAAGTTGTTGTTGCGAATCGTTCCTTGATCAAAAGTTCCTAAGCTATCGGCCACATAGACTTCAGCTGCAACTACTGCGGCACTGGCGTCGATCGCGCCGAATCCGTAGACGTTATGAAATGTTAAACCTGCGTCATTAGTTGTCCAAGCTGGTTCTAATTCGATGCCTGTAGCGACGATCGCAGGTCGGTCTGCATCAATTTGTCTGGAGGTGGTAGCAAGTATGTGTTTTACGTCGCGCCAGTTCAGATCGGCGTTTACTGACAGCATCAAGGCGACCACCCCGGCTATATTCGGTGCAGCGGAGGACGTGCCGTTAAAGGTGGAGGTGTAACTACACATGGCATTTAATGCGTGGTTGCCGCCGTCTTCAAAGGCATTTCTTGGGTTGGGTGTGGGGTTAGTGTTGGCGCTGCGCACATAGCCCCGACTACAACCAGATTGATCTGTTGTCATGATCGCAGGCCGGCCATTTCCTGAGCCTAAAAACTGCGCGTTTTGGCCGAATTCACCGCCGGGAGCGGATACCCAGTTGGTTGCTCCTACTGTTGAGTAGCTCGATGCAGTTCCACCCGCATTTAATGCAGCCGCACCGATTATATAGGGGACTATGTGCATGGGGTCTTGAGAAGTGTTTTGGCAACTGAGTCCGAGATTTGCGGCATTGGGGCAGGTGACTGTAGTGCCATTAAATACGAAACCGTTGAAGCCATTTCCTGAAGATTTTATGTAAATTGCACCGTTACCTGATCGAAGATTGGTGACACCATCTAACAGCTGCGCTTCTAGTGACGAGTTTAATCGAAACGCAGTAGTTGTGTTAACACCAAAGCTCAGATTGAAAATATCTACATCTCCTGAAGGGGCATTTGAGGCGCCGCCCAATGCGTCAATTTCATTAGACAAAGATTGATTGCGAAGAAAGTTAAAGCCCTTTAGAGAAGCTGCCGGCGCCACGCCCCTTACACCGATATTGTTCCAGCCTCGGGCTGCAATGATCCCTGCAACACTGGTGCCGTGGTCTCCTATGATGCCGGGGTTGGTTGGGTCATTATCAGCTTCTACATAATCATAAGAACCGTCAGCAACAACATTTTCGATTAGGTCTGGGTGCGCAATTTCCATGCCTTCGTCGACTACAGCGACTATTGTGCCAAGGCCCAGGGTGCCTGCATTTGTAACAGTGTCTACGTTAAGGTCCTCCCCTAAGCTTCCACCGGTATCGGAGAAAGTCGCTTGGCCACTGTTATTCAGGTGCCATTGCAGCGGGTAGAGTGGATCACTATTTATGCTAATAGAGATTGTAGTTGTTAGAGAATCTATAAAGCCGTCATTGACTCTAAAGGAAAACGAATCAGTGCCTGCTTCAGTTGTATTGGCTAACGTTTGGTAAGTATACGCACCAGTGGACGCATCATTCAGCGTTACGGTGCCCAAAGAGGCTGCGGTAACTAGGGCATATGTCACCGATCGGCTTTGCTGACTGGTAGCTGTGAGATTGCCGGTGATCGAAGTTTGCACCCCTGACGCCAAATCAACATTAACTGATTGGGGGAGGGCGACTGGTAACTCGTAAGTGTTAGGGTCCAATGGCCGTTCATCGTCGGCATCAACTACACCATCGTTGTCGTCATCTAAGTCGGCATTGTTGCCAGTGCCATCGCCGTCTGTGTCCAGAGTTTCTGCAGCATCTAGTGGGAAGGCATCATCCACATCATTGACACCATCGTTATCGTCATCTAAGTCGGCGTTGTTGCCTGTGCCATCGCCGTCTGTGTCCAGAGTTTCTGTAGCATCCAGTGGAAAGGCATCATCCACATCATTAACACCGTCGTTATCGTCATCTAGGTCGGCATTGTTGCCAGTGCCATCGCCGTCTGTGTCCAGAGTTTCTGCAGCATCTAGTGGGAAGGCATCATCCACATCATTGACACCATCGTTATCGTCATCTAAGTCGGCGTTGTTGCCTGTGCCATCGCCGTCTGTGTCCAGAGTTTCTGCGGCATCCAGTGGAAAGGCATCATCCACATCATTAACACCGTCGTTATCGTCATCTAGGTCGGCATTGTTGCCAGTGCCATCGCCGTCTGTGTCCACAGTTTCCGTAGCATCCAGTGGTAACGCGTCATCCACATCATTAACACCGTCGTTATCGTCATCTAAGTCGGCGTTGTTGCCAGTGCCATCGCCGTCTGTGTCCAGAGTTTCTGTAGCATCCAGTGGAAAGGCATCATCCACATCATTAACACCGTCGTTATCGTCATCTAAGTCGGCGTTGTTGCCTGTGCTATCGCCGTCTGTGTCCAGAGTTTCTGCAGCATCCAGTGGAAAGGCATCATCCACATCATTGACACCGTCGTTATCGTCATCTAGATCGGCATTGTTGCCGGTGCCATCGCCGTCTGTGTCCAGAGTCTCTGCGGCATCCAGTGGAAAGGCATCATCCACATCATTGACACCGTCGTTATCGTCATCTAGGTCGGCGTTGTTGCCTATGCCATCGCCGTCTGTGTCCACAGTTTCTGTAGCATCCAGTGGAAAGGCATCATCCACATCATTAACACCATCGTTATCGTCATCTAGATCGGCATTGTTGCCGGCGCCATCGCTGTCTGTGTCCAGAGTTTCTGCGGCATCCAGTGGAAAGGCATCATCCACATCATTAACACCATCGTTATCGTCATCTAGATCGGCATTGTTGCCGGTGCCATCGCCGTCTGTGTCCAGAGTTTCTGCGGCATCCAGTGGGAAGGCATCATCCACATCACTAACACCATCGTTATCGTCATCTAAGTCGGCGTTGTCACCTGTGCCATCTGCATCATTATCCAGAGTTTCTGCGGCATTCAGAGGGAAGGCATCATCCACATCATTAACACCGTCGTTATCGTCATCTAGATCCGCATTGTTGCCTGTGCCATCGCCGTCTGTGTCCAGAGTTTCTGCGGCATTCAGTGGAAAGGCATCATCCACATCATTAACACCATCGTTATCGTCATCTAAGTCTGCGTTGTCACCTGTGCCATCTGCATCATTATCTAGAGTTTCTGCGGCATTCAGTGGGAAGGCATCATCCACATCATTAACACCATCGTTATCGTCATCTGGGTCGGCATTGTTGCCGGTACCATCGCCGTCTGTGTCCAGAGTTTCTGCAGCATCTAGTGGGAAGGCATCATCCACATCATTAACACCATCGTTATCGTCATCTGGGTCGGCATTGTTGCCGATACCATCGAAGTCGGAATCTACATATTCGCTGGTGTCTAATGGAAACGCATCATTATTGTTGAGTACATTGTCGTTATCCGTATCGGTGTCAAACACATCATGCAAGCCATCGGCATCAGTATCTAAAGTACTGTCTGGGACTGGGGCGCCAGCAAAAATCATTTCAACGGTTGTTTCTGCCATGAAGTCTGTGGGCGATATATTGTTGCTTATCAGAGAGTTAATGGCGTTAAGCACGCGTGTTTGAAAAAGTTCTAATATAGTGTCGGCGTTCACTGACGTGGGGTCTAACGCCGAACTGGCCAACAATATGTTGATTGAAGCAACGGTCTGGGCAACCGTACTAAGAGCATCGTTGCTGATGCCAGTGTTATGCACTTGTTCGAAATTTGTGAAAATCGAGCTGAGGAGGGCAGAGTCGGTAAGTCTTAGAATGCCGCTAGTACTCGAATGTGCAAGAACTTCAAGCGTCAATTGCCGATTCACAGCCAATAAGTTTGGCACCACGCCGTCAACTTGAGGGAACAATCTTTCTAGAGAGAGCAAAATAATCCCGAGTTGAGCGTTAAGTCTTTGAATTTCAAGAGCTCTAGCTTCTTGATTTTCCGCAGCTGCCCAGAGGTCGTTGCCGAAGATTGCTGCACCGGTTTCGGTAACACCTAACGCGGCGAATATTTGCGGGGTATCTGCACTGCTAAAGCCGATTGTTGAAAGCGGGGTGACGAATACGAAATTTCTGAGATCAGCGGAAATTGGTCCAACCAGTACTAGATTGCGCAATTCCTGCCCGGTAGACGTGTCTCTACCACCACGTGTAATGACTTTTGGGTTTACCGCATCAGCAAGAGAAATCTGCGGAATAAGGATGAAGCCTTCATCATCAGTAATTCCAGATGGCTCACCTGAATCTTCAATATTATTATCATTTAGGTCGATAAAGAATCTAGCACCGGCGATTGGCCCATCTACGACCCGAGCTTCAAATGCATCCGTTACCAATACCGAAACCGTGGCCGCTGTCGAGAGAGAGCCGTCTGAGGCAACAACGGTCACTTGATAGACGTTATCGTTGTCGAGATCTTCTGGTGCTTCAAAATCTGGGTGGTTTGTGAAGGTGAGCCGCCCTTTGTTATCTAAACTAAATAGCCTTGAATCTACGGAGTTCAGATCAAGGGACAGAGTAATCTGATTCGCATTTTGATCTGCAGCATCAATTTGGGCGTTGAGGATTTGGCCCTCCAGAACGCTCACTGTCGCCAGAGTGGAGATTGTAGGCGCCACATTCACGGGTTGCTCAGAACTCGAAGAGCCGCCCCCACATGCGCACAGTACTGCTGTAAAGCAGTTAATACAGACTAATCCAAGCTTGGGATTCAAGGAAATACCTCTAAATAGACGGTTCTATGTCGTTAGGCGCTGAGCTTCCTCTGGCATAGCGTCGAATCGTAGAAATATTGACTGAAGGGATGTAAATTCCAGTTCGGCGGTAGAATTTTTCGAATCATTGGTTGTTAGTGGGAATGTTTTGGCCGGTTGCTTAGTTTGGTTACAAAGCGAATTAAGTGATTCTGGGACGGCCTTGTTGGCGCTGCCCGTGACGTTAGATCTGAATCATCTCTGAATCATCTCTGAATCAGAGATGATTCAGAGATGAGTTAAACCGAAGTAGTTAACGCCGTAAAAGAACCAACGCGTTGGTAGGAAAAACCCCAAGATTCTAAGGTGCAAGGCTTAGAACAGGCCTTAGAAAAGGCGTTCGAATAGGCCCAAACTTGAACGGGTGTACAAAGAGGCCTTTGCGTTCTTGGCAACTTACACCGAAAACGATGCAAATTAGGGTATGCAATGTTTTGCAACAGCACGAATATTGAGCCGCGACTGGCGGGCAACTTACCTGTGAATGGGTGCGGAGTATTGAAAATTACCAAAGCAGTGGCGGAGAAACAGCGCTTGTGCCTGGTCATAAAGAAACAAAAGTAAGGGCAAACGTAATAATGTGGCTGCGCACATTGAAGCAGGGATTGCCTGAGTCAGTGAAGTGGGGGCAACGAGCAAGGGCAGCAAGGGCAGCAAGGGCAGCAAGGCATGAGTTGCATAAAAGCAGGCTATGGCTTATTTAACATAATACATTTTTGATTGGGTTCACCCCTAACCTTAGTATTTTCACAATATGTCAAAAGTAGGTGATGAAAAATCTTGTCTAGGGTTTCTTACAGCGAAAAATATCGACGGGATGCGGTAGACATGTCGTTGCACCTTGGCCTTTCGTAATCGACATTAAGAAATCGGAAATGTCGTTGCGCAACCCTGTTGGCAATTGATCTGTCCGGGTTTGCACGATGAAGTCTACGATGTTTTGGCCAACTTCAGTCGGTTCGCCGAAACATTCTTCAGCATTCAGGTTGGCGCTAACGCGCGTTTCACCATAATCCAATCCACGCGCATCGAAGTGCGCTCGTACGTCATCGCTAAACCAACTTTTTTGGTCCATTTGGCGTTGCCACATGAGACTGGCAACGGTGTTCAGTTCTTCGTCAGGGGCGATCACAATGACCAATTCTCCGCCGGGTTTTAGCGCTTTCAGCGCCGCGTCGATGGCGTCATTTCGATCTTCTAGATAGTAAATGGAGTGCACAAAGAGAATGAGGTCGAACTGGTTTTCAAAAACTTGTTCCCCAAACTTTTGCAAGAGAACAGAAACGTCGACTTGATCGGATGCTTGCTTGCCCATGATTTGGGAAAACTCAGCGCCTGATATTTCATTTGGCTCAATACCCAGATACGTTACCTGCTTCATGCGTGCCCGCGCATATTCTAAAATGCATTCGTCAAAAGCGCCGGTACCACAGCCAACACTCAAAATAGCATTGGCATCTTGCGACATCTTGGCGACGATGTTCGCTTCAAGCCAACCCAAAAGCCCTAGTCGTTGATTGCTGTTTGCTTCAAAAATTTCGAGGCATTGCGCGTAATAACTATTATTTAAAGGGTGTATCTGGGCTAGGTTTGTTACCGCGCGGTCAATCGACCCGATTATCTTGTTTTGATGTGACGTATACAAATTCATAGTTGAAACTATTTTCCAAAATCAGCGCTAATGCATAAAAATATGATCGCTCACGCGACCGTTCGCGTATGCTAACAGAATTCCTCAGAAGGTTTCTGAGTGACTGTCAGCCTTCTCACTTTCAAACAGGCGTTATCTTGTGATAAAAATAATAAGAATGAAGCAATTTGGCGCAAAGCCATGAGCCGAACCCTTCCCGCTGCGGCAGATGCAGACACCTTTGATCGGAGTTGTGCTCACTGGAGTGCCGACGGTCGTGAGGGTATGGATAACTTTTACACTTATGCAACCGTCGATTACAGGCATTTGGCCGGTTTGATCGATTGGACTGCTTTGATGTCTTCGTTGTCGAAGCAAACAGGTTTTCTTCAATTAGCGGACATAGCATGCGGCAGTGGTAAATTTCCGGCGGCGCTAGTGGAACATACAACATTGCCTGAATTGACAAGCGCTGAAGGTAAACCCATTCAAGTGCTTTACGACCTTTTGGATCCCAGCACCTTTGCCATTGAGGAAGCGGCCGCCGCGCTCAAGGCGCCTTTTGTAGAGCGCGATCACTATTGCTGCAGATTGCAAGACTGGCAGCCCAAGCCAAGTACCTATGACCTGTGTTGGGCAACTCACGCGCTTTACTGCGTCCCGGCCGAGGAGATGAACGAATGCATATCAATCCTAAAAGCTGGCATGAGCTCGGATGGCATCGGCATTGTGGCTCAATCCAACCGCAGTGGACACTACATCCGCTTTTATGAACATTTCTTAGACAGCATCCACGGTGGCAACGGCACGCGTTTCAGTGCCGCCGAAGACATAGATGAAGCTGCTGAAAATGTTGGTTTTGAGAGACAAAGCCGCACGCTGAATTATGGGACCGTTATTGATGAGAATGATCGTCAAGCGCTGGAGTCCTATCTACAACGCTGCGCTTTTGATGACTCTATATCATTGGATCAAATGTTGAATAGCGGAACGCTAGGGCAATACTTGGCAAGCACCAAAAAGCAAGGCGCGTACCGTTTTCAGCAATCTGTTGACGTTCTTGTGTTCGGAAACGATTTGTCCATGTTCAATTTTTGGATGCAAGGCGAGTGATAAAGCCTACTAACTCGCGGCCCAAACCAGAGTCATTCGAGTATTTGTCTAAAGCGCAGCAGCAAAGTGAAGACGTTGCCTCGCAGTGGGACCAAGACAACCAGCAGTGGTGGAATTGGTATATGACGCTGGCGGAGAATGAGCATGATCAAAATAATTTGGCCGTTAGGTCTGCGCCTTTCAGTCTGCAAGCACCTACTGAAATTGACGAGTTAACACTAGCGCAGATACATGACGCACTTTCGGTGCCCTACCAATTGTCTTCGGATGCGATTGATCAATTTGCCAGGGATGGTTACGTCAAACTTAAAAACGTCATCGACCCTGAACATTTAACGCTTCTCAGGCAACGTATTAACCGCATCCTAATTGATGCACTGGGAGCCGAGCCTGGTTTGGCTTTTCGAAGTGACGAGATGATGTGGCTTCACGACGAACTCGTGCGACATTTCGTTTTGAGCACACGCATCGCGCAAATTGCGAGCGAACTCCTGGGTGTTCAAGCGGTTCGTCTTTATCACGACAATGCGTTATCCAAAGAGCCTGGCTGTGGGCGCACGCCGTGGCATTATGACTATCATCACTTTCCTATCGACAGTCAAAATGTCTGTACCGCCTGGATTCCGTTGCAACCCATCCCAATGGAAATGGGACCGCTTGCATTTGCAGCGGGCATAGAAACCTACAAACTCGTTAAAGACCTGCCTTTTAACAAGTTTGACTCAAGCTATGACAAGCAACTGAGCCAAGTCTTTGCGGATAGAAATATTCCCGTTGATGATAGTAGCTTCGATTTGGGCGAAATTAGTTTTCACCATACCTTATCGTTTCATACCGCTGGTGCGAATAGGACTAACGAATCCCGCATGGCATTAGCGACAACCTATTTTGAAGACGGTGCACGTCTTGTCTCGAATCCAACCATGATCTCTGGTGAGTTTCATAAATTTATGCCGGCAATCGAACCAGGCGATGTCATCAACAGTGCATACAACCCTGTATGCCATCCATGCGCTGATTAACTCGCAAAAGAGAATGTTATGAGTAGGTCTTTATGAATAGGTCTGAAAAACAAACGTTCGGTATCAACCATGCGGATTTTCCGCGTTTGATGACGATGATCGCTCTCATTATTGCAGGGGAGGCTATATTCTCTCTACCGTTTCACGTGACCCGATTCTTTCGTCCGACATTTTTAGAGGTTTTTGAGTTCAGTAATATGCAGTTGGGGCTGGTCCAAGCCTCGTATGGCGTGATTGCAATGCTGGCCTATTTTCCAGGTGGACAGCTCGCCGATATGTTTTCCGCTCGTAAACTCTTAGCCGCGTCGCTGATCGCAACAGGGCTTGGTGGACTCTACTTCGCGCAAATTCCAACCTACCAAGGCCTGCATTTACTATTTGGCTTTTGGGGTTTTACCACCATCTTGTTATTTTGGGGTGCACTGATCCGAGCCACACGCGAATGGGGCGCGGACTCAGCACAAGGGCGCGCATTTGGCATATTAGATGGTGGCCGCGGGTTATTCGCGGCATTGATTGGCGTGATTGCGGTTTTTGTCTTACGTAGTTTTTTTCCCGACGATGTGACGCTCGCCACCGATGCGGAGCGCATTTTAGCGCTTCAGTATGTGATCTATTGTTATACGCTTTTCACATTTTTGGCAGTGCCTTTAGTTTGGCTGTGCGTACCCGAACCCGCAGTAGACCTCCAAAACGCAAACTTAATTGCCAACAGGCCAAGTCTGGTAAGACGTACTATCGATGTCATGAGATTACCGACCGTTTGGTTACAATCACTCATTATTGTGGCGGCCTATGTGGGATATAAGGGTATCGACAATTATTCTCTGTTCGCCTATACCGCCTATGGGTTGAATGAAGTTGAAGCCGCTGAGTTGACTGCTTATAGCGTTTGGATACGTCCGATCGCGGCCGTTGCAGCCGGCCTTCTTGCGGATCGTATATTGCCGTCCAGGGCAACAGCCTTATGCTTTGCACTTATGATATTTTGTTTTGGGTTTCTCTCTTTCGATACCCCGAATGTGTCTCAGATTTGGATTCTGTTCGCGAATGTGATTGTCACTAGTGCCGCTGTATTTGGGCTGCGTGGCATCTATTTTGCGATGTTCGAGGAGGGTCACGTGCCGGCCATCGAAACTGGTACCGCGACCGGGCTGGTTTCTGTCATTGGTTTTACGCCGGATATTTTTATGGGTCCTATGTCTGGCTGGATTTTGGATCGCTCTCCGGGTTTGCAAGGTCATCAAGACTTTTATCTTCTGATGGCCTGCTTTGCATTTCTGGGACTGGTTGCAAGTGTGTTGTTTGGTCGTCTCGCAAGAAAGCCTGCGCTTCGCTGAACCAAAAAGACAATCGACTAGCAACTAACTAGCAACCGAGGCGCAAACAAACCTAAACGAGTCAACTCGTCCGCTATCGGTACAACGCGCAAATTGAGCTAAATCCCGTCAAGAGCAAACGCACTAGCTCTTTATGTTAGTATAATGTTCTAGAGTTCGAGTTTTCTGTAGACTAAGCGGCGCAGCTTGTACGATTGCATCCACTACCGCTTCTGCAATTTAGTATCTACACACATTCACCCTTATAAAGCGTAGGTTTTAAATTGACCGACGCAGCGAGCCTAATTAATGCCTGAAACGACTAGTGATTCTCAGAATACGTTCGAAGACGACGTAATTGATGGACTTTCCCAAGTTCAAAAAACCATTCCTTGCCGATGGCTTTATGATGAAAGGGGCTCAGAACTTTTTGAGGAAATTACCGTTCAGCCGGAATATTACCCGACCCGCACCGAAACGGGCATTTTGTCGCAATATGCAGCGGCAATCGCAGATCATGTCGGCCCTCACGCAACAGTGGTTGAGTATGGTGCTGGTGCCTCGGTCAAAACTCGAATACTCATCGACGCGCTAGAAGAACTCAGCACTTACATACCCGTTGATATCTCTGCAGAATTTTTGCAAACCAGTGCGGCTTCACTGCAAGAAGACTATCCAGATCTTAATATCGAACCGGTTGTCGCTGACTTTTTATCGACCGTCGATTTACCTGAAAAATCAACCCGGGGTGCTCGGGTCGGTTTCTTTCCTGGATCTACTATTGGTAATCTCAAGAGCTCGGAAATTACAGGCTTCATGCAGCGCGCGCGCGAGGATCTAGGCGCAGGAGCACAATTTGTTCTGGGTGCAGATTTAAAAAAGGATCCCAATATTTTGATTCCAGCCTATGACGATTCCGCCGGCATCACATCTGAATTCAATCTCAATTTGCTGAGGCGAATCAACGGAGAGTTGGACGCCAACTTTGATGTCGCTTCTTTTAACCATGAAGCAAGATGGAACGACAATGATGCAAGAATAGAAATGCATCTGGTCAGCGAGCGAGAGCAATCTGTTGAAATGTCAGGAAAAACATTCGATTTCAGACAGGGTGAGACTATTCATACTGAAAACTCAAGAAAGTTCGAGATAGGTGCCCTTAAGAAACTGATCGGGCAATGTGGCTGGCAAATGGCAGATAGCTGGGTCGACAAAGATAGCCTCTTTTCGGTGCTGTTATTCAAAGCCATTTAGAATTTGAAGCGCTTCATTGCTAGTAGCAGCAAGTTGGAGAGCACTCGAATAGGCGAGGGCGTTTTGTTCGGTGCCAATGCCTTCGCTGTTCCTTATAGATCTAGCAGATCTAATGTTGGTGTGATGCTCGGCATATTCTTTATAGAGATATTGCCCGTTACATGGGCCACTTTCTTTAAGGGAAGTTTTCAATAGAGGTCTTCAATGGAGGTCTTCAATAAATGCCTTCAATTTTCCTTCGGATTTTATGTCCCGTAAAAAGACTGATTTGACTTGTGCTACTGCAGCCGCTGGACTGGGGCTGGCTAAGGTGTTTTGCTGGATGAGACGCAATTGTTTTGATTTTTGGCGCTTGACCCACCTTTGAAAAATGTGTTTTGTTACCCCTTAAAAACCACACCAAACAAAGGATTTAACGATGGGACGATTGGACGGCAAGGTTGCTTTGATCACCGGTGGGGCACGTGGCCAAGGCGCTGCGGAAGGCAAACTGTTTCGGGCTGAAGGTGCCGAGGTCTATCTGACAGATGTGTTAGTCGACGAGGGTCTTGAAACTGCCGCCGAAATTGGCGCTACGTTTATCGAACATGACGTGACTGATAGCGACGCTTGGAACGCAATTGTTAAACGCATTGAAAACGAACATGCACACCTTGATGTGCTGATCAACAATGCAGGTATTTTTCATATGATGGGAATGGCCGATACGGAAAGAGCGCTCTGGGATCGCACGATAGCGATCAATCAGACCGGCGTTTTTCTCGGTATGCAGGCTGTCGCAGCCATTATGACCCGCCAGAAGTCAGGATCAATTATCAACATCTCATCTATCGCTGGCTTGCGCGGCTCCGGCGGCGCATTTGCTTACGGTGCCAGTAAATGGGCGGTGCGCGGTATGACGAAAAGTGCCGCGCAAGAGTTGTCGCCGCATGGTATTCGTGTCAACTCGATTCACCCCGGCATCATCGAAACAGCGATGGTTGATGAGTTTAGCCGCAAAGGCATCAACGAGAGTGTGCGTGATCAAATTCCCATGGGTCACTATGCGGATGCTTCAGAGGTTGCGAATCTTGCGCTGTTCTTAGCGTCTGATGAAAGCACCTACTGCAGTGGCTCGGAATTTGTCGTTGACGGTGGCATGACCGCATAAAAAGAGAAAGCAAAGAGCGCACCTATTAAATCCGAAAATGGTGGAGGCGCTCACCATTGTAGTCGGATCGATCATTTCGATTGTTGCTGTGTATATTGTGGTCCTTGATGATAATGGCGTTTTTGCTAGTCATGCTTGTCGACTGTGGACAGATCGGCGAACAGATCGGAGGGCAGTTTCACTTACGCAACATGCACTGCTGAAATCAGTTTACGTACTGGCTAGGGCAGGGGGCGATTAAGTCGATAAATGGTAGGCATCTACGTAACCAAGAAAATATCTCGGTTTGCTGCATCCCGTCCAAAGTACGAAAAAGTACGAAAAAGTACGAAAAAGCATCTAGTTCTAAGACTAAAATGCTAGCCGGCATCAGAGTAATATCCGACTACCTAGCAGTTAAGGAAGTATCCTAGTAGGAGTCTTTCTCTCTGCCTCGTCTGTCCTTGTACATTTAACCGCGGCGAGCCGTCATCTTTTACAGAGGCCTTCAGTGGACATACCGAGAACTCAACCTGCCAATCGGTCACATCAACAAGTTGCTTGGCAATACAGGAAACACAAGAAGCAGAGGCAAAAGAGGCTACATTTGGCGTTAGGTTGCGAAACCGCAGACTCGGTTATTTCTAGCCGCCATGAACTGATCAGCAGCAGCGAAGGCAACCTCCGATATCTGCTTCGAGTCTAAATTCAACTCAATCTATACGCAGTTAGCGTATTCCACCCACAGAAGATACTGCGCCACTGGATCTAGTAATTTTTCTTCTTCTCGACTTGGGAAGGGGAGGCAGGTAATCAAATTTTGTTATGGAACATACACAGGGAGCGTAAAAACCCACGCTTTTACGTTAGTCTTTTATGGGATATTTCCTGATAATTTCGATTTCAACATAATATATGCCCGATTGGTTCTCACTTAAATATTCGGGTTTTCCGTATTTATCAGCTGTTAGCGCGTTGGTTTAGTGCCATTTCACCATCCCCTCTAAAACCTTGAACTGCCAGCCGTTTTTTCATCGTTTATATGACCACAACACTTTAAATCAATTCGGATCAACTGTATTGTCTACAGTTCATTACGGGAAAAGTATGACTGGCTTTAATACTTTTTGGAGTCGTGCGGGTCGTACTTTAAGGAGAAGAAGTGTGATAACCGCTGGTAGTCGTTGCAAAAAATATTTACCGACCATCAAGGAAATCTCGCAACGCCGTTAACTGTCAAGTCGCACATAGCGGTGAATTAGGCAAGCGTTAACTTGAACATATTGATATACAACCAACCCAATTATAAAAGAGGAAATATCGAATGAATTTTACAGAAGCAGGTTTGAGCTTTTTATACAAATACGCCGAATTTACTGGGCGCTCGTCGAGATCTGAATATTGGTATGCCATATTATTTTGCGCACTGGTGGTTTTTGGCACAGGTTTTTTTGAGGCGCTCCTTGGATTGTCAACATCAATGTCTTTCATATTTCAGCTGGTGTTTTTAGTCCCTAGTTTTGCAATAGTAACTAGAAGGCTTCACGATATTGGTAAGTCAGGCTGGTGGTATTTAATAATTTTTACTGGCTTAGGCGCATTCCTCGTCCTCTATTGGATTTGTTGTGCTGGTGACGAGGGTGACAATCAATACGGTCCTAACCCGCTAACAACTGTTGCGTAATTTAACCTTTTGCTTAACGGCGTAGCGGTGCGGTAGGTTCCAAAGGTCGGCATAGAAATGAGCCTAATAAGAATGTCGTCCTTTGGAAACGAGTCAGTCACGATGGAATAATTAGGGCATTGTTCTATATATTGTATTTAACATAATATATGTTTGATTGGTTCTCATCAATATATGCGGAAAATCCGCATATGTTAAGTGTGAAAAGGTCAGCTACGACCACTTCACCATCCCTTCAAAACCCTGCACTGCCTTGCGTTTTTGCTCATCTTTTATGTGAACATAACGCTGCAACATTGCAGTATTCGACCAGCCCCCGAGTTGCTGGATCACCATCTCCGGAACCTCGTTTCGCATATGCCATGAAGCAAACGTGTGCCTCAAAGTATGGAAGCAAGTTCCTTGCGGAAGTCCGGCTCTTACTACCGCTTTTCGCCAAGCCCCATCGCAAACATTAACGCTGGGTTTGTTGGTCCGATCTTTTGCAAAAACAAATTCAGACCGGCGAATGCCGTCACTTTCCCTTCTCTCTGCGCGAGACAGACGTCTGAGAATTACATCTCTTGCGTCAGCATTCAGTACCGTTCGGAACTTGTTTACAGTTCTTAGTACGTCGAATATCAATCATAACATTCCGGTAATTTTTCTCTGGCTGAGCTTCTGGAATGTGTGAAAATATATAACCTTTTTAGGGGATAAACTTTGACAATCCGACGGGTCGTATCTGCATCAGCGCATACTGATAATTTGCGAGTTAGTAAACGTCAAAGCCCACGGAAAGTATCAAGGTTGGTACCAAATTGGTGATGACCAAGCGCGTTCTT
>Ga0209192_10000373_pt1 | contig 46319 bp, 33 predicted proteins | sample ArcticOcean_MG_C_11_FD_187433 | JGI IMG/M metagenome (GOLD analysis project Ga0209192, IMG submission 187433) | Marine microbial communities from western Arctic Ocean - ArcticOcean_MG_CB2_154 (SPAdes) (version 2) | ecosystem: Environmental > Aquatic > Marine > Oceanic | place: Arctic Ocean... | reverse complement strand
CCGGCACCGGAATTAAACTTACAAAGAGTAACATGCATAAAAGCGCTAATCTTTTTTTCAAAATCATGACCCTCCGGTCCTGCTAACTATAGGGTGGGTTCACTAACCCACGTTATTCGGGTGATATTCCGTGCCAAAGTAGTCTTTGTTGATGTCATTGCAGTTTCTTCTGGCGCAGTGTTGATCAAGACGCTTTAAACCAGTCAGCGGCCGGTGTGGAATCCATGAGGCTAACCCGAAAGGCAGGGCACTGAGGGTTTGTTGAGTCGTGCACAAAAGTTACAGGAATGATGTAACCCAAGATGCGTCACTATGTAACGCTTTGTAACTGCTTGTAACGCCCGACACACCAACTTTTGTACCTTCGCGTTCAAAACCTTGAAATGACCCTGCTCGGCCTTCAAACCTTGTCAATGCTAATCAGTTAGCAGGCGCCCTTAAAGACCAGCGCAAGGCATCAGTGATGCTTTTTATCGGCTTTATCTGGTTCTGGACGCCTCAGTCGCAAAACCATAGCGTGGGAAGCTTACAAGAACCAAAAGTCAGACGATGCCAGTCTGATGGGCAGAAAAGCGTGTTTGGCTGAAGAAATACGTGCGGATGGTTTAGGCTTGCAAACCGACAATAGTGGGCCAATGAAAGACCCACCGCGTTAGCCACGCTGCAGAACCTAAGTATCGCGCCATCCTTTAGACGCCCTTTGGCCGCCCTTTAGCCGCCCTTAAGTGAGTGATGACAATCCATTCTCAGAAAGATTGTTCAGGACACTCAAGTACACGCCTTGTTACTCGACCAGACGGTTCGATAGCATTGCCGCAGCCAAACAGCAGGTTCATGAATTTATTGACGGGTACAACGGTCAGCATCACCACAGCGCAATCCACTTTTTGACCCCGAATCAGCCCCACCGAGGCGAAGATCGTGAGCTACTTAAACAGCGAAAGCACGTGCATGAAGCTGCGAAGAATCCGAATCCCGAGCGTTGCTCAGGCAAGACTAGAAACTGAACCCTAATAACCGCTGTCTGGCTAAACCCACCCAAGACATCAGGCAAAAAAAGCGCAAAAAAAGAGCAAAAAAGGAGCAGAAATCTAAGTCTACACGATCAGTAGGCGTGACATCCTTGTTGACAGACGCCATCCTGCGCTTCTAGCACGGTTGACACCTAGTTTGTAACCGAAGGAATTTCTTCCACGCTCGTCCACTGGATAATTCGACGCATAAATCCGACCTTGACGTTGATTTCCATCAACCCGGCGTCTGACAAACTAATCCCGGCCTTCTTGTACTCACCCTGCTTATCGGCATAGACCTGGCCGCGCCAGGTCTCATCTTTGGACTTGTCTTTTTTAAAATCCTGGAGTAGCTCGCGACCGACCCGTTCAGGGCGTTGATCGTTCCGCACGACATTCCCTGTGGCGATACCATCAGCAACCTTTGGCAATACCATCAGCAACCTGAATCGTAATCCAAACGGGCGATTCAGCGTGTTGCCAATTACCTGCGATCTCTGCTGGGAATAACGATGGTGCCATCAACCCCGCGAGAACGGTAAACAACAGGGCATTCAAATGCATCATTCCTTGTCCTTCGATGATAGAAGCGTGGTGCTAGAGTCGGTTCGTTGAGCTTCACGCTCATTGACCAGCACATCCGCCGCGTCGCAGAAACGACCCTTATCCTTCAGCACTGTTCTAAATGAACGCTTCTCAACGTTGTCTCGGTTCTATACCAGGCAGTGCGATGGAAGATCGTTGGTACCTAAGAAAGCTCAGTCTTTCAATACCTTAGAAAGCTCAGTCTTTAGTCGTAAGCCACAAATATCGGACTTACCAAAAAATAGCGTCCGCGATGCTGCCCTGACTAGCCAAACGCTATGTCGTTTACCAAATCGTGGCCACCCAGGGTACAGGCCAAACACGTTTTAGCAATATCGTCATGTCGCGGGCATGCATGGGCTATACCGGTTCGGGTAACTCTGGAACCGGCTTTCGATATAAGGCCACCACCACAAGGATGAAAAAAACCAGCAGTGAAAGTAACAGATAACTGTCCGAGTAAGATAAATGGTCAGAGACCACACCGAACAGTTTAGATCCTAACGAGGCTCCCAGATTCGCCGCCGACATGTACACGGCAAATTGCGTTGCCGAGATCCGTTTTGTACAAATACTCATACCAATAGCGATCGCACAGACCATCGTCACAGGATCGAGCAGCACCCACACCGCGAGCATCACCAGCACATAATCTTCATTGACCCATAAGTGCTCTGTAAGAGCCAACAACAATGCATGTGCGAAGATCAGAAGCACTGAAAGTAACGACGTCTTTTTAATTCCAAAGCGATCGATCAGAGGCCCAAGACAAACGGCGATAAATGCACCGGCCAAGCCCATCACTGCGACAAGGTTAGACCATTCCTCCGTCGTCATACCAAATAACTTAATGGCTGCAATCGGCATAAGCGCGTCACCATAACCGCTCATCAGTCCAAAGAAAAATAACACCAGGGTTACGATCACACTAGTGCGCGACCAAAGCACCTGGTTAAGAGCGCCCAACAAAAACTTCACCGTCGGTGGGGTTGAAACATCATCAGCATGCTCGCCGTCGCTCCAAGGTAGACGCCGCTCGCCTTCTCGCTCAGTGACAAACAAAAACCAGAAAAACACCAGCAAGCTAACGGCTGCCGCGAGTAAAGCAGTGGTGCCAAGCCCAACCTGCGTCAGAAACACGCCACTCACAGCGGCGGCTGATGCCCAGCCTATCGCTTTACCAAACGTCATGAATCCGTTGATTCTGCCATGTTCCTCCTCAGGCACCAGATCAATCGCCATACCATCAGTGGCTACATCTTGTATCGAGGCAAACGCTTGAATCAAAGTCGCAAGGGCGGTCATCAGACCCAACTGCTGCATAGGATCTTCAACCCAAACCAACCCACACAAAGCAACAGACATACCGAACTGTGCTCCGAGTATCCAAGGCCGACGTAAGCCCATCGCCGGAAACTGGAAGCGATCCATAATAGGACCCCAGAAAAGCTTAAATACCCAGGGCAAAATAATAATTGCAAGATATGAGGCGATCGCACCTGCGCCAAGTCCTTGGCTTGCAAGCCACGCCGGCATGGCAACGTTAAGAAGCCCTTTGGGAATACCTTGTGCAAAGTACAAGGTTGCACCGGTTAGGAAACGTAAGCGGGGGCTCTTTGACAAAACCATCATGCTGATCTACTCCAAAAAAATAAAGCTTAATGCAGCGTGCACCTGTCAAACGCTGACAATCGCTGACGCAGTATTCTTGTTAGTCCACGCTTGTAAAACGTCGCGTTTCGCGAGCCGCACAAGATCAACGATCGTACATGATCAACGATCGTTCGTGATCAACGACCATTCGTAATCAACGACTATTCGTGATCAACGACTATTCGTGATCAACGACTTGGATAGACCTAGCGTAGCATAGCGCAAGACCCCTGTCGGTCGACCAGGAATCAGTATGCCAGGCCTCTCCAACGCTGTCAGACATCGGGTGGACTGGCACGACACGCCCTTTTTAATACCACCTTCTAAAACGACTTGTATTTTGGACCGATACGGGGGCTTGGAGTCATAAGGACAAAAAAGTGGATCTATTAGATGTCGCGATTAAACCTGGCCCGATTACAGGCAAGATGAGCGTCTGGTTCGACCCGAGCGAATCGCCGATTAAACTAACTTTCACGGCATGTCTTCATGCATTTTTCGGATGACGCCAGGGTATTTATCACACTCAAAAATTCTGGTGGATCGAGCTACAGCGCTCGGCAACAAGGCCTGCGATATTTAACTCGAAACCGGCGCAGAGGCCAAGCATGAATAGACACGCGCGCTTGACTATGAATCGTCAGCAAGTAGACCTGCCCAAATGAGGCTCGCCCGACGTTCAAGTCCTGACCATGCAGGAAACCAGGGCGCTTATGCCGTCACATTGTGCGATTAGCGATAGGCGATAGGCGATAGGCGAGCAGAGTCCGTCGACCGCCACTAATGGCAACTCAATGGTTACCCTTCCCGCTCAGGCCCACGGAACGTCCCATGCAGTTAAATGCCCCGTCTTATTGCCACTTCCTTCAGGATCAATTTAGCCCTGATTGGACCTCTTCAATCCAATGATCTACCCTCGATTCCAGCAAGGACATCGGTACCGCACCTGCGCCAAGCGCTAGATCGTGGAATGTTCTGATATCAAAATCATTTCCTAGTGCGGATTCTGCTTTATGGCGAAGTTGCTGAAACTTCATCATGCCAATCTTGTAGGCTGTCGCCTGCCCTGGGCGAGTGATGTAACGCTGGATCTCTGAGCGTATCGCACCCTCTGCCTGCGCGGAGTTGTCGATAAAATATTGCACGGCGCGCTCTTCGCCCCACTGTTGAGCATGTATACCGGTGTCGACAACCAGACGAATTGCTCTCCAAAGTTCGCCGCTCAGGCGCCCAAAATCGGAATATGGGTCCTCAAACGCGCCCATTTCCTTGGCGAGCCATTCCGCATAAAGTCCCCAGCCCTCTGTGTAGGCGGTTGTGCGGTATTGCGTGCGGAACCTTGGCACCCCGGTTAACTCCTGCTGAATTGATATCTGCATATGATGCCCGGGACTGCCCTCGTGATAGGCCACATCCTCGATCTGAAATATGGGTAACGTAGACATATCTGACATATGCGAATAAAACACCCCAGGACGAGAACCATCGGGTGTACCGGATGCATAATGCTGCGCTGCACCGGCTTGCTCCCTGAAATGCTCCACGCGGCGAACCTCTAATTGCGCCTTCGGCAGTCTACCGAAATAGTCGGGTAGCTTCAGCGTGATCGCATCAAGGTACTGATTGTTTAGATCAAGATAATCCTGACGCCCTTTGTCGGTGTTAGGAAAGTAGAAACGTTCATCCTCTCGCATGAACACGAAGAAATCTTGAAGAGACCCATTAAAGCCGACCCTGATCTTTATCTGTTCCATCGCAAGATGTAGGCGGTCGACTTCCGCCAAACCAATTTCATGGATTTCATCTGCTGACAGTTCCAGTGTCGTCATTTGGGCAAGGCGATAGCTATAGTAGTTTTCACCATTGGGAAGTGCCCATACCCCCTGGGATATTTCGGATGCTAACGCCTTGTCTTGTTTTAACCAGGCGAGTATCTCCCGATAAGAAGGCATGACTTCACCCTCTAAAATTTCACGCGCCTTGGCTATGTATCTTTTAGCCTGACCGCTACTGATCGAATCATTTTCAACTAGCGCCTCAACCTTGCCTTGAACATCAGTCCAGATTGGCGAACTCCGGGAACCGTCATTAGTATTAAAAGGCACGCCAGAGGTAACTCTATCTATTTCCGCCATCGCGAAGTCGTAGGCGAACGTTGGCTGTCGAATACCCTTCGCTGATGCAGACCGTGCGCGGTCCAGTAACTCGCCAAACACTCGATCGAGCGCTCCTAATCGCGACAAGTAAGCTTCTATATCTGATGCATCATCGACGCGATGGTAATTAATCAAGAAGTTTGGCAGCGAAACATGTGGCCCGCCACGCCCAAATATATAGCCATGCTCTCGAAACGGGATACCTGCATCGGAGCGATCTAGTGAGTAACGCCACATGTCAAAGGATAACTTAGCTTCATGGTTAAGAAGACTGTAATCGAAACTTTGTTCCATTCTGGCGACGCTCTGCCTGCGCCACTGTAGCCGTTCATCGAAGCCCGCCATGCTGTAATCATTAAGACTGTCATAGTCAGATTTATCACCCAAGCGGGTCTTTGTCTGCGGGCTGAAATCAAGTTGTTCGGCATATTGCTCATCAAACCAGATATTCAGGCGGGCGCTCTCCAACCCGGCTGAATCGGTAGTATCGCGTTGAATTTCAGTGTCGATAACGATTGTAGTCTTTGCAACGAATGGCTTATTCAATTCTTGTTTGCTACAAGCGGCAAGCATCAGCACTAGGAGAAAGAGGAATAGGCGCATGCTTGATCTCACTGGATTCATTAACCTGCGGGATTACAGGCGTTACCTGCCGGCGATTTAGCGCTTGGCGCACAGACCCGACATCGATCGAAAATAATACTTTTATTATCGCCTGTCCAGCGACCCGCAAGAGGCATAGGCTCGGGCTACTATTAATAGGCTCGGGCTACTATTAATAGGCTCGGGCTACTATTAATAGGCTCGGGTTGCTATTAATAGGCTTGGGTTGCTATTAATAGGCTTGGGCTACTATTAATAGGCTCGAGTCACTATTAATAGGCTCGAGTCACTATTAATAGACTCGGGTTACTATTAATAGACTCGGGTTACTATTAATAGACTCGGGCTTCTCTTTGTTTGCTCTTTGTTTGCTCTTTGTTTGCTCTGACTCGGCGAGCCCGTTCGAGTCTCATCTAACGAATCATTCCCGATTGTCAGCAGCCCTACGCTCGTTTCAAAATGTGGACATAAAATTGCTAAATAGGATCCGCAGAGCCTTCACGCTTGCCAGTAGAGGTTCCGGGAAACACTCCTATGCAATCAGACACTTCCCGATCAAAGCGGCTATTACTATTTTGACTTACCTTCAGTTTGAGTAAATACTGGCCCTTTCTAAATTAGGTGCCATGGGCTCTATTGTGGTTAGTATCCAACGCACCAAAACTCCAGGTTTCGTAAATGCTTCAGGCATGATGTTCAAGCTCTTGATTGGTCTGATGATCGCGATCCCCGAAGCAAGTTCCCGCAGTTACGAAGAGCACGAGATCAAGGCAGCATTCCTTTACAGCTTCGCCCAATTTATAACCTGGGAAACCAGGGCCACGACTGGCCAAACTGCCGCGCTAACTGCCGCGCTAACTGCCGCGCAAACTGCCGCGCTAACTGCCGCGCAAACTGCCGCGCTAACTTACTGCGCTGTTCATGAGGGACCTGTTGTAAACGCCCTAAAGGAATTGATCGCTGCCAAACAGACAGCAGGTGAGACAAGGCGCTACACCTTGCTAGCAGACTTGTCGAACATCAGACAGTGCCATATCTTATTTTTGGGCGCCGACAACAATAAAAGCGAATCGCTTCAATTGCGCCCAGAAGAGTCAGTCCTCACTGTTGGCGATTCGCAGGGATTCGTGGCAAATGGCGGCATAATAGAGTTTCGACGCCAGGGTGCTCGTGTACAAGTTCATATAAATTTGGCTACTGCCAGGGCGCAAAGAATACAAATAAGCTCTAAATTATTGAAACTGGCAACCATCTATAACGCCCCTGACGAGGCGAAAATCGATGATTAAACTTATTCAATATCTACCCCTAAAACGAAAAATAACCACAGTCACTATGATCATGAGCGCCATGATGCTGACCTTGTGGTCTCTCACTTTTATCCTGGGCCACACCCTTTTAAAACGTGAGTCGATGGTCCAACATAATTCAACTCTAATCAGGGTTCTGGCCATCAACAGTGCCGCCGCATTAGTCTTTCAAGACCCAGACGCTGCGACCGAGGTACTTTCCGCGTTGACGGCCGACCCGAATGTTTTGTCGGCACAAATTTACACCGCTAATCTAGAACTGTACGCAAGATACCCTGACCAGCGATTACCGCAAGAAGCTCTCTCTTGGCACGGCGTCATGGGTCACACCAAACTGGAGCAGTCCTTAGCTTTGGTTATTGAGGGTTCCGAGACAGTCGTTAATTTCGGAGAGGTTCTTGATGTAAGAGGACCTATCACCCTGGGCGATGAAGTTCTTGGGGTTATTGCCATTCAAATCGATTTACAGCCACTACGAGACGGCTTTTTCAGGATGGCTGTTATCTTCGGCATTTTTTTTCTCGTCTCCCTGGCCTTTAGCTCTTTAACCGCCGGGCTTTTCGTGAGATTCATCATTGTGCCTATCGGTAACCTTGCCGATGCAATGAAAAAAGTTTCCTCGCATGGGGATTACGATCAGAGAGTTAAGGTGTCGGGGGATGACGAACTGGGTTCCCTGAGCGATGGCTTTAATGACATGCTGGAACGGGTTCAAAGTCGTGACCAAAAGCTGGACAAAATGGTTAAAGAACTACAGGTATCAAAAGCTATAGCGGAATCTGCGACCAAAGCAAAATCTGAATTCCTCGCCAATATGAGCCACGAAATTCGCACCCCTATGAATGGGGTTCTGGGTATGACCTCTTTGTTACTCAATACGGAGCTTTCCGTTAAGCAACGAAAGTTTGGTGAAATCATCGAGTTGTCAGGCAATTCCCTGATGACAATCATTAACGACATCCTAGATTTTTCACGGATTGAATCCGGAAAGCTAACCTTGGATATAACAGATTTTTCTATCTACGAGTGCGTACAAGCCACCAAAGACTTGTTAATAAAAAGCGCCGAAAACAAAGGTCTGGGATTACGCTGCCACATTGCCAAAGACGTACCGTTGATAGTGAGGGGCGATCAGGGACGAATAAAGCAAATACTGATCAACCTGGTCGGCAATGCCGTAAAATTCACTGAGACGGGTTATGTTTCCATTGACGTTTCAGTGGTAAACGATGGTTTAGATACGACTATGTTACGCATAGAAGTCCAAGATACCGGAATTGGCATTGCCAACAATGCCCAACAAACCATTTTTGAAAATTTTTCCCAAGAGGATTCTTCGACAACCCGCCGATTCGGTGGCACAGGCTTGGGACTTGCTATATCAAAACAATTAGCAGACCTGATGGGTGGGGAGCTTGGCGTTGCGAGCGCGCCAGGCCAAGGCTCTCGTTTTTGGTTCCAATTGCCTTTGGCGCTTTCGTACAAAGAAACTCAAAAAACCGTCAGACTAGATATTTTTGATGAATCGCTGGATAAAAAACAGCTTTCAAACTCAAGGCAATATAACGCTCAAATTTTGGTCGCCGAGGATAATGAGGTCAACCAGATTTTTATTCGCGCGGCACTAAACACTTTTGGCTGTAATCCAATCATTGCCAATAACGGCGCTGAAGCGGTAAAGCTATTTTCCGAGACCCCGGTGGACTTGATATTAATGGATGTACAGATGCCAGAGGTCGACGGTGTGGCGGCCACCGCCATGATTCGCGAATTAGAACAGAAATCAGGCGCTGTTCAATCAGTTCCAATCATTGCATTAACCGCCTATGCTATGACGGGAGATCGTGAGAAGTTCTTAAAAGCTGGTATGGACAGTTACTTAAGCAAGCCGCTAGAGATGGAAAAACTTTCATCAGTTCTCGATAAATGGGTAGGTCACCTCGAGGAAAAAGACAACAGGGAACCCGGCCAATGAAATTGACTATTAGAAAACAACTAAGACCATCGCTTTTTTCACTCTGGGCATGTTTTTTCCTCTCTATCTTCTCTGCTTCAACTTGGGGCCAAAATGTACCTGCAGATCTTCTAAACCTTAGTCTGGAGGAATTGTTCAGCGCCGAAATCGGCGACCCAGGTACTGGTGGTGCAAGAAACAAAACAGCGCCCGACACTAAAAGTAAATGGAGTTTTCAATACCGGTTTCAGCAAGCAGACTTTGAAGGCTTTAACAAAGGCAGCGATAACCTTTCCAATGACGAGGTATTGTTTACGCCTGGGCTAGAGCCGCGCACCAAGGATAATTTCCCGGTGGTGCCGACAACGATTACGCAAAAGGTTCATGCACTTGTTCTGGGATACGAACTCAGCGAAAAAATAAGCGTTAGGTTAGCCGTCCCCTATATCAAGCAAAGTACCGATCACATCAGCATTGTTCCCGCTTACGCGGATTTTACTATTCGTTCCAGCGGGATAGGCGATGTCTCTGTTATGGGATCCTACCAATTGGAAACGTCGAGTGAGAAGCACTTACAGTTAACCTTGGGCCTAAGTTTTCCCACTGGCTCCATTGACAAGGAAGGGGACACTCCCCGTGCCCCCGGCGATCAGCAGCTTCCCTATTCAATGCAACTGGGGTCAGGTACCTATGATATCCCTGCGAGTATTCGATATTCAGGCATCGGAAACGGATTCGTCTGGGGGACTGTACTGGCCGCTAAAATCCGTTTAGGAGAAAATGATAGAGATTACCGATTGGGTAATCGAGTTTCGGCGGCGACCTGGCTGAGGTTTAACAAGTTAGATTGGGTCAAGCCGTCGATTAAACTAATCTACGAGTATTCAGACAGTATTCATGGCAAGGATACCGATCTGATGGTTCCCGGCCCGTTTCCCTACCCGGCGTCTGTTACCAATCCGGAGATGTACGGCGGGAGTCAGGCTAAATTAATCCTGGGGCTCCGAATACCGGTACTATCAAACGGTAATTATATAGAGCTGGAAGTCGGCAAGCCTTTCTATGAATCCTTAAACGGACCACAAACCCGCGAGGATATTCGATACGGTTTTAAATTTAACCTGGAAATTTGATGACGCTTAATCTGAAGTAAGTTGTGTAAATTTCACTGCCTTACTTCCCACCACACGCTGGATTTACTGCGTGCGTTTGGGTGATCAAGCTGCACCCAACTGAAATCTTAGGGTGTACCTCGGGTTCTACTTATGAACCCGCCACTAATAGATCAACTAGATCAGTAACCCCGACTGATGTTTTCCAAGGTTCCGGCACTGCGCATATAGGACCATTATTTATGCAGTCTGAAAACCCTCGTAGGCATTTTTCGCCACCGAATCACATTTCTCCACGTATTCAGGAAAACCCAGATAAGGCATGAATACCCGAGGCTTTCCCGGCACGTTCGCGCCCAGGTACCATGAGTTGCAGCCCAGCAATAGCGTCTCGCCAGCCACTTCGTTGACATGATCTACCCAATCGTCCTCTGCCTCTATAGAAGCGTCGATGCTCGCTAGTGCTTGGTCCTGCAGCCAGGCGACACAATCGGCAACAAATTCAACGTGCTGTTCGATAGAGGTGATCATATTAGTCAGTACAGAGGGACTACCCGGCCCGCTGATGATGAAGAAGTTCGGGAAGCCCGAGGTGGTTAGCCCAAGATAAGTTCGTGGCCCTGCTTGCCATTTTTCTTTAAGTTTCAGACCGTCTTTGCCTTGAATATCAATTCTATCGAGCGATCCCGTCATGGCGTCAAAACCCGTCGCAGTGACAATCGCGTCTACCGCGTATTCCTTCCCGCCCGCCCGCACGCCGTGGGTAGTGATCTCTTCGATACCGGATTCTGCAATGTCTACCAGCGTTACATTGCTACGGTTATACGTTTCGAAATAACCTGTGTCTGCACAAATACGTTTGCAACCAAATATGGTATCCGGTGACAACGCATCAGCCAGAACGGGGTCGTTTACTCGCTCGCGTATTTTCCCTCGCACAAACGCTGCAACAATGTCGTTCGCTTCTTTGCCTACCAGCAGGTCTGCAAAAGTACCGTAAAAGTAAAGTCCGCCCATTTCCCAGCGGCGCTCACACTCCGCGCGTATCTCATCAGGTGTGTGCTCTTCGGCTGTACGCTCGTTGCCAGCCGTATCCCACGCTATTGGCTGGGCGCGGCCATTTGCGCGAAACGCACGGTAATTTTTTTTCACCTCGGCCTCTTCATTTAGATCCTGTGGCCTATTATGTGCTGGCACGGAGAAGTTTGGCGTCCGCTGAAAAACAGTCAGTTGGCCCGCCTGTTCGGCGATAAGCGGTATAGATTGAATAGCCGACGAGCCGGTGCCTATCACGGCTACCCGCTGGCCACTGAAGTCGACGCCCCCATGCGGCCACCGTCCAGTGTGATACCAATTCCCGGCGAAACTTTCTCGCCCGGGAAACTCGGGATCGTTAGCGGAAGATAGGCATCCGGTGGCCATCACGCAAAAGCGAGCCGATATCACTTCGCCAGCCTCCGTGGTGACGTTCCAATGGCTGGCGTCTTCGTCAAAGTGTGCTGAAGCTACACGGGTGTTAAATTGAATGTCAGGGGCGAGTTCGAAACGATCGACCACGTGCTTAGCGTAAGCCATGATCTCTGCTTGCGGTGCATATCGTTCTTTCCATTGCCACTCTTGCTCTAATTCTGGCGAAAACTGATAAGAGTATTGCAAACTGGGAATGTCGCAACGTGCGCCAGGATAACGATTCCAATACCAAGTGCCGCCAACGCCACCGCCGGCCTCAAGAATTCGTGCGCGCAGTCCTAGTTGCCTGAAACGATGCAGCATGTAGAGACCGGCGAAGCCAGCTCCAACGACCACAGCATCCAGCTGTTCTATTTTAGGGGCGGAACTTGATTGGCGCATATACATATCGCTTTAATGCAGATAGGCCGTTGAGTGTAGCAGGGTTTTCCACGAGGGTGGAGAGCCAGGTTTCGCTGTTTAAATAATAGGGACGAGGCAAAATTAGGTATTAACTGGTTCCTGCGTAAAGGAAAGGATCCGCCCCTAAACGATGGTAAGTCACTACCCTGAGGCATGGCTATCAACGTTGTTGAATAACCGTCAGCACCTTAATCAATTTTATTTAGGGGGATAAATCACAAGACAACTGGCAGCGTTGCAATTTGAACAACAACGTCTTACCTTGAGCACGAATCAATATAAATGGACAAAATAATCCAATGAATCATCCCGGTAATACTGACTTTGATGTCAAAGACCGTTTGGCGATTATTAACTTATGCAATGCCTATTCAAACCATTTCGACAGAAATGAACTTGCGAGTTGGTTTACGCTCTTCACAGACAACCCAACCTGCATCATCTGCCTTTCCGATACGCCGCCCGTCACGCTCGTTGGTGACGACTTTAAGAACCTATTGAGCGGATATCGTGAGGGGATGGTCAACGCCGGCACTCAACCACTGCATCTTGACACCAATCTGACCATTCATGAGCAAACCAATGAGCGAGCCGTTGCCGAAGCTTACATGATGTATATCCCACTGGAAATTGCAGCTTTTAACGTTCCTGAAAAAACCCGGGTAGAGACCCAAGTGACCGGAACCGCGCGGTACACCTGGGATTTGCTAAAGGGTAAAGACGATATTTGGCGAATAGACTCTTACACCATTAGCTATTTTCAAAAGGTCGTTGAAGTTTCTGCCGGCTAGGGCAACGGCACCTGAAAATCACTCGTAAACTCACAGTATCCACTAATTCCCTCGATGGCGCAGGCGAGACCGAACTCAAACAGGGCTATGCCGCATTATTTTTGAATTAGGGCCAGAGGCCATTTGATTATCCTTTTCTTACCGCTGCCGTCGGTAATGATCGTGGGCGCCACTGCATTTTCAACCCTTAATCGTTTGTTCTGGCATATCTATCGGAAGCCATTTTAGTCTCCTGTGCCAGACGAGCCTCATGGTAGCGCAGTGCAAAGGCGAACGCTTTGTGTTGATCGAAGCCGATCTCAACTTCATCCGCCAGCAACGCTAGTTGGCGCTCCAGGTCATCCATTAAAGCACCGCTGCCAGCCTGATCCGACACTTCCGCAGCGTCAATCGCCCATAATCCTGCCAGAACCCAATCGAAACCAGCGCCTTCAGCCAGCAGCGCCAGCCTCAAATGATCAAGACCAAGGCACTGGTAAAGCACTGCGGTCAATCGGCGCACAACTTTGGAGTTAATACCTCGCTTTCCTAACGCCTCTGGACCCTCGTACTCCTCCAGGCGTTCTTTCAGTAGGCCGATTTCAACGTTGAGGTCCTTGACAGCCCGATAAACCTCATCACTAACAGGGACAGCCCTGCCCCCTTGTATTGTGATTAAATTTGAATCAGCGATGCTATATCTCCTACGGGCATTTTTGCGGCTACTTTATAAATCCCAGCGGCGTTTTCGCGGAAAACGACGCTTTCACTGCAAAAATTGCGGAATTTCTTTGGTGAGACAAACTTCCTGACGCTTTCATCAAGATCAAAAATTCAAAGACGGTATCTGTTAAGTGCCACCCATGTATCGCTAACGACGAACGTCGAACGCAATATTCAGGCGTTCTAGGCCATGTAATAACGCGTTGGCCATAAACTCCGGGGCTTCGTCGTTTGGCTGCAGACGAAAATTCTCAAGACGTTGGAACAGGACTTTGCAACCACCGTTCATTTCACGCCGAGCGAGAGCCGCACCCAAACAATGATGCACTCCTTTGCCGAATGCGACATGGGTCTTCAAGTTGTCACGAGTGATGTCAAACTTTAGCGCGTCCTGAAATTGACTCTCGTCTTGGTTTGCTGAGGCGAACCGAGCGAAACAGATTGAATTCTCAGGAATGCTGACCCCATGCATTTCGACATCGCGCGTCGTGCGGCGATACATATTCGCGGACGGGCTTGAGACCCGCAGCACTTCCTCTACAAAATTCGCAATCATATGGGGTGAAGGATCAGCCTTGATCATTTCGTATTGATCAGGGTTGTCGATCAATAATAGTATGCCCTGAGTTAGCGCGGCACCCGTTGTCTCGTTGCCGGCGACTAATATCTGGTTCAGCATTGATAGACATTCACCGTTATTCAGTGGCATATCGCCTTCTATGCTGGCGTTGACGATCTTGGACAAAATGTCGTCCTGAGGTTTGTCGCGACGTTCTTCCAAGCGCGAAATAAAATAGTGTTGAAACTCGACAATACTTTTAGCCGTTTTAATTCTGCCATCCAGGTCTACCTGTTGACTTAAATTATCGATAAAAGCTTCGGTCCATCGCCGTAGCTTAGGGAGGTCTTCTATGGGAGCACCGATTTGGGAAGCGATCACTGTTAGTGGCAACGGCACCCCAAACTCACTCAAAAACTCACATTCTCCTTTGTCTTCAATACGGTCAATGAGTTCATGAGAAATCGAGTCAATCATTGGTTCAAGCGCATTCAGCGCGCTTGGCGCAAACACCCCGTCAACAAACTTACGGTATCGGCGCTGCAACGGCGGATCCTGAGTGAGCATCGTTGGCACATCCGCATATCCTTGCGCCATGATTTCCACAACCTCCGGTTCTGAAGATTCGACCGCTCGCGTTGTGGCACCGCCCATCACACTAGAAAATGTTTTTGAGTCTTGGGACATTGCGACCACATCATCGAATCGAGAAATAAAATAGATACCGGAGGAAGGGTCCTGGAATACAGGCGCTTCGTCGCGAAGGCGCTTGTTCAAGGCAGCAGGACAGCGCAACAAATCCGGATGCATCGGACTTAATTCATGAATAGGACATTGTTCTAGTTTTTCTAGCACTTCGCTCATTAGGGCCTCGGTTTTTCGTTGAATTGAGATCTGGATGCCACCGTTCGTAGCTCACGCCGGTCTTACTCACCTGCCTGACAAACCAGCACTTTATGTTAACGTTTACACGTCATCTGTAATCTCGTTTATTTACCTTGATGACAGAAGATCTACCACACGTTGTCCGGCCGCACTTCTTAATGCGGGTGCTTTTTGCACGGATCCTCAGACACGATGACGCGCTATTAACCTGCCGACACGCTATTGCGCCTAAGACAAGTTAACAGCAAACGCTTTATTTCATATCACCTATAGCGCCGTGATAGTCACCGGAATAGCACTTTGGCGGGCCATTCCTGAGATTGGGTCATATTCGGCCTCGTCAGATATCAAACGATTGGAACTAGCACCGATCTCACGAACATTTTCGTTGTCGTCGTAGTCCGGGTGAAAACCCCAACCGTGAGCCAGCGAACAGACGCCTTGCTGGATCGATGTTTCTGCTTTCGTCACCGCAGTTACTCGGCCGCCCGGGCCACGGATCTGGACCAAATCACCAGACACCAACGCTAACTTTAAGAGATCATCAGGGTGCATATGCGCGTGATTGGTGGTGCCTTTCTCTTTCACTGCTTCAAATTGTTGCCCTGATGAATTATAAACATGGTTTAGGCGCCTGCTGGTAAGCAGATGGGTGTAAGTTCCGTCTTTTTCCGGGATTCCGGTTGTCGACAACTTCTCTTCTCTGATTTCACGAATTTCACTTTCTATGCCTGACGGGGTTAGCTGAAGTCTGGCGGTTGAGTCGCCCTTCTCCACGATGCACTCGATGCTTTCGTAAACAAACCCGCCTTTTTTAGCTCTTATCTCCTGCAACGGTACCTTTGTGCCCGTTGTAACCAGCTCTAAAACCTCAAATTTAGTGGGTTTGTGGTCTGTTGGGATTGTCCCGCCTGTTGCCACACCAAAGGCAGCGTCCATAGGCAGAATGCCCCCGCCTAAATTTAGTTCGATCCCAAGCCGATGAGCGATCTCCCAATAGAACTCCCATTCTTCTATTAAATCGCCATTGGGCTCTACGATCGCTTCAGCATAATGCGTGTAAGGAACGTCGAACCACGTATCCGCCATTACTGGCGCATCATCTCGCTCTAAACATATTTTTCCCGGTAATATGTAGTCGGCCATCACCGCCGTTGCTGACATTTTAACGTCTATACAAACGAGTAACTCTAAAGCTTTCATCGCTCGAACCGTCTTGTGCTGATTTGGAAAAGCGACCATCGGGTTTCCACCGATATTGAAGAGCACCTTGACTTGCCCCTCACCGGGTTCAAGTATCTCGTCGTTTAAGGCCGCTGTAGGCATCTCACCGCAACACTCGCTCAAACCACGAATACGGGATTGTGGAAAATCTTTGCCGAACGCAGCCCAAGGAGCGATCACCTCTGCTTTACGATTACCGGTTGGCGACAAAACACCGGGATTCGGAACTTTATCTCCTTCTTTGTTAAAACGGCCGCAAAGCGTGTTTAGCACATGCAGCAGGTGTTCCATGATATTACCTCTGGGCGCCATGTTGGGTCCGGTACCAGCTGTCGCGGTGCCCTGCTTGCCATTAGCCCAAACTCTGGCGGCTTCGACAACAAGCTCTGCCGGAACCCCAGCTCTTAACTCCACATACTCAGGCGTGAAGTCTTTCACCGCCTCGCGCAGCTCTTCTACACCATCAACGAACTGCTCGCAAAACGCCGCATCATAGAGATTTTCGTCCAGTATTACTTTAACAATGCCACACAGTAGCGTTGGGTCTTCCCCAGGGCGCACTTGCAGGTGAATATGAGCTTTTCGGGCGACCTCTGTCTTGCGAGGATCAATAACGATCATCTTTATACCGTTTTTCAAGCCTCTATTTAGAGCTTTCCTTGGACTGAAAGGCGGTATTCCTCCATAAGGTGCAAAATGCGATATCAAGGTGTTGCAACCGACGATCAATGCAACGTCTGCGCCCTCAAAACTGTGGGGGCCACCGGCCCAAACACCAAACCTTGACAGGGCAATGCCTTTTGCAGGCTGATCAATGGAGACTGAAGTATAGTAAGATGGGGACCCAATGCCGTCATGAAAGGCTCTAGATACGGCGAGCGCAGCAGACTCTTGAAACGAGTAGGTCCCGCAGTAGGTTGCGATCGATCTCGCGCCGTCCGCAACAATAATTTCCTTAACCTTGTCAGCGATCTCGTCTAGCGCCTGCGCGGATGAGATCTCTTGCCAACTACCGTCCGCTAATTTCTTAAGCGGTTGAGTGATTCTTGATTCATGATCATAGGCATTTGGAAGTTGACGGCCTTTTATACAGGTATAGCCTCCATATACCGGGTCACTGGTATCTCCTCTCACAGCAATCGGTTTACCGTCCAAGACATCGACTTCCATTGCACAATAATTGTGGCAGATACGGCAATAAGTTTTTTTAGTTTCGACACCAGGTGCTTGGGAGGTTTTTGTTTTCATGAATTTACGCCCTTCGTGACTAGTTTTTTATTAGATTTAATTAAGCCTAGGCTGGAAAGCAATGCAAAATCAAGCACCGAAGCACGGCAAACTTCTCGTTAGGGGCCAAACTGCCTGGGTGGAATTTAAAAGAGCAAAAAACACCATTAACAATAGGGGCCATGAGGAGGTATGACTGTATCCACAAGATTGATGAGACCAGATAACCAAACAAATCCTCCCAGTATTGTGCTGATTTTCTCGCTATGTAGCCCGCTGCCCTTTTGACTGAACAACGGCTACCTCAAAAAGGCTCCCCGCCGTTTAAAGCCTATTGGCAATGTTGCTGTAGGGTCGGGGTACCAGGTTCCACGACAATAAAAAACAACAGGTAAAAAAATCAACGTTAACCTCGCTCAAATTCTCGGATCACTTGGCCGGGTCGATTACCTGTATGTTGACAGTTCTCTACCACAACCTGTCCTGCGACCAAGGTCGCGGTGTACCCAGTGCTTTTTACGATATATCGACCCCCACCATGAGGGAAGTCATGAACATACTCTGGATGATGGGTCGCTAACCGATCGTAATCAATGACATTAATATCCGCGACATAACCCTCTTTCAATACCCCGCGATCTTTCAGCCCCAACACGTCAGCAGATTGCTGAGTGATTTTATGAATCGCCTCGGGTAACGAATAGACTTTGTGCTTACGAGTCAACTCACTCAGCAAGACCGTTGGCGAATCGGTATCAGTAAAAATACCGACATGCGCCCCAGCGTCACCCAACATAGGAATGACATGATCTAACTGCATGTATTTCCATTGATTTTCGAGCGCGCCGCCAAAGGCCCAATAATTAAACAGCTCCCGGCCTTCAGAGGCCACGAGTCGATCAACATACATTTCTACCGGATCACATCCGGCGGCATCAGCTAACTGTTGCAAGGATGATTTGCGCTCAAAATCAAGGTCCGGTGTTTCATCCATGCCAAAGGGGTGCAGCATATGGGCCATTTTCGAAAAATGCCCGATCGCCTTGCCTTCTTTGATAAGCCGCATTCGCGTTTCTTGATGCCGAAGCGCATCCACTCGATCGCTTACGGTCGGCAGCGCCATCAGGTCACTCCAGGCCTTTGACTCTTTGGTAAACGGTGACAATTGCGCCAAACCAAAAAATGCCCCACTGGGTCTGGTGTGGCAAACCCCGGAGACGCGTTTACCGCCCTGGTTATGCTGATGGAAAAAATCCCGCCACCGACTGACGCCACCGTCACCTTGCGGTCCGGTGCCACCGGAAAATAAAATTTGGCAACCCGCTTCAGCGCCCTGCTCAAACATCTTGAGTTCGGTCTCATATCGAGTCTGAAAATCGTTCGCGGATTGAAACAGCGCACCCACGCCACCCGCTTCAATCACCCCCTGCTGTATCGCACCGGTCTCTCGCAGATCAGCCCATGTTCCTGGCGTGCAGCGGCCATCGGGCACTGTGTGTGGAATAAATCGAGAGGTTGAAAAGCCAACCGCACCGGCTTCGACCGACTCTTTGACCATACGAACAATATCAGCCAACTCACGATCATCGGCTTGCACATCTTTGTCCATGGACTTATCCCCCATGGCTTCAAAGCGGATGGCCGAGTGCCCGACCAACCCTACAATATTTAGGGCAGGTTTCAACGACTCGACAGAATCTAAATAACCACCGTAATTGGTCCAATTCCAGGGCAAGCCATCCAAAATAGCCTCGGCGGCAATGTCTTCAACCGACTCCATCAGCTTTGCCATATATTGCCTATTTTGTTCAGATACAGGCGCGAAGCCAACGCCACAGTTACCGATTAGCGCGGTCGTCACGCCGTGGTACGAACTGGATGTGAGCTCCGGGTCCCAACCCACTTGTGCATCAAGGTGAGTATGTAAATCGACGAAGCCTGGCGTGACTGTTTGCCCTGCCGCATCAATCGTTTTTCCAGCAGAATCGTTATTAAGGTCTCCGATTTTGGCGATTTTACCGTCTCTGATCGCGACATCACCCTTATACGGCGCGCTGCCAGTACCATCAACAATAGTGCCACCGGCAATAATAAGGTCGTAATTCATTCAGTTACTCCTTTGATTCTCTTTGTTTGATTCTCTTTGTTTGATTCTCTTTGTTTGATTCCCTTTGTTCGCTGGCCCTTAGCGACAGTCATACCCGCGCCTTAGCACTTGCAGCACAATGGCAAAGCCTATCCATCTTCAGCTTTGGCCTGCTGATGGCTTTCTGCGGCAAAGTTACCCCTAGCCTAGTACCGGTAACAACAGTAATCAACCAGGTTTATCCGTATCCACAGTCCCCCCGTTAGACGCGCACCAACAAACCACGCCCTGCCCAGGAACACTGACTCAGCAATGGCGAAAGACCAAAACCATTAGCGGTTGCATTGACACACCTTGGGTAACAATCACGTCAACATACTCTTACGGCTTAACCACGTAGGAATTGCCCAAGGAGACGGTCTGCGCAGGCAACACGTCTTTTTGTAAGCCGCAATAAAAGAAAGTGACCTAGACACACCCCCAAAGCAAAAAATCACGTATTTTTTTAATTAATGGGAGCCCGCGTGATAGGGAAAGACCTCATGCGATCGCCGATGACATTGGAAAATGAATATTGCCCCAGGCAATAAAGCCCCGTGAAAAGGCCCCTGTTTCGCGAGGGTTTAGGTCACAACCGCGCGACACGAACGCAATGATAAAGGTAATCAGCAGGTTTGGCGTTATTGCCGTAAACTCTGCCTCAAATGACAACACACTATCGTCGGATGAAACAAAACGCTTGCAAGAAAGAATAGTAGTCCTGGATTTTGAAACCACCGGTTTGTCTGCTCTCGGTGGTGACCGCGCCATTGAGGTCGGCGCCGTGGTGCTGGAAAACGGAAAGATCACAGACCAGTACCAGAGCTTGATACAAACGGACTTTAGGGTAGATAGTTTTATCGAGAACTACACCGGCATTACTAACCATATGCTGGCCCAAGCGCCCCACCCAGATCAGGTTTTTCCTGAACTTTTTCGTTTTATAGATGATTCGATAATGGTTGCTCACAACGCTGGTTTCGATCGGAAATTCCTGGACATGGAACTCGCTCAACTGGGCTATGCCCGTCAACAACCTTTTCTGTGCTCTATGCGCATCGCCAGACGTCTCTATCAAGATGCCCCGAACCACAAACTTGGGACCTTAATAAACCACGCCAAAGTACCGGTTACCGGCACTTTTCACAGAGCATTGGCAGACGCCGAAATGACAGCACTTTTATGGCTAGAAATGATGGGCCTGCTACGGCACCGTTATAAAATTTCAGAAATCAGCTTACACCTGCTGCTGCAACTTGAGAAAAAAACAATCAAGCAAACCGATCGCTGGTTACGAGAAACGCAAGGTGACTAGAACGTGCCTAAGAAGCGTCTAGAAAGTGACTAAAGAGAACAACCCATGCGACCGTCGCTATTAAAAATATCCAGCCAACCCCTTGGCGGGTTGAGCTACAACCGAACATCAACGCCAATGGACGCAGTCTTACCGCCCCCAATTGAGTACCGAAACTTTGTGCTCTGCTCAGACAATTATTGTAAAATCTGCTAGGATTCTTAGCGTCAATAGCTTCTGAATGATCGCTAAAAGTCGGCGAAAAAAACGGGGTTAATCACTACCAATGTCGGTCGATGCTGTCAGATCGCTTTTTTTCGACCCCTGTCTCAGGAGCGGAGACACTTATGCAGCTTAGGGCAAAGATCATCATCTCTAGCGGATTGCCGCTACTTCTCGCTGGATTTGCAGCCATCGCCCTGCTGCTAACCGTTTTTTATCGCTCACAGATTGAAAACACCACCGTTCATTTGGCCGAAATTGCCGCAAAAGTCGCTAGTGAGATTAACGAAGCCAATGGGGAAGCCACTCAGGCAGCGGAAATTCTTGCGATAACTCAGAGCGCTGGCCTATTTGGCGAGCGGGAACGTTCTCTCGTCCTGGCTAGTGCAGTTTTAAGGCAGTTCCCCGACCTGACCGGCGCCTACTTTGGCTATGAACCTAATGCAGATGGTAACGATAGCGCAGCGTTATCATCGACGATTGACCCGGCTTCCATGGACGCGAACGGACGGTTTTTACCGTATTGGTTTCGCGACAGCACACGAGCAGACCGTCTGAACATGGCACCGCTTATTGACATGGATACAAGCTACTATTACCGAGGCATTCGTAACCTTGTCGAAGAAAAGCTAGAACATGAAGGCATCAGATTAGAGGGTGGAGTTAGTGCCTACATTGAAGAATCGAGCCGGGGTTACTCAACGAGTACACAACACATTGTCACAGAACCCTATCTTTATGAGGGTCGATTTTTGGTCGAGTATGTAGCCCCTATTATCATCGACAATGCATTCGCCGGTATTGCGGGCGTGGACCGCACCTTAAATGAAATCGACACCTTTCTGTCTAACTTACGAACCTATGAGAGCGAGCACCATTTGTTGCTCAGCGGGCGTGGCAGAATTATCAGTTCGACTGATGAGCCCGAATTACGCGGTACATTGATTGAAGACTCTCCCTATTTAGCATTAGCGCGCTCGATATGGGCCGAAGATGGCCAGAGGATGGCCCAACACGTTATTGCTCCGCAGGATGGTGATGCACGATTAATCGTCGCGGAACGAATCTCTGTTGGTAATTGGACGCTAATTGTTAGTGTCTCGCGTGAGGAGCTTTTAAGAGACTTTCGAGCAGTATTTATTCAAGTTGCTCTTATCACAAGCATTGGCTCTTTGATCGCCCTTCTGATTTCTATTCGACTGATATCGAAACCCGTTACGCGCGTTGAATCCGCAGCAAAAATTGCCAGTATCATCGCTGACGGCGACCTCACCCAGGAAATTGATACCTCATCAAATGATGAGACAGGGGTTTTACTTAACTCATTGAGAGATATGTCAAATTCCTTGAGCGCGTTGATCAGCGAGGTTCGCGGCGCTAGTGAGCGAATATCCAATGTTTCCAAAAGCATCTCGAGCGCGTCGACTGATCAGCAGGGCGTTAATAACCAACTCGGCAACGCGTCGAGCCATATCGGCATTTCAGTTGAACAGATTTCAGCGACGTCTGACCAGCTAATGCAAACCATGGAAAACGTCACCTCATCAACCAACGAAGCCTCAAAAATAGCAAACTATGGACGCGAAGAACTCGCCCAAATGCGCAACACTATCTTAGACTTCTCAAAGGCAGCGAGCGCTATATCGTCTAAACTTGAGGTCATTTCGGAACGGGCCAATAATATTGGTACTATCGTCACCACCATCAACCGCGTTGCTGATCAGACTAATTTGTTGTCACTCAATGCGGCTATTGAAGCTGAAAAAGCGGGTCAAAATGGTCAGGGATTCAGCGTGGTCGCTCGGGAAATCAGGCGCCTAGCAGATCAAACTGCACTTGCTACTTTTGATATCGAGCAAATCGTTTCAGACATGCAAAGTTCAGTGGCGGGCGGCGTCATGGAAATGGATCTGTTCAGCGATCAAGTGCGTCATGGTGTCGATGAATCTCTGCAAGTAAGCGAACACCTTCAGATGGTGATTGAGCAGGTAGAGGCGCTGAGACCTAGCCTGGAACTAGCCACCACTCAGGTTCAGGCACAATCTACGGACGCGGGGGAAATAGGCGCAGCTATGTCGCAACTCGAGGCCGTCGCCGAGGCGTCCGAACTGAGTTCAGGGATTCTAGATGCGGCAGTTCTTGAGTTTGCTAAATCCGTTTCTTCGCTACAGCGAAGCGTCGATAACTTTAAAACGTCTTAGCGGACCAAAATACCTATGCTCATCGTTGTCTTCAAATTGGGTGATCAAGATTATGGCGTCGATGCAAGTAATCTTATTGCCGTCGTACCGGGGCTGCCCCTGCGGATTATTCCTGGCGTCGTACAGGGCATTGCCGGGTTGCTGCATTACCAGAGGCAGTATGTGCCCGTTGTCGACTTAAAGCTTCTAACCACTGGCCTAAGCTGCGAACCCAAGCTGAGCACCCGCATTATCCTGGCAAAATATCCAGATGAATCAATCGACGCTATTATTGGTTTGCGTGTCGAAGACGCCATCGACACTTTGTGGGTGGAAAATGCAGAAATCCAGAAAACGCATGTCACGACCCCGAGTGCCCGTTACCTCGGAAAATTAATTGTCAGCGGCGATCGCACCGTGCAGGTTATTGGTATCGGGGCCCTGCTACCTAGCGAGGTCATCGATAGTCTCTACCAAGGGTCGGCCGAGTCTTGACGACGTTATCAGACGCTATCCGTAAATTAGCCGATGCAGCCGGCCTGGATGAACACGTGGTCTCCGACGTGCAAATAATGTCTGCCATACGTTACAGAATGCGGGCCTCCCAGCACCTTGAGGCGACGGATTATGACCGCTGGGCAAGCGCTATTCAAACCGAGAAAGCTGAACTGTTTGAAGACCTTCTGGTTAGAGAGAGCTGGTTTTTCCGCGATAAAGCACCCTTTGATGCACTCCGAGCCCAAATTGAGAGCGCTAGTGTGCCAAAGCCAGGAAACACGCTGTTCAAGGTACTCAGCGCCCCTTGCGCTAATGGCGAAGAGCCCTATTCACTGGCGATAGCACTTTATGAAGCCGGGATGGATGGATCAGCGTTTCAGATTGATGCAGTCGATATTAGTCAACGCGGTCTCGAGCATGCTCGCGCCGGATGCTACAAGCAGAGTGCCCTGAGAGAGGTGCCACCGGCCATTGTGCAACGCTATTTTAGTGAGCGTAACAACGATGCCTTCGCAGTCTGCAGCGCGCTCAAAGACGTATCAGTGTTTCATCATGCCAATTTAATGAATCTGCCGTCTTCCATTCGGACCCAGCGCTATAACGCCATATATTGCCGTAATGCCTTAATCTACTTAAATGAACCGGCTCGCGATCATGTCATCAGAGCGCTATCCGAGATACTGCTCCCCGGGGGGCTACTTGTCGTTGGACACGCAGAATCAGCACTAGTGCCGCGCGACAGGTTCGTAAGCTTTGGTAAACCGGGCAGCTTCGCGTTTCGAAAAGAAGCACCTCCAGCCATCAATATTCGCTCGCCCCGCCTACGGGCACCCGGCGAGCGACGTTTCACTCGCCCCAGGGTGACCGTAGGGAAATCGAAACCTGGGTCTCAGGAAGTCATTCCAGCGTCGCAGGTAGCCGCTGACCAGCGCGCCCATTCTGCTAAAGAGGGCACGCAGGACCTGCTGATGGCTGCGCGTAACAAAGCGGATGCCGGTGACTATGCGGCATCGCAGGCGGACCTCCTGGCGGTGTTGCAAATATCACCAACTACCCCGGAAGCGCATCATCTGCTGGGACTTGTTTATGCCGCCCAAAATCAGTTTCTACTCGCTCGCCAAAGTTTTGAGCGAGCGTTATACCTAGAACCAGACTTCGCACCAAGTATTGAGCATTTATCGCTTCTTTTTGAGTCCCAGGGTGCCGAAACTAAGGCCAAAAGACTACGCAGGCGTGTCAATGTAGTGGTGAATAAGCCGTGATCAGCGAAGCCAACAAGCCCGATAGCAACTGTCGCAATCTCATTGGTGTGTGGGGAGATAACAGCTGCCCTGAACTTGAAAAGCATGTGCATTGCCAGAACTGCCCCGTGTTCGCTAATACCGGTCGAGAACTTTTAGCGCGGCAAGCACCCGAGGACTACCTGGTTGCCTGGGAGGCGCGAGCGGCCAACCTGAGTGACGATGGCATGGTGGACGCCATATCGGTATTGATGTTCCGCCTGGGTAAAGAGTGGTATTCAATTCGGACTAAGTTTGTCAAAGAGGTATTCAATCCGCTACCCACTCACGCAATACCCCACCGCTTGCATGCGTGCTTTATAGGTCTAGTGAATTTGCGAGGTGAATTGGTTCCCTGCGCTGATCTTGGGAAGCTCATTGGCGCTTCACAACCGCCTGCAGATAAAGAGCGCGCTTGGCCGCGCATGATAGCGACCGACTGGGAAGGCACATCATGGGTTTTTCCTGTTGATGAAGTGCGTGGGATCATCTATCCACTAGAAACAGCCTTACGCCTACCACCGGTCACCATTGAAATGGCATCCCCTAACTTCACCCACAAAATATTTGACCATGAGCGTTGCGATGTAGGGCTTCTTGATTACGAACTGATAGAGCATGCAATGAGGAGTGTGACGTTGTGACGGGACTTGAGGGCTATGGTGATGCAACCATGCTGGAGCTTTTTCGTGAGGATGCCGAGACGCAAATTGCTGTGCTCTCCGATGGACTCATTGCCCTGGAGTCTAGCGCTGATTCAGAGTCCTTACTCGAAGAGCTAATGCGCGCAGCACACTCCATGAAAGGCGCCGCCCGGATTGCCGAGATCGATCCCGTAGTAAAACTGACACACTTGGCAGAGGACATCTTCGTTGCTGCTCAGCGGGCTGAACTCGTTATCAATAGGCAGGCCATTGATGTACTGCTGGCCACAACAGATCTAATCGTCGCGATCGTCAGCGAAGAAGGACTGCAGAATGCAGACGCCGCGGTTGAATCACTGCTAGAACAACTGAATGCTATCCGATCAGGCGATGCGGTCAGTGATGTACCTGGCGAAGCCGCCACTAGCAGCGCCGCAGACATACTCGGCGATACCGCAGTAGCCACACCAGATGAAGACCTGGCAGACCTGAGCTTACTGGAGTTATTCGCAGAAGAGGCGGAAACGCAGCTAAACGCGTTGTCTGATGGGCTTATGGCCATCGAAGATGGCGGTGACCTGAGTCCAGTTCTAGAGGAGCTCATGCGATCGGCCCACTCCATAAAAGGCGCCGCAAGAATCGTAGGCCTGAATTCAGTGGTCAAGGTCGCACATCTACTGGAAGATGTTTTTGTTGCAGCCCAAAAAAATACGCTGCAATTGAACAGAAACTCGGTTGATGTCGCCTTAAGCGCTGTCGACTTTATGAATGGCGTAGCGCAGGGATCCGCGCCATCAAACGACGGCGGTGAAGAAGTCACGCTATTACTTGAACGACTTACTTTAGTGCGCAGCGGCGAGTTAGCGGAATTACAAGCCGCGGCCAAGGATCCTTCGCTAGAGGATCCAATCAGCCAGGCAGTAAAGCCTTCAACGACCGAGAACAAGGCCCAGGATTCCCGCCCAGACGACGCCCCTGCAGCGCGCCCCGCCGCTGACAAAGCCATAAAAATGACCACGGCAACATTAGAACGGCTAACCGGCATGACGGCTGAGGCGGTGGTCGAATCTTCACGTATCGAGAGCATTGTCGATGAGCTCACAGAGCTCGGTATTGAGCACCGCAAGCTAAACCGTATGCTTACCGAGTTACAACGGGGACTTGCAGATCAAGATGGTACAGCATGGATCGATGAGGCCCTGGGTGGCGCACTAGCGCAACTCAACGAATGTTCCCGCCTACTCGCTGAACGCGACGGAAAGCTCGAGCACTACGCCAGGCGCAGTACCAGTTTGGCGAACCGGCTCTCACGCGAGACCTTGGCCAGTAGAATGTTGCCGTTTGGTACAATTCTTCGTGGTTATCCAAGGCTGATACGAGACATGGGTAATCAGCTAGGTAAAGTGTGTCGGCTTGAGCTTAAAGGCGAAAGCACCCTTATAGACCGAGAGATTCTTGAAAAGCTAGATTCTGCACTGAATCATATTGTCCGCAATGCCCTTGATCATGGTTTAGAAATTCCAGCAGATAGAGTTGCAGCAAACAAACCAGGCGAAGCGACGATTACCCTCGAGGCCTTTCACCAGGCGGGTCGCCTTAGAGTTTTAGTCAGTGACAATGGTCGAGGTATCGACCCGGAAAAGCTCAGAACATCCATCGTTAAAAAAGAACTAGAGTCAGAAGAGAATGCTGCTCGACTGTCACAGGAAGAGTTACAGGAGTTTCTTTTCCTACCGGGCTTTTCGACCGCAGCTGCCGTTACCGAAATTTCAGGGCGTGGCGTCGGTCTTGATTCTGTCCGCACCATGGTCCAGGAGTCTGGGGGTAAAATTCTGCTCAATAGCACCCAAGGCCTGGGCACTCGATTCGATATTGAGTTACCAGTAACCCGGTCTGTTGCAAGGGTTCTGTTGCTGCGTATCAGTGGAGAAGTCTATGCGGTGCCCATTGCCGGAATCGAATACACCGATATAGTCGCGGCTTCTCGTCTCAAAATCATTGAAGGACGGGTTTATTTTGAACATAAAGACCAGCAGGTTGCGCTAATCTCGGCGGCCGAGGTCCTTGAACTCCCTGAAACCGACATCGACAACCCAAGAGAAGAGATCCCTGTTGTCATTATGCAAGAAGGCGCCCGGTTGTATGCGCTAGAAGTCGAGGAATTTTTGGGCGAGCGCGATTTAATGGTGCGGACCTTGGATACCCGGCTTGGCGATGTTCCTGATGTTGCCGCCATTTCAACTGATGAAAACGGCGCTATCGTGCTGATACTCGATATAGACGAGATGATCAGAAATATGGAGGCGCTCATCAGCGGGGGCAGACTGGTGCGGCGCAGCGATGCAGCAATGCAGCAGTCCGCCGGCTTAAAGCGCCTCCTTGTGGTCGACGATTCGTTAACCGTCAGGCAGGCAGAGCGCCAAGTGCTTGCCAATGCGGGCTATGACGTCGACATCGCCGTAGATGGACTAGAGGCATGGAGCGCGGTCCGTCTCACCGACTACGACTTAGTGGTGAGCGATGTGGATATGCCGCGAATGAACGGTATTGAGTTGCTGCGTAAAATACGAGCCGAGGGCCGTAACAAAGACGTACCGGTCATCATTGTGTCCTACAAAGATCGAGCTGAAGATCGGCTTAAAGGAATGGAAGCCGGCGCCAACTATTACTTAGCCAAAGGTGGTTTTCAAGATAGCTCATTACTAAACGCAGTCCATGATCTGATCGGTGGACCCAGGCAAGACGATAAATAATGACTATTCGTGTCGGTATTGTTAATGACATGCGTATGGCAAGGGAAGTACTGCGGCGCGTGGTGGCAGATGCTAAAGACATGGAGCCGTTGTGGATGGCTAACGACGGCCAAGAAGCTGTGCAAATGTGCGCACAACAGCGGCCAGACATCATTCTTATGGATCTCGTCATGCCCGTCATGAACGGCGCTATTGCCACCGAGCAGATTATGAGGGACAGCCCCTGCCCTATTCTCCTCGTCACATCGACGATCGATGGCCACATGGAGCTTGTCTACGAAGGCTTATCTTTTGGCGCGCTGGATGTCACCACAACCCCTGTTCTAGGTGACAACCGCGACAGTGATGACGGTGAGTTGTTGCGTCAAAAAATGCGCGCGCTGCACAACCTTGCGAGACACGCTGGGCAACGCGGCGACGCAACGTTAACACCGCGTTCCCCGGTGACGCCAGTGACCCACACTACGCTAAGCCAGAAGGCTGTTTCGACAGTATTCATTGGTGCGTCAACGGGTGGTCCGGCGGCACTTGTCGACATTTTACAAGCTTTGGATACCCGGTTTCCGGCGGCCATCGTCGTTGCACAGCATATTGACTCAGAGTTCGTTGTAGGCCTAGCCAACTGGCTTGATTCAAGTTGCGATATTGACGTTTCTCTTGCTCAGGACGGGGAGTCGTTAGCGCGTGGAAAAGTTTATCTCGCCAATTCAAAGTCACATTTGATTCTGCGACCCGACAATACAGTAGGTTACGCTGCACAGGCCAGTGACGGTTTTTATCAACCTTGCATAGACGCACTATTTTGCAGTGCTGCGCAATACGCGGCGCGCGATAGCATTGGTGTGTTGCTCACTGGCATGGGCCGCGACGGTGCCAGGGGCTTACTAGCGATGCGTGACGCAGGGTTACGTACAATCGTCCAAAATCAAGAGAGTTGCGTCGTGGCTAGTATGCCTGCGGCGGCCCTTAACATTGGCGCAGCAACAGAGGTCGCGGCTCCGTTAGAGATCGCTAAGGTTCTTAAATCATTTAATTCACAGGCTATTAATACATCATGAGTGACAATACCGTTTCAGACAGTACATCTTTTGCTATTCGCGTATTACTGGTGGACGATCAAAGAATGGTCGGTGAGGCAGTGCGCAGAATTCTAGCGACCGAGCCTAACCTCGTTTATCAATATTGCAAATCGCCCGAAGAAGCGGTTGCAACAGCGGAGCAATTTGAGCCCACCGTCATACTTCAAGATTTAGTCATGCCCGGTATTGACGGTATGTCACTCGTTGCGCTTTACAATGAACATCCTAAATTGCGAGACGTGCCCACCATCGTGCTGTCAAGCCAAGAAGACCCTTTGGTGAAAGCAGAAGCGTTTAGCAAAGGTGCCACTGACTACCTGGTTAAACTACCCGATCCGATCGAACTCCTCGCGCGCGTTCGACATCATTCTAAGGGCTATATACACCTACTGGAGCGCAATGCAGCATTTGAAGCACTCGCAGAGAACCAACGTATCCTGGCACTCGAGCTTGCTGAGGCTTCAGACTATGTTCGCTCCTTGCTGCCAGCTCCCATTACCGGCGATATTGCAATACGCTGGGATTTTGAGTCGTGCTCCTCGGTGGGCGGAGACTCCTTTGGTTACCACTGGATCGACGACGATTATCTCGTGCTGTATTTACTGGACGTCTGTGGGCATGGAGTGGGCGCTGCACTGCTATCGGTGTCGGTCATGAACACGCTATCAGGCCGTTCACTACACGATGTTGACCTGCGAGAACCCGACCAGGTGCTCGCGGAGCTCAATGTTATTTTCGAGATGGAAAAGCACAACGATATGTACTTCACGCTTTGGTACGGTGTGTACTGTAAATCGACCGGCACATTACGCTACTCGACCGCTGGTCATCCACCTGCACTTTTATACTCAAAAGACAACGCAGCGGCGCCAGAGCAACTTGCCACGCCGGCATTGCCAATCGGCACCATGCCTATTGCTAATTTCAAGGTCGGCGAAGCCGCTATTTTACCGGGCTCACGTCTTTATATTTATAGTGATGGTGTTTACGAGATACAACTAGACGATGGACGCGAAATGCAGCTTGAGGAGTTCATTCCCCTACTCCAGTCGCCGCTACCTAGCGACGAAGATGGCTTGAAAACTATTCGTCACCAAGTCGGCGAAATGCAAAATAGGCACAACTTCGATGACGACTTTACCCTAGTGGAAATCTGCTTTAACTAGCTGATCTTGAATCTGGCTATTTCCACTTTCAGTGCTTCAACTTCTTGCAGTAACTGCGTCGATGCAATCTTTAAAGATTGAGATGATTCTTCTGATATCTGAGTAACCGATTTCAACTGGACCATGGCGTCACCAATCTGACGAGCGCCATAAGCCTGAGACTGCATGCCCTCGTGGACCATTTCGAAGCGGGGTTTTAACGACCCTACGCTTTCGATAATCGTACTCAGCTGTTCGCTCACGCGAACAGACTCCTGTACGCCCTCTCGCACCTGCTTTCCGAAGCGATCCATTTCCATCACGCCGCCGTTCACTGAACTCTGCATATCGCTCACAATCCGTTCGATATCTAAGGTCGCAACTGCTGTTTGATCGGCCAGACGACGTATTTCGCGCGCCACAACAGAGAAACCGGTTCCGTACTCTCCAGCTTTAGCCGCCTCGATCGCGGCGTTCAGTGACAGCAGGTTAGTTTGATCGGCCACCTTGGTAATGGTCGTGACAACGCTGCCGATACTATTGGCACGAGCCGAAATATCTTCAAGCTTTTCTGTTATCGACGCTGTTGCCCCAACCAGCGCCTGCATGGTCTGTTCCATCTGTGCCAAATCATGCTTACCTTGATCGGCTACACCCGCAGTTTCGTCGGTTGCGTCAGACACTGTATCCATTGTTTTAAGAAGTTCTTGGGCCGTCGCCGTGATCTCGTTGACCGACGCGGCGATTTGATTAATTGAAGCCCCAAAATTTGCACTGACTTCTTCTTGTTTTTGAGAGGCATATGACACCTGTGTAGATGTAGATACCAACTGGACACTAGAGCCTTTTACTTGAGCGATCAACCCACGAAGATTCCGGATCATTACGCCGATCGACTCCAGCAATATGCCCGTCTCGTCAACGCCACTGCTTGATACTACCTGCGTCAGATCACCCTCAGAAACCGACTTTGCTACTTCAGCCGCCTGTTTGATGGGCGAAACGATGAAACTGGCGGCGAACAGACTGAACGCCAGGGCCATGAGGGCGAATACCGCGATGGCAATACCCATATATTGAATGGTCTTGACACCTTCTGCCGCTTGATCATTCATGGTGGTAAGCAGCCTGGTCCGTTCGTCTTGTACGATTTCACTAGACAACGCTTCTATTAAACCCAGCACCTCTGACATAGCTCTCGTCTTGTTAAGTGCATCGGCATCATCATTTTTACGAGCAGCAGAAATAACTTCCATTAAAGCAGGTCGCGTCTCCGCTAGTAGCAACCCAAGCTTTTTAACCTTGGGGTTATCAACCAGGACCGACTCTAAGTTTTGAATATTTTCGTCCATAAGGGACAGCGCCTTAATGGCATTTCGCGACGCCGCTCGAATTTGGCTGGTCTCTAGCTCTGCGATCAATTGCGATTGCGCGCGCTCCATATCAATGAGAAATTTTTGGCTATCTGAAGCCTTATCCGCCCTCTCTTGTGACGCTAGCAGCGTATCGTGAAGTCGTTCGTTCTGAAGATAAACCGTCATTGCAGCGAAGACACCAACCGCGATAATCACCGCAATGAAAATTGCAGAAAAAAGCAGGACCTTAACGCGCAGTCCGGAAAACCTGCGGCGAACTCTCGAAAATGCTGACTTCCAACGCATGCTAGTAAAATCTCCTAATACTTATGACCTGTACCCCTGACCCCATGTTCATGGCAGGACTGGTACTACGCTGAGTTTCTGCAAATAGGAAAGTACGTCGTCCATTTCCTGTTTGCTAAGCTGAAGACCCCATGGAGGCATAAGGGCGGACCTGCCCATCGCCTTACCGCCCAAATTGATAATAGTGCGCTTGTACAACTCGGACTTGTCCGACAGCAGTAAGTTAGACGGCTTCGGATCGTAAAGCACGGCCGCCCTACCTTTTCCGTCACCAGCAACACCGTGGCAGAGAATACAATTAGTCTTAAATACTAACTCACCGCGTAGTTCTGCCCTACGCACAACCGTAAGATAGGCCACCACATCGCCTAGTTGCTCTTCGGACAACTCGTCTTGCCAGGGAGGCATATACGGGGATCGCCCCAAAGGCTCGCCCCCTAATCGGATAATTTTTTCGTAGTCCGCAATCGGAGCTTCGTTGATGATTAGCTTTTCGGCTTGATACAGCTTTGTCGCTCGAGCAATACCATTTCCGGCTTCGCCATGACAAACAACACAATACGCTTTATAAACGATGCCACCACGAATCAGCGGTCTGGACTCCTTTAACGGGTCTACACGAGCAGCATGCGCAGCGGTTGAGGCGCAAAATACGATGATCGCTAGTAGTTTAAAGCAGCCGCGCAAACGCGATGCGCGATTCACTCAACTTCCACCGTCATATACATGTCGGGGTGTATAGCACACTCGATCTCAGCGACACCGGGCTCATCGAATGTTACCGAACGAGCGTCGCCTTTCGGAAAAGAACCCAGATCAAATGTTGTAAGGTCCGACAGGGAGTAAATGTTATGGAAAAACTCATCGCGGTTTCGAAACACCAAAGTGTCACCCGTTTTAATCGTTAGCGCCGCGACTGTTTCCCCGCCGAACACAAATTCCTTGTTAAGCTGATCAATAATGACCTCATCGGCAACGCTAGCACAGCTCAAGGACATGGCGAGAGGAAGCAGGCAAAGTATCTGTATTTTCATTGGGGGTACTCCGGGCTAATTTGCGGTAGATTAGGTAGTGTAACGGCTAACGGCTTCTCGGTCACAAGCGCGACCATAAAGGCCACTAAATCTGTCTTCTCGCTTTGTGTCAGTCCCAAAGGTCGTATGTTCGGTGATAAGTTTTTATCAGTGTCACCGCCTCTATCGTAATGATCGACGACCTCTAACAGGGTCTTGTAGCTGCCATTATGCATGTATGGAGAGGTGCGCGTGATTTCGCGTAATGTGGGCGTTTTAAACGCTCCCATTAAAATCGCGACTGGCCGAACATTATAACGACCGGCATCCGGTGGATCTTGTTGTATACCAATATTGTGAAATCCATCATCCTGAAAGTTAAAGCCGGAATGGCACAGATCGCACTGCCCCTTGCCCTCAAACACCTCAAAACCGCGCTTGGCGGCGTCGCTCATTGCCGTTTCGTCACCTGCCACCCAGCGATCAAAGGGTGCATCGGCTGTGATCAGCGTTCGCTCATAAGCCGCCAGTGCCTTGCCAATCGTCGTCTCGCTAACGCCCTCACCTGGATAGGCCTTATCAAACATTTTCTTGTAACCAGCGATGCTCTCGAGCTCGATCGTTAGCTCCTTCATGTCACGAGCCATCTCACCCGCGGCTTTAATCGGCTCGACAGCCTGGGCTTCCAATGTCCGTGCGCGACCATCCCAGAACTGAAACTTGTTGTAGGCGGTATTGATTACCGTCGGAGAAGACCTCAGCAAGCCCCCCATACCATGCCCGATCCCAGTAGCGAGACCATCAGCCCACCCAAGGCCCGGGTTATGACAGGTGGCACAACTGATCCAGCGGGAACCGGATAACCGAGGATCAAAAAAGAGGTTTTTACCCAAGGTGACGCGGGCTGGGTTATTAATATTGTCTGCGGGCACTGTGAGTTTTGGTCGCAGGTAATCGGACTTTTCGGCGTACACCAGTTGCGGCGCTAGTGTAAAAAAAGCGGACAGCAATATGGCTGATAACAACTTCTTGTTCATGTGTTTACCTTAATCGGCGATCATTGCCGCGCGCCGAAATTTTACTAGCATTAAGGCGGCGGCTGCAATGTAAGCGAACTACTTTACCCGAAGTTTCGGGCACCAATAAAAGACAGGTTTAACCAACAAGGCACAGTGTGCCCCTGAAAACGATAACACACGCCATTGAAACCGTCAGGCGTTAGCGCCAAGAACTTCCTGTCATTAATCCCCAGAGCATTTAGGTGTGCATAGGTGTGCATAGGTGTGCATAGGTGTGCATAGGTGTGCATAGGTGTGCATAGGTGTGCATAGGTGTGCATAGGTGTGCATTTGTTACCTGATGACCATCTTCACTGCCTCCGCTAGCCGTATCGGCCGCTCTAAACCATGGTCAGTGCTTCGTAATGATCTTGCAGCGCGCCATCTAACATATCTTTGAAGCAAAGCAGTTCTATGCCCATCTGGTCAGCTAGCGACACCGTAAACCCGGTACTATTGAAGCACCTTAAAAATAACCTTGTGTCCTGACCAAGAATATTAGCCAGGCGGGCAATACGGAAGTTAGTCAGTGCATCTGCGTCGGCAAAAACAACAACCGGTGGCTCATCGCAGTCGTCAAATAGCGCGGCAACAGCGTCCCATGTCTTGGGGTCATCCAGCACACCGTCCACGCCAACAACCTCAAACTCGTCAATAGGGACTTCGGCAGTAAATTTCCTCAGCGCTCTGCCAGCATCTGGCGAGACCACAATACAGCGTTTTATTTGATCCGTGGCCGCGACAGAAATTAGTTCAAGTACTGTATGTGCGAATCGTCCAAACCCAACGATCACAAGATGATCAGGTTTCTCAGTTTGTTCAAAGTGAGGTGCTAACTTCTCGTCGTACAACTGAAGCGAGGCGATTCTGTGCATACTAAACGCGCTAGGGGGACGCACGCCACCCGCTTTGAGCGCCTCTTTCACGATGCGATTCACCGGGCGAAGTAAGCTTGAGTCAGCGACATGCACCGCTGACACCAGGCTCGGACATGCCTCGTATAGCAGCCAACCTACTTCAAGATTGGTTAAGTCAGCGTCGCAAATTAATACTGCGTGTGACGCGCGATCTGGCATTAGGACTGCCAGTGCTTCACCACGAAACAAGTTTATATCGAGTTGGATGATGCCGTCGCCTTTACGCGAAAAATCGAACACCCCCTCAGACGGAAAGTCAATCGACTGACGCACCCACAGAACCTGCTTTTCAGGCTCCACTATTTTTACTGCTCTCAAATAAGCTTCGGCGAGGTCGCTGCTACCAATCAAAATAAGGTGGTCGGACACCAACGTCATTGAATTGTCGCGTGTTTTAATAAGTTTAATCAGCGCGTCTGCAACGACCGTTGTAGTAACCAATGGCGCGAGCAAATAACTGGCCCATAACGAATAGTAAGCCAGTAAGTTGTAGCCCTGATAAACAGGCAGGCCCATATCGGTGCCGCCGAACACGAACAGACTCGCCGTGTAATAAATCCAACCGACAACGCCCGAGTCTGAAAACAACTCGGCTTGCGTGGTACCAATGTCACCAAGGTAACCAATACCACTGAAAATAAAAACAAGCAGCGCGGCGACCAGTTTACCCGATAACGTAGTCTGTGAAATGGCGCGTAACTTGGCGATCATAATAGCGGTACTAACGTCGTAGTTTAGCAAAGCGTTATGTTAGCAGCTAAACAAGACCAATCTCACTGCTCAGGTCCAACAACTTAACATCAATCAACGGTTTTTGGTCGACCATTGAGTAAAAGCACGCTTAAGCCCTGCATTGATTTCGTGAGATAATTGCATGGGATATAAGCCTCTTGTAACCTGATGAAAAAATAAAGGTCCTACTGCCGGATCGAGGCGTCAAGGATGAAGCAATTATTCGGTTGCGAAGCGAACCAATTAGCGCCAGCAGTGGAATTACTGCAACGTTTTTGGGAAGACGAAGGTCTTGCCGCTGATGCCGGGTTCATGTTTGAAGTGTGTCTAGAAGAACTGTTTTTCAATGTTGTCCGTTACAACACCAAGGCCAGCCAGATCAGTGTCGAATTAGGGGTTGTTGACGCCTTGGTAACGCTTATTATTGAAGACGATGGATTCTCGTTTGACCCCTTTAGTCGTGACGCGGTCAACATTGATGCCAGCGTAGAAGACAGGGAAATTGGTGGCCTTGGTATCCACTTGGTAACAGAAATGATGGATACGTGCGGCCACGTATATCGAGAGGGGAAAAACATCTCAACTGTCAGCTTGACCATAGGGTAATCGCTAGAATTTTCTTTACAAACCTACAGATTACAAACCGCGAAAGTGATGGCTGTGTAAAGCACCCTTACAAAAACTGCGCGTTTAGAACGACAACAGATCGAACCAAAATACCCAAACCGGCGACGTTGCCGTCGCGTCCCTTAAACGGCTAAACCCAAAGCCACTAGAAACTCGCCAAAGCACTCGCCTCGTCGTCCCGTAAATCAAGCAGTGTGTCTAGTGCCGAGATCTCCAGCACACGCAAAACAGCGACCGTCGGACTACAGACCTTCAATGTTCCTTTTGCGGCGTTTACAGCCTTTACTGCTTTAACAAAAACACGTAGCCCCATACTACTGATGTATTCTAAACCCGAAAGGTTTAACAACACTGAGGGGCCCGCCCCGGCTAATTCCCCCAGTAGCTCTTCCGCGAAGCTATCTGCAGAAATAGCGTCCAGCCGACCGGATATATCACAAACAAAGACGTCGCCTTCTTGTCGAGTTTCAAGCATGAGTGTTGATTCCAATTTTCGAAGCAACATCTTACGCCTTCTTGACTGATCTTCAGTAGCTATTTTTGCTGCAGACCACCAAAAAAATATGTTTGTTAGCCGTTGTCTAACCAGCATATCCAGCCTGCACAGGCCACCTTACAGTGGCTTCCCCCGTCCGCAATCGGCTGTTCCACGCGTTGACAATAGTCCCTCTGTCGCTCGCAAACCAAGCGTCTTTAAGCGCCACTGAGCATCAGTAGACCTACAGACTTCGCTTAGCCAACAAACCATGCTTTTGGGCACAGTATTATGCGTAGACCTGGCCATCTGCTAAGCCTGGTAAGAACGCGAAAAGGCGCCGACAGGTCTAAGCGCTGCGACGGATGGCTATGTGCTTTACGGGCATTCATCCAATACTGACTCAACGTCTGTCACTGCTAGTCACATTATGCCGGGTCCTACTGAGCTACAGATCACTTACACCCATGCTCCTCGTTTTCGATCAACTGAGGCAGCGGCACTTGAGTACCTTGAAGATCATGGCTACGTCATTATTGCCAATGCACTGACCAAAACAGAAACATCAACGGCGATGGATAAGTTGTGGTCCTACCTTGAATCTCTAGAAACCGGCATAGACCAGTCAGATCCGGACACGTGGGGCGATACTCGCTGGCCCACAGCGGTGCATGGCGGGATTTTGCCGCGGGATTTTGCCGGGTCATGGCATTGGCCAATCAGAGGCACAGTGGTACACACGGAGCATCCCGGCGGTCAAAGCGGCTTTTGCTGCGGTCTGGGGAACCGAGGATCTGCTGGTTAGCTTCGATGGTGTCAGTATCTGGAGGCCATGGAGTCGTAAACCTGAATGGAAAACGGGGCTTGGCGGAAGCTGGCTACATATCGACCAGCATCCGACTGGCCGGCCTGGAAAACATTGCGTTCAGGGCTTAGTCAACCTACTACCCACTTCCGAAGAGACTGGCGGTAACGTCGTCATTCCCGGCAGCCATCACCTGCATGAAAAAATACCGACGCTTTATACCGATAGGCTCAGCCGCATAGACAAGAGCATTGACCATTTCAGATTCCCAAAAAATGATCCACTTTTGGCTGATATGAAACCCATTACCTGCCACCTGTTACCTGTCACCTGTCACCTGTCACCTGTCACCTGTCACCTGGAACCAGGCGACCTGATGCTTTGGGATTCAAGGACAATTCACTGCAGCAGTCCACCGACTAATCCTGCGACCAAACATCTTAACGATAGTGAACTTGTGCGCGCGATCAGCCTGATTTGTATGATGCCGCGGCGTAAATCTAACGCGACGGTTATTTCTCGCCGCAAGGCTGCTGTGGAAAACACGACATCAACAACCAATTGGAGTGATGTTTTCGTCAACGCTGATAAATTTCCAGACCTCATTGCTGTAGATCCAACTAAATATGCCCGCCCTCCCGCGCCGGTTTTAAATGACTTGCAACTAAGACTGGTTGGCTGGACCGAAGAGGAAATAACGACCCTATTGGCTAGCCACCTGAGTACAGACACTGAAAATTAGTCGCAAAAAACTGATTTTTTTCAATCGCGGTGAGACTTTCTGTGGTTTTTGAGAACCGTCCCAATGGATCTCTACCGCCCTCCGCGTGAGGGTAATCCGAAGAAAAAAGATAAAGCTCCGAGCTGGATTCTGACACTAGCTGAGCGACATCCTCAAAAGGGTAAGGCGTAAAACGCATCTGCTGGGATATTTGTTCTGATGGCAGTCTTGTCATTTTTTGCAGTTGAGGCTCCGAACGACCCCAAATTTTTACCGCATGATCAAGCCGGCGAATCATATCCGGAACCCATCCGGCACCGATCTCAATCACGCCGCCCCTCAGTGCGGGATATGTTTCAAGTACACCGTCAAGTACTAAGGTCGAAACAAAACGGTTAGTAGCAAAGTGAATTGATGTCAGATCCTTGCTGCCGATCACTTCTGCGCCACCCCGTGCAGATACCGTGTCGGACTTACCGTCATTCATCCAGGCATCGCCGATCGTCAACGCCGCACTGCCTACATGAAGGATAAACGGCAAACCCATTTCTGCAAGGCTTGACCAGATTGAATCGTGTGCTGGATGACCGGGAGAACGCCCGCCGGGCGCATCTGCCGGAATCCAAACCGCGCCAAGGCCAAGGGCTTTAACCCGCTCAATCTCGGCGACCGCTCGGCTTACGTCCTGCAGCGGCACCATACCGACCCCTATCAGCCTGGTATCGGCATTACAGAATGCTGCCATAGCCCTGTTGTGGGCTGCCGCGGCGCCATAGGCAACATCATCGTTCACTGCGTCAAAGATCAGTCGGGCACAGAAAGACGAAAATACAACCTGTCTTTGAAAACCAAGTAGGTCGAGCGCCTGCGACCTCTCCGCGGTGTTAAAGGCACCAAGCGCATCGTGCCACTTAGGACCTTTGGTTAGGTTATCTCCCAATGCGACTAACTGCTCAACCACCTGAGGTGCATGGCCAACGACTCCGGCATAGGACTGGGGATCAAACTGCCCGGTCAATGCATCCAGTAGATTTGGTAGCTGCTCGCGTGTGTTGACATCAGCATGCGCTGTCAGAAAATCCGGCAGCTCCATCAGGTGGCTGTCAGCATCGTTAATAAGGCGCTCACCGGCATAGGTCATTTCTTTCTCCTGCAGTTAATCATGTGTCGGACTCAACCCTGGTACGCAAGGTATCGCCGGTTGTCCGAAGTCCGGATGACAAAGCACCGCTAAGTCGCACCTGACGGTAACGACTTGATTGTGGCATCACCCTGATCGTGATCAACTATACCGCGATTATAATTTGAATTAAGCTTCGATTTCGCACCGCGATACCGCTTATTTAGGATTAACTTAGACCAAATTTTATCATTCGTATTGGTCGCTCCGGCCACACCACGCTTTATGGGGCCGGCGAACATCATTGACCTGAAGCTTTTTTTGTTAACGGTTAACCACGAAAGCAATCCATTGCCTGTATGATTCTGGCATCTAAAGGCATCTAAAAAGGAAAACGATATGCAAGGTGATAGCGTTAACATTGACCCAGCTGACGCTGGCGTGAGTCAGAAGAAACTTGATGAGCTTTTAACCCGAGTGAGGCAGGAAGTCGATGAAGGACTTTTGCCTTCTGCCCAGATTGCCGTCGCAAAAAACGGAAAACTGGTCGCTTTCGAAACTTTTGGAGCTGCGACTAACGATTCACTTTACTGCGTTTTTTCATCCACCAAGGCGATAACTTCGGCCGCCGGTTGGCTACTCATCCAGGAGGGTAAGTTAGACATTCACCAAAAGGTCTCTGAACTGATCCCAGAGTTTTCTACCAATGACAAACAGGACATTCGAATCGAGCAACTATTCACCCATACCGCTGGATTCCCTCACGCCCCCTTTCGACCAACTGACTGGAACGACAAGGCGCTCAGATACCAGCGATTTTCTGGTTGGACCTTAAACTGGCCCCCGGGTAGCCGGTTTGAATATCACGCGACCTCCTCAATGTGGGTTATTGCAGAAATTATTGAGCGGCTCAGCGGCGAATCTTTTACAGACTATGTTCGAACCCACATCGCGGAACCGTTAAATCTGCCGGATTTATATGTTGGCTGTCCTGAAGATCAACATCACCGCATTGCCGAAATTAGTCACGTGGGCAAACCCATGACCAGTGAAGACTATGCCAGTCTTGGCATTGCTGAACCACCAGTGACCGAGGTCACAGAGGAAGCATTGCTTGGATTTAACAATACCGACATTCGGAAAGTGCCTGTTCCCGGAGGGGGAGGAATTATGTCAGCAGCAGAACTGGCGCTGTTTTATCAGGGGTTGATTGGCAACACGCAGAGCGGGGAAACAATCTGGAGCAAGGAAACGATTAACATGGCGACCACCGTGCTAACCGGCGGTATGAAAGACATGTTAACCAACACGCCAGTCAATCGAGCGTTAGGCGTTGTCATCTCTGGAGACGACAACAGAAACCTGCGAGGCTTTGGGCACACTAATTCTGCAAACGCTTTTGGGCATGGTGGTGCCGGAGGGCAAATCGCCTGGGTAGATCCTGCCACCGGAATTAGTGTGGGTTATTGTACCAATGGCCACGATCGAAACCCCCTTCGCCAGGGCCGAAGAAGTATCAGTATTTCAAACCGAGCTGCCGTTTGCGCAGACTGACATAAATCTGGTCGTGTGGTTTAGTTTCACCGACAGCTGTTCATGCCACACGAGTGTTGGTCGATAGACTGTTTGGCGCGCCGGGATCCATCACGGTCTTAGGCCGCCGAGCAGGTAGCTGGGCCATCGTTAGCGTCGCCACATCCCCATTTTCAGCGCAACTGCGGTGATGATTCCATTCGCGACCATGGCAATACCGCTGGCCAGATAGATCATATTCAGTGAAGCGTCATATCCATAGAGCAAAACAGCGCCCCCGCCGATCGCGATCATAAGTCGCGCCGCGGCAGCGATCAGTGGCCACGTCATACGACCGGCCCCCTGGGAAGCAAAGAACAGAGACAATCCGATGCCCTGAAAGGCAAAAAATGGACCCACAAATTGCAAATAGCCCTTGGCGGCTGCCATTGTCTGAACGTCGTCCGTGAAAAGTGAGATCCAGGCCTCCGGCCAAAGCGCGACTGCCAGGCCCCCGATACCGGTGAAAAAAGCGGCAGCACCGGCGCCAATCCAACCGACATTCACCGCCCGTTGAAGCTGACCCGCGCCCAGATTGACGCCCACCAATGCATTCATCGAAACACCGATACCGAACACCAGCGGGATGATCAAAAATTCGATGCGAGAGCCAATGCCGTAACCAGCCAGAGCCGCTACGCCGAATGACCCGACAAGAATATTGAGCCCACTGAGTGTACCCACGGTCAATATCGGCGAGATCGAGGACGGCAGTCCAACCCGCAGTATCGATGCGAACAGGGAACTCTGTAAATGCCTGGCCGACCAGCGAAGCCTCAAAGGCGATCGCTCTAGCAGCAGCCCGCCTATTAACAGGATGTTGCTGAAAGCGGCCACAGCAATAACAGACACGGCAGCCCCTGCAATGCCAAGACTAGGTACGCCAAACCAACCCAGCACCAGCGTTCCGGAAAGTGGAATCTGAATAAAAGCGCCAAGAAACATCAACATGGCCGGGAACTGCATGTTGCCCATCCCACGGTAGACAGAGCTAAGCAACGCCATGCTCCAGATCAGCGGGCAACCGCTGAACAGAATAACAGCATAAAGCCGGGCCTCTTCCAGCACAGCAGGATCGTTGCTCATCAGACTAAGCAAGGATTCGAGCGCCACCAGCACTAAAATCAGGAAACCAAACCCCGCCACAAGGGCAATGGCCAGGGCATGCCAGATCAATCGTTCCGCAGTATCGACATTATGACCACCCATGGCCCTGGCAATAGCGCCAGTAACGCCACCACCCATCGCGCCATTGGCCAACATTTGCATCAACATGAAAAGCGGAAACATTAACGCCATCGCAGCAAGGGATACAGTCCCCAACTGACCGACGTACCAAACTTCAGTCATGTTGACCGTTGCCTGCACCAGAAAGGCGGCAGCATTTGGAGCGGCCATGCTAATGAGAAGGGGCAGGACTGGCGCTGTCAGTAATTGGTTTGTGCGGTTTGCTGAAGGCGTGCTCATTACTTCTTATGTGGTTAGCGGAAAGTCGTAGAGTACGCTATCGCGCTAGTTGCGAGAGGTTTTTTCTGTTGATTGATGAGCCATTATTTCCAGCCTCACACTATTAAAGATTCCGCTGGCCCTTCAGGCACTCGCGCGCGGACTTTAGGCCAGACGATCATCTATGTACCAAACCGGAGGTCGTCAGCGCAGGTCTCTAAAAATCAAAGTTGCAGGTCTGACCTTGGCGTACGAGGCAACAAATAAATCGTGCAAAACACTTTACAGACATTTCTAAAAACCAGACCCTGGGACGGCGCTGCCAGAAAGATAATCAGAACGGTTAAGACCCCGTATTTACTGGCGCTATCCGTTCACCTAGGCGATAGAAAAACCAGGATACCCATTGTCGGCCTCCGTCTCGCAGTGCTCTCGATATTGGGGGAAACCCCCAACGTAAGGCATAAATATTCTAGGTTTGCCTTCAATGTTCGCGCCTAGATACCACGAGTGACAACTAGGCGCTGTAAACATCGTCCCATCCGCAACCTTATTGACCTGTTGGACCCATCGCTGCTCTGACTCGGAGATCGGCTCGATCGAGCTCAATCCCTTATGCTCGAGATACTTGATACAGTCACCAATCCAGTTGACGTGCTGTTCTATGGCCACCAGCATGTTGCAAAGTACCGACGGACTACCGGGACCGGTAACCGTAAACAAATTCGGAAAACCCTCCATCTGCAGGCCCAGATAGGCCACCGGACCAAACTCCCACTTATCAGCAAGCCGCCGTCCATCCCGACCTGTAATGTTTGCGTTTAATAGAGCACCGGTCATTGCATCAAAGCCCGTGGCATAGATCAAAACATCCAGATCGTATTCCTTATCTACTGTTGTTAACCCATTGGCGGTGATTCGTTCTATTGGAGTCTGCTTAAGATCAACGAGCGTCACGTTATCTCTGTTATAGGTAGGGTAGTAATCTCGATCCAGGACCTGTCGTTTACAGCCCAAACCATAGTCTTGCGGCAATAGTTTTTCAGCCACTGTCGGATCATCGACCATTTTTCGTACCGTCGAGCGAAATAAATCGTTAGCGATTTCATTGGCATCCGGGTCTGTGTAAACGTCGGTGAAATTAAGAATCGCCGCCAAACCTCGCTCTTTAATTATTGCCTGCCTTTGCTTAGGTGACATCGGTTTAATCGATCCCGCATCACCTCTTTGCCCGCCACCCATGCCGCGCTTACTTGTCAAGGACACGCTTTGGATCGGCCGGAAGTTCGATACACCACCTCGATTGTTCCACTGCCGCGTTCTAATGAGTCGATAGTTTTTCTTGAACTCACTTTCAACGGCACTGCGCATCGCCTTGCGATTCGCCGGTACGGTATAGACCGGGGTGCGCTGGAACACCGTGAGATGACCAGCAGCTTTAGCGAGTTCAGGAATTGTCTGCACAGCAGATGAACCAGTACCAATAATGCCGACCCGCTTATCGGCAAGCTCGACCGATTCCTTTGGCCAAAGGCCCGTGTGTAATGTTAAGCCGGAAAACTCTTCATCACCGGGAATCTCCGGCTTGTTGGGCACGGATAAACAACCCGTCGCCATGATGCAGAATTTGGCCGTGAAGGCTTCCCCTGCTTCGCTTGTTAAAGACCAAAGATTTTCTTCGTCCAGGTATTCAACGCGACTTACCCGCGTGTTGAACTGAATGTCCCGGCGCAAATCAAACTTGTCTGCAACGTGATTTGCATACTTAAGAATATCCGGCTGTGCTGAAAAAACTTCTGGCCAATGCCATTCCTGCTCAAGCTCCGAAGAGAAACCAAACGAATATTCAAGCGAAGGTACATCACAGCGCGCCCCGGGATACCGATTCCAAAACCAGGTACCGCCAACATCATCGCCAGCTTCGAGCACCTTGATCGATAGACCAAGATCCCGAAACCGATGGATCGCATAGAGGCCTGCGAATCCGGCTCCAACAATTAGTACATCTGGATTTTCTGCGTCCATGCTTGTTCGCCCTTAATGGTCTTGGGGATCGCCCAAGCCTAACAATGCCAGATATCTTCAATAAACTCAGCACCTAAAGACAATGGTTATTAAACCTTTTCCGGGTTCAACCCTTACGTTTATAGGTCGAAAAACCTGTCATTATTCAGACATTACCGATTCCGAGGATACCGCTGCCTACCCAAATTAGTCGCGTAACAACGAACGAAAACCCAGTCACTGCGCCCAGGATTTACCGGCCGTTCAGGTTTAAAGCCCAGGACCCGGCACCATTGGGCTGCCATCCGAGAATCGAGACATCCGGAATCTAGACAAATCATGAGCGGCTGAATTTCCCATCACCATATCCGCCATCACTTTACCGGCACCTGGACCAATACCAAAACCGTGGCCGCTGAACCCAGTGGCAAGCAGCAACCCCGGATGAGATTCAATGTGATCCATGACGGGCACCACGTCTGGTGTCACGTCAATCAGGCCCGCCCAGGTTTCTTCGAACGGTATTTCTGCGAGCTTGGGCAGACGCTTTTTAAGCCCCTTCCGCATAGCGTTTAGTGCCTTCTGAGAAGGCGCCGGGTTCAGTACACGATGCGCTTCAAAGGGTGTCGTTTCATCATCGCGCCAGCGCCGGGTAGGCAGCATCCTATGCATAACATCGCCGCCGAAGCGCAGCTTGATAAACCGCACGCTCTGATACAGGGCGGGCAAAAACTTAAAAAAGTGACGAAAACTATCCGCGCCAATAAAGTGTTCATTCTGCGGACTCGAAGCCAAGGTATAACCACCGTCTTGTCGACGCCTGATGGCTATCTCTGACAACGCGGCATTGCCTTGGTAGATATCAGGCGCTGGCGCCGTTCTTGCAACCGTTGCCCGCACAGCAAGCTGGGGAAGATTAATACCAAGGTTTGCAAGAAACACCGTAGACCAGGCGCCACCAGCGCAAACAACAGACTGTGCTTTAACGTTGCCATGTTCAGTGATCACGCCAGTGACTTTGCCGCCCTGAATATCGATTGAGCGCACCGCGCAGTTTTCACGGATCAGGCCACCCCGGTTATGCAACGCGCGAGCAAGTGCAGGCACTGCCTTGAAGGGTTCCGCCCGCGCATCGCTAGGGGTTAGCATGCCGCCCTTCCACTGCCCGGGTTTGCCTTTGATCAACTGATCAACCTTGGCGCCGCTCAGCAGTCGTGTGTCTAGCTGATGCTGGATAGCCGTATCCATCCATCGCTCGTGCTCTGCCATTTCACTATCGTTTTTAGCCGCGTAAAGGACGCC
>Ga0209192_10000370_pt1 | contig 46365 bp, 46 predicted proteins | sample ArcticOcean_MG_C_11_FD_187433 | JGI IMG/M metagenome (GOLD analysis project Ga0209192, IMG submission 187433) | Marine microbial communities from western Arctic Ocean - ArcticOcean_MG_CB2_154 (SPAdes) (version 2) | ecosystem: Environmental > Aquatic > Marine > Oceanic | place: Arctic Ocean... | reverse complement strand
TATCAGGGGCAAATGTAATAACAACTGATAACTCAGATTGGGCAACAAATTGTCCAGAATTTAAAGTAACAGCAGTTCAGGTAACAAAAGTTACACAGCCTTCCGATTGGCAAGAAAAATATCAAAAATTTAGTGAGAAACAAATTGACCTTGTAAAAAAGAACGAGGAAAAGGTTAATTAGAATTTAAGTGATTAGCTCTAAATTTATTCAAACAAAAGAAACTGTAACACTTTCAAAAGTTCATAAAAGTTCATCTATCAAAGATGAGGTCCAAGAAGATATAGCAGAAGAGACTCCTATTGCCTTAATTTACAATGGAATATCTCATGTTGTCATGATGGGTTCTCCATCTGATTTAGAAGACTTTGCAGTAGGATTTTCTGTTACAGAGGGAGTCGTGAATGACTTATCTGACATATATTCAATTGAAATAAACCGGAAAGATGATGGCATTGAGTTAAATATTAAAATTTCTTCTGAATGCTTTGCAAGGCTTAAAGAGGTTAGAAGAAATTTAACTGGAAGAACCGGATGCGGTCTTTGTGGAGCGGAGAGCTTATCTCAAGCGATGCGAATACCAGAAGTAAGCATTTCTAACCCACAATTTTATTCCAAACATATCCTTAAAGCACTAAAAAACTTCTCTAATAACCAGAAATTACAAAAAAAGACTGGAGCAACCCATGCATCAGCCGTATTCACAGCTAAAGGAGAAATAAAGATAATTCGTGAAGATGTTGGTCGACATATAGCTTTGGATAAATTAATAGGGGCGAGCCTTAAAGCTAAAATTTCTGAAAGCGATTTTGTTATTACATCCAGCAGAGCAAGTTACGAAATGGTCCAAAAAATAGCATATTTTAATTTGAAACTCTTGGTTGCAATTTCCGCACCAACTGGTCTAGCGATAAGGATGGCAGAAAGTCTTGGGATTACTTTGATTGGATTTGCTAGGGAAGCGCGGTATACAATATATAGTCACAACCAGAGAATTATAGAGTAAAATTCTCGAATGAATAATAATCTAATTACAATGGCCAACCAAATCGGAGGGTTTTTTAAAAGCTATCCAGATAAAGAGCAGGCTACAAAAGATATTGCCGGGCATATGAAAAAATTCTGGCCACCTATTATGCGAAAAGAGATAATTGAGTATGTTGATTCATCTGAAGAGAATTTATTAGATGATATGGTTGATGAAGCAATAAAGAAATACTTAAAAGATTAATGATTTATTTATTTTGCCAGTAAAATAAAATAATTTTTATCAATTAAGCGTTTTCCAGTCCAAATTTCATTCCATAATTTATATTCTGCTGGGATTTCTTTTTCTGTAGTTAGGGATACTAATGCAAGCCTACAATCTTTATTTTCTAAGTTTGGATTAGTACCTTTAATCCCAGAATAGTAATGAAGCAAATTAATTTGACTACCAGATAAATTATTAACGTACACACAAGTTGAACTCTTTACAAGTTGTTGCTTAACATCAGTAAAAATTGATTTGTAATCTTTACGGTTATCAATAAATGGACCCCAAAGAGTTATTAATGTTACCCATACCATTGTTATTCCTAATGCCCAGTTAGAAATTGCTGAACGGTTAGTAATTTTAAATTTAATAATAGATCCTAACCATAGAGATGTTATTGTTAAGGCGAATAAGAAACTAAATATTTCAAATTTAGCTATATAATTTGCAGAGTTATAAAACATTCGCTCGTATATTATGTCAGGAGCTCCACTCATCATTGCAAACCAACCCAACCAAATTAGAAAGCCAATAAAGCCAAAAATTAAAATTCCGAACCAATTTAAAGCACTCGCATTACCTCTATTTAGCCTATCAATTCCTCCAACAGCAATAATTGATAATGGAATAGAAAATGGAATAAGGTTTGTTTGGTTGGGCTGACCTGTTGTAGAAATTGTGATTAATAATACTACGAAGAAAATAATTGGAATTTGAAGTTTTTTTTGCTTTGTGATTAGTTTGTAGTCTTTAGTAATAAGCCAAATTGCAAGTGGAAGAGCTGGCCACGTAAACCATAAAATACCTTGTAAGTGATAATTAAATAATAATTCAGGTGAGAACTTTATTGTTTTTATCCACGTTGAAAAAAGTGCTGGCTCTAGATAATTAAATGAATACAGCCATGGAATGATTACTAGTGAGGCTATAGTTGCTGATATACTAATAAATATAAGATATCTTTTATTTCTCCAATTACTAAAAATCAGTAAAAATAAAGACGATAAAAAAATAACCACTAGAGGGATTATTCCTCCTGATAGAAATGCTATTCCTGAGCCAAAACCAAGAACCATACTTGCTCGAAAAGGTCTTCTAAAATACAATGAAAAAGCATAGAGACTCATTGTGTAGCCTAAAAGTGTTGATATTTCTGGTATTAAGCTATGAATATTTAGTATCAAACCAACTGACCCTATGAAAAGCAAACCAGTTTGACGAGCAAAACCCTGACCCCATAACTCCCTTGTTAGTAAACCAAGGCTAATAAGTGTTAAGGACACCCAAAATATATTTGTTAGCCTAGCAGCATCATGCATTGAAAGTATTGGAGAAAAAAGCTTTCCAAATGCTGCAGCAATATAAGAATACAATGGGGGATGGACTATTAGGTTTTCACTTGCTGCCATTGGGAGAATTACTTGGTTATTTTGGATGATATCTAAAATAATACTAATCGAGGTTGATTCAAGTGGGCGCCAAGGCTCGTGACCAATCAAGCCAGTACAAAGAAAAATGAAGGTCAGTACAAAATATAAATGTAATTTTGTCTTTTCTCCAAGGTTTTTCCTTGGTGTTGACATATTACCTTGCCAGTCATGTTCAAGATTAAATTTCATATTAGCTTAATCATATACAAAAAAAGCAGCTAAGCTGCTTTTTTTTGTATTAAAGAAGGCAAATTTACATTCCGTATTTTTTCTTGAATTTTTCAACTCTACCCGCTGTATCAAGAATTTTTTGTTTGCCTGTATAAAAGGGATGACATAGAGAGCAAACCTCAATAGTCATGTCTTTGCCAATAGTTGATTGCGTTTTAAATTTATTACCACAACTACAGGCTACATTAACTTCCGGATAATTAGGATGTATATCTTTTTTCATAATAATTTATAATCTTTTAAATTTAAAGAACTGAATTATCATTGATTTTTTCAAAAATATCAATGCTTTGTTTAGCTTTACTTCCTCATACTGTTAAAGAAATCATCATTATTTTTCGTTGATTTAACTTTGTCTAGGAGGAATTCCATTGCTTCTACATCTTCCATTGGATAAAGTAGTTTTCGTAAAACCCAAATCTTTTGAAGAATTTCTTGAGGTATTAATAATTCTTCTCTACGCGTGCCTGATTTATTAACATTAATTGCTGGGTACGTTCTTTTTTCAGCCATTTTGCGATCCAGGTGAATTTCCATGTTACCTGTACCCTTAAATTCTTCATATATTACGTCATCCATTCGAGATCCAGTATCAACTAATGCTGTAGCAATAATTGTTAACGAGCCACCCTCTTCAATATTTCTAGCTGCACCAAAAAACCGTTTTGGTTTCTGTAGTGCATTTGCATCAACACCACCAGTTAGAACTTTTCCAGATGAAGGTATTACTGTGTTGTAAGCTCTTGCAAGTCTTGTGATGGAGTCAAGAAGAATGACTACATCTTTTTTATGCTCAATTAATCTTTTTGCTTTTTCAAGAACCATGTCTGCTACTTGTACATGCCTTGTTGCAGGCTCATCAAAGGTTGATGCAACTACCTCACCCTTAACTGAGCGGGTCATTTCTGTAACCTCTTCAGGCCTTTCATCAATCAATAAAACAATTAAAGAAACATCTGGATGATTTGATGTTATTGCGTGCGCAATGTTTTGCAACATAACAGTTTTACCACTTTTTGGACTGGCAACTATTAATCCACGTTGCCCTTTGCCTATAGGGGCTATCATATCAATAACTCTACTTGTATTATTTTCTTCCCCACCTGCATCTCTTTCAAGAGTTAGTGGTTCGGTCGGAAATAAGGGGGTCAGATTCTCAAATAAAATCTTATTTTTTGTGTTCTCTGGGGCATCATTGTTAACTTTATCAACTTTAACTAATGCAAAATACCGCTCACTATCCTTCGGTGTTCTAATCTCGCCTTCAATGGTATCGCCAGTATGAAGATTAAAACGTCTAATTTGCGATGGCGATACGTAAATATCATCTGTACCGGCTAAATATGATGCTTCAGGCGACCTTAAGAATCCAAAACCATCTTGAAGAACCTCCAATGTCCCATCCCCAAACAACGTATCACCATTTTTTGCTTTATTTTTGAGAATTGCAAAGATAAGATCTTGTTTGCGCATTCTTCCTGTATTTTCAATTTTATCTGCAATTGCTAAATCTACAATTTCAGCGACGGGTAAGTGTTTTAAGTCAGATAGATGCATATTTTATAAATTACTATCGATAAAAGCTGTTAGTTGTGATTTTGATAAGGCTCCAACTTTGGTAGCCTCCACGTTTCCATTTTTGAAAATCATCAGAGTTGGTATTCCACGAACACTATATTTTTGAGGAGTTTGTTGGTTATCATCAATATTGATTTTGCATATCTTAAGTTTTCCAGCATATTCATCTGTTAGAGAATCTAAAATAGGAGCTATCATTTTACATGGACCGCACCACTCGGCCCAGTAATCTAACAACACTGGAATATTTGATTGCAATACTTCTTCTTCAAAGTTTTCATCAGTTAGATGAGAAATGCTATTGCTCATATTTTTTGGGTACTTTTTAAAATTTTATTTTGAGTTTATGGTCTTTGTTTTATAGATGTCTTACGTGAGTTGAAATGATAATGCAAAAGAAAAATATAATCAATAATTATTTTTAGCCTCATTATCTAATTCAAATAAAGGAACAACTAACTTAACCCCTTTTGATGATTTAGCAATTTGAATTGCTTCATCAGCTTCTTTGTTATTAACTATACCAAGCAGATATATAACATCGTTCTCTGTCATAATTTTTACATGTAAAGGATGAACTTCATTTTTTAATTCTAGAAATAATCTTGTTTTAACATTGCTTGTAGTTATTGTATCTTTTGCTCTTTGTTTTAGTTTATTGGCTTTACTAACTTCAATTTTATTATGAACTGTTTTAACATTTTCTAATTTTGACAGTACATCAGTTATTTTGTTTTTTACTTCTTCATTGGGCACTTGACCCACTATAACAATGGCTTTATTGAAAACTGCTATATTAAAATGACTTTTTTGTTTCTGATTATCGACAATCTCTTGAACTGGAGCCCATGTCGACATAAATATTTTATTGTCCGAGATTTGGACTTCAGTTGATCTTCTATCTGCTATTGATGAAGGAATTGCCAATATCGTTGATGGAGCACATCCTACCAATTGGGTGATAAATATAATAAAAAGTATGAAAAGCTTGTATGATTTCATTAATAATTATTATATAGCTAAAAAAATTTTTTAGAAACTAAATTAAATAAATCTTAAATATTTATTATGGATACTTGTTTATATCTTGTTGCAACACCAATTGGAAATCTTGAAGATATAACTTTAAGAGCTATAGAAATATTGAAAAAAGTTGATTTAGTTGCTTGCGAAGACACAAGAACAACCAATAGATTATTGGCCCATTACGGTATTAAAAAAAAATTAATATCCTTTCATCAGCATAATGAAAAAAATAAAACTGAATTTTTAGTAAATGAACTTTCAAATGGAAAATCAATTGCCTATACTTCTGATGCAGGAACCCCTGCCATAAGTGATCCTGGGGCCTTCTTGGTAAATCAAGCATTAAAGTTAGGCATTAAAGTTTCACCAATACCTGGACCATCTTCGCTTGCAACAGCTTTTTCTGTATCGGGGATTGAGTCAACGCATTTTCAATTTTATGGCTTCCTCCCCAATACAGCTAGTAAATCTAAGAAATTGCTCCAGAAGATATACAGCCAGACACTACCCACAATTATTTTTGAATCCCCTCATAGAGTTTTAAAAACTTTATCTTTAGTGGAAAATATTTTTGGCCCTATGCATGAAATATTTATTGCCAGAGAGCTTACTAAAATCTATGAAACAATCTATAAAGATGAGGTTAAGTCTATAATAGAGAGATTAGAAAGTCATCCTAAAGAGCAAAAGGGAGAATTTGTGATTATTTTAACTCCACCAATGAAGGAAATTGAAAATAATGAAACGATACCTATAAATGAAGCATTAAAATTAATGATGAAGGAGTTACCTTTAAATCAATCGGTAAAACTTATTTCTTCAATATTTAAAAAAAATAAAAAGCAAGTTTATAATCAAGCATTGGAAATAAAAAAATGACTGAATTAATTATTATAAAGCCTGATGATATGCATCTTCATCTTCGAGAGGGAGACATACTTAAGTATGCCTGTAAAGATACTGCAAAACAATTTGCTAGGGCAATTGTTATGCCGAACTTACAAGCCCCAATTATAAGTGTCGATCAAGCCGAAAAATATTATCTGGATATAAAAAAGAATGTTGGAATCTATAATTTTGAACCATTAATGACTCTTTTTTTTACTGATTTATTAAATAGCGATGAAATTAAAAAAGTAAGTGACTCTGAGATCGTTCATGGCATTAAGCTTTACCCATCAGGAGTGACGACTAATTCTGATAATGGAATTGATTCAATTGAAAAGTGTTTTAATATTCTTGAATTAATGCAGAAGCATGAAGTACCATTATTAATCCATGGTGAGACAAATGATAAAAGTGTAGATATCTTTGACAGAGAAAAAGTTTTTATTGATAGACATTTAAGTCAAATACATAGTAAATTTCCAGACCTTAGAATTGTATTTGAACACATATCCACCAAGGAAGCGGTTGATTTTGTTATAGGTACAAATGATAAAGTAGGTGCAACAATTACTCCACAACATATACTTTTAGATAGAAATGACCTTCTTTCAGGTGGTATTAAGCCACACCATTATTGTTTACCCATACTTAAAAGAACAGAGGACCGTTTAGCAATAATAAAGGCAGCCGTCTCTGGATCGCAAAAATTTTTCTTAGGCACTGATAGCGCACCTCATTTTAAACATCAAAAAGAAAGTAGTTGCGGATGTGCAGGAATTTATTCTGCAGCTTATGCGATGGAGCTATATGCTTCAATTTTTGAATCAGAAAATGCACTGGATAAGCTTGAAAATTTTAGTAGCAAGTATGGGGCAGATTTTTATAAACTACCTTATAGTAAATCAAAGATAAAACTAATTAAAAAAGAGTTTAGAGTCCCAGCTAAAATTGTTATTGGCAATGAAGAGATCATACCTCTTTTTGCTAACGAAACTTTATCCTGGCAATTATCTGAAATATAACTAAGAGTGTTAAAATATTATCTTAAGTTGACTAGGCAGTCGCTATATAGTTATTTATATAGAGGAAAGTCCGGGCTCCATAGAGCAGAGTGATGGCTAACAGCCATACGCCGCGAGGTGAGGAATAGGGCCACAGAGACGAGCGTATTTAGTTACGGTGAAACGCGGTAACCTCCACTCGGAGCAAGGCCAAATAGGGTAGCATTGACACGGCTCGTGTTGCTACCGGGTAGGCTGCTTGAGCATATAAGTAATTGTATGCCTAGATGAATGACTGTCCAAGACAGAACCCGGCTTAACGGTCAACTTAAACTAATATATAACTTACTGATGAATAAAGAATAATTTAAAAAAAGCGCTTGCAAAGCGCTTTTTTTTTGCTTATAGTAAGCACGTAAGGGAAAAAGTGGTTATTTGTGGGAAATTATTAAACGAGACTAAGGGCGTTCAGTAATTTCCCATCTTTTTAGGTGTAGATATGTTTAAAGGGGCAACACTACTAAATATTGATGGAAAGAATAGGTTAGCAATTCCAACGAAGTACCGAGAGGAATTATTGACTGGTTCATTAGTATTAACTGCGCACCCGCATGGATGCCTTCTTCTATATCCAATTGCTGCATGGAGACCTATACAGGAAAAAATAATGCAACTATCAAGCTTCGACAAAAAATCAAGTGGGCTGCAAAGGCTCTTGGTCGGGTACGCTGAAGATATATCTTCTGATAATGCTGGAAGATTATTAATCTCTTCTGAATTGAGAGATTATGCATCTATAACTAAGACATTAATGTTCGTAGGTCAGGGAAGCCATTTTGAATTGTGGAGCCAAGAGGCTTGGGTTAAACAAATCAAACAAATAAAAATTAATGACAAAGGTGAGCTACCTGCTGAGCTAGGAGGTTTTTCTTTGTGACAATTCATTCTCATATTCCTGTGATGTTATTAGAGGCTGTTAAAGCCCTATCTGTAGAGCCAGATGGCACTTATTTAGATTGTACTTTCGGTAGGGGGGGACATTCAAGAGAAATTTTGAAGCTTCTTGGTGATAAAGGAAAGTTAATAGCTTTTGATAGAGATTTAGATGCAATTAATGTGGGAAGAAAAATAGTAGATAAGAGATTTGAAATAGAGCACTGTGCTTTTTCTGAAATAGACACAATATTAAAAAAAAAAATATTAAAAAACTGGATGGAATATTAATGGATTTAGGCATTTCATCTCCGCAAATAGATGAAGCTAAAAGAGGCTTTAGTTTTAGGTTTGATGCAATATTAGACATGAGAATGGATCAAACTAAGGGAATAACTGCTGCAGATATAATTAATACATACGAAGAAAGAGATTTGATATATGCCTTAAAAACTTATGGCGAGGAAAAATTTGCTAGAAAAATAGTTAAAGCAATTATTGAGTATCGTAAAACAAAAGGGCCAATAACAATGACATTAGAATTGGCTGAATTGATAAAAAACACAGTTCCAAAGAGAGATTTAAAAAAAGACCCAGCGACAAAAACATTTCAAGCTTTGAGGATACTGGTAAATAAAGAAATGGAAGAGCTAGAAAATACTCTTCCAACAGTATTTAATTATTTAAAACCTAAAGCTCGGTTAGTAGTTATTAGTTTCCATTCTTTAGAAGATCGAATCGTAAAAAAATATACTAAATATAAAATAAAGACTGATTTTATTCCTAAAAACATTCCTATTAAGGCATCAGAAATAAAATTAGCTCCTTTTAAGGTTGTTCAAAAAATGATTACACCAACCCCTGAAGAAATTGAGAAAAACCCAAGATCAAGAAGTGCAAAACTGAGAGTGATTGAAAAAGTGATGGAGACAACATGAAATTAAACTTAATTTTATTTTTTGTTTTGATTGTTTGCGCTCTAACAACAGTTAATTTTAAACATTTAACTAGAAATAGTTTTGCAGAATTAGATGAGGAAAGTAAAAATACTTTGAATTTAAAAGACCAGCAAACAATGTTAAGAATAGAGGAATCATCTGAATCAAGAATTGAAATGATTGAGAAAGCGGCGAAGTATAAATTAAATATGCACATTCCAAGTAAAAAAGAAAAGAAAGTGATAATAAGATGATTAAAATTAAATCTAGAAAAGAATATTTTGAATTATCAACGGCTAGAAGGCGAATAGTTTTAATATTTATGCTGGGAATGTTTTTAATTTTATTTGCACAGGCGTTTAAATTAGCTGCTTTTGAAAAAGATAAGTTACAAAAAGAATCAAGGCAAAGACAACATAGGACATTAGACTTATTTCCATATAGAGGTAAAATTTTAGATCGTAATGGTTCACTATTGGCAGAAAGTACGCCAGTGTATTCAATTATGGCTGATGCAGCTTTAGTAAGCTTCAAAGATAAGGACCCTATTCTTCAAGTTAAGCTTAGTAAGCAAAAGCAGCAATTAGCTCACCTACTTAAACTAAGTACAAAAGAGTTAGATAAAAATCTTAAAGATAGACATAAAAGAAATATTTCTCTTAGGAGGCACATTTCACCCGATACTAAAATTAAAATTTTGGGGCTTAAGATTAAGGGTATTAGTGCAAATAAGGTGTATAAAAGATTTTATCCTGAAAATGGACCAGTCGCTCATGTTGTAGGATTTACTGGAAGTGATGGAGTTGGGCAGGAAGGAATAGAGATGTTAATGAATAAAATTCTTGCTGGAGAAAAAGGAAAGATTATAAATCGTATAGATAAAAATAGAAGAGTAATTGGAGAAGTCCAACAAATAAAATTACCAAAAGATGGAGAAGATATAAGACTAACGATTGATTTGCGATTACAAAATGAGGCTTATATTGCCCTCCGAAAAGCAGTCGAAAAGCATGAGGCAGTATCTGGATCTGCTGTTTTATTGGATGCCAAGAACGGTGAGGTACTTGCTATGACAAATTACCCCTCTTTCAACCCTAATGGTTACAATAAAGTAGGAGATTTTATAAAAAATCGTGCGGTAACCGATGTGTTTGAGCCTGGTTCAACAATAAAGCCAATTAGCCTCGCTACGGCCTTAGAGAGAAAGGTTGTAACTATAAACACTTTAATTGATACGGGGAAAGGCGCCTACAGGTATGAGGGCAAGTACATACATGACACTCATCCGCATGGAAAAATAGCTGTAAAAGATATCATTAAAGTATCATCAAATATAGGCTCGGCTAAAATAAGTGAGAAAGTTAGCTCAAATAATTTAGCCGCAATGTATAAAAAATTCGGTTATGGAATAAAAACAGGTATTAACTTCCCTGGGGAGGTAAGTGGATCCGTAAGAAAACATACAACATGGAAGAAAATAGATCATTCGAGAGCAAGCTATGGATATGGAATGAATTCAACTCTTATTCAGACTGCTCAGGCTTACACAGTATTTGCTAATAAAGGAAAACTAAAGCAAATATCTTTAATTAAAGGAGATGACCCAAAAATAAGTAAAAGAGTATTGTCACCTAAAACAACAAAAGATATGTTACTTATATTGGAATCTGTAACAGATGATGATGGAGGAACTGCCCCTAAGGCTAAAGTTTATGGTTATCGAGTAGCTGGAAAGACAGGAACAACAAAAAAATATATAAATGGAGAATATGCTAAAGGTAAATATATTGGGACTTTTGTAGGATTAGGGCCGGTATCAAATCCAAGGTTTGTAATGGCGATTATGATTGATGAACCTTTAATGGAAAAAGGATATTCAGGAGGTAGACTCGCAGGCCCTGTCTTTAGTAGGGTAATGTCAAAAGCATTTGAATGGTATAGCATTGACGCTGATGGATTAGAATTAAAAGATATACAAAATAAAAATGAGGCCTATGCTGATAAGACAAAATTATGAGCAATTCATTAAAAAAGCTATTAACTGAGTTTGAATATTTAGCGCAAAATAGTGTAAATATTAAAAAAGGCTCAATTTTCTTAGCTTACCCAGGTGAAAATAAAGATGGAAGGAATTATATTGATGAGGCTATCAAAAAAGGGGCCGGGGCAATAATATATGAGCCTTTAGATTTTGAATGGGATAACCAATGGAAATTACCAAATTTACCAGTAAAAAACTTAAAAAACAGTATTTCAAAAATTGCAAGCGAGTTTTATAATCACCCATCAAAGAAAATAAATTTAATAGGTGTAACAGGCACTAATGGTAAAACTTCAAGTGTGTATTGGATAACCCAATGTCTTAATCATCTTGAGAGAAAGGCTACAATGATTAGCACGATTGGTTATGGTTTTTTTGATAATTTACAACCTACTAGTAATACAACACCTGATGCAGTTCAAATTCAAAGCATAGTAAATAATTTTAGTATCAATAAAGTTCAGGATGTTTGTATTGAAGTATCTTCTCATGGGATTAAGCAAGGCAGAGTATCTGGCATTGACTTTGATGTAAGACTATTTACGAACCTTTCTAGAGATCATTTGGATTATCATGGATCTATTGAAAGCTATGCAAACATAAAAAAAGATTTTTTATTGGATGCCAAGAAGGGATATTTGGTTGTAAATATTGATGATCCACTAGGTAAAAAAATTTTTCATGAATCGAAATTAGACGAAGCCAAAAAAATATCCTTCGGTATAAATAGTACATGCACACTACAAGCTAAAAATCTTGTTACGAAAAATAAAATAACAAAATTTGATTTAATATATCAAGATAAAACTATTGAGGTAACTGCTTCAGTGGTTGGTCGATATAATATCTATAATATTTTAGGTGTGATTGGTGCATTAATTTCTTTAGGCTATCAAATAGAAGAAGTTATCCCAGCATTAAAAATCTTGAGCACAATTCCTGGAAGAGCAGAAGTATTAGAAACCGGCTTGGATAATTGCCCTAAAGTTATTATAGATTATGCTCATACTCCCGATGCCCTCAAAAATATTCTAGAGTCTTTGAAATCATTAAAATATAAAAAGTTAAGTATTGTTTTCGGATGCGGGGGCGACAGAGATAAAGGTAAAAGAAAAGAAATGGCAATTATTGTTAATCAGTATGCAGATTTTGTTGTTGTAACATCTGATAACCCTAGAAATGAAGTGCCAAAGAAAATAATTCATGATATTTGTGAAAATTTAATTATTCCAAATATAGCAATAGAAAATAGAGAGTTAGCCATTAAAGAAGTTTTAAAAAAAGCTGATATTGAAGATGTAATACTTATTGCAGGAAAGGGCCATGAAACATATCAAGAGATAAATGGAGTTAGAAAAGACTTTTCAGATATGTTAATAGCAAAAAAATATGCCACCAGATACTTTGGAGCAGAAAATTAATATTACATTAAAAGAGATTATAGAAATTACAAAAGGTTCTTTTATAGGCCCAGCAGAGTCTTTGGATACTAAGATTTCAACTATCACGATAGACTCAAGAAGTCATAAACAATGTGATCTATATATTGCAATATTAGGAAAAGAACATGATGGCAATCAATTTATAGAAGAAGTGCTGAATAATGGTATTAAATTTGCAATTATTTCTAACCCTATCTTTCATTCACAAAAAACTGTTTTAGTGGACAGCGGAAAAAAAGCTTTAGCAAATATCGCTTTATTTCTGAGGAAGCAAATTAAACCAAAAATAATTGCAATTACAGGAAGTAATGGAAAAACTTCAACAAAAGAGCTAGTAGTATCGATTATGAAAAAGCACTTAGGAGACGATAAAATATTATATACCGCAGGTAATTTTAATAATGACATTGGTTTACCACTTACACTTTTAAATCTTAAGGATAGCCATAGTCATGTTGTATTAGAGTTAGGTATGAGTCATGCTGGAGAAATTGCTGAACTTACAAAAATTGCGAACCCCAATATTGCTTTAATTACCAATATTGGCGAAGCACACATTCAGAATTTTAAATCCCAAGACGATATTGCAGAAGCAAAGAAAGAGCTTCTAAATAATTCAAATCAACTTGAAACTTCCATATTGCCCAGAGATGATAATTATTACCAATTTTTAGCTAAAAATAAAAAAAACATAACACAAATAACGTTCGGCTTTACGAAACAAGCAACCATAAACTGTGAGGTGGTAGATACGCAAACAATAATAATTTTCACACCTAAAGAAAATATTGACGTCAAAATGAATTTATTAGGCAAGCATAATATAAGCAATATACTCGCTGCATGTGCATGCAGTTATGCTTTAGATATACCTATAAAAATAATGAAAGAAGGAATCGAGGCAACAAAACCATTTCCTGGAAGGCTTGAGATTATAGATAGTAGAAGTGGAGCAATTATAATTAATGACAGCTATAACGCCAACCCAAGCTCTATGAGAGAGGCTGTAGATGTTTTGGTATCAATGGATGGAAAAAAAATTTTAGTTATTGGAGATATGACTGAACTGGGAAATAATACAGATAGATACCATCTTGAACTAGCTGATTACATTAAAAAATTTCAAATAGACTATACATTGGCAATTGGAAATCATACTAAAGTAACTATGCAACGATTAGATAAAAATAAATTTTGGTTTGACTCGAAAAAAGCTCTTTTAAGCAAGCTATTAAAGATAATAGATGCTAAATCAATTGTATTAGTTAAAGGTTCTCGATCTATGAAAATGGAAGAGTTAGTTAGTAAAATTATTTTATAGGAAACAATATAATGTTATTTGAATTATTTAGATGGTTGTCTACAGACATTCAAGGATTTAATGTTTTCAATTACATTTCTCTGAGAGCTGTATTAGCTGTCATCACTTCCTTATTAATTTCATTCTGCTTTGGTGGTTGGTTTATTAAGAAATTAGGAGAATATAATCTAGGTCAATATATCAGAAATGATGGGCCAGAAGGACACCTTGTTAAATCCGGAACTCCAACAATGGGAGGAGGCTTGATATTAATTTCTATTATTATTTCAACATTACTATGGGCAGACCTTAGTAATAGGTACGTTTGGGTGTTAATTATTGTAACAACTTCTTTTGGGTTAATAGGTTTGATTGATGATATTCAAAAGATTCAGAAGAAAAAAGGTGATGGAATTACAGCATGTCAAAAATTTATATTGCAATCAATTATTGGTATTGGGGTTGCATGCTATTTATTTTTTACAGCTGGAACCCAGCAAGAAACAGAGTTATTGATTCCATTTTTTAAGGATTTAAGTTTGCCACTAGGAGGGCTAGCTTTTATAGTTCTTGGCTATTTAGTAGTGGTTGGAAGCAGTAATGCGGTTAATTTAACCGATGGCCTAGATGGATTAGCTATTATGCCAGCCGTAATGGTAATAAGCGCATTGGGGGTTTTTGCATACGTTGAAGGCAATATAATTTTTTCAAATTACCTTAGCATTCCATACATAGAAGGAGTAGGTGAGCTGACTATATTTTGCGCAGCGTTAGCTGGTGCAGGATTGGGTTTTCTTTGGTTTAACGCATATCCAGCAGAAGTGTTTATGGGTGATTTAGGCTCTTTATCAATTGGTGCTGCAATGGGAACACTCGCGATAATCGTAAGACAAGAAATTGTTTTAATAATCATGGCTGGAATTTTTGTGGTGGAAACATTTTCAGTAGTAATTCAAGTGAGCTACTTTAGATATACAAAGAAGATGTTTGGAAAAGGAAGACGGATTTTTTTAATGGCCCCACTTCATCACCACTATGAAAAAAAAGGGTGGAAAGAAACGCAAGTCGTTGTGAGATTTTGGATCATTACTATGATGCTTGTTCTTATTGGCTTAGCTAGTCTAAAAATTCGTTAATGAATGAAAATATCAATCATGTATTAATTTTGGGCTGTGGGCAAACTGGCTTATCTATTGCGAGATATATAGAAAGCAATACAAAGATATCTTTTTACGATGAAAACAAAACAGCTTTGGATAATGCCAGAAATTTATTTGGCACCAAAAAGAATTTATATTTCCTTGGTGATTTAAAAGAAGAATTTTTTCAAAATTTAAATTTTGTTGCAATTAGTCCTGGAGTAGACCCTAGACACCCTTTATTAAAAAAAATGGTAAAGAAAGGAGTAACTTTTCATAATGATATTTCATTATTTTTTGAAAAAATTGATTTATTAGGAGTTAAAGTAATTGCTGTTACGGGCACAAATGGTAAAACCACTGTTTGCTCAATGATTGAGCAAATTGCTCTGGAATCAGGATTGAAAGCAAAGGCGGTAGGCAATATAGGGATTCCAATATTAGATATAAATCAAGTAGAGACCTTAGATCTTTTAATAATTGAATTATCAAGTTTTCAACTTGAATTGCTGAATAAGGCAAAAATTGATGTAGGAGTAATTCTAAATATCTCAGATGATCATATGGATAGATACGATTCATTCACACAATATTTTCAAGTAAAAGCAAAATTATTTGACTTAGCAGAGATTAATATTATTAATCGAGATGACAATAAATTGGATACTTTAAAGCATAAAGCAAATTTATCTTTTGGGACTTCAGAATCTCACAATAAAGACGATTATATTTTGATAAATAATAATTATTCCTCCTCTGTAAAAAAGGGAGGCGAGTTTACTATTGAATTAAAAGGCTTAAAGTTAATAGGGGGGCATAATAAATTAAATATTGTGGCTGCAATTGCATGTATGAAATCTGCATTCCCAAAATTTAACCATTTTCAAATTAATAATTTAAAAGGTGTTGATCATCGGCTAGAGAAATTAAAAAATATTCAAGGTATTGAATTTTATAATGATTCAAAAGCAACTAATGTCAATGCAACAATTACAGCTTTAAAAAGTTTTGATAAAAAAAATATTTTTTTAATTGCTGGTGGTGATAGCAAGAATCAAATTTTAAAACCTCTAGAAAAGTATTTAAAACAGAGGGTATCAGCTCTTTATTTAATTGGTCAGGACGCACACATATTTGAAGAAAACTTTAATTTTATAAAATCACTCAAGATTACCAATCATAAGTTGATGAAAGATGCAGTTTTATCGGCTTATGATGATGCAGAGCCTGGGGATATTGTTTTACTATCTCCTGCCTGCGCAAGCTACGATATGTATAAAAATTACAAAGAACGTGGTAATGAGTACAAATCTATTGTGGAAGAATTATAGATTATGAAGCTTTTTTCTTCTCAAAAAAATTATAATCTTCCAATTTATGATTATAGCTTGATATGGGCTGCTCTTTTATTATTAGGGATAGGTTTAGTTATGGTGTATTCGGCCTCCATTGATGTAGCAGCTGCCGAACAGAAATATGGGTATCAACATTATTATTTTTTAGCTAGACAGTCAGCGTATCTACTAATTGCTTTTATTTGTGGATACATTACATTCTTAATTCCAGTTTATTTTTGGCAGAGATGGGCACCATATCTATTCTTAATAGGAGGGGTTCTTTTGGTTTTAGTTTTAATTCCTGGTATTGGCCTAAAAATTAATGGAAGCAGAAGATGGCTTTCATTAGTGTTTGCAAATTTTCAACCAACAGAGCTCGTTAAACTTTTTACAGTCATGTATGCATCTGATTATGTTTTAAGGAAATCAAAGCAAATGAGGACTATTGTGAAAGGATTTTTACCTATGCTTGGGGTAATGATTATTACTGGATGGTTGGTTTTCGTAGAGCCTGATCTCGGTGCTTTAATTGTGATTACTGCAATTGCGATGGGCATACTTTTTTTGGGTGGGTTGACCTTAAGAGTTATTTTAAGTTTGGCAATATTGGCTCCAATTGGAGTATGGGCAGCAATTCAAATATCCCCATATAAACAGGCAAGAATACAAGGATTTTTAGATCCGTGGGGCCCAGAAAATGTATTTGACTCAGGCTATCAAACAACGCAAGCACAAATGGCTTTTGGTAATGGAGAATATTTTGGCACAGGAGTAGGAACTAGCTCTGCAAAACTTTCATTTTTACCTGAGGCGCATACAGATTTTATTATGGCAATTATTGGAGAAGAGTTTGGTTTGTTCGGAGTTACCATCGTTATATGCTTATTTGCATTTCTAATAGTAAGGATGTTTGGGATTGCGAAGGAGTCAATTAAAAATAATAGACATTTTGCAGCGTTAATGGCCCAAGGGATTGCTATATGGTTTTCGGTTCAATGCACAATCAATATAGCTGTAAATTTAGGATTGTTTCCAACCAAAGGCTTAACACTTCCATTATTATCTTTTGGGGGTAGTAGTATTTTAGTAAGCATTATTGCTATAGCTATTGTACTTAGAATTGATCATGAAAATAGAAGAAATTTACGGGGACAACATTATAATAAATAAATTTAAGATTATGGTTGTGGCTGCCGGAACAGGTGGACATATATATCCCGGCCTTGCAATTTCAGAGTACTTTTTGGAACAATCTATTTCTGTTTCATGGGTCGGTACACCAAAAGGTATGGAAAATCGCTTAGTAGATAAATATAAGATTCCTTTTTATTCAATAAGTATTTCTGGAATTAGGGGTAAAGGTTTATTTCCATGGATTAAGCTTCCATTTATTCTTTTCACATCAATACTTCAGTCTATAAAAGTATTAAGAGCTGAAAAACCAAATTTTGTAATAATAATGGGAGGCTATATAGGTATACCAATGGCAATTGCATCTAAAATATTTAGAATACATTTAATTATTCATGAGCAGAATGCGATACCAGGGTTGTCAAATAAAATAATTTCTAAATTCGCTAATAAGATATTTTGTGGATTTAAAAATAGTTTAAAGAAAGCAAAGGTAATAGGAAATCCAGTAAGAAAAAAAATATCTAATATTAGGAATCCAGAACAAAGATTTAAAAATAAAAAAGGGCCCTTGAATATTCTTATTTTAGGAGGGAGTTTAGGAGCAAGCACTTTTAATAGCTTATTGCCACCAATCTTGAATAAATTTAGTAGCGAGCAAGTCTCAGTTATTCATCAATCAGGTGAAAAGCACTATGAAGAATTAGTGAAAATATACAAGAGTTTGGCAATGGACGAAGCAAGCAAAAGACCTTCATGGCTTTTAGACACAGAAAAATTTATATACGATATTGAGAAAAAATATCAATGGGCTGACATTGTCATTGCTAGATCTGGAGCACTTACTGTTTCAGAATTTATTGAAGCAGGTATTGCGTCAATTTTGATACCGTTTCCATATGCTGTTGATAATCATCAGTACCATAATGCAAAAATATTAGAAGATAAAAAATCAGCTATCATTGTTGATGAGAAAGAAATTAATAATAAACTTTTACAAATTCTTTTGAAGATAAATAGAAAGGAATGCTTTTTGATGGCTTTAAGAGCAAAAAAAGATAAATTAAATTCTAATGTAGCTCAGAAAATATATTCATATTGTGAAAAAATAAATAATGAAAAATAAAATAAAAAATATATATTTTGTAGGAATTGGTGGCTCTGGTATGAGTGGTATTGCTGAGGTGATGCATAATTTGAAGTTCAATGTCCAAGGATCAGACCTTGGTAAATCAGAAGCAATTCGGCATTTAAAAAAAATAGGTATAAAAATTTTTGGTAAGCATCAAGAAAAAAATATAAAAAATATAGATGTTCTGGTTATTTCGGCAGCGATATCAGGGAAAAATCCTGAAGTTAGGGAAGCAAATAAACAAAAAATACCAATTATTCCAAGAGCAGAAATGTTATCTGAATTAATGAGATTTAAAAAAGGTATAGCAGTTGCAGGCACACATGGAAAAACTACTACGACTAGCTTGATTGCATCAATATTATCTGAAGGCAAGCTCGACCCAACCTATGTTATTGGAGGTAGGCTTAATTCAATGAACGCAAGCGCTAAGCTTGGAAGTGGTGATTTAATGATTGTTGAAGCAGATGAGTCAGATGCATCATTTCTTCATTTGAATCCTGTGAGTGCAATTATTACTAACATTGATAATGATCATCTTGGAAATTATCAAAATAATTTTGAGAATCTAAAGCAAACATATATAGATTTTGCTCATCAAGTTCCATTTTATGGATCAATATTTTTATGCGTAGATGATGAGCATGTAAAGAATATAATGACAAAAATATCAAGACCAATAGTCACTTATGGTTTAAAAAAAGGGGTTGATATACAAGCTGTTGATATCAAACACGAAGGAAATAAAGTTCATTTTAAGGTCCTAGATAATAAGTATAAGCATAATGACTTTGATATTACGATGAATTTTCCTGGTAATCATTTTGTAAGAAATGCATTAGCAGCGATTGGAGTCGCATTGGAAAACAATGTCTCAAAAAATAAAATACAAAAAGCCCTCGCTAACTTTCAAGGAGTAGCAAGAAGGTATGAAATTTATAACAATATTCTTGTGCAAAATAAGACAATTAAAGTTATAGATGATTATGGGCATCATCCAACTGAAATTGAAGCAGTATTAAAAGCAACTAGAAAAGGATTTAAAAATAAAAAAATTAATTTAGTATTTCAACCTCATCGATTTTCAAGAACAAGAGACTGTTTCGAAGAGTTTATGAGGGTTTTAAAAATTCCAGATATGGTTTTTCTTTTTGATATTTATTCAGCTGGAGAGGTGAATAATAATAATATTTCAACAAAGACTTTAATGAAAAATTTAAAGCATCCTGCAATGCATTATTTATCCAATTTTAAGACAGCAAAAAATACCATAGGAAACTTAATTCAAGACGATTCAATTCTAATAATAATGGGTGCTGGATCAATAGGTAATTTTGCCCAACAATTTATTGAAAAATAGAATATGGATAAAAATACTATTCATCATGATGTGGAGTTAAAAAACTTTAATAGCTGGAAGGTGGGAGGAAGAGCAGAACATTTTTTAATATGCGATGAAAAAGCAATCTTGGCCTCACTTATAAAAAAAAATAAAATAAAATTACCAATTACATTTGTTGGGCTTGGGTCTAATTTATTAATTCGGGATGGGGGCATTAAGGGAACTGTAATAGTCATGAATGGGGGCTTAGGAAAAATAAATAATGATAATGACTTAATTTATTCAGAAGCCGGAGTAAGTTGTTCAAAATTATCTAAATTTTCTGCTAAACATGGATTAGCTAAGTCAGCATTTTTTTCAGGTATTCCAGGGACGGTTGGAGGTGCTTTAGCTATGAATGCTGGATGCTATGGTTCTGAAACATGGGATTATGTTGAAAAAGTCTTAATGATTAATTTGAGCGGAAATCAAGTTGAAAGAGATAAATCAGATTTTGAGGTTAACTACAGGGAAGTAAAGAATTTTAATAAGGATGAATTTTTTCTTGCTGCATGGTTTAAATTTCCTAAAGGCGACAAAGATAAAGCTGAAAAGAAAATAAAAGAACTGTTATTTCATAGAAAAGAAACCCAGCCCTTAAATTGGCCAACAGCCGGCTCAACTTTTCGAAATCCAAAAGATAATTTTGCTGCAAAGTTGATTGAAGAATGTGGCTTAAAAGGTTTTCAAATTGGCGGAGCACAGATTTCAGAAAAACATGCAAATTTTATAATTAATCTAGGAAATGCTAGCGCTTTAGATATTGAGAAGATAATTATTTATATTCAAAAAGTTGTTTATGAAAAGAAAAATATTCAGCTAAAAAGAGAAATAAAAATAATCGGAGAAGAAATTGGAAGCTAGAAATTTTGGAAAAGTTGCCGTATTAATGGGTGGCATATCTAATGAAAGAGATATTTCGTTGGAGAGTGGAGAAGCTGTTTTGAAAGCACTCCTTAGAAAAAAAATTAATGCTGTAGCAATCGATCCGAAAAATGATAATTTAAATCAATTAAAAGATTTTAGTAGGGCTTTTATTTGTCTGCATGGTAAAGATGGTGAAGATGGAGAAATTCAAACCTTTCTCGAATCAATAAATTTACCATATACAGGGAGTGATATCTTTTCATCATCTTTAGGTATGGATAAATTTAAAAGTAAAACAATTTGGAAATCAAAAAAGATTAACACACCTGATTTTATGCAGGTTAAGAATAGTGACGATTTTGAAAGGGCTTCTAATTGCTGTGGGCTACCCTTTTTTATTAAGCCAGCAAATTCAGGATCAAGTATTGGTATTGCAGTAATAAATAATAAGAATGATTTTATTCTTGCTTTTGAGGAAGCGTACAAAATTGATAAAATTGTTTTTGTAGAATCTTTTGTCGTTGGTAATGAATACACACTACCTATCATTGATAATAAACCATTACCCATCATTGAGATTAAACCGAAAACAGAGTTTTATGATTATGAAGCTAAATATTTAAGGAGCGACACTGAGTTTATTTGTCCAGCAGATGTTACTTCTTCCTTGGCAGAAAATATTAACAAATTATGTATAAATGCATTTAATGAAATCGGATGTAGTGGTTGGGGCAGAGTTGATTTCATAATTAATAAACATAATAATATTTTTATTATTGAGGTCAATACAGTACCTGGCATGACCAATCATAGTCTTGTGCCAATGTCTGCAATAAATGCAGGAGTGGAATTTGATGATTTAGTGATGATGATCCTAGAGACATCAAATGCTTAACAGCCAAAGATCTATAAAAAAAGTAACAACTTTTGTATACTTGTTAATATTTATCACCTTAATTTTTTTATGCTTTCAGCTAATGACAAGTTCAAAATTTCCTATAAATGAAATTGGAATAAAAGGGGAATATCAAAATGTGAATAAGAGCCAAGTTGATTTAATTAAGAATAAATATATAAAGAAGAACTTTTTTGCTGTAAATCTTCAAGATACAAGAGAGGCATTTAAGAAGCTACCATGGATAAGAGATGTAAGCATAAGAAGGGACTGGAATAAATTTGGTTTACTGATTGAAATTGAATCCCATAAACCAATTGCTAGATGGGGAAATAGAGGAATTGTTAATAGCTTTGGCGAGATATTTCATGCTGCTTATGAAGATAATTTACCATTATTTTTAGGGCCAGATGAGTTTGTTGAGGAAATGACAGTAAAATACAATAAAATAAATAAAATTCTTGAGAAAGAGTTGATGCAAATTGGTACAATTTCATTATCAAATAGATTGTCTTGGGAAATTTATACAAATAACCAAATGCGATTTTTTTTAGGTAAAGAAGAGGGCGATAACATTACTAAAAAATTAAATATATTAATAGAAAATTACCAAAGAATTTTATCTGAATTAAAAAGTAGAGTCGAGTATGTAGATCTAAGATATAAAGATGGATTTGTTGTAAAGAAATTAGATGAAAAATTATATAAAATAAATAAAGAAAAAAATACTGCCTTATGAATAACGTCTTACCACCAATATTAAAAAGTAAAAAAGAACAAATAAATATGATAGCTGCCCTTGATATAGGGACCTCAAAAGTTGTTGTAATTGTTGCTGAGATTCAGCCTGATGGTATTTTAAAAATTATTGGTAAAGGTCAGCATGTTTCAAAAGGATTAAAAAAAGGCGTTGTTATTAATATTGACAATACAAAACAGGCAATTCAGAGAGCTGTGGAAGAGGCAGAATTAATGGCCGATTGTAAAATAACTGAGGTGTATACTGGAATAGCTGGAAGCCATATTAAAAGTATAAATTCTCATGGCATGGTTAAAATTAAAGATACCGAAGTCACTCAAATGGATGTTGATCTTGTTCGGGAAACTGCGGAGGCTGTTAACCTGCCAACGGATCAAGAAGTTTTGCATGTGATAGACCAAGAATATATTGTCGATGAACAGCCAGATATAAAAGAGCCTATAGAGATGAGTGGGAAGCTACTTAATGTTAAGGTACATATTATTTCTGGTTCAATTGCGGCACGTCAGAATATTATAAAATGTATCAAGCAGTGCGGTTTAGAAGTAATTGATTTAGTTTTTCAGCCTTTAGCATCAAGTGAAGCTGTTTTAACTCAAGACGAGAAAGAATTAGGTGTTTGTTTGGTAGATATAGGGGGTGGTACTACAGATATTGCCATAATTAAGAATGGCGCATTTCAACATACAGCAGTAATTCCAGTTGCTGGAGACCAAATAACAAATGATATTGCTGTTGCTTTTCGAACTACAACACAATCTGCAGGAGATACTAAAGAAACTTATGGTTCCGCTATGCCCAGCCTATGTTCTATTAACGAAATTATAGAAATACCACTTGTTGATGGCCAATCACCAAAAAGAATTACAACCCAAGCCTTAGCTCAAGTTATTGAACCAAGAATTGAAGAGCTTTTTGAAAAAATTCAAAATGAAATAAATAGGAGTCGAATGAGTGGTTCTATTGCATCTGGTATCGTTATTACGGGGGGTTCCTCAATGTTGAATGGGATGGTGGAGTTAGGGGAGAAAATATTTGGTATGCCTGTTAGAATCGGGATACCAAGAAATATTGATGGACTTTTACAGGTTGTAGAAAATCCAAGATATGCCACTGGCGTAGGCTTATTAATTATGGGTAAGAATGACTTACAAAGGAATATAGACGCAATAGGAAAAAGAAACTCGATTAGCCATATTTTCAAAAGAGCAAAAATGTGGTTCCAGGGAAACTTTTAATGCATTACGGGGTAATTTATGTTTGATGTAGTAGAAGGTAAAAAACAAAAAGCCATTATTAAAGTAATGGGCGTCGGGGGCTGTGGGGGGAACGCTGTTGATTACATGATTGAAAAGAATGTGATGGGAGTCGAGTTTATTTGTGCAAACACAGATCTCCAGTCTTTAAAGAAAAGCCAAGCAAATACTATTGTACAGATAGGAGAGATACTAACCCAAGGATTAGGTGCCGGTGCACGACCAGACAAAGGAAAGCAGGCTGCATTGGATGATAAGGATAAAATAATTGAAGCTCTTGAGGGAGCAGATATGCTATTTATTGCTGCAGGAATGGGCGGGGGAACTGGAACTGGAGCAACTCCTGTTATTGCCCAAATTGCTAAAGAACTAGGTATTTTAACTGTTGCTGTTGTAACGAAACCTTTTAATTTTGAAGGTAGAAGAGTTCAAGTTGCCAATGATGGAATTGATGAGCTTGTAAATCATGTCGATTCACTTATTACAATACCAAATGAAAAACTAATGGGGGTTTTAGGTCCAGATGTAACATTTGTAGACGCATTTGGCGCTGCAAATGATGTTTTATATAGCGCAGTGTCAGGCATTGTTGAGATTATAAATAACCCAGGATTAATTAATGTAGATTTTGCAGATGTAAAAACTGTTATGAGTGAGATGGGTATGGCAATGATTGGCTCAGGGACTGCAGAGGGTTCTGATAGGGCGACTATTGCTACAAAACAAGTTGTTGCATGTCCTTTATTAGAAGATGTTAATCTTAATAATGCTAAAGGAATGCTAGTAAATATTTCTGCAAGTAGCGATTTTAAAATGAAAGAATATCATGAGGTGATGAATATAATTAAGCAATATGCTGCAGAAAATGCACATGTAATAGTTGGAAATGTAATAGATGACGCAATGGGAAATCATATCAGGGTTACAATGGTTGCTACAGGCTTAAGTTACCCAGGAGAAGAGGGGAAAGTAGATGCGGAAAACAATACAGATCAAAATAATGGTGAAGTTATGCGTGAATTCATTTACAAGCCTGATACAGACATAAAGCCCCCTAATGAAGATGGTCAAGAAACTTTAGAAGATGAAGATAGAGTCAGTCCAAATGTATTTGGGTCCAATACCTATGATGAAGGTGCCTTAAAAGAGGCGACAATGTTAGATGAAGAAGAATATGACATACCATCTTTTATGAGAAGAAAAAATAAATGATTTTTCAAAAATCAATAAAAAGAAAAGTGAGTGCTGTTGGAGTTGGTCTTCATTCAGGACAAAAGGTTCGTATTGCATTAAAGCCCGCCAAGGAAAATAGTGGAATTATTTTTAAAAGAACAGATATTAAAGTACCAATCGAAATAAAAGTTGAACCGCAAGCAGTAAAAGAAACTCGACTATCATCAACAATTGGGAAAGGCGTATTCAAGATTTCAACAGTTGAGCATATAATGTCTGCCTTATCTGCTTCAGGAATAGATAATATTTTAATTGAGGTTGATGGGTCAGAAATACCTATTATGGACGGAAGTTCTATCTCATTTGTATATTTAATAAACTCAGCAGTAGTTTATGAACAATTAGAATTAAAAAAATTTGCTGTCATAAAAGATGAGATTAAAGTGGAAGATGGCGAAAAGTTTGCTAAATTTGAGCCTTATAATGGATTTTTGGTTGATTTTACAATTGATTTTCCACACCCGGCTTTCAAAAAAGAAAATAGTCGTGTTGAGATAGATTTTTTTAAAGATTCATATGTAAATCATATTAGTAGAGCAAGGACTTTTGGATTTATGCAAGAAGTGGAGTACCTAAGATCAAATGGCTTAGCTCGCGGCGGTTCCTTAGATAATGCAATTGTTTTGGATGAGTATAAGGTTCTAAACGATGAGGGGTTAAGGTATTCAGATGAATTTGTTCGCCATAAGATTTTAGATGCAATCGGTGATTTATATATGATTGGTATGCCGATCATTGGTAAATTTACAGCATACAAATCAGGACACGAGCTTAACAATAAATTACTTAGGCTAATGCTCAAGAAAAAAACGAAGTGGGCAATAGAACATCTAGATCTTGAAAATGAACAAACTGCCTCATTAGCAAGAAATTATGCCAAAGATAAAAATGAATTTGGTATTAAGCATTTAGAAAAAATCCAATGATAATAATTAAATTAAGTATTTTTATATTGTGTATATATTTAGCCTTGATGGTCGGTTGCTTTATTTTTACTAAAAATAAAAAGTATTTATTTTTAGCTAGAGCCGCAATCAAGTATTTATTTTCATTATCACTCATCATTATAATCATTTATTTTTCTCTAAGATATTTACATCTATAGAACAATGAAGGTTATCTCAATATTTGGCGGAACTGGATTTATTGGTACAGAATTAATTAATCAGCTAGCTAAAATTCCTGTTGAAATTCATGTGTTTACTCGAAAAAAAAATAAAGCAAATCATTTAAAACATCTTCGTCGAGTTAAAATAATAGAATTTTCTTCAAATTTTTTTTTATCAGACGACCTTAAAGGCACAGATGTCTTAATAAATCTTGTAGGTATTTTGCATGAAAAAAAAGGTATTAAATTTTCAATGGCACATGAAGATTTCATTACTAAACTAATAACTTGTTGTTTAAAACAAAATATAAAAAGATTAATTCATTTAAGTGCATTAGGTGCAAGTAAAAAATCATTAAGCAGATACCTGTATTCTAAATACAAAACAGAGCTTGTTATTATAAATAAATTTAAAGGACATGATTGGACAATATTGAGGCCATCAATTGTATTTGGCTACAAGGATAAGTTTATTAATTTATTCAAAAGTTTGGTTCGGTTCTTACCTGTAATATTTTTAGTATCACCAAAATCTGAATTTCAACCCATTTATGTGGGAGACCTAGTAGATATAATAATAAAAAGCATCGGTGATAAAAAAACTTATAAAAAAGGTTTTAATTTAGGCGGCCCCAAGAAACTTACCTTTTACGAGATTATTAAGTTGATAGCTAAATGTGATAAAAAGTACAATATTGTTATCGGTTTAAATAAGACAATGTCATATGTATTCGTTAGATTGTTAATGCTGTCGCCAGTAAAAATTATAACAACAGATAATTTAAAATCAATGGAGACTAGTAATACAGTTACGGTTAATGATTCATATAACTTTAAGCGCTCTCTAAAACAATTAAGTACTTATTTAGTTAATTATAAAAAATATTAATATATGAAAATCTATCTAGTAGGCGGTGCTGTCAGAGACAAAATATTGGGCATTCCAGTAAATGATAAAGATTATTTAGTTGTGGGAAGTACTCCTGAAGAAATGGTTAAATTAGGGTATAAACCTATAGGAAAAGATTTCCCTGTATTTTTACATCCAAAAACTAAAGATGAATATGCGCTTGCAAGAACGGAGAGGAAGATTGGTAAGGGTTATCATGGGTTTAAATTTTATACATCACCAGGTGTAACGCTTGAGGAAGATCTAAGAAGAAGAGATATTACGATAAATGCCATAGCTGAAGATGGGGATGGAAATATTTATGATCCATTCAATGGTAATGATGATATTCAAAATAAAGTTATTCGACATGTTAGTGATGCTTTTATTGAGGATCCTTTAAGAATTCTTAGGGTAGCTAGATTTACAGCATTAGATGTTCAATTCAAAGTTCATCCAGAAACATTGGCTTTAATGAAAAAGATGGTATCAAGTGGTGAGCTAAAGTCTTTGTCGGTGGAGCGAGTAGTTGCAGAAGTTACAAAAGGGCTGGAAGGCCAAAGTCCAGACATTATGCTTCGTTGCCTTTGTGAATGTGGAGCGCTGAATGAGGTTTTCCCTGGCCTTAATCCTGATCCAGATCAATCTCAAGACTTTATCAGCTTAGGCTTAGCAATGAAAGAAGCCCCAAACTCTATGGTTGTTGAATCCAAAATTATAATGTTGCTATTGGTTCCATACTTTGCTCAGCATCACTTACCTGAGGCCCAGAAAGCCTGGATAAAACAAGAAGAATATTTAATAAGGTACTTAAAATTATCGAGTCTGTCTCGTAAGATATTTAAGAATATTAAAGATGAAGAGCTAAATCTTAAAAATTTTTTAAACTTAAGGGCAGAGGATAAATTAGATTGCTTATATCGACTTGATTTTTTTAGACGTCCAAATATTATTTCAGAGATTTTAAATATACTTCTATTGCTTTATAAAGCATTTGAAATAATGACTCCAACCTATGAAAATCTTAATAAATTCCTAGCTCTTTTTTCTAATGAAATTAATCAATTAAAAATCGAGTTGGATATTTTACAATCTGGAGAGGAAATTAAAAATGTTGTATACCAAGAGAGACTTTCTGTGATTAAAAAAATTAGTCGGTAATTAAATCTTTTAGTTTAGTTATTTTCTTATTAATATATGAAGGGCATGCACTTTCATTAGTTAACCAAATTGTAGATAACCCATATTTCTTGGCGGTTTCAAGGTTCTCCTTTACGTCATCCACAAAGTAAGCTTCTTTAATTTTATATTTATTTAGAAAAAATTCCATCGAAAGTGCGCTTGGTTTTGCTAAAAAATTACAATCTTCTATACTAAAAACTGCATCAAAGTAGTCTTCAATCTGACATATCTTAAGTATTTTATTTGCGTATTCTCTGGGTGCATTTGTATAAAGTATTTTATGCCCTTTTATTGAAGACAATACCTTTGTTACATCTGACATTGGAAAAACTAATTCTTCTAAATTTTCAAGTGTGTGAGTTTCTTGTAAAAATTCAGTTGGGATTATATTATGGTGTTTTATTAAGCCTGCTAGAGTAGCTCCATAATGGTCCCAATATTTTTGTCTTAGTAAATCAGCTTCTGTAAGGTTGATTTTTACTGTTTCACTAATGTATTGATTAATTTTTTTATTAATTACAGGAAATATTTTTTTTTGTGCGTCATGCAACGTATTATCAAGATCAAATATCCAAGTATTTTCCAATTTATTGATCCTTAATTAGAGTGCCAACACCTTGATCAGTTAATATTTCTAATAATAAAGCATGCTCAACCCTCCCATCAATAATATGTACAGTATTTACTTTATGCTTAGCTGCATGAACTGCAGAATTTATTTTAGGAAGCATTCCCTTAGATATGGTTCCATCGTCTATTAGTTTTATAATTTCCTCTGGAATTAGACTTGTAATTAGATTATTTTTTTTATCTAAAACACCTTTTGTATTAGTCATCAATACTAATTTTTCAGCGTTTAAAACCTCTGAAAATTTCGATGCTACAACATCAGCATTAATATTGTATTTTTTCTTATCACTCCCTATTCCAATAGGTGCAATGATTGGAATGATTCCATTATCTGTAATATGCTTCATAAAAGATGGTTCGATATTCACTATTTCACCCACATACCCAAGATCAATTGATTTTTTTTGTGCTTGCAATTTTTTAGCTTTGATAATTCCTGTAGTTTCTTTATTACCATAGCTAATAGCATCCCCACCATTTTTTTTGATTAGCGATACAATTTCTTTGTTGATATCGTTTAAGACATTTGCAACGATTTTCATAGTTTCTTCATCAGTGACCCTTATTCCCTGTTCAAATAAAGGTTTTTTTCCTAATTTATCGAGGGATTCATTTATTTGAGGACCTCCCCCATGAATTACTACAGGATTCATACCAACCAATTTAAGAAGCACTACATCTTTAGCAAAGGATTTCTTTAGTCTACTATCTACCATTGCATTCCCGCCAAACTTAATAACAATGGTTTTTCCAAAAAATTTTTTAATATATGGAAGTGCCTCACTTAAAACCTTTGATTTTTCGTTTGGAGTCATATTTTATAGCCTCTTGATAAAGTATTTAGAGTTACGTTCGATAGTATAGGTTTTCTTTCTTTCATCGGGTATAAATTTTCTATCTGTTAAGGAGAAGTTATTTTCTATAAACCAATGTTCTGACTGAGTTGTAAGTATAAATATTTTTTTTATATTTTTATTTTTTGCTGTTTGCTCACAAAACCTTAATAATTTTTTACCGTAACCAAGGTTTTGATAATTATCATGGATTGCAAAGCAAGCTAGCTCTATCATTTCTTCATACTGGTATAAAGCTACTGTTCCAATTATGTTATGGTCATGCTCAACAACATAAAATGAGTTTATATCTTTACTAATATTTTTATTTATTCTGCTAATAAGAATCCCTTCTTTTTCCAATGGCTCAATAATATTTATTATCTGATTGATGTCTCTCATTGCCGCAGGTCTAATATTTTGAAGAGAATATTCTGTTAAAACTGTCCCAGAGCCCTTGTCTGTAAATATTTCCTCTATTACTGAGCCATCAATATTTCTATTTATTAAGTGCACTTTTTCAATATTATTTTTTATAGCATATAAGCTACTTTTAAGAATATTGAAATCAGGATAAGAAATAAAAGGTGCATTTTTTGGATCTTCAATACTTTCAATCAGATGTTTTGCTTTAGAGATAGTTAATTCTGGGATCAATTCACCACGAATATTTAATATACCATTTGCATTTATATAATAAATTAATTTTTCAGCTTTTATTGTTTGTGCAACATGCGCGGCAGTTTGTTCATAAGATAAATTGAATATATCCCCTATGGGGGAATAGCCCAATGGTGAAATAATGACAATTTCCCTATTATTTAACTTATCAGTTATAGCATTAGTGTCAATTTTTCTTATCTGCCCTGTAAGCTCCATATCTACACCATCAATTACCCCTAATGGCCTTGCAGTAATGAAATTTCCACTAGATACCTTAATATTACTTCCAAGCATCGGAGAGTCTAAGATGCCTGAAGATAGAGTAGCCTCAATAGTTGTTTTTATTGCCCCATTTACCTCAACTATATCCTTTAGCATTTCTTTTTTTGTCACTCTAATATTTCTAATTAATTCAGTCTTTTTAATTTCCTCTTTTAATTTATTATCAATTTGTGGCCTTATGCCATGCACTAAAATGATATTTATATTCATTGAGTGTAATAAATTAATATCACAAGCGATAGACTTTAATTGATTATCACTAATGACCTCCCCCCCAATAGCAATAACAAAGGTTTTATTATTAAATTGATTAATAAACTTTGCAGACAACCTAAAACTTTCAACGAAACTTGTTGATTCGGTAACCAAATTATTTTGAGGGGAACTTTTTGTAAAAAATACTAATGGAGAAACATTTAAAGCTAAAGATAATTTTTCAAGTAAATTAAAGCTTATATTTAATTCATTTCTCTCAATTCTAGATAGATTGCCTGGATCTAATCTTATACGGCTTGCTAAATAAGCAAGCGTCATATTTTGTTCTTTGCGTAATTTTCTTACAATTTTACCTGGATTCATATTGTATTTTTTACATATAAAGTATAATTTTCATTAATTATAATCTAAATAATGTTATTTATACAATATCTCCATATTTATATTGTAATATTGACAAAATACACATAGGTGCAGTTTCTGTTCGAAGAATTCTTGGACCTATTTTGATGGGAGAAAAACCTTTTTGAATTGAAAAATCTAATTCTTGTTTAGTAAAATCACCTTCTGGACCAATTAAAACTTTTATGTTTTGCTTGATGTTGAAAATAATATTGCCTAATGATTTAGTTGCTTCAGGACTTAGGATTATTTTATTATCTTTGTCAGATTCTGTTAGCTTCTCAAGGTATTTAGTAAGACTTTCTGGCTTGTGAATTGTAGGTATTTTTGCACGTCCACATTGCTCACAAGCTGCAATAGAAACCTGACGCCAGTGTGATAATTTTTTTTCGATTTTTTCATTTTTAATTTTTACAATACTTCTTTCACATAAAATGGGTTGAATCTCAGTAATTCCTAGTTCAGTTGTTTTTTGAATAATCATGTCCATTTTCTCATTGGAAGTAAGTGCTTGTAAAAGAATTACTCTTATATTTGATTCATTTTCAATATTCTTCTTTGATTTAATTGATACTTCAACTTGGCGCTTATCTATACCAATTACATTTCCTGTGTAATCCAATCCATCCCCGTTAAATAAAATCAATTGATCATTATTTTTTAGGCGCATTACTTTTAGTGCATGATGAGCAGCAAACTCATCCATAACAATGGTTTCATTAATATTTATGGGTTTAGAGTGGTAAAATCTATTCACTAAATTTTGAAATAATTTATTAACATTATATTAATGATACAGAACGGAGAAATTTTTTGGTTAGTTTAAATACACCAGTATGTAATTTTGGCTGGAAGGCAATGCCATTTAGCTTAGTGGGCGTTGATGACAAATCATGGACTCTTGATAATGCCAATGGTGAAAATGGTCTTTTGATAATGTTTATTTGTAATCATTGCCCTTATGTTAAAGCTATTCTTCCACGCTTAATTCAAGACCTTTCAGAATTAAAAAAATATGGCATTAACTCAATTGCAATTTCTAGTAATGACGTTGTAAATTATCCTCAAGACTCATTTAAAGAAATGAAGAAATTATCAGTTTTACATAATTTCACCTTCCCATATGTTTTTGACGAGTCTCAATCTATTGCAAAATCTTATAATACAATTTGTACGCCAGATTTTTTTGGATTTAATAGGAAATTAGAGTTGCAATATCGTGGGCGATTTGATTCAACTGGGAGAGATGATCAGCCTCCTAAAGATAACCAAAAAGATTTATATAAAGCTATGAGATTAATTTCTAGCACCCAAAAAGGCCCAGAAACTCAATTCTCAAGTATTGGTTGTTCATTAAAATGGAAAGAAGTCAATCAGAATTAAATAGCAGATATCTTGATTGAATGGCTACTTTAGTGAATAATTCTAAATTAAATTGAATAAATATAAAGAAAGCCTATTTGGCTGTGATAAAGAAAATAATTAGGAGATAAATATAATGGCAACAAGACAAGATTTAGCAAATGCAATCCGAGCACTATCAATGGATGCAGTTCAAAAGGCAAAGTCTGGGCATCCAGGTGCACCTATGGGTATGGCTGAGATTGGTGAAGCACTTTGGAATCATCATTTAAGCCATAATCCAACTAATCCTGATTGGGCTAATCGTGACCGCTTTATTCTTTCAAACGGCCATGGGTCAATGCTAATTTATTCATTACTTCACTTAACTGGCTACGATCTCCCAATGAAAGAGATTGAAAGCTTTAGACAATTGCATTCTAAATGTGCGGGTCATCCAGAATATGGATATGCACCTGGTGTTGAAACAACAACTGGGCCATTAGGCCAGGGTATTAGTAATGCAGTGGGTTTTGCAATGGCAGAAAAACTTCTTGCTAATGAGTTTAATAAGCCAGGACATGATGTCGTTGACCATCATACTTATGCTTTTCTTGGCGATGGCTGTTTGATGGAAGGTGTATCACATGAAGCGTGTGCACTTGCCGGCACTTGGGGGCTTGGTAAACTAATCGCCTTTTGGGATGACAATGGTATTTCTATTGATGGACATATCGATGGTTGGTATACCGATGATACTGCAAAACGATTTGAATCTTATGGTTGGCATGCAATAAGAGATGTTGATGGCCATAATCCTGATGCCATTGAAAAAGCTATCCAAGAAGCTAAAAAAATAACGGATAAACCGACAATGATTTGTTGTAAAACGATTATTGGGAAAGGGTCACCAAATAAATCTGGTTCGCATGATTGCCATGGAGCCGCTCTTGGTGAAGATGAAGTTGCTCTAGTAAGGAAAGAAATAGGATGGGATCATGCTCCTTTTGTTATTCCTCAGGATGTTTACGATGGTTGGAATCAAAAAGAAAAAGGTGAAGCTAGAGAAGCTGCATGGAATAGTAAATTTGACGCTTATTCTAAAGAATTTCCAGATTTAGCTGCTGAATTAAAGAGGAGAATGTCTAATGATCTCCCAACTAATTGGAAGAAAATTTCTGAGACCCTTATTAAAGATGCAAATGCTAAAGCTGAAAAATTGGCAACGAGAAAGGCCTCACAGAATGCGATTACATCCTTAGCTGAATTTTTACCAGAATTTGTTGGTGGCTCAGCGGATCTAACAGGTTCAAATTTAACAAGTTGCCCAAGCTTTAAACATGTCAGCGGTAAAAATCCAGGAAACTATATTTCTTATGGTGTTCGAGAATTTGGGATGGCTGCAATTATGAATGGGATGGCTCTTCATGGAGGCATTTTACCTTTCGGTGGTACTTTCCACATATTTACTGATTATATGCGTAATGGTATGAGAATGGCTGCATTAATGAAACAAAGAGTGATTTATGTACTAACTCATGATTCAATCGGACAGGGTGAAGATGGCCCAACACACCAACCAATAGAAACAACTTCAAGCCTACGCTACATTCCAAGAATGGAAGTATGGCGCCCATGTGATGCAACAGAAGTTTCGACTGCTTGGGTTGCAGCTGTTGAGAATCTAGAAAATCCGACAAGTTTGGTATTAAGTCGTCAAGGCACAAGTTTTATTCCTAGAACAGAAGCACAAATAACAGATATTCGAAAAGGTGGTTATATTTTGTCGGATGCTGATGGTAACCCTGACATTATAATAATTGCTACAGGCTCTGAAGTAGGCCTAGCTATGGATTCACAAGCAGCCCTCAAAGAAGGTGGTGTAAACGCTAGAGTTGTATCAATGCCTTGTACCCATGCGTTTGATCGGCAAGAGAAGAAATATCAAGATAGTGTCCTTACACCTAGTGTAAAAAGGGTATCTATTGAGGCTGGCGTAACAGATTTTTGGAGAAAATATGTTGGGTTAGATGGTGCGTCTGTAGGAATAAATACATATGGCGAGTCTGCTCCAGGCGGAGATTTATTTAAACATTTTGGATTTACTGTTGAAAATGTTATTAAAACAGTAAAATCAATTATTTAGTGCTGGAATAAGTCTTATTATTTTAGGATTAAGCCATTTTTAAGTGCTAATGATTAATCTTAAAGTATTATATTGATTTAATTAGGGCATCTTAAAAGGTGCCCTAATTTCTTGTGAGGAAGTTTGATGACTATAAATATTGCTATATCTGGGTTTGGAAGAATCGGTAGGCTAGTATTAAGAGCATTATACGAATCGAAAAGAACAGATATTAAGGTAGTAGCTATTAATTGCAGTCGAGGGGACATTAAAAGCCATGCGCACCTTATCAAATATGATACTGCTCACGGCCGTTTTGAGGGGAAAGTTGAAACTACCGATGATTATTTTATAATCAATGACGATAAAATTAAATACCTTAATACCAAAAATCCCGAAGAGCTAACATGGAAAGATCACAAAGTTGATGTAGTTTTGGAATGTACCGGCGCTTTTAGAGGAAAATCATCTAATTATTTTCATTTAGAGCAGGGCGCTAAAAAAGTATTAATTTCAGCACCAGGCGAAAAAGATGTCGATGCGACTATTGTTTATGGAGTAAATCATAATATTTTAAAATCTACTGATTCGGTCGTTTCAAATGCATCCTGTACTACAAACGGACTTGCACCAATTGCTAAAGTTATTCAAGATCAAATTGGAATTGAGTCGGGCTTAATGAGTACTATACATTCATACACAAATGACCAATCACTATTGGACAATATGCATGTTGACATTCGACGTGCCAGAGCTGCTGCTATTTCAATGATTCCTTCTAAAACTGGAGCTGCTGCTGCAATAGGATTAGTGATTCCGGAGCTTATGGGTAAATTAGATGGTATTGCTATTCGTGTCCCAACTACTAATGTTTCTTTAGTAGACCTCACATTTATACCCTCAAAAAAAACTACTAAAGAAGAAGTAAATAAAATAATGCGAGAGGCATCACAAGGAGCCCTTAAAAATATATTAGTCTACAATGACGAATCCTTGGTATCAGTTGATTTTAATCACACAACAGCCTCAAGCTACTTCGATTCAACCCTCACAAAGGTAAGTGCAGATGGAGGTTTAGTTAAAGTATTCGCTTGGTATGATAATGAATGGGGGTTTAGTTGTCGTATGCTAGACACCGCAGTTGCTATGATGAATGCAAAATAAATTGTTTTGAATATGAATCGCATTAGTGATTTTGACCTAAAAGATAAAAAGGTTTTAATAAGAGCCGACTTAAATGTTCCGATTCAATCTGGAACAATTTCCTCAGAAAATAGAATTCAAGCTTCACTACCAACTATCTTATACGCCATGAAAAAACGGGCAAAGGTTATGGTAACTTCTCATCTTGGTAGGCCTGATGAAGGTCATTTCTCAATTGAAGACTCTCTTGAGCCAGTTGCTAAGTACCTAAGTAAGTATTTAAATCAAACGGTCCCATTAATCCAGAATTGGACTTCTGAATCGTTTAATTTAGATTCTGGAGGTTTAGCAGTTCTTGAAAATTGCAGATTTAATGTGGGGGAAAATGCAAATGACCCAAGCTTATCCAAACAATATGCTTCCTTAGCGGATATTTTTGTAATGGATGCATTTGGAACAGCGCATAGAAAACAAGCATCAACTTATGGAGTAGCTGAATATTGTCCACAGGTCTGTGCGGGCATTCTATTTGTAAGTGAATTAGAAGCTCTTAATAAAGTTCTTTTAGAGCCTAAGCTACCAATGGTTGCCATAGTAGGAGGAAGTAAAGTTTCTACAAAACTTAACATCCTAGATACTTTGTCTGATCGAGTTGACCAATTGATTTTAGGTGGTGGGATTGCTAACACTTTTTTAAAAGCTCAAGGTTTTAATATTGGAAAATCTTTATATGAAAAAGATTTTATCCCATCAGCAAAAAAAATAATTAAAAAACTAGAAAGTCGTGGGGCATCACTACCTATTATTACCGATGTTATTTGCGGTAAAAAATTTGATGAAAATGAACTTGCTGTTATAAAACATATTAGTGAGGTAGAGTCAGATGATATGATTTTTGATCTCGGAATAGTTTCAATGAAAGCAATAGCTGAAAAAATTAAAACAGCTAATACTATTTTATGGAATGGCCCAATTGGTGTATTCGAATTTAAACAATTTTCAAAAGGTACTGAATTATTAGCCCATGCGGTTGCAAATTCATCTGCTTTCTCATTAGCTGGAGGTGGAGATACCATTGCAGCCATTGAGGCTTTTGGTATGGAGAAAAATATTTCATACGTATCGACAGCTGGCGGGGCTTTTTTAGAATTCGTGGAGGGAAAGAAATTACCTGCCATAGAAATATTGGAAAAAAGAGCTAAAAAATGACTACATTAACTCAAACTTCTATTTCAAGTCTTAAGCTATTAAATCAAGGTAAGGTCAGGGATATTTATGATGTAGATGATGAGAATATATTGATTGTAACAACAGATCGTTTATCTGCATTTGATATCATTATGAATGAACCCATACCTTTCAAGGGTGAAGTGTTAACTAAGATGGCTAATTTTTGGTTTGAAAAGTTTAGTTCTCTTGTGCCAAACCATTTAACACATAAAAACCCACTAGATTTTGTTAGTAAGAATGAATTACCCCAAATTATTAATCGCTCTATTGTCGCAAAGAAGCTAAAACCTATCCCAATTGAGGTAATTGTTCGCGGATATCTAATTGGAAGTGGCTGGAAAGAATACGAATTGAGTAATTCAATTTGCGACATTGCTTTACCTACAGGACTTAAATTAGCTGAAGAACTGCCTGACCCTATTTTTACACCTTCTAGTAAGGCAGAAATTGGTAACCAAGATGAAAATATTTCGCTCAGAGAATGTGAAAATTTAATTGGAAAGGAGTTAACAAGTCAGTTAAATTTAATAAGTTTAGATTTATATAAAAAAGCTTATGGTTTTGCATACGATAAAGGAATAATTATTGCCGATACTAAATTTGAATTTGGACTAGATAATTTAGGTGTGATTCATATTATGGACGAAATACTTACACCTGACTCATCAAGATTTTGGCCTAAGGATTCTTATCAATTAGGAATATCACCACCAAGTTTTGATAAACAATTTGTAAGGGATTGGCTTGAGTCAATTAATTGGATTAAGTCTCCACCTCCCCCAACTCTGCCTGATGATGTTATTCAAAAAACAAGTGAAAAATATCGTGAAGCATTTTTTAAATTAACTGGCGATAGGATTTAAACAGAAGTTTTAGCCAAAAAAAACCTGCCATTAGGCAGGTTTTTTTTGGAGTTAAATTACTAATTAACTTAGTAACGGTACAATTAATAACGCCACTATATTAATAATTTTAATTAGTGGGTTAATTGCAGGACCAGCCGTATCTTTATATGGATCGCCTACGGTGTCTCCAGTCACAGATGCTTTATGAGCTTCTGAGCCTTTTCCACCATGGTTCCCGTCTTCAATATGTTTTTTAGCATTATCCCAAGCACCTCCACCGGTACACATTGAGATTGCAACAAATAAGCCCGTTATAATTGTTCCCATTAACATACCACCAAGACCTTGCGCTCCAAGAGGAGAGAGTCCAACCAATACAGGAACTACTACAGGAAGAAGTGAAGGAACAACCATTTCCTTTATTGCTGAAGTGGTAAGTAAGTCTACTGCTTTAGCATAATCTGGCTGACCTTTTCCAGTCATAATTCCTTTAATAGTCTTAAATTGACGCCTCACCTCTTCAACTACAGCAGTTGCAGCTCTTCCTACTGCTTCCATTGCCATAGCGGCAAATAAATAGGGTATTAAGCCACCGATAATTAAACCAATAATCACATTCGGATTACTTAAGTCAAAATTTGTTCCAATACCTGCAGCATCTAATTTGTGAGTGTAGTCAGCAAATAATACTAATGATGCTAGCCCAGCAGAACCAATTGCATAACCCTTAGTAACTGCTTTTGTTGTATTGCCAACAGCATCTAATGGATCAGTGATATTTCTAACACTTTGAGGCATACCAGCCATTTCAGCAATACCACCAGCATTGTCTGTAATAGGCCCATATGCATCTAAGGCTACAACGATACCTGCCATACTTAACATTGAGGTTGCTGCAATAGCGATACCATAGAGCCCAGCAAAGTCATAAGAAGTATAAATTGCTAAACAAACTGAAAGCACAGGAATCGCAGTAGACTTCATTGAGATACCAATCCCTGCAATAATATTAGTCGCGTGACCAGTTTCTGATGCTTTTGCAATATGTTGGACTGGTGCATATTGAGTTCCAGTATAGTATTCTGTAATCCAGACTAAAACAGCTGTTAAAACTAAACCAACAATTGATGAGTAAAATAATGACATAGCAGAGTAGCTACCAGATTCTGTTGTAAAGCCATCTATAAACATCATCTGTGTCACAAAGTAAAAAGCAATTGCAGAAAGAATTCCCGCTATTGCCAATCCTCTATAAAGAGCCGGCATCACATTAGACATTTTTGGAGATGCTTTCACAAAAAAGCAACCAATGATAGAAGCAACAATAGATACTGCTCCAAGATATAGTGGATACAAGACAGCATCGCCACCACCTGAAACTATTAAGTGTCCGAGAACCATTGTCGCAATAATTGTTACCGCGTATGTTTCGAAAAGGTCGGCTGCCATACCAGCACAATCACCAACATTATCACCAACATTATCTGCAATCACTGCAGGATTTCTAGGATCATCTTCAGGTATTCCTGCCTCAACTTTACCTACGAGGTCAGCACCTACATCTGCACCTTTTGTAAAAATTCCGCCACCCAATCTTGCAAAAATAGAAATTAAAGATGAACCAAATGCAAAGCCAATTAATGGGTTGAGGTTATCTGGTGTTCCACCAAGATAGCTATAAAAACCTGCAACACCCAACAAACCAAGACCAACAACTAGCATTCCTGTAATTGCACCACCTTTAAATGCAACATCAAAAGCCTGCACAATTCCTTTAGTAGCTGCTTGAGCTGTTCTTACATTTGCGCGGACTGATACATTCATCCCAATAAATCCACAAGCGCCAGATAAAAATGCGCCTAGAACAAATCCTATAGCAGTATCTTGACCAAGAAAAACCCCAATTAATACTGTTAAAATAATGCCGACAATAGTTATAGTTTTATATTGTCTCGCTAGATAAGCTGAAGCGCCTTTTTGTATAGCCCCTGCAATGTTTTGCATTTTCGCGTTACCAGATGGTAAGCCAATAATCCATTTTGACATTATTGCACCGTAAAGAACGGCAAGAATTCCTGCACATATTGCGATATTTATTACTGACATTACTTCCTCCAGATATAGTAATTTTAATTAAGTCTTATACAAGACCTAAAAAATGAATGCGTAATTATCACATTTTTTAATCTATCTCACAATAAAATATAGCCAAAAATTATTAAATAACTGATTAATATAGATAAATTTAATTAATCAACATTAATAAACCAATAATAAACAGCATATAAGAGAATAATTTTTTTACATCATCGTCAGAGATTTTTAAAAGCCAGTTTGCAGAGAGCCTTACAAAAATAAGGCTTGGTAGAGTTAAAAATAGAATAGCTGGTAAATAAATAAATCCAAACATAGAGCTATTTGTTGGTTCTGAATACAAAGAGCTAATAAATAAACTTATTGATGCTCCAATGCCAATTAAAAAGCCCAATGCGCTTGATGTGCCAACTGCTAATTTAGCAGGAGTTTTTTTTTGAATTAAGTATGGAACAAATAAGGTGGCACCACCAATACCAACTAGGCCAGAAATAATTGAAAAGATAAAGCCAAGAAAGTTGGAAACAAAATTATTTGGAATAGATGAATTATTTTTAAGAATAGCTTTATGAGTAAAGGTTTTATAAGCAATAACAAATATATAAAGTATAAAGAAATTTTTAAGTATCTGACCTGAAAAGATATTAATAATATAGCCAATTAATAATGAACCAAGCAGTATTCCAATTATAAATTTATGAATTATTTTATAGTCAATATTTTTATTTTGTTTGTGAGCGTGGGCAGCCATTCCTCCCGTTATAACCATTGATGCTAATGAAGTACTTATCCCATTAAGAATTGCTTGATCTAAAGGTACATTTGAAAATGACATCAGTGAGTAGGTAACTACAGGAACTATTATTAATCCACCACCCAGACCAAAAAAACCAGCAGCAATGCCAGTTAAAATACCTGTGAAAATAAATATACATGACTCAATCACTATCTACGTTCTTAAAAATATGCTTTAAATAGTCTTTAAGGGGCGAGTCTGCTATCTCATTAGATAGTTTTTTCATAGGATTAATAGAAGCTATCGACGTTTTATTTATTTCTCTTTTGGGAATAGGGTTTTGTACAACAATTTTAATCTTTATTTTTTTTAACTTAAAAGAGCTGCTATTACATAATTTCTTTAGAATTGATGAAGCAGTCATTTTAATCTGATGTCCTGCGGCATTGGTCGTTGCTTCAACAACAAGTATTTCGCCAATTTTATCCTTAACTTTTACATGTGGCTTAATTTTATTTGGTATAGTTCTTAAAAATTCTTTTTGTAAGGAATCTAACTCAGATTTTTTTTGACTGTATCCATAAAAAACTTTAGCTTGGAATAACTTTTTTATTGGCTCCATACTATATAATGCTACATTAATTTTAATAAAATAGATTAAAACAACTTAATGAAGATAATTTTTATTGGAAAAAAAACATCTAAGCCTAAGAGCATAAGCTTAGTTTTATTTATTTTTATTATTTTTAGTTTACTTTTTTTAAATTTTTATTTCATTAACATTTTTTTTGATTACAAAAAAACCAATAATGATGAAATTGAAAGCAATTTTAAATTAACGGATGAAACATTCGCTGATAAAAAGAATATTTACATTTATGTCGATCAAATTGGGGAATTACATTCTAGAATTCTTGATATTGATCAACAAACAGATCGTTTACAAGATGTAATTAAGAGGCAAATATTAGGAAAAGAAAAGCTACCAAAATTAAAGAAAAAAGATAAATTAAATGGTAAAGGTGGCCCATTTAAGAACCAAGAAATTAGCCATAATACCATTCAAAAAACCTTAAGAAAGCTTATGGAAAGCATGAAGGTTAGAGAGGAAATTTATAATAAAATGGAAGCATTATTGTTAAAACAATCTGTGCTTAAAGAAACATTACCTTCATTATACCCAGTTAATGTGGCTTATACGTCATCTTCATATGGATGGCGCAGGGATCCAATATTGGGAAAGAGAGCATTTCATGAAGGAATTGATTTTAGTGCTGCACATGGTGAGCCCATATATGCAACAGCTGCAGGAATGGTCTCGCATGCTGGAAAATCAGGTGCTTATGGAAATTTAGTCACTATTAATCATGGTAGCGGCCTAGAAACACGATATGCGCATATATCTAAAATACTTGTTACAAGAGGTGATATTGTGAAAAAAAATGATTTAATCGCATATGTAGGTAATACAGGTCGCTCGACAGGTCCGCATTTGCATTATGAAATTAGACTTAACAAAAAATCTCTTGACCCTAAACAATACCTTAAAAGATAAATAAATTATGTTAAAAAATATTCTTAATAAATTTTTTGGTAGTCGAAATGATCGATTATTAAATCAATACTCTGAAAAAGTTTCATTAATTAATGAGCTGGAACCACAAGTCAAAAAACTTAGTGATCAAGACTTTAAGGTTAAAACAAAAGAATTTAAAAGTCGTATTAAAAGTGGGGAAAAATTAGAAGATTTAATTGTAGAAGTATTTGCACATGTTCGTGAAGCAAGTGTGAGAACTTTGGGAATGAGACATTTTGATGTGCAATTAATGGGCGGCATGGCTCTTAATGATGGAAAAATATCAGAAATGAGGACTGGTGAAGGTAAGACCCTTGTCGCTACACTGGCAGTTTATTTAAATGCCCTTACTGAAAATGGAGCCCATGTCGTAACGGTTAATGATTATTTAGCAAGAAGAGATGCTGAGTGGATGGGTAAGTTGTATAAATTTCTTGGCTTATCTGTAGGAGTAAATTTATCTAGAATGGATCCAAAAGATAAAAAATCTGCTTATGAAGCAGACATTACTTATGGAACCAATAATGAATTCGGCTTCGATTATCTCAGAGATAATATGGTTTATTTAAAAGAAGATCGAGTCCAGAGATCCCTAGCTTATGCAGTGGTAGACGAGGTTGATTCAATATTAATTGATGAAGCAAGAACTCCTTTAGTTATATCTGGTCAGTCAGAAGATAATATTGATTTGTATTCTAGAATTGATAAAGTTGTTTCTCAGCTTGATAGGCAAGAGAAAGAAGATTCAAAGGGCGATTTCTGGGTGGATGAAAAAGCAAATCAAGTTATTTTATCCGATAAAGGACATGAGAATACTGAGGTCATTTTAGTTAAATTAGGAATCTTACCAAAAGGCTCAAATTTATATGACCCTACTAATATTAATTTAATACATCATGTTAACTCGGCACTAAAAGCGCATTATATTTTTATTAAAGATAAGGAATATGTTGTACAAGATAATGCAATTACAATTATTGACGAGTTTACGGGCAGAATGATGCCCGGAAGACGGTGGTCAGATGGAGTTCATCAAGCTATTGAAGCAAAAGAAGGTGTTGAAATTCAAAAAGAGAATCAGACCCTTGCTAGTATAACTTTTCAGAATTATTTTAGAATGTATAAAAAACTGTCTGGAATGACAGGAACTGCTGATACTGAAGCTGAAGAATTTAGCCAAATTTACAACTTAGAAACAATTATTATCCCTCCTCATCGACCAACAATCAGAATAGACCAGGGAGATAAGATATATCGTACAAATTCAGAAAGATACAATGCTGTAATTGACGATATTAAAAATTGTCATACGAAATCTCAACCTATTTTAGTAGGGACTACCTCAATTGAAAACTCTGAATTCATTTCAAAAATTCTTAATAAAGAAAAATTACAACATCAAGTGTTAAATGCAAAACAGCATGAAAAAGAGGCTCATATAATCACTCAAGCAGGTCGGCCTGGAATGATCACCATAGCAACAAATATGGCTGGTCGTGGAACAGATATTGTATTAGGCGGAAATATTGAGCCAGAAATTGAAAAACTTGATAAAGTAAAACATAAGAAAAAAATAATAGATATGCAGAATAAATGGAAAAAAATGCATCAAGAAGTTATTGATGCCGGAGGGCTCCATATTATTGGCACAGAAAGGCATGAGTCAAGAAGGATAGACAATCAATTAAGAGGTAGAGCTGGACGACAAGGTGACCCCGGATCGAGCTCATTTTACCTCTCATTAGATGATTCTTTATTAAGGCTTTTTGGAGGTGATCGAGTAGCTTCAATTATGGATAAGCTCAAACTTCCGGAAGGTGAAGCAATTGAGCATTCAATGGTAACTAGATCTGTAGAAAGTGCCCAGAGAAAAGTTGAAGCCAGAAATTTTGATAGCAGAAAACAATTGCTCGAATATGATGATGTTCCAAATAATCAAAGAAAAGTAATTTATGAGCAACGAAATGACATTATAGATAGTCCCAATATTAAGCAAAGTGTTGATCAGATAAGGGAAAATGTTGTATTAGATACGGTTTATGAATACATACCTCTCGAGAGTATCGAAGAAATGTGGGACATAAATGCATTAGAAAAAAGATTAAAAGCAGACTACGCAATTAAAGTAAATATAAATTCATGGGTAAAGAAGCAGCCAAATATTGCAATTGAAGAAATTGCTAATAAGATTAAAGAGGAGGCAAACAAAAATTACCGCTTAAAAGAAAGGCGAGCAGGTGATGGAGTTATGCAGCATTTTGAAAGATCAGTTATTTTACAAATAATAGATCAAAATTGGAGGGCACATTTATCTGGATTAGATCAGTTAAGACAAGGCATCGGTTTGAGAGCGTATGGGCAAAAAGACCCAAAACAAGAATTTAAGAAAGAAGCGTTTGGATTATTTGAGCAATTATTAGAAAAAATTAAGTTTGAGATAACGAGAGTATTAATGCTTGTTCAGGTTGAAAATGAAGAGCAAGTAAATGAAATGGATAAGAAAAATGAAGCAAAAGTACAAGCGGCTCAATCAGAAAGTGAACCAAAAAAAGTTTCGCGCAATGACCCGTGCCCATGTGGAAGTAAAAAGAAATACAAGCATTGTCATGGGGAATTGAGATGATCGAAGAAGAACGTAATGATGATTTGTCTCCCTGTATTGGAGTATGTCAATATAATGCCGAAGAATTATGTAGTGGTTGTTTTAGAACTTCAAAAGAGATTTCCCAGTGGTTTAATATGACAACAAAAGAAAAAAATAAAATTATTAATTTATTGCCATCCAGAATGAAAGCATTATTTTAATTTATAATAGATTTACTTCTGTATTCACATAATTCTTTAATTATACAGTTATTACAATCTGGGTTTTTGGCTTTGCAAACATATCTGCCATGAAGTATCAATAAATGATGTGCGTCAATTAAAAACTCATTAGGGATTAGCTTTGTAAGTTTTAATTCAACAGCTAGCGGTGTTTTAGCAGTAGCTAATTTTATCCTATTTGAAAGCCTAAAAATATGAGTATCAACTGCAATAACAGGCTCTCTGAAAATAGTATTTAATATTACATTTGCTGTTTTTCTTCCAACACCAGGAAGGCTTTCAAGACTTTTTCTATCCCTAGGTATTTCACCGAAGTAATTTTGAGCAATAATCTCACTAGTTTTATGAATATTTTTAGCTTTAGTATGAAAGAGGCCTATATTTTTAATTAGCGACTCTATTTTTATAATCGATAAAGAACTTATTTTTTCAGCAGTATTCGCTATTTTAAATAAGTGGACAGTAGCTTTATTTACTGAAATATCTGTGGCCTGAGCAGATAAGATTACTGAGATTAAAAGCTCAAAAGGACTATTATATTTAAGCTCAGTAGAGGGACTTGGATTATTTTTCTTTAGAAGAGAGAAGATTTTTCTTCTTTTTTCAATGTTCATTTTTATTCTTTTTGATCTATCCAGTTAACTAAAGCGATTAGAAGTGCAAGCCCTAAAAAAGCCCCTGGGGGTAGGATAGCTAAAAGAAAACCACTATATTCATCAAAGAAATTTATACTAACCCCACTTAAAGCTTCTCCAAAAACTAAATCAAATCCTGAAAATAGAGTACCTTGCCCTAAAAATTCTCTCATTCCACCTAGTATTATTAATACAAAACATAGCCCTAAACCCATAAATAGACCGTCATAAAAGGAAGGTAGCGTTGGATTTTTTGAAGCAAACGATTCTACTCTTGCCAATACAATACAGTTAGTCACTATTAGTGGGATAAAAATACCTAGCGCCTTATATAATGGCTCAGCAAAAGCATGGATAGACAAATCCACGACTGTTACTAGTGCGGCAATTACTAATATAAATATAGGCACCCTAAT